>Ga0307500_10000598_pt1 | contig 11598 bp, 8 predicted proteins | sample 14_S_MG_FD_201362 | JGI IMG/M metagenome (GOLD analysis project Ga0307500, IMG submission 201362) | Soil microbial communities from Populus trichocarpa stands in riparian zone in the Pacific Northwest, United States - 14_S | ecosystem: Environmental > Terrestrial > Soil > Riparian zone > Trees... | reverse complement strand
GCCGAGGCGCACGTGCCGGGCCGCCATCAGGTTCCGCCCGGTCGGGCTCGCCTCCGGCGTCGCCAGCGTCAGCCGCCTGCCGTCCCAGACGAACGACAGCGGCACCAGATACGGCTCGCCGTCCCCGCTGGCCGACGCGACCCAGATGTCCTCGTCGTTCTCCAGCCGCGCCAGCGCGTCACGCCTGCGCGCCGCGCCATCTCGAGGCGCCTCAGCCATCGCCCACCTCCACCGTCGCCGCCGGCGATCATATGGCGCCGGCGCCCCGCCGACGGCCGGACCGGATCCGGTCGGCCGGGCGCGGGCCCGGTCAGCGCTACGCCACCTGCGGTCCTGAGCCGGGCGGCGCAGCCCGGCCGGATCGGCCGCACCAGCCGGCCGGCAAGCCTCCCCGCGCTAGCCTCGACACGGGTCCGGGGCCGCCAGATCCCGGTCGGGAACGGTGAGGCGGATGGTGACGCAGCAGGCGGATGCCGCCGGTTCCGGCGGGGGTGTCCCGGGCGGCCGGTCCGAGCTGGCGGGTCAGCTGACCCGGTCCGGCGCCGGACCGGGCCAGCGGTGGCTCGTCGGGCTCGGGGCGCTCGGGGTGGCCAACACCGCGGCGCTGCTGGCGGCGGTCAACGCCACGCCCGGGCCGGACGGTTCGATGCAGCTCGTCTCGATCTTCGGGCAGCTCGCCATCGCCTGCCTGCTGCTGGTCGCGCCGTGGGCGATGCTGGCCGCGCGCCGGCTGGGCGGCGACCCCGGGGCCAGGCGGATGTTCGGCCGGGCCGGCATGGTCGCCGCGGCGCTGGCGCTGCTCGGGGCGGCCCAGGTGCTCGGCGGGCTGGTGGTCGTCCTGCTGGAGCGTCCCGGCGCCGCGCTGGCCGAGCACCCGGCCGATGGCGACGGCGCTTCCCCGATCTCGATCCTCGGCGGGGTGGCGATCCTGGCCGGCGGGGTGGTGGCCCTGGTCGGCATGGTGCTGGTGCCGTGGCTGTTCGTGCTGGTCCGCCGGGTGGTGCGGGAGCGCTCGGCCCGGGTCCGGGCCGAGGAGCGCGCCGAGATGGCCAACCACCTGCATGACTCGGTGCTGCAGGCGCTGACGCTGATCCAGAAGGGTGCCGACGAGCCGGCCGCCGTGGTGCGGCTGGCCCGGCGCACCGAGCGCGAACTGCGGGCCTGGCTGTACGGCGCGCCGACCGTCGACGGCGACGACCTGCGCGCGGCCCTGACGGCGATGGTCGCCGAGGTGGAGGACCAGTTCGGGGTCGCGGTCGAACTGGTCGCTGTCGGCACCGCCGAACTGGACTCCCGGACCCGGGCCGTGGTCGGCGCGACCCGGGAGGCGCTGTGCAACGCGGCCAAGCACACCGGCCGCGGACGGGTGTCGGTATTCGTCGAGGTCGGCGACGCGGAGATCCTCGTGCTGGTCCGGGATCGGGGCCAGGGGTTCGATCGCTCGGACGGGCTGGAGGCCGACCGGCGCGGCATCGCCGAGTCGATCGTCGGCCGGATGCGGCGGCACGGCGGCACCGCGGAGGTGCGGTCCGTCCCTGGCGCCGGCACGGAAGTGGAGTTGCACATGCCCAGCCGGCCGGCGCCGTGAGCGCGGCACCGGGGCCCGGGCTGGTGCGGGTGTTCGTGGTCGACGACCACGCGGTCGTCCGCTCCGGCGTCCGGGCCGAGATCGGCGCCGCGGCGGACGTGGTCGGCGAGGCCGGCGATGTCGCCGCCGCGGTCGACGGCATCCGGGCGCTGGTGCCCGATGTGGTGCTGCTGGACGTGCATCTGCCCTGCGGCGGCGGCCGCGCGGTGCTCGACGCGGTGCTCCCGACCCACCCGCAGGTGCGCTTCCTGGCGCTGTCGGTGTCCGACGCCGCCGGCGACGTCATCGACGTGATCCGCGGCGGCGCCCGCGGCTACGTGACCAAGGCGATCACCGGCCCGGAGCTGTGCGAGGCGATCGAGGTGATCAACGCCGGCGACGCGTACTTCTCCCCCCGGCTGGCCGGGTTCGTCCTGGACGCGTTCCGCGGCACCGTGCCGGCCGGGCTCGACCCGCAGCTCAACGACCTCACCGCGCGCGAGCGGGACGTGCTGCGCCTGGTCGCGGCGGGCTACACGTACAAGGAGGTCGGCGCCCGGCTGCACGTCTCGCCCCGCACCGTGGAAACCCACGTCGGCGCGGTACTGCGCAAGCTGCAGCTGTCCAACCGGCGGGAGCTCTCCCGCTGGGCCAGCGCCCGCGGCTTGACCTGACCGCCGCCGCGGCATCCCCGGCGACGGCGCCGCTCGGCCGCGACCGGGCACCGTCAGCCGCCCCGGTGGCCGGCCCCGACCAGGAAGACGTTGCCGGGCAGGGCGGATCGGGGGATGTCGGTGTTGAGCGCGATGAGGTCGCTGAGGGTGTGCCGGTAGCCGATGCCGAACCGCTGCTGGATGAGCCGCAGGCCCGGGTCGTTGCCGTAGAAGAACCGGTCCCCGTCGCGCAGGTCGGTGAACTGCCGCTGCCAGATCGCCAGCTGCAGCTCGCCGAGTTCACTGCCGGGTACCCGCGGCTCGGCCAGCATCCCAGCGAACGCGTCCATTGTGGACACACTGCCGTAGGCGGCGCGCAGCCGGGCGGCCAGCGGGGTCCGGCGCACGCCGGCGACCGCGGAGGTGTCCGCCCGGTCGCTGCCGGGCGGGATCAGCCGGCCGTCCGCGTCGAACAACCGCAGGAAGTCCAGGCTGTCCGGGTCGTCGGCCTCGGCGCCCGGGGTGAGCGCGGGATCGGCCGGGAACGCCTCGCCGGCCTCGCCGGTGATGGCCCGGAAGGACGGCTTCGGGGCCAGGCCGTAGGCCCGGCGCAGCTCGTTGTAGCTGGGCATGCCGTGGTCGCGGCCGCGGGCCAGGTCGACCGCGGTCACGTCGAACACCGCCCGGAGGCAGCCCGCGCCGCCGGTGTCGCGCTCGCATTCCGGGTCGGTCAACCGCACGCTGCGGACCAGGTTGGCGACCAGCTCGTCGTTGGCCGCCTGCGGCTGCTCGCCGATGCCCTGCAGCAGCGGGCCGAGCCGCAGCTGCGGCACCAGGTCGGCATGGAACAGCGCCAGCTCGGGCGGCACGACGATGGTGACCCGCCGGCCGTCCGGGCTGGGCGTGACCGTGGCGCCGCGCGCCCGCAACGTGGCCAACTCGGCGGCGGTGTACCGGTCGGCGCTGGCCCGGACCGTCACGTCGCCGCGCAGCATGCTGTGCGCCCGGTATCCGACGGTCGCGAACTCGTTGCCCAGGGTGGCGTTGGTGTCCGGGCGGTAGCCCCGGTACGGCGCCAGCCGCACCCCGAGCGACGGCAGGAACTGCGTGTACGTGATCCACTGCTGGGTGGCGATGACGATGCGCCGGGCGATCTGGAACTTCTGCTCCTCGGTCAGTGCACCGGGCAGCAGCGAGACGATCCGGTTGTGCTCCCGGGCGAACAGTGTCTGGACGCCGGTCAGCGCGACGTTCTCGTTGGCCCGGGTGTCGCCGGCCACCACCACCCGCTCCGGCAGCGCGTTGGTGGCGTCCATCTCCGGCGCGGACTCCGCGTCCCCGCGCGCGTCCCGGCGCGGCAGCAACCCGCCGGGCAGCAGCAGCCGGGCGCCGTTGTTGCTCAGGTCGCCGTCGACCGGGCCCTCCCGCAGCCACTCCAGCCGATCCGCGCTCCCGCCGTAGACGGCCCAGGCGTCGAGGTAGGAGCTGATCAGGTTCGGCTGCTCGCGCGGGCCGCTGACCCCGGTGCCGGGCGCCACCGCGCTGCGGTTGAAGAAGATGATGCCCAGGTCATTGGTGAAGGTCTCGAGCGGATCGGTGCTCGCGAACGGGATCGAGGTGTCCTCGTCCCCGTCGGCCCGCTGGCCGAAGGTGTGATCCAGGAACTGGCCCCAGGTGGTGCCCCACTGGCTCACGCCGCGCCCGGAGAAGAGGCTCTGACCGGTGTCGTTGAACACCCGGTTGCTCACGTACCGGGGGTTCGGCCCGTCGACCGGCACACCGAGCCCGTCCGCGTACTGAGCCGGAGCCAGCCGCAGGTACGCGGTGTCCGCCTGGCCCCACTCCGGATGCGCCCGGTTGTTCCCGCTGCCGTCCAGGCTCTGCACCTCGAATCCGGCCAGCCCGGCCGGCCGCGCCCCGACCGCGCCGGCCGTCCGCACGGCCCCACCCGCGACCGCCGCGGTCACGACGAGCAGCCCGGCCAGCACCACTCCCGCGTACCGCCGGAACGGGCGAACCCGGCCCCGCCACGCGCCCCAAGAATCCCCGGTACCCACATCGACTCCTCGCCAACTCCGGACAGTTGCCCGCAGTCTGGGCGGGACGCCGAAGCCGGCACATCCGGGAACGGCCCGGAGCAAATCCCGGACCTACCCCCGCACCGCACCGCGGGGGTGACCGCGGATCCGCAGGTCGCAGCCCTGCCTGCGGGTGCCGCCCGGCGTGGGCGGGTGGCGCCCGGATGTCGATAAACCGCACTGAATCAGGTCCATCGGAGGTGTCTGGCCGGTATTGTCAGGTACGCGCAGTGGCGGCGGCACCGCGTTGTCCGCGCCTCCGGTCCCCGGGGGTATCCACGCAGTCGTCGCCCGAGAAGGCATCGCCATGCGACCAGGCCGCCGCGCCCTCCTGCCGAGCACCGCGTCACCCGCGGGCCCGTTGCTGCTGACCCTGCCGGCTCCGGCAGCACCGGCCACCGCGCTGAGGGGGATGGAATGATCCGGAAACTCGCCGCATCGAGTTCGTCGGTGTGCGCCCTCGTGCTCGCACTCGCGCTCCCGGTGCAGCCGGCCCACGCCGCCCCGGACCAGCCCGGGCCGCGGCAGCCGACGCGCCACAACCCCGCCGACTTCACCGTGTTCGCCTTCAGCCAGTCCGACGTGCGGGACGAGGATCCGCAGGTCTACCAACTGGTCCCGGACGTCACCATCCGGGCCATCGGGAAGTGGTCCACCAGCGGCGACGAACCGGGCGACTACAACTTCGGCCAGATCGCGCGCTACCACGACAAGGGCATCACGTTCATGGGCAGCGGCACGGCCAGCGTCATCTTCGCCCACGACTTCCCCACCGCCGCGATCTTCGACGACATGACCAGCCGGGACGCGGACAACAACCCGGTGCCGCATGCCGAGATCGGCGTCCCCGACCCCGCGTTCCGGGGCAACATCTTCAACCCGAAGTACCGGCAGTACGTCCTGAACTGGGCCCGGATCCAGGTCGACGGTGGCGCGGACGGGATCAACTTCGACGAGGTGAACGCCGGGTTCAGCGGCGGGCTGAAGTGGGGCTTCAACGGCAACGAGGGCTTCGACGACTACACCATCGCCGACTTCAACCGGTACCTGCTGGCCAAGTACCCCGGCTTCACGGCGGCCGACTGGAAATCCCGCTTCGGGATGACCGACGACAACCTCATCCGGGGCGACGTTCCGGCCGGCGACCTGGCCGGCAACTTCAACTACCGGAAGTACCTGCAGACGCACGGCTGGAACACCAACCCGCTCATCGCCGCCAACCCGCTGGCCGCCGAGTGGGGACGGGTGACGGCCAACCGGATGTACGCCGACGACGTGTCGTTCACCGCCACCTACCTCCGGCGCTACTGGAAGGAGATGGTGGACGAGCTGCGGGCCTACGCCAGACGCACGGCGCACCACCAGATCCTGATCAGCTCCAACGGGCTCTTCCCGTACGTGGACTACAACAGCGTCGGCATGTACCCGTTCAATCCGGACGAGCAGACCCCCGACTTCCGCGGCGTCGACTACGTGCCGGTGGTCGGCGGCCACCTGAACGGCGCCAAGTCGCTGCAGGCCAACTACCGGTACCTGAAGAACACGAACAGCCAGATCGCCGGGGACGTCCCGGTGGCCGTGTTCATCGACTGGCCGAACGACATGATGACCAACTACCTGAACCTGCCGCTGGCCGAGAAGCAAGACTACTGGCGGATCTTCGGCGCCGAGGCCTACGCCAACGGCCTTTTCCCGGCCTTCCACCTGAAGGACACGGTCGGCGACCCGACCGCGGAGCAGTCCGGCATCCTGGGTTTCTTCCAGACGTACAGCCAGTTCTACCGCGACCACCGATCGCTCTACCGCGGCAACGGCTACGGCGCCGGGGCCGTGCGGGTCGGGGTGGGCAACGTCGCGGCGAGCCTGCTCGTCCAGCGCGGCAGCGGAGCGCGGACGCTGCACCTGGTCAACCACAACTACAACCAGACGATCGCCGCCCAGACCCGGTTCGGCGTGCAGGCCGACCTGGCCTCCTGCCCGCGCCGGGTCACCATGGTCTCGCCCGACTTCGCCGGCTCGAAGGTGGTGCCGTTCTCCTGTAGCCGCGGCACGCTGCGGGTGACCGTCGACCGGCTCGACTACTACGACGTACTCGTACTCCGGTAGCCAGCCGACGGTCCGGAACCGGGCCGGGCGGGGCCCGGTTCCGGGTGGCCCGCCCGCCCTGGGAGAGCGGGCGTGGGCCGGATGCCAGGCCGCCGGTACGGCGCCGGACCGGTGGCCTGGCGGTGCGCCGCATCAGCCGGTGAGCAGCTCCTTGACCTGCTGGAAAGCCTCATACTCGGCCTTCTGGTCCACCGGCAGCTGGTACCACCCGGCGGCGATCTTCGGCACCGTCGGCACGACCGCCAGTCGGAAGCTCTGGCCGTCCTTGGTGGAGATGCGGAACCGGCCCTGCAGGTCGCGCTTCTTGACCTCACTGCGGTTCGCGTCGGTGATCTTCACCGGCTGGCCCGCGGTGACCGTGCCGTTGCTCTCGTCGATCGGGACGATCACGAGATCCGTCGCGCCCGGCTTGAAGCCCACCGCGTAGTTGAACACCTTGGTGCTCCGGTACACGATGAAGTTCTTCTGCTTCATGTCGGAGGCATAGACCTTGGTGTAGCCGGAACCGTCCGGAACGGCGTTGTCGAACGCCGCGTGGATGGCCGCTTTGATCTTTTCCTTGTCCGCCACTGCTGATCCTCCCCGGTCGAGATAAACTGATGTGTCCTGATCGGCGAGGGATCGTACCGTGTGTCCGCCTCGCTACCTCACCGGGGTCGGTTGGGCGCCGGACGACACCCGGTGACCCCACCCCGGGGCCGGCCGGGCCGGGTTCGGGTCAGGCGCGCAGGCCGGCGAGCAGCCCGTGCAGGGCCTGCTCCGCCTCGGCCCGGGCGGCGGCCGGGTCGGCGGCCCGCGCGATCACCAGCGCCGCCTCGATCGTCGCGCTGAGCAGGAGGCGGGCGAGCAGGTCGACCGGCTGGCGGCGGAGCACACCGCCGTCCATCGCCTGGCCGAGCGCGCCGGCGATCAACCCCAACCCGTGCGCCGTCTCGATCTCCCGCCAGGCGGCCCAGCCCAGCACCGCCGGCGCGTCGGTGAGCGCGATCCGGACCACAGCCGGGTCCTGGCAGGCGTCCAGGAAGGCGGCCAGCCCCGCGGTCAACACGCCGAACCCGGCGCCGCCGGGCGGGGCGGCGGCCAGCGCCGCGACGACCCGCCCGGTCGTCTCCGCCTCCACCTGCTCGAACACCGCCCGGAACAGGCCGGCCTTGTCGCCGAAGTGGTGCCGCAGCGCGCCCCGGGTCAGGCCGGCCGCCGCCACCACCTCATCGGCGCTGACCTCGGCGTACCCGCGCTCGGCGAACAGCGCCCGGCCGGCCGCGACCAGCGCCTGCCGGGTGGTCTGCACCCGCTCCTGCTGCCGGCGCCGCGGCGGCATCGCCGCTGCCTACGCCGGCGCCGGACCCGCCGGCTCGCCACCGTCCGTCGTGGGCGCGGCGGCGGACCGGGCGAAGTCGACGATCAGCTCACCGAGCGCGGCCGGCTGGTCCTCCGGGACGAAGGTGCGGGAGCCCGGGACCAGCTGCAGCCGCGCGTCCGGGAACACGTCGGCCAGCCGCCGGGCCAGCGACACCGGGAAGACGCGGTCGTCGGCTCCCCAGGCCAGCAGCACCGGCCGGGGGAACCGAGCCAGCTCCGGGACGGCGGCCAGCGTGTGCCGCCGGTGCACGCCGCGCAGGAACCGGCGCAGGTCCCGGCGGATCGCGGCGCTGCGCCGGGACGGTGCCAGGTACGACTCGACCAGCTCGGCCGGCATCGGCCGCACCGTCAACCAGCCGAACGCGATCGGCAGCCGGCGCACCACGGGCAGCCGCAGCGACTGGACCAGCAGCCAGATCGAGCCGGGCAGCCGGGCGGATATCGGCAGGTAGCGGAACAGCGGCGGGAAGAACTGGTCGAACGCGTCACACGAGGTCAGCACGACCCGGCCGACCCGCTCCGGCCGGCGGGCCAGCAGCAACTGCACCAGCGCACCGCCGGTGTCGTTCGCCACCACCGTGACGTCGGTCAGCTCGAGCGCGGCCAGGAACTCCTCGATCATGTCGGCCACGCCGGGCGGGCTCAGATCCGCGGTCGGCGACATCGGCCGCTGGTGCGCGCCCAGCGGCCAGTCCGGCGCCAGGCAGCGGTAGCCCGCCTCGGCCACCATCGGCAGCACCGCCCGCCACAGGTCGGCGTTGACCATCAGCCCGTGCACGAACAGCACCGGCGGACCGGCACCCCGCTCCCGGTAGTCGATCGTGCCGCCGCGCACCGGCACCGACCGCCGTTCCCCCAGCGACTCGCTCTGCGCCATCGTCAGTCCTCCCCGGCTCGGGTTCGCGGAGGAAACATACGTCCCGGATGTATGTTTGTCGACCTCCCGGACGCCGGTCAGCTGACCACGACGGCGAAGCTGGTGGACGCGGTCGCGCCGCGGTATTCGACGGTGACGGTCACTGTGGCCACCCCCGGGCCGACCGTCCGGATCGTGCCCTGGTCGACCGACACCACCCCGGGCCGGTCGGTGCGGTAGCGCACCACCGCGCCGGCCGGCAGCGGCGTCGCCACGCCGTTGTCGAGATGGCCGGCGAGGGTGTCGTCGGTGAGGGCGAGCGCCAGTTGCGGAAGCACCCGGCTGCCGGCCGGGAACCGCATCCGGGCGGCGATCCCGGCCGCGGCGTCACCAGGCAGCTGCGGCTTGGCCGTGACGGCCGCGGGCACCGGCCGCAGCCGGCCGGCGACGGTGACCGTGCCGCGGGCCCGGATGTCCGCGCTGGACGTACCGACCTGGATGCCGTAGCGGCCGGTGTCGACCCGCCACCGGTGCTGCGCCTCGTCGAAGAAGGCCAGGTCGGGGACGTGCACGGGGAAGCTGACCCGCCGGGTCTGGTGTGGCCGCAGGGTCACCTTCACGAAGCCGGCCAGCCGCTTGGCCGGCCGCTGCCGCGCTGCCGGCGCGTCCGGCGTGGACACGTAGAGCTGCACCACCTCGGCCCCGGTCACCGGCCCGGTGTTGGTCACCTCCACGCTGGCCCGCACCGTCCCGTTGGCATCGACCCGGCTCCCGCCCGCCCCGCTCCCGCCCGCCCCGCTCCCGCCCGGCCGGCTCCCGTCCGCCCCGCCGCTGCCCGCCCGGCCGCCGTCCGCCCCGCTCCCGTCCGTCCGGCTGCCGTCGGCCCGGCCTCCGTCCGGCTGGCTGCCGTCCAGCCGGAGGGCGGAGATCCGGAAGCGGGTGTAGCTCAGGCCGTGGCCGAACGGGTACGACACCGGCCCGGTGAAGTACATGTACGTGCGGCCGGCCGTGGTCGCGGTCGGCCGGATCGCGTAGTCGCCGAGCGGCGGTAGCTGGCTGGCGTCCCGGTACCAGGTGAACGGCAGGTGCCCGCTCGGGTTCGCGGCGCCGAGCAGCACGTCGGCCAGCGCCTCGCCCTTGCGCTGCCCGTTGTACGAACTCCACAGCAGCGCCGGCAGCCGCGGCTCGAAACCGGTGACGTCCACCTCGCCGGTGGTCTCCAGGTAGCCGACCGTGTTCGGGTTCGCCGCGGCGACCTGGCGGATCAGCTCGGCCTGCGCGCCGGGCAGCGCGAGCGTGCCGCGGTCGACGTCCTCCCGGGCGGTGCTGGCGTCGGTGCCCGCGTACACGAGCACCGCGTCGTAGCCGGCCGCCGCGGCCACCGACGCCGGGTCGACCTGCGCCAGGTTGCCGGGCGTGGTGCCGGGCAGGAAGTCCACCGTCGCGGCCGGGTCGATCGCCTGCACCGCCGCCTTGATCCCGGCGTACCCGGTGACCGACTTCGCCACCCCGGCCGGCCCCTGCGCGCTGGCGTACCCGCCCAGGTACATGCTGGCCGGGTTGGCGAACGAACCGATGACCGCGAGCCGGTACGGACCGCTGGCCGGCACCCGCAGCGGCAGCAGCGGGGTGGTGCCCGGCCGCGCGGCGTTCTTCAGCAGCACGATGCTGGCGTCGGCGGCCTCCCGGGCCAGCGCCAGCCGGGGCGGGGTCTCGGTGACCGCGTTGTTCGCGTCCGAGTTGGTCCACGAGCCGGCCGCGACCCGGGCCCGGGCCGCGGCCACCCACGGCACGGCGGCCTCCCCGTCGAACTCGCCCAGCCGGATCCGGACCGTGAACAGCCGCAGCAGCGAGATGTCCACGGCGTTCTCGGTGTACCGGCCCTGCGGGGTGACGATGCCGTCGGCGACCGCGGTCGGGATCGTGTTGCCGTAGTTGAAGTCGTCGTGGAAGCCGCGCTGGCAGTCCAGGTCCTCGCCGGCGGCGTTGGCGTACGCGTGCCGCTGGATCTCGTCCAGCGCGGCCGGGGCGCCCGGTGGCTGCCAGTGATGCCCGGCCTGGATCTCGAAGATCGCGTCGCAGTCCGAGGTGAAGAAGCCGGCGAAGCCGAACGTCTGCCGGGCCAGCCGGTCGATCAGGTACCCGTCGGCCGCGGCCGGCACCCCGTTCACCTCGTTGTACGAGCTCATGATCGAGGCCGGCTGCGCCTGCCGGACCGCGCCGCGGAACTGGGCCGTGTAGTACTCCCGCAGCGTCCGGTCGTCCATGTCGGACGACCCGGTGCGCCGGTTGAACTCGCTGTTGTTCGCCGCGTAGTGCTTGAGCGTGGTGCTGGTCTTCAGGTAGCCGCCGCTGCCGGCGAGCATCCGGCCGTCCGGCGCCTTGCCCTCCATGCCGGCCACGAACTGGGCGGCCATCGCGGCGGTGAGCAGCGGGTCCTCGCTGAACGTCTCGTCGTTCCGGCCCCAGCGCGGGTCGCGGGACAGGTTCACGGTCGGCGAGTAGAAGTTGAGGTCCAGCGTGTTGTCCCGGACCACCTCGCGCGCCTCGGCCGAGATCTCCGTTGCCTCCCGGTACATCAGCGCCGGGTCCCAGGTGGAGCCGAGCGACAGGTCGACCGGGTACGAGGTGGTGTTCACCAGCGTCGGCGGGTTCGCGTTGTCCAGCGTGCCCTCCCGGGCCACCCCGTGCGCCGCCTCGTTCCACCAGCCGTACGCCTGGATGCCCAGCCGCGGGACCGCCGCCGCCTGGCTGCTGTTCATCTGCGCGGCCTTCTCGGCCAGCGTCAGCCGGGACACCAGGTCGGCCGCGCGCTCCGCCGGCGGGTACGACCGGTCGAGGTAGATCGGCACCGGCCCGCTCACCGCCGCCGTCCCGGGCGGCGGCCCGGACGCCGCCGGCATCGCGTAGATCACGCCACTGATCGCCGCCACCACGAGCGGCACCCACTGCTTGCGCACGGCAACTCCGCCTCCG
>Ga0307500_10000597_pt1 | contig 11599 bp, 10 predicted proteins | sample 14_S_MG_FD_201362 | JGI IMG/M metagenome (GOLD analysis project Ga0307500, IMG submission 201362) | Soil microbial communities from Populus trichocarpa stands in riparian zone in the Pacific Northwest, United States - 14_S | ecosystem: Environmental > Terrestrial > Soil > Riparian zone > Trees... | reverse complement strand
TTCGCTGACCTTTTCCAAGCTGAACAAGTTCCTCGGCGAGTCCTTCGGCGTGGTCCTCGACCAGAAAAGCGCGTACGGGGATCAGCTCAGCGTGGCCGTGGCCGCGATGCAGCCGATCGGGCCGGCCGAGCCGACCAGCAGGTTAGGAAGCACACCATGACCACTACTGCCGAGCCCACCAACACCGCGCTCGCCGCCGAGGAACTCGCGTTCTTCCACAAGAACGGCTATCTCGGCCCGCTGACCATCTACACCCCGGCCGAGATGGCCGAGCTGTGGCGAAAGGTCCACCGGGAGACCCTCGATCGGTCGTACGCCGCGTACCCGGAGGTCGACGCGAGCATCGGGGCGCCGAACATCTTCAACTACGACCGGCACCTCGACATCGACCTGCTGGTCGAGCACGTCTGCAACCAGAAGATCGTCGACCGGGTCGCCGCGATCCTCGGCCCGGACATCCTGTGCTGGCGGTCCGAGTTCTTCCCCAAGTACCCCGGGGACGAAGGAACCGACTGGCACCAGGCCGACACGTTCGCCAACGCCAGCGGCAAACCGCAACTGCTGTGGCCGGGAGAGTCCGCGGAAGACTTCGGTGCCGGCACGATCACGGTCTGGACCGCGTTCACCGACTCCACTCGTGAGAACGGCTGCCTGCAGATCATTCCGGGCACCCAGAAGACGATGAACTATGACGAGACGAAGCAGATGAACTACGACGAGGGACGCATCAACGCGAAGATCAAGGACGGCGTCCCGCGCGGCTTCTTCGGCTACGACTACCGCCAGCTCCAGTTCCACGCCGATTGGAAGCCGGCCGAAGAGGACGCGTATTCGCTGGTCATGGAGAAGGGCCAGTGCGTGATCTTCTGGTCGACGCTGATGCACGCCTCGCTGCCGAACACGAGCAAGGGCAAGGACTACCGGATGGGCTTCGCCACCCGGTACGTGCCGACCAAGGTGCGCATCTACCCGGACACCGACCACATCGAGGAGTACGGCGGGTCGATCTCGCTGGACAAGTGGGGCGCCGTGCTGGCCCGGGGCCGGGACGAGTTCGGCCACAACAAGATTGTCACGGAGACGCTCCGTGGGACGCCCATCCGCACCGTATCGGCGCCCTGACGACCGCGGGGCCGGGTTCCAGGCAGCGTCCTGGAGTCCGGCCACCCGCGGCCGGTGCGGTGCTGCCCGCACAACGGCGGCGCCCGCACAGCAGCGACGCCAGCCCGACAGCGACCCCCTACAACAGCGATGACCAGCGGTAACCGGGCCAGGCCGGTGGTGGCGTTCATCCCGCCCTCCTGTTGCGGGGCGGGATATTTCCGCCGGCTGCGCCGGGCGCTCGGCGACCGGGTCGACTTCCGTGCGGTCGAACTGCCCGGTCACGGGCGCCGCTACTCCGAAGCCCTGGTCACCCGGGCCAGCGTCGCCGTGCTGGACACGGCGGCCCAGCTCGATGGCCGGGTCGACGCCATCTACGGCGAGAGTCTCGGCGCGTATATCGGCCTGGCGGTAACCGATGTCATCGACCAGCCGCGGCGACCGCTCCTGCTCGCCGCGTCGAATTCCCCGCCATCGGTGCGGGTTCGGATCAGGATCGAGGAAATAGATTCCATGGGCGCCGCGGTTGCCGCGCTGACCGCCCTGGGCGGCCAGGTTCCGGCCGAGGTCATGGCCGACTCGCAGGTCGTCGAGCGGGCCTATCCGATGATCCGGGACGACCTGCGGCTGTCCCAGTCGTTCATCGACGCGACGCGCAAACTGACGGTCACCGGGGACATTCAGGTCATCGGCGGCACGGACGACGCAGCGTTGGTCCAACTCGAGGCATGGGCGACCCACACGACGGGTCGTTGCGAGGTGGTCCGGTTGCCCGGAGGGCACCTGCTATCCGCCACCAACCCGTCCGGTGTGGCCGGGCTGATCGACCGGGCGCTGTCCCAATGGTGACCTGGCGGCCGCCCCTACGCCGAGCCGGCAGAAATTGGACCCGGCTCACCCGGCCACCCATTCGTCCGGTCTACCGGGGGCCGACCAGCAGGGTCAGCCCTGGCGGAGTTGACCGTCGAGGCCGTCGAAGATGATCTCGAGACCGAACTCGAAGCTCTTGTCCGGTGCCGCGGCATAGTCGGCGGCGGCCACCGCGTCGATGCGGGCCCGCAGTCGTGGAAACTGCATCGCGATTTTGACCTGCTGCGCCATGGTGTCCCGAATCAGTTCGTCCGGGTCACCGCCATCGCGCCGCAGTCGCCGGCGCAGCGACACTCTGGCCGACTCACCAAGGGCGCTGCCGAGCACGAACATGAAGACAGTGGCCGTCGCCTGGTCCGCCTCCGCGCCGACGAACCCGGCCATTTCATAGACCGCGAGGCTGTGGTCGTCGTGCCGGGCCTTGCCGGGGCCATGGAACGGATGGGTGCCCATGGCCGGCCCGAGCCACGGGTGCCTGGTGAGCATCGCGTACAATTCTTTGGCCATTGTCGTACCGGCCGTGCGCCAATCGACCGCGCTGAGGTCGGGCAGCTCGATCTCATTCCATACCTCGTCGCCGGCGAGCACCACGAGATTGTCCTTGCTCTTCACATGCCAATAGACGGCCGTTGCCGCGGAGCCGAGCCGGTCGCCCAGGCTGCGCATATTCAGGCCCTCCAGACCTTCGGCGTCCAGCAATTCGACAGCGGTCTGGACAATCCGCTCACGGGTCAGCGTGTCACGCGGCATGAGTTGAGGATACGGCACTCTTGCACAATGTTCGAGCAGGACTTGTACATCGTTCGTGTTCATCCTCCCGGGCCCGCCTCACGGCGATAACCGTGACCGCTGGGCGAAGCGACCGGGCTCGGCCGGATGCGGCCTTCGCGGGCCCGCCGGGCAGGATGGTCGAAAACGGCGCGGGCCGGTCCGGCCGGCGCCAACCCAAAAGTTGGGCACCCGCCATGATGCCGGGACATGATCCCGATCGCCGGCGGCGTCAGACGGATTGGCGACGGCGCGAAAAATGGGACTTTTGCCCCGATCGGACACGGTCATGCTAAGGTGAGCTGTCCGATGCAAATTGTTCGATGCATATCGAAACGGCGGACATGCTAAATGAATCCGGCGAGAACCCTGCAGGGCGCGAAAACCGTGCCATTACGCCAGCAATCCGACTCCACGCAGCCCCAGCGAAGAGTCCACGGGGACGATTCGCGTAGTCAGATGCTTACGACGAAGTTGGGTCTCCAAATTCCGGCGGCGTTGACCTTCGACGAATGGGAGCGGGCCGGCCGGCAGCTCTCCGGAATCCAGGATTCATCTTCCTGGTGGCTGGGCGACTGGCTGGTCTACGGGAAGGATCACTACGCCGACCGGTACCAGCGCGGAATCCGGGCGGCTGGCCTGCAGTATCAGACCCTCCGGAACTACGCGTGGGTGTCCAGGCGGTTCGCGTTACATCATCGGCGCGCGGCGCTGACCTTCCAGCACCATGCCGAGCTCGCCTCCCTGCCGGTCGACGAGCAGGAGCTGTGGCTCGACCGGGCCGAGCAGATGCACTGGACCACCAAACAGCTCCGCGGCGCCATCAGGCTGGCCCGGGAGGACGCGACGCGCGAGGGGAAGCCGGCCGAGATCGAGACCACCCGGCGGCTCACGGTGCCGGGCAACCGCATCCAGTGGTGGCACCGGGCCGCGGCGGAGTCGGGAATCGAGTTCGAACAGTGGGTGCTGGCGGCCCTCGACCACGCGGCCGAGCGGGCGCTGGACTAGTCCTGACCGGGCGTCCGCGCCCGGGCGCACGATACGAAACAATGGCCCGCACTCCGACCCGGAGTGCGGGCCTTCGCAGCTCAGGGCAAGCGGCTCATGAGCTTGGCTGTCTCCAGGTGACCGATGCATTCGCCCAGACCGAACGACTGCTGCACCCGGTTCCGAACCTCGGGGTTCTGTTCCTGACTGAGCTTGAACATGCCTTCGGCGCCAGACACCGTGACCCGGAACGCACCCACCCCGGGCACGATCTTGCGGAAGTAGTCGATCGATTCGGTCATATCCCAGACGCCGCCGAACTGTCCCTCGAAAGCGCGTACGGTGGACTGCACCACGTCCATCGTCTCTTCGAGTGAATCGATCTTCGCGACCACTCCGCGGACATGTACCGAGGTGAAGTTCCAGGTCGGGGCAGCCGGCGTCACCGCGTAGACGGTCGGCGAGACGTAGGCGTGCGGCCCGGTGAACGCCAGCAGGACGACACTGCCAGTTTCCAGCGCCGACCAGTGTGGATTTGCCCTGTTCAAATGCCCAAGTAACGTGGCACCGGCCAGGTCGGCGGACCATTCACCGGTCATCCGCGGATCCTGGATCACCGGCAGATGCGTGGCGAACGGGGCGCCGGCCAGGCTTCCGTTGCTCACCATCAGGGCCAGTGGATTGTTGAGAATCAGGTCGACCATCCACGAACTGTCCGGTTCGCGATATTGCGTGGGAACGAACATCCGGAACTCGCCCTTCGGTGATCTGACTGACGGCATAGCCCTAGGTGCTCGACGCTACCAGTGCAGTGACCGGCGCAGTCGAAATCCGGCGCCAGCGGTGGCGGTGTCCTGTCGGCCGGACAGCCGCCCACCGGATTCGTGGTATTCGCCAAGAAAGGCGCCAGCCGGACGAAGAAGATGAAGCACCGGAAGACCGTGCGGTCGCCGAGGTGGGGAGGAACCCGGTGCCGACTCCGTGGTCGCGGGCACCGGGCTGAGTCGTACCGCCGAATCGCCTATCGGCAGTGCCAGAGCACCAACAGTCCGCGTCCGGTACGGGGGAAGAAGACGCTGCCGGCCACCGTGCCATCCTCGGCGATCGCGACGGTGTCGGACTGCAGCCGGTCCGTGCCAGCCGGCGGCAGCGGCAGGGTGTGCATCACCGCGCCGCGCCAGACGACCGCCCGCTGCCTGGCCACGTCCACCCCGCTGACGATGCCGGTGGCGGTTACCCCGGTGGCGTAGCTGTCGGCGGTGGACAGCACGGTCGGCACCTCGTTCTCCCAGACCAGCGCGTGCACCGTGAGCGAACCATCCACCTCGGCGTAGCTGCCGGCCAGGAACCGGCCGCTGGCCGCGACGGCCGCGGCCGTCGGGGCCACCCCTTGCGGACTGGGCACCAGGTGCAGGCCTGCCACGCTGCCCACGAACCCGCCGCCGAGGACAACCCCCTCGGAGGAGATCGTCCCGGCGAACGTCTGCGGCTGCTCAGGGCTTACCGGGACGGTGGTGACAGTGCCGGGGTCGGTCATCGACCAGGTGACGATCTGCGACAGGCCGTCGGGCTTCTCGGCATCACCGATGATCTGGCCGGCCTCGTTGATGTCCCGCGCGGCGGCCGAGCGGCCCGGCGTGAGCGGCGCGAGCGGGATCGGGTCGGCCCCGCCCGGCCACAGCACCGCCCGGTAGATCCCGGGCCCGTCGATCAGCATGCCCACCGCGTCCCCGAGCCGGTTCACGCCGAAGGCGAGGGCCCGCACACCCGCCGGCACCGGCAGCAGCCGCACGTGCCCGTTTCGCCAGACCACCGGCCAGATCGCATCGCTGTCCCGGGCTTGTACGAAACCGACGTAGCCGGCCGCGCCGTCGCCGGCAATGACGACCGGGTTGGTGAAGCCGGCGGGCGCGGACAGCCGGGTGTCCAGGCGATAGACGCAGCCACCCGCGGCGGCAGGACCGGCCGGCGAAAGCAGGCCGACGACGGCGGTGACGACCACAACGGTCACAAATCGGGCTCGCATGCGAAACCTCTCAGATCAGCGGCAACCACCTCATCCTCAGGCCTGAGGATGAGGGCGGTTATGCCGATGCGGCCGACCCGCCCAGGTGTGCGCGATCAGGCACCACCCCGCATCCCGGTCGGCCCGCCGCCCGAGCCCGCACCGTCTGGAGCTCCGGCGGGCCGCCGGAGCTCCAGATCGGTGCTGCCTGCTCCTCCGGTGGTCTCCCCCGTTACCGGCAGATCACCGATGCTGGCTGCTCGTACTGGCCGGTTTGCTGCCCGCCGGTCAGCACGCCGTCCGGCCAGCGGATCGAGTAGTGCATGTTGGCCCGGTAGATGCCGTTCGGACGATGGCAGTCGACCGCGCCGGTGTCGATCTCCAGCAGACCGGTCTGCGAGTTGGCCGTCACGCTGGCCAGAACACCGTTGCGGTCGCCCAGGTTCAACGGTTCGGCCTGCACGTGGATGCGCGAGTCGTTTCCATCCATGAGTCCGTAGCCGCGCAGGTTGTTGCTGGCCGGGTTGTAGTCGAAGCCGCGGCAGACTGTGACACTCCAGGGTCCGTAGACCCAGATGTCATCGCACCTCCGGTTGACATTGACGAACGCCGCGACCGGGCCAGGGGCGATGGCCAGCACCCGCCGGGGCGATCCGTGAGCGGCCCCGGTCGTCAGCGCCGAGGGCATCGTCGTCGGCGCGGATGCGCCTTGCGGCGAGCTGCTGTGCGCCGCTCCCGCGGCCGGTGCGGCGCTGGCCATCGATGCGCCGCCAATCCCGAGCGCCGCCACGGCGACGGCCAGCAGCGCCACGCGTCTCGCTTGCTTCAAACCCGACATTCTTCCTCCACGGTCTCGCGGCCTGTGTTGTTGCCACCTGAATCGCTCAGGTGCATAGCCTTGGACCGGGCGCTTAGCAGATTGCTAACGGATCTCGGCCGGCCGGCCACGGCCGCGGACTGCCAGCGGCCGCCGGCTCGCCCAGCGATGGGAACCGGCCGCGCCCCCGCGCCGGATTTGTGCGGCGGTGGGTGGCGATGATTCGGTGTGGGCGGCCGACGGGGGGCGCGATGGAGTTTCGGGTGCTCGGTCCGGTGGAGATCGTCGCTGCCGATCGGGTGGTGGAGGCGGGCCCACCGCAGCAGCGGCACGTGCTGGCCGCGCTGGCGGCCGACGCCGGCCGGCCGGTGGCGGTGGAGACCCTGATCGATCGGGTCTGGCCGGAGGCGCCTGACGGCGCGCGGCGCACCGTGCACGTCTACATCGCCCGGCTCCGGCGGCTGCTGGAGTCGGCCGGGGCCGGCGGCGAGCCGGTGCGGCTGGTGTTCCGATCCGGCGGGTACGTCCTGGACGCCAACCCGGACCGGGTGGACCTGCACCGGTTCCGCGGCCTGGTGGGCCAGGCCCGGGAGCCCGGCCGGGACGACGAGCAGCGGGCGGCGCTGCTGCGCGCCGCCCTGGGCCTGTGGCGGGGTGAGCCACTGGCCGGGCTACCCGGGCCCTGGGCCACCGCGAGCCGGGACGGGTGGCGGCAGCTGTACCTGGACGCGGTACAGGGGTGGGCGCAAGCCGAGTTGCGGCTGGGCAACGCCGGCCCGGTGATCGCCGCCCTGACCGACCTGGCCGGCCAGTACCCGCTGGTGGAACCGCTGGCAGCGGCCCTGATGCGGGCGCTCTACGCGGCCGGCCGCGGCGCCGAGGCGCTCGACCGCTACACCGAGGTCCGCCGCCGGCTGGCCGAGGAGTTGGGCGTCGACCCCGGCGCCGAACTACAGGCCGTGCACCAGGGGATCCTGCAAGGCACCCTCGATCCGGCGTCCACCGGGAGCTCGGCGGTGCCGGCCCAGCTACCCGCCGATGTGAACGGCTTCGCCGGCCGGCGCGACCAGTTGGCCCGCCTCGACGCCCTGCTCGGCACCGGCACCGGCACCGGCACCGCGGGCCAACCGTCCGCGGTTGTCATCTCCGCGGTCTCCGGCACAGCCGGGGTGGGCAAGACGGCGCTGGCGGTGCACTGGGCGCACCGCGTCACCGACCGGTTCCCGGACGGGCAGCTCTACGTGAACCTGCGCGGATTCGACCGCAGCGGAGAGGTGATGGACCCAGCGCAAGCCGTCCGCGGCTTCCTCGACACGTTCGGGGTGCCGCCGCAGCGGGTGCCGGCCGGATTCGACGCGCAGGTGGGGCTGTACCGCAGCATGCTGGCCGGCAAGCGGGTGCTGGTGGTGATCGACAACGCCCGCGACGCCGACCAGGCCCGGCCGCTGCTACCCGGCAGCCCGACCGCGCTGGCGGTGGTGACCAGCCGCGACTCCCTCACCGACCTGGTCGCCGACGGCGCCCACCCGCTGGCCCTGGATCTGCTCACCGAGGCCGAGTCGCGGGAAGCGCTGGAACGCCGGCTCGGCCCCGGCCGGGTCGCCGCTGAGCCGGACGCCATCGCGCGGATCGTCGAGGTATGCGCGCGGCTGCCGCTGGCGCTGGCCCTGGTCGCCGCCCGCGCCGCCACGCATCCCAGGTTCTCCCTGGCCGCGGTGGCCGCCGAACTGGCCGACGCCGCCGGTCGGGCGTCCCTGCCGGACGACGCCGACGTGATCGGCCGGGTGCGGGCGGTGTTCTCCTGGTCGTATACCACTCTCACCCCACCCGCGGCCCGGCTGTTCCGGCTGCTGGGCCTGCACCCCGGCCCCGACACCGCCGCCCCAGCCGCCGCCAGTCTCGCCAGCTTGCCACTGGCGCAGGTGCGGCCGTTGCTGGCCGAGCTGACCCGGGCCGGGTTGCTGGCTGAGCAGGTACCGGGCCGGTATGGCTTCCACGACCTGCTGCGGGCCTACGCCACTCACCTCACCCAAACCGAAGACACCGAGGACGAGCGGGAGGCGGCCGCGGTGCGACTGCTGGACCACTACACCCACACCGCCCACACCGCCGACCGGCAACTGCACCCGACCCGTGACCCCATCCCGGTCCCGCTCACCCCACCCACCCCCGGCACCACCCCCGAACAACCAGGCGACCACGACACCGCGCTGGGCTGGTTGGACGCCGAGTGGCCGGTGCTGCTGGCCGCCCAACAACGCGCCGCCGACAGCGGCCGGGATACCCATACCTGGCAACTGGCCTGGGCCCTGAACACCGCGCTGCACCGGCGGGGACGCTGGCACGAGCAGGCCGGCGCCTGGCAAACCGCCCTTCCCTCAGCCGGCGGGCTGCCCCACCCCGCCGCCGCGTACACCCACCGCGCCCTCGGCCTGGCAGCGGCCGTGCTGGGTGACCACGAGCGGGCACACACCCACCTGGACTGCGCCCTGCACCTGTGCGCCGAGGCCGGCGACGCGGTCGGCCAGGCACACGCGCACGAATCCCTCGGCTTCCTGTGGGAACAGCGGGGCCGGCCGGAGCAGGCGATCGACCACACCCGGCAGGCCCTCACCCTCTACCAGACCACCGGCCATCATCAAGGCCACGCGGCCGCGCTCAACGCGGTCGGCTGGCACCACGCCATGCTCGGCGACCACACCAGCGCCCTCACCCACTGCCAGCAGGCTCTCACCCTCTACGAGCAGCTCGGCGACCGCTACGGACAGGCCGGCACGTGGGACAGCCTCGGCTACGCCCACCACCACCTCGGCCACCACACCGCCGCCGCCGAGTGCTACACCCTCGCCCTCAGCCTCTACGGCGACCTCGGCGACCGCTACGAAGAAGCCAGCACCCTGACCCACCTCGGCGACACCCACCACGCCGCCGGCCACCCCGAGGCCGCCCGTACCGCCTGGACCGCCGCCCTGGGCATCCTCACCGACCTCGACCACCCCGACGCAGACACCGTCCGCGCCAAACTCACCACCCTCGCCCAGACCCCACCCGCCCAGCCCGTCGCCGACCCGCCGCCAGCCTGACCCCGCCGGACCGCCGGGACCATCGGGAAAGATCAGTTCCGCGGGTAGTAGGCCAGCCGTGGGTCGTGCACCAGGGCGGTGAGCTGCGCGATCGTCAGCGGCGGGGTGGGCCGCTGGGCGACCGGGTCCGGCGGGTTCTTCACCTGCGGGACGCTGTTCGCGCCGTAGTTCAGCGCGGTCGCGAGCACCGAGTTGCCGTCCGGGCGCGCCTCGCTGACCGTCCAGCGGATCACGCCGTGCGCCTCGGACTGGCGGGTCACGGTGACCATCGTGCCATCGGCGAAGATCGTGCAGCTCAGGTTCGGCTGCGGGGCCGGGCACTGGTACGCCGGCAACGAGTCGGCCGTACACGTGGTCTCGGTCCCGGCCGTGCGGCACGACGCCCGCCGCGTCCCGTCGACCTCGATGAACAGGTTGCCGGCGCCGGCCGGGTCGACTATGTCCAGGACCGACTTGTAGCCGCCCTGGCTGGCGTAGAACGCGCCGGCGCGGCCGTCCGGGCTCCCGGTGACCCGCACGCGGCGCCCGCCGGGGGGCAGCCGGAGCGCGGCGTCCAGCGCCCGGTCCAGCCGCGCCGTCGCCCGGGCCGGTGGCTCCGTCGCCGGCGGCGGAACGGCCGGCTCGGCGCTCGATTGTGGCGTCGGGCTGCCGGACGCCGACCGGCTCGGCTGGGCGGCCGACCTGCCACCTCCGCCGGTACCGGGCGAGCTGTGCAGCACCGCCACGCTCGTCGCCGCCACGCCGCCGACCAGCGAGACGGTGGCCAGGCTGCCCGCGGCATGCCGGAGCTGCCGGCCGCGCCGGGCCCGCCGGCCGCGGGCGATCAGGTCGGGCACGGTCAGCCGCAGCGGCGGCTCCTCGCCGACGCCGCCGCGCAGCGCCGCCAGCACGCTGGACGGGATGTCGAGGTCGCTGCTCATCAGTGGTCTCCTTCGGTCTGGGTTGCCCTGGCGGGTTCCTCGAGTAGCTGCCGGAGCAGGGCGAGCCCGCGCGAGGTCTGGCTCTTGACGGTGCCCTCGCTGCAGTCCAGGGCGCGTGCGGTCTCGGCGATGGACAGGTCGTCCCAGCACCGCAGCACGACCACCGCCCGCATCCGGGCCGGCAGCCTGGCCAGCGCCCGGGCCAGGTCCAGCCGGTCGGACCAGCCCCCGCTCGGGTCCGGGGTCGGCAGGTCGGGCAGGTCGCGGGTCGGCCGTTCGCCCCGCCAGCGCCGGCGGCCGTCATCCAGGAACGCCCGGACCAGCGTGGCCCGGGCGTACGCGTCGACGCGCTCCGCCCGCTGTACCCGCGGCCAGGCCACGTACAGCTTCACCAGGGTCGTCTGCGTCAGGTCCTCGGCCTTGTGCCAGTCCCCGCACAGCAGGTAGGCCGACCGGCGCAGGGCGCCGACCCGGGCACCCGCGTAGGCACTGAAGTCGCTGTCCGCATCCTCGGCCACACCCACCTGACGGGTCGGCCCGGCCCGGGGGTTGAGAGCGCCGGCCCGGTGCGCGGGTCCAGTTCCTCGGCGAACAGCGGCAACCCGCTCCGCGGATGGCCGGATTGTGGCCGGAGGTGGCAGCGGCCGGGTGGTCCGCCGGCGGTCAGCGGCTGCGGCTCGGGCGGGTCACGGGCGCTGGACGCGGTAGCGCAGGTGCAGCACGTCCGGCCCGTCCAGGGCACGGCGCAGTTCGAGCTCGATGTGCTCAGGCGGCATGTCCTCGAACAGCCGACGGCCCTGCCCGAGCAGCACCGGGATCAGGTGCAGCTCCAGCTCGTCCAGCAGGCCGGCCCGAAGGCACTCCTGCGCGGTCGCGGCGCCGTGCAGCAGGATGTCGCGGTCACCGGCCGCGGCCTTGGCCTGCGCGACGGCCGATTCGATGCCGTCGGTGACGTAGCGGGCGTGCCCCGGCGCGGGCTCGTCGGGTGCGGCACGGGTCAGCACGAAGATCGGGACCCCGTCATGGTGATCACCGGCCCAGCCGCCCG
>Ga0307500_10000596_pt1 | contig 11606 bp, 9 predicted proteins | sample 14_S_MG_FD_201362 | JGI IMG/M metagenome (GOLD analysis project Ga0307500, IMG submission 201362) | Soil microbial communities from Populus trichocarpa stands in riparian zone in the Pacific Northwest, United States - 14_S | ecosystem: Environmental > Terrestrial > Soil > Riparian zone > Trees... | reverse complement strand
ACCGAATGGCGTTACGTTCTGAATGGACCTGAGTACAAACCGGCATTCACCCGATCGATCAGTTGGGACGCGTATGACGTCTCGTAGTGTAAATCCGGAGTACAGGCGGAAGCGGCTGCGGCCGGCATGTCTTGCCGTTGCGGCTCTGGCCGCGTTGATCGCGGCGGGAGGCGATGCGGGCGCGAGGGGCGGCCGGAGCGAGCGCCCGGTCGAGTCCATTCAGTCGCGCAGCGCCGGCGACCCGATCATGGCCATCGTTTCGCTCCGCAGCCAGCGGATCACCGTCTACGACGCCCATGGATGGATCCTGCGGGCGCCGGTGTCGAGCGGCTCGAAAGGTCGCGAGACGCCCGCCGGCATTTTCAGCGTCATCCAGAAAGTCGAGGAGCACTACTCGAACCTGTATGACGACGCCTTCATGCCGCACATGCAACGCATCACGTGGTCGGGCATCGCGCTCCATGGCGGCGTCCTGCCGGGGCGTCCGGCGTCGCATGGCTGCATCCGCCTGCCCTTCGACTTCGCCGCGCAACTGTTCGACGCGACCACGATGGGCGTCCGGGTGATCGTGGCGCCAGGCGATGTGGCGCCCGTCGAAATATCTCATCCGCTGCTGTTCCAGCCGAAGCCCGGTGCCGTCGCGCTGGCCGCCGCCCGCACGACGGAAGCGCAGGAAGCAACGAGGAAAGCGGCCGACGCGCGAATGGCCGCCGGGACGGCCCTGCGGGAGGCGACGCAGGCCAAGGCGCCGGTTCGCGCGACGGAAATCCTCAAACGCAGGGCCGAGGTCCAATTGGCCGCCGTCGAGACCAGGCTTGGCTCGGGCATCTCGGCGGAGGCAAAGGAGCAGGCCGAGGACGCCAAGGCGCAGGCCGTTGCCAAAATCGCCGAGCTGCAGCTGCAATGGGACGTCGCCAATGTGGATCTGCAACTGAGGCTCGATGCCGCCACGTCTGCGCGGGATGCCGCCGCTGCGGCCGAGACCGCGCGCGCCGCGGCAGCCGAGGCGGCCCGTCAGGTCACAAGCGAGCTCCAGCCGGTATCCGTGTTGATCAGCCGCAAAACCCAGCGGCTTTATGTGCGTCAGGCATTCAAGCCCGTGCTTGAAAGTCCGGTGACGATCGCAGATCCGGATCGCCCCATCGGCACGCATGTCTTCACCGCCGCCGAGCACACCACCGACGACGCCAAGTTGCGATGGAACGTCGTCTCATTGGGCGGCGGACGTGCGCCGAGTGGCGCGGCTGAGCCGCTGGACCCGGCGCGCGGGAATAGCAGCCGCGACGTCGCGTCGGCGCCGACGGACGCGGACAGCGCAAAGACCGCGCTCGACCGCATCGCGATTCCGCAGGACGCACTGAATCGCATCGCCGGCACCGCGCCGCGATCCTCCCTGATCGTCACCGACGAGCCGCCGAGTTCGGAAATCGGCAAGGGAACGGAATTCGTGGTGCTGCTGAGCGGCGAGCCGCAAGGCGGCATCAAGAAGCGGCGACGCAGTCCGGGGAGCGGATTCCACTACGTGCGCTCGCGCAGCCAGCCCTATTGGGGCTCGCCGTTCGGAAATCCCTTCGGCTGGTGAGGCGGGTGTTCACGCGGCCAATGACCTGAAACCGACGTCACCGCCCCCTTCCGGTATCGGGATCTGAGCTGCTATGATGACCTTCTGGAGGGGTGGCCATGAAACGCCGCGAGTTCATTTGTGTTCTCGGCCGTATCGCTTCGGGATTCTGGCCCCGCCGCTGCACCATCATCGTCGCCATGGCGGCAGTGGTGCTGTTGCCGATCCAGGTTAGCCATGCCGGATGGCTGTCGGACCTTTTCAAGGGCTCAAAGCAAAGCAAATCGTCAAGGCAAGCCAAGCCGGTAAAGCACGTCAGGGTATCCAAGCCAGCCGTTGCTGCGAAGCGCGCCGTCTCGCCAAAGCGCCACGCCGTAAAGCTTGCTGCGCTCGGTCCGGTTCACTTGAGCCCTGCCGCCTTGAAGCCGGCCGCAACCCGCTGCGATCCCGCAAAATTCCGGATCGTGCTGGATGTCGGACATACCGCCGAATCGGAAGGCGCGATCAGCGCCCGCAACGTCTCCGAGTTTGTCTATAATCTGCGCCTTGCGAAGCGGATCGAGGAGAAGTTGAAGGCCGAGGGCTTTCGTGAGACCCGGTTGCTGCTGACCGAGGGCAAGGCCAGGCGCAGCCTCGTCAAACGCGTCGCCGCCGCCAACGATCTACCCGCGGATCTCCTGCTGTCGATCCACCATGATTCCGTGCCCAACAAATTCCTCGAGGATTGGGAATTCGAGGGAAAGAAGAGCCGTTACAGCGACCGCTTCAGCGGCTATTCCGTGTTCGTCTCCCGCAGCAATCCGGACTTCAAGACCAGCCTCTCGTTTGCCGAACTGATCGGCAAGGAAATGAAGGCGCAGGGCCTCGATTATGCGAAGCAGTATTCCCAACCCATCATGGGCCGCTACCAGCGTGAGCTGCTGAACAGGGAGACCGGCGTCTATCGCTACGACGAACTCATCGTACTGAGAAAGACCCGGATGGCGGCCGTCCTGCTGGAAGCGGGCTCGATCATCAACCGGGACGAAGAACTCAAGATGGGTTCGCCCGAGCACCGGAACATCATCAGCAGCGGCGTTGCGACGGCGGTGAAGGAATTCTGCGAGCCGCGATGGGCCATGCTCGGTCCGCTCTGACGACGTGTCCGCGGCCACCTCGCATCCGCTTCCGGTTCGCCGGCGTCAGCCTTTTGGCTGCTTCCTGATCTCGTCGAATTTGGCAAGCGCGCGTTCGAACTTCTCGTTGAAGAGCCACATCGCATCGAGAATTTCTCGGTAAGTCGCGGACGTTTTGGCCCTGTCAGCCTGCCCAAAGGTGAAAACGCTGTTGTTTCGCAGATATCCCATCACCTTCGGGTCGGAAATCCTGTAGCCGGCCAAATTGCGTGAGCCGAGCGCGGATCTGGTCGGGCTCGGAATGATCTGGATCAGTTCGAACAGCTTCATTTGATCGATCGGATCCGGCAGTGTCTTAACGATCGCCGGCACCTGCGGAAAAATATCCGCGTGCGCGTTCATGAGGCCGTCCCGCACCGCGGTCCAGTGATTGTACCGATGATCCTGATTGCCGGCTCGCGCCTCTTCCTTGTCGTCTCGGGCGTTCAACGCGGGATCAAAGGCTGCGATCGACTTCTTGATCGCGGCCCACTTCCTTTGCCCGTTTTGATCCTCGGGCACGCCTGTCTGCAAACTGCCCTTGTATTTGTTCGATCGCGCATTGCCGATGTTCTGGTTGCCGTTGGTCTCGGCAAAGAACAGCCCGAGGCTGATACGGCCTGCCGCTTCGGCATTGGCGGCATCGAGGCCCTTGGCACGCGCGATTGCCGTGCCGAGATCGGCAATGTCCTTGAATGGCGTATCCGAATTCTGCGCGTTGGCGGGCGGCGCCTGCATCAGGTCAAAAAGCCGCCTGTACTCATCGAGCAGCGGCTCATTGTCGGCGCTGAAATACGCCGGAGGGATGCCGTATTTGTTGGGGCCGCCTATTCTGGACGGGAGCGCGTCGGTGAGATCCTTGTACGCGCTCATCATGTTGTTGCGGGCAAGGTAGAGTGCCTGTCCCGGCAAGTTGGGCAGCCCTTGTTTCGAATCGATCTGCGTGCGGCGCTGGCGCAGGACCTGCTCGAACTGGCTTCGTGAATTGTTGTATGTATCGAGCGCGTCGGATTGTTTTTTCGTCAGTGTCTCAGCCATTGCAGGCGATATGAAGCTGAGATGGCCGATGGTGGCGGCAACGATGCTGATGGCGACATCGGTTGCCATGGAGGCTGGGGGCACGAACAGGAGTCCGAGAGCGAGAGCTGCCGTCGGCACAGCCGTCTGTTTTTTCGTTCTCATGGCGATTTCCCAAGCCCCGAGTTTGAGCGGATCGAACTCAGGGATCGTAGACAACGAACGTGCGGCTTGGCGAGGCGAAAGCTGCACATTTGACGCCACGGCGCTGCCGCGCACGTTCATCGCGCGGGCCGCTCCGCTTCGCAGCCATGCAGAAACAACGTTACGCACTTCCGCACACGCGCCTTCACGTGCGCGCGGGAGGGCAGCGGGACGCCGCCAAAGATTGCCGCGCGTTGCGGTGCGCCTGCCAACATCCCGATCAGGATGCCGGCGGCCTCCTCGACATCGTCGAGGTCGATGAGCCCGCGCTTGACCTGAAGGCGCAGCCAGTTCGACAGCGCTGTGGCGGTGCGGGCAATGCCGTTCCTGTAGAACGTTGCCGCCAGATCGGGGAACTGGCCGGCCTCCTGCAGGATGATGCGCTGAAGCGCGACGACGTCAGGATCGAGCGTAAGTTCGGCGCACGCCGTCAGCGCTGCGTTCAGCCCGGTTTCGATGCCGGCATCCTCGGCGACGTGCAGGCTGAAGTCGGACAGGAACCGATCGAGCCGGTCGGACACCATGCCCTCGAACAGCGCCGCCTTGTTCGGCACCAGGCGATACAGCGTCTTGGTGGAGACGCCGGCGCGGCGGGCCACGGTTTCGGTGCTGGTCGCAGCGTATCCGGCGGCGGCAAATTCGTGCCGCGCAGCCTCGTAGATGATTTGACGCGTCTCGTCGTCGGGACGGAGTTGCGGACGCCCGCGATCGCGGCGATCGGCGGAAGATTCTGCTTTAGCCATGCTCGTACATGATGCCTGTCATTCCATTGACAGTCCGGATATCGGGCCTATTTTGGAAATTGTCAAGTTTCCTAATTCCTCCCGAGCGGAGAACCGCCATGACCGTCCACTCAACCTCCTTTCCGACCGACCAGCCGGTACTCGCGGCCGGCACAGCCGAGGCGCACCTGCCCGCAGCCGCCGCAGCGGCGCCGCCAATGCTCGCGGCAAAAAAGCTCAATCTGCGCAAGCTGTTGCTCACTGGAGCGGCGATCGCCGCACTGGCGGGCGCGGCCTGGTATGGCTGGGACTACTGGACCGTCGGCCAGTATCTGGTGTCGACCGACGACGCTTATGTGAAGGCCGACAGCACCACCATCGCGCCGAAGGTCACCGGCTACCTGAATCAGGTGCTGGTGAAGGACAACGAGCATGTCGCGACCGGCCAGGTGCTGGCGCGCATCGACGACCGCGACTTCAAGGTCGCGCTCGACCAGGCCAGGGCGGATGTGGCGGCGGCCGGCGCCACGATCGCCAGCAAGCAGGCCCAGCTCGACGTCCAGCAGGCGGTGATATCGGCGGCAAAAGCCACCCTCGATGTCGATCAGGCCGCGGTGACCTTCGCCGCGCAGGATAACAAGCGCTATACCGATCTGGCCGCGACCGGCTCGGGCAGTGTCCAGAACGCGCAGCAGGCGCAGGCGCGGATTGCGAGCGCACAGGCCGCGCTGGCGCGCGACAATGCGAATCTCGTATCCGCGCTCAAGCAGGTCGATCTGCTCAAGGCCGAGATCGTGCAGGCCAAGGCGGCGCTGGCGCGTGCCGAGGCGGTGCAGCGCCAGGCCGAACTCAATCTCGGCTACACCACGATATCAGCCCCGATCGACGGCGTCGTCGGCAACCGCACGCTGCGCGTCGGCCAATTTGTGCAGGCCGGGACCCAATTGATGTCGGTGGTGCCGGCCGATGGCGCCTATGTGGTGGCGAACTACAAGGAAACGCAGCTCACCGACGTGCGTGAGGGCCAGGCCGTCGATATCGAGGTGGACATGTTCCCGGGCCAGGTCGTGCACGGCCACGTCGACAGCATCGCCCCCGCCAGCGGCCAGGAATTCGCGCTGCTGCCGCCGGACAACGCGACCGGCAATTTCACCAAGGTCGTGCAGCGCATCCCGGTACGGATCGCGCTCGACACCGGGAAGAACCCGCGCATCGAACTGCGGCCGGGCATGTCGGTGATTCCCACCATCGAGACGCGTTCGAACACGAACCACGCGACGGCGGCTGCCGCCAACATCCACAAGACGGTTTCTGGAGCATCGTGCCATGTCAAATCAGAGCCCTTCCGCCTCGATATCCGCGCTGCCGATCTCGCACGCAGCATCTAGCCCGGCGGCCGATCCGAACCGCGCCAGCGTCACGACCTGGGTTGCCGTGCTCGCCGCCATGATCGGTTCGTTCATGGCGATCCTGAACATCCAGATCACCAACGCTTCGCTGCTCAACATCGAGGGCGGCATCGGCACCGGGGTCGACAACGGTTCCTGGATCTCGACCTCGTATCTGATCGGCGAGATCGTGGTGATCCCCCTCACCGACTATCTCAGCCGCGTGTTCTCGTTCCGCCGCTACATGATCGCGAGCGCCGCACTGTTCGCAATATTTTCGGTCGCCTGCGCCTTCACCCACGACCTGCCCTCGATGATCGCGATGCGCGGATTGCAGGGCTTTGCCGGCGGTGTGCTGATCCCGATGGCGTTCACGCTCGTTCTGACCAAGCTGCCCAAGTCGCAGCAGCCGGTGGGGCTTGCGATCTTCGCGCTGTCCGTCACCTTCGCACCGGCGATCGGGCCGACCATCGGCGGCTACCTCACCGAGAATTACGGCTGGCGCACCATCTTCTTCGTCAACGTGATCCCGACGGCCGTGATGGTCAGCGCTCTCTATCTGACGCTGGAGCGGCAACCGATGCAGCTCAAGCTTCTGAAGGAGGGCGACTGGGCCGGCATATTGACGATGGCGATTGGCCTGTCTGCGCTGCAGACTGTGCTCGAGGAAGGCAACAAGGACGACTGGTTCGCCTCTCCCTTCATCCAGCGCCTGGCCGTGATCGCATTCATCAGTCTCGCGCTGTTCGTCTGGATCGAGCTGACGACAGAGAAGCCGCTGATCCGGCTGCGGCTATTGAAGGGACGCAATTTCGGCTTCGGGACCCTCGCACTGACGCTGGTCGGCTTCGCGCTGTTCGGATCGGTCTACATCCTGCCGGCCTATCTCGGCCAGGCGCAGGGCTACAATGCCCAGCAGATCGGCGAGGTGCTGGCCTGGACGGGCTTGCCGCAGCTGCTGCTGATTCCCCTGGTGCCGATCATGATGCGGCGTTTCGATACGCGCTACGTCGCCTTCACCGGACTGATGATCTTCGCCTACAGCTGCTTCATGAACATCGCGATGTCGCCGGACTATGCCGGCGACCAGCTCTTCATTCCGAACATCGTGCGCGCGATCGGTCAGGCCATGGTGCTGACGCCGCTGACCTCCGTAACGACGGGTGACATTGCGCCCCAGGACGTCGCGGCCGCCTCCGGCATCAGCAACATGTTCCGCAACCTCGGCGGTGCGATCGGCACCGCGGTGCTCGCCACCGTGATCACCAAGCGCGAACAGTTTCACTCCAACATCATCGGCCAGTCAGTCACGCTCGGCCGCGAGGAGGTGCGCAACCGGATCGCCCAGACGTCGGATTATTTCCTGGCCCACGGCGTCTCGGACCCCGCCGTTGCGCATCAGCAGGCGATCGTGGCGCTCGGCAAGGCCGTAAAGCATCAGGCCATGGTGATGGGGTTCAGCGATACCTTCGCGGTGATCGGCATCGTGCTGGTGCTGGCCGCGCTTGCAGTCATGCTGACGCGCAAGGTCAAGGGCGCGGCAGGCGGCGCGCATTGACTACTGGGGTAACTCCCGGACGAGCACGCGCATATTCTCACTGTAGTCGACGGGCGCAACGACGAGATGCACGCCACCCTCGCTGAAAGCAGCTTCCAGCATGGTCGATAGTTCCGTGGCCTTGCCGACGCGGGCGCCCTTGGCGCCATATGACTTCGCATAAGCAACGAAATCAGGGTTGCCGAACTCGAGGCCGAAGTCTGGAAACGTATCGACTTCCTGTTTCCAGCGGATCATGCCGTAGGCGCGATCCTCGAGCACCAGCACGACGAGGTTCAGCTTGAGCCGCACGGCCGTTTCCAGCTCCTGCGAATTCATCATGAAGCCGCCGTCGCCGCAGACCGCGAGCACGCGCCGGTCCGGATGAATTAGCGCCGCTGCGATCGCCGACGGAAGACCCGCCCCCATGGTCGCGAGCGCGTTGTCGAGCAGCAGCGTGTTGGCGACGCTGGTGCGATAGTTGCGAGCGAACCAGATCTTGTACATGCCGTTGTCGAGGGCAACGATACCGTCCGGCGGAATGACATTACGGACGTCGTGGACGATGCGCTGCGGCGTCAGAGGAAACCGGTCCTCCGTCGACCGCTCGGCGAGGCGGGCAAGGATCCCTTCGCGCAAACCCAGCAATGCCTGACCATTGGGGAGTTTACCTTCCAGGCGATCGGCGAGCGCGGCAAGGCCCGCGCCAATATCTCCGACGATCTCCGCCTGCGGGAAGTATACCTGTTCCACCGTCGCCGGCGTGGCGCCGATGTGGATCACCAGCGGCCCATCATGGCCCATCAGGAAAGGCGGCTTTTCGACGGTATCGTGGCCGATCGAAATGATCAGATCGGCCTGATCGATCGCCTCGTGAACCCAATCCCGCTCCGACAGCGCGGCCGTGCCCATATAGAGATTGGAGCCGGCATTGACCGCGCCCTTCCCCATCTGGGTGTTGAAGAACGGAATCCCACATCGTCGCACGAACGCCGACAGCGGCTCGGCAAGACGCGGGCGGCTCGCCGCGGCGCCCAGCATGACGAGTGGCCTGTGGGCAGCCATGATCATGGCTGCGGCGCGCTCGATGGCCGCGGCAGGCGCGACCGGAAGCTCGACGACATGCGGGGGAATGATGTCGGCCGCGGCTTCATCGGCCGCGATATCCTCGGGCAGTTCGAGATGCACGGGGCCCGGCCGCTCCTGCTGCGCGACCCGGAAGGCGTCGCGAACCAGGGTCGGAATACTCTGCGCGGAGACGATCTGCGTCGCCATCTTGGTGAGCGGCCGCATGGTGGCCACGATGTCGACGATCTGGAAGCGCGCCTGGCGGCTGCTCCGGATCGCCTTCTGTCCCGTGATCATGACCATCGGCATCGCGCCCAGATGCGCGTAGGCCGCAGCCGTCGTCAGATTGAGCGCACCGGGACCCAGCGTCGTCAGGCAGACGCCCGCACGTCCGGTGAGACGCCCGTAGGTGGCCGCCATGAAGCCGGCAGCCTGTTCGTGCCGCGTCAGCACCAGCTTGATCTTCGAGCGCCGCAACGACTCCAGCACATCGAGGTTCTCCTCGCCGGGAATGGCGAAGATGTACCCGACGCCCTCATTCTCAAGGGCGGCCACCAGCAGATCAGAGGCCTTTGTCACGCGACTGAGGCTCCGCTCGCGCCTGTTGCAGCTTTCTCGGCCCGATGCGGCAGCGTCCATTCCGGCCGAATGAAGTGACAGGTATAGCCGTCAGGATATTTTTCCAGGTAATCCTGATGCTCGGGCTCAGCCTCCCAGAACGGACCGGCAGGAGCCACCTCGGTGACGACCTTGCCCGGCCAAAGGCCGGAAGCGTCGACGTCAGCAATGGTGTCTTCCGCGATCCGCTTCTGCGCGTCGCTGGTATAGAAGATGGCCGACCGATAGCTCGCACCCCGGTCGTTGCCCTGGCGGTTCAGCGTCGAGGGATCATGGATCTGAAAAAAGAACTCCAGCAGCTTGCGATAGCTGATGGTTTTCGGATCGAAGATGATCTCAATGCCTTCGGCATGATTGCCGTGGTTGCGATAGGTCGCGTTTGGCACTTCGCCACCGGTGTAGCCGACCCTGGTTGAAATCACGCCGGGATAGCGACGCAGCAGATCCTGCACGCCCCAGAAGCAGCCGCCGGCAAGGACGGCGCGTTCCGTCGAAACTGTCATGTCTGTTCTCCCTGGTTCGCTGCGGACATTTGGTTCCGAGCTCCATCAGAGGCGCATAATGAGGCCGAACGGTGCAAAAGCGCAATGAACGTCTGGGTTACTGCCGATAGCAGCGATGTCTGCGAGATTCGCTTATGCGCTAGCCTGTGTCACGTCGACCGGCAGAGCGCCGATCGGTCACAGCCAGGGCGCCGGCTTGTCCATCGCGATCAGTTCCTCGACCTCGATTCGCGGGCGCACCACGGCGTATTGATCATCCTTGACCAGGACTTCCGGCACCAGCGCGCGCGTGTTGTAGAAGCCGGACTGCACCGCGCCATAGGCGCCGGCGGTCATGATCGCGATGAGATCGCCGGCCTTGGGCTCGGGCAGGCTGCGGTCGAGGGCGAGATAGTCGCCGGTCTCGCAGACCGGGCCGACAACGTCGGCCGTGATGGTGCGCGCGCCCTTGACCGGCTCGCGCACGGGAAGAATGTCGTGGTGGGCTTCGTACAGCGTGGGGCGGATCAAATCGTTCATCGCGGCGTCGATGATGACGAAGTTCTTGGCCTCGCCCGGCTTCACATAAATGACACGGGACACGAGGATGCCGGCATTGCCGACGATCATCCGACCCGGCTCGAACATCAGCGTGCAACCGAGATTATGCGTCACCCGCTTGACCATCGCGGCATAGGCCGACGGCAATGGCGGCGCTTCGCGATCGGCGTGATAGGGGATGCCGAGCCCGCCGCCGAAATCGATATGCTCGATCTTGTGGCCGTCGGCGCGCAGCGTCTGCACGAAGTCGGACAGAATCCGGAACGCGGTTTCCATCTTCGAGAGATCGGTGATCTGGCTGCCGATATGCATGTCGGTGCCGGTCACCTCGATTCCGGGCAGCTTCGCCGCGCGGGCATAGACCTCGCGCGCCCGCGCAATCGGAACGCCGAACTTGTTCTCCGACTTGCCGGTGGCGATCTTGGCGTGCGTCCCGGCATCGACGTCGGGATTGACCCGCACCGAAATCCGCGCGGTCTTGCCCGCCTCGACCGCGAGCTTCGACAGCAATTCCAGTTCAGGTTCGGATTCGACGTTGATGCAGAGGATGTTCGCTGCCAGCGCCGCGCGCAGCTCGGTTTCGGTCTTGCCGACGCCGGAGAACAGGATCTTGTTCGGCGGAATGCCGGCCGCCAGCGCGCGCTTCAATTCGCCGCCCGACACCACGTCGGCTCCGGCGCCAAGCTTGGCCAGCGTGCGCAGCACCGACTGGTTTGAATTCGCCTTCATGGCGTAGCAGACCAGCGTCTTCTCGCCGGCAAAGGCCTCGCTGAAAACGCGATAGTGGCGCTCCAGCGTCGCCGTCGAATAGCAGTAGAACGGCGTGCCGACCGCATCCGCGAGTTCGGACAGGTTGACGGCTTCGGCGTGCAGCACGCCGTTGCGGTAGTCGAAATGATTCATGGCGCGCGCCTATAGCGTTTTCAAGCGAAGTGGGCACCGGTTCGCGTCAGGAAAACGCGTCAGAACAAGACCTAGTCGAGCAGCGGATCGAGAACGAATTTCTTCTTGCCGCCCTTGGGGGCGCTTGGGCCTGCCTCGGATCCGTAGGTCGAATTGAACACGCCGGGCTGCGCCGCGCGCTCGGAGTCGGTATCCGAAGACGTGGCCTGGGCCTGCGGCGCCGCCGCGGTCGGCGGCAGGTCGAGCCCTGCCTTGCGTCCGCAGCCCCCAAGCGCGAGCGCGGTTACGCTCAGCAGGATAATGGCCCATCCCGACGATGACGGGCGGTAGTTACTGATCACGACGAAATCCCCAATGCGCGCCGCACCATACAAAGATTGCCTTGGTCTGG
>Ga0307500_10000594_pt1 | contig 11625 bp, 6 predicted proteins | sample 14_S_MG_FD_201362 | JGI IMG/M metagenome (GOLD analysis project Ga0307500, IMG submission 201362) | Soil microbial communities from Populus trichocarpa stands in riparian zone in the Pacific Northwest, United States - 14_S | ecosystem: Environmental > Terrestrial > Soil > Riparian zone > Trees... | reverse complement strand
CAACGGGCCGCGGCGGCACCGCAGCCGGACGTCCAACATCCGACACTGCCGACCCGGCAGCCGACCGCGCCGCCTCCGACCCGGGCCGGTCCGTCGCTGCGACAGCCGGACGCGGCGCAGCCGCTGCCGGCTCGTGCGGTGGCCGCCCGGCGCCCACCGCGGGGCTGGACCCGGCGGACGGCGAACCGGCCGCGGGCTCCGACTGCGCCGGGGCGGCCGGGGTTGCCTCGGGCCGCCGCTGCGGGGTGGCTGACCGGGGGTCCAGCGGCGAACCGGCCTCGACCGGACCGGCTGCCGGACCTGGCCGGCTCGGGCCCGCCACGGACGGTTGGGGTTCGGCCTGCGCCGCGGCCGGCCGATCGACCCGCGGCGAACCGGCAACGGCCGGACCCGCGGTTGCGGTCGCTCCGGTGGAGGCCTGCCGCTCCGCCGCCGGCGCCGCGGCGCCCGGATGGTCGCGCCGGGCCGATCCGGCACCGGCCGGGTCCGGCGGCGCGGACGCGTCCGTCGACTGACGGCGTTCCGGCCCGGACGCGGCTGCCGGCGAGCCGGCGGTCACGGCCCGAGCGGACGCTGCGCGGGAGGCGTCGGATCGGCTCTCGTCTGGCGCCGGCGGCTCGGCCGCCGCGTGGCGGCCCGGCGCCTCCGCCCGAACCGGCGCCTCCGGCGCGGCCGATAGCCGCTGCTGGACCGGCGGAGCTCCGGCCGGGTCGGCTGCCGGCCGCGCCTGGGGACGCGTCGGCGTCGCACCGACCCGGTCGGCCGCCGGACGCTGTGCGGCCGCGTCGCCGGGCGCCGGGCGGGCCGCCGGCACGCCAGCGCCGGATGTACCCGGACCAGAGGTACCAGCGGGACCCGGACCGGGCGGGCGGGCCGCCGGCGTGGTCGGCCGTGGTGGGGCCGCCGCGGGCCCGGACGCGAGCGCGGCCGGGCGGACCGGCGACCCGCCACCCGCGGCCCCGGGGCCGGAACCGCCTGCCCCGGCAGCGGGCAACGCGGGGCGGGTGGTGGGCAGCGGCATGATCGGGCCGCTGGGCATGACGTCCGGCGGCGGGGCGGCGGTGGAGGCGTCCACCGGCTGGCGGGTGTAGCGCATGGAGACGGTCGGCGGGCGGGCCCAGGCGGCGCTGTCCGGGCCGGGCGCCGGCACCGGGCCGGGCGCCGGCGCGCCCAGCGCCGGACCGCCATCGAACAGCTCGTTCGGACCCGGTCCGCCGGCCGGCGCGAGCTGGCGCCGGCGCAGCACCAGGAACAGGGCGGCGATCGCGGCGATCAGCACGCCACCGCCGAGCAGGCCGTACCGGGCGCCGGCCGCCGAGCCGCCACCCTGCAGGTAGGCGGTGGCCTGCACCGGCTGTTCCTGACCGAGGCGGAACACCCAGGTGACCGAGTGGCCATCCCGCTGGCCGTTGGTCTCGGTGACCTCGCCGGGAAAGGTCAGCGTCAGCCGGGCGTCGAAGGTGTTGGTCGGGTCGGCGCCGAAGGCCGCGGGGAAGAAGAAGCGCCCGCTGACCTGTACCTGGTTCCCGTCCCGGCGCAGGTCGATGTCGGTCGTCGCGGCCGCGCCGGCGGAGCCGGACGGGCTGCCGGTGCCACCGCCCGGGTTGGTCGGCAGCCCGGGGAGGTCACCCAGCCCGCCGAGCCCGTCGAGGTTGGGCACGGCGGCCGGGCCGATCGCCTTCAGCAGGTTGCCGACCTGGTCGAACGGGAGCCGGGTCACCGTCAGCGTGGAGCCGATGAACCCGTCCTGGTTGTACGGCTCGGCCTTGACCTTGTCCTTCAGGTCGGCCGGCAGACCGGTCAGCACCGGCTGCCCGGTGCTGGCGATGCTCTGCACCGCGACGACGATCGTCCCGCTGACCGTCTCGTCGGCGCGGACGGTCAGGTCGCCCCGGAACCGCAGGCAGCCGGAGGCGAGCAGGGCCAGCAACAACGCGAGCGCGACCCGCACCGCGACCAGAATCCGGGACGAACGAGGGCGCCGCCTACCCCGGCCGGGCGATTGTGCCCGCACCGGGGAGTCCGATGACGACATGCGGCGATCGTGGCACGGATGACACCTGCCGGCACAGTCCCCACGAGGCGGACACCCCATGGCAAGGCCCCTATCCGGAACCCTGCGGCGGGCCCGGCGGCGGCTCCGGTGGCCACTGCCCGGTGTTCCACGGCGGCTCCGGTGGCGGGCTGCCGGGTGGGTAGGGCGGGTGGCCCTGCTGCGGCCGGAACTGCGCCGGTGGCGGGCCGTACCCGTTGGCGGCGGGGTAGTCGGCCCGCGGCGCGCCGGGCGGACCGACCGGCACCGGCCCACTCGGCGGACCCACCGGCACCGGCCCACTCGGCGGGCCGGCGTACGGCGGGCCGCCGTACGGTGGACCGCCGGGCGGCGGACCGGCCGGCGGCCCGTACCAGGAGACCTGCCCGACCGGGGTGCCGAGGCCGGGACCGTGCTGCGGCTCCTGGGCCGGGCCGCCCAGCCCGGGGCCGTAGCGCAGGTCGGGTGGCGGGGCCGCCCAGGACCCGTGCGTCTCGGCGGGCTGCGGTGGCGCCCGGCGGTCGCCCATCACCCAGGCGAAGTCGGACGGGTCGACGGCCTCGGGGATCGGCTCCGGCGCGGGGCCGGCCCGCCGCCGGCGGCGCAGCGCCCACAGCCCGAGCCCGAGCAGGATCAGCAGCGCCACCACGGCACCGCCGATTGCCAGCATGACCATCCCGTTGCTGGCGCTCTGCGGCTCGGCGGCCACCGGCGGCGGCGTCGCGCTGGCCTGCGCCTGCAGCGTGGTCAGCACGAACGGGTTCATCTGCCAGGTGATCGTGTTGCCCTCGATGGTGCCGTTGCCGGTCTCCACCGGGCCCGGGAACGTCAGCTGCACCCGTACCTTGAACAGGTCTTCGGCCTGCCGCTGCTGTTCCGGCGTGCGCTTGGTCGGTTTGGCCTCGCGGAAGTCGAAGGTGCCGGCGACCAGGAAGTCGTCGCCGTCCCGGGTGATCTTGACGGTGCCGGTCTGCCGGCGGTCGTAGGTGACCGGGACGAACCGGGCCAGGTCGGCGAGCGGAACGCTCTCCAGCCGGTACCGGGTGCCCTCGTAGTCACCGTCGTCGTACCGGGTGGCGGTCGCGCTGCCGCTGGTGACCAGCAGCTCCCGGACGGTGCCGAGGCCGGAGTCGGGCCGGTTCGGGTCTTTCTTGTAGGCGACGATGTAGTCGCCGGTGATCGTATTGTCCGGGCCGACCGTCAGCGTCGCGTCCAGCTTGAGGCAGCCCGAGAGCAAGAAGGCCAGAAGGCTGAACAAGACAAGCGGGCGCACACCACCCGCACCCGGCATCCGGCACGCCCACCCACGCATGCCGCCATCGTGGCACGACCTTACGACTTTGTCGGCGGTCTGGTGTGGGTTTAGCCCAGCCGCAGCCAGGTTCCTGGTTTTGTCGTACCCCCGGGGCAGACTGGACCCCATGAGCGAGCGGGCACAGGGCGACGGTCTGCACCGGTTCTCGCCCGCGACCCGGGCCTGGTTCGGTGCCGCCTTCGAGGGGGCGACGGCCGCACAGCTCGGCGCCTGGGCCGCGATCAGCCGGCGCGAGCACACGCTGGTGGTCGCCCCGACGGGCTCCGGTAAGACGCTGGCCGCCTTCCTCTGGTCGCTCGACCGGCTCGCCGCCGCTCCGGCACCGGATCCGGCCCGTCGCTGCCGGGTGCTGTACGTGAGCCCGCTCAAGGCGCTCGCGGTGGACGTGGAGCGCAACCTGCGGTCGCCGCTGGCCGGCATCCGGCAGGCCGCCGGCCGGCTGGGGTTGCCCCGGCCCGAGATCGCGGTGGCGATCCGGTCCGGCGACACTCCGGCGGAGGAGCGGCGCGCGTTCGCCCGCCGCCCGCCCGACATTCTGATAACCACCCCGGAGTCGCTGTTCCTGCTGCTGACGAGCGCGGCCCGGGAGGCACTGCGCGGCGTCGACACGGTCATCGTGGACGAGGTGCACGCCGTCTGCGCGACCAAGCGCGGCGCGCACCTGGCGGTCAGCCTGGAACGGCTGGACGCGCTGCTCGACCAGCCGGCGCAGCGGATCGGGCTGTCCGCGACGGTGCGCCCGGTGGCCGAGGTGGCCACCTTCCTGGCCGGCGGCCGGGACGTGACCGTGGTGCAGCCGCCCAGCCGGAAGACCGTCGACCTGCAGGTGGTCGTCCCGGTGGAAGACATGTCCGAGCTGGGTGAGCCGGCCGCCGCCGAAGACGATCCGGGCGGTTCGGCGGCCGGCGCCGCGCCGCGCCGGTCGATCTGGCCGGCGGTCGAGGAACGGGTGCTCGATCTGGTCGAGGCGCACCGCAGCACGATCGTCTTCGCCAACTCGCGCCGGCTGGCCGAGCGGCTCACCGCCCGGCTGAACGAGCTGGCCTACGAGCGCCGGTACGGCACCGAGCCGCACGATCTCTCGACCTACGACACCGCGCCGGGCGGGATGCCGGCCGAGCTGATGGCGCAGTCGGGCAAGAGCGAGGGCGCGCCGGTCGTGGTGGCCCGGGCGCACCACGGCTCGGTCTCCCGCGAGCAGCGGCTGGTGGTGGAGGAGGAGCTGAAATCCGGCCTGCTGCCGGCCGTGGTCGCCACCAGCAGCCTGGAGCTGGGCATCGACATGGGCGCGGTCGACCTGGTCATCCAGGTGGAGTCGCCGCCGTCGGTGGCGGCCGGGCTGCAGCGGGTCGGCCGGGCCGGGCACCAGGTCGGCGCGGTCAGCAAGGGCGTCATGTTCCCCAAGTTCCGCGGCGACCTGGTGGAGACCGCGGTGGTGGCCGAGCGGATGGCGGCCGGCCAGATCGAGTCGATGCGCTACCCGCGCAACCCACTGGATGTGCTGGCCCAGCAGATCGTCGCGATGGTGGCCACCGAGCCGTGGCAGGTGGACGCGGTGGGCGAGTTGGTCCGCCGGGCCGCACCGTTCGGCACGCTGCCGGCCTCGGCGCTGGAGGCCGTGCTGGACATGCTGGCCGGGCGGTACCCGTCCGACGAGTTCGCCGAGCTGCGCCCGCGCCTCACCTGGGACCGGGTGAGCGGCACGCTCACCGCGCGGCCCGGCGCGCAGCGGCTGGCGGTGACCAGCGGCGGCACCATCCCCGACCGCGGGTTGTTCGGGGTCTTCCTGGTCGGTTCGGATTCCGGCCGCCGGGTGGGCGAGCTGGACGAGGAGATGGTGTACGAGTCGCGGGTCGGCGACGTGTTCCTGCTCGGCAGCAGCTCCTGGCGGATCGAGGAGATCACCCACGACCGGGTCCTGGTCTCCCCCGCCCCCGGCCAGCCCGGCCGGATGCCGTTCTGGAAGGGCGACCAGCCGGGCCGGCCGGCCGAGCTGGGTCGGGCCCTCGGCGCGTTCCTGCGTGAGCTGAGCAGTCTCCCGCCCGAGCAGGCGGCCGACCGGGTCCGTGCCGCCGGGGTGGACGACTGGGGCACCGCGAACCTGCTCGCGTACCTGGCCGAGCAGCGGGAGGCCACCCGGCACCTGCCGGACGACCGGACCGTGCTGGTCGAGCGCTTCCGGGACGAGCTGGGCGACTGGCGGCTGGTGGTGCATTCGCCGTTCGGCGCGCAGGTCAACGCGCCGTGGGGGCTGGCGATGGTGGCCCGGCTGCGCGAGCGGTATGGCGTGGACGTGCAGTCGATGCACTCCGACGACGGGATCGTGCTGCGACTGCCGGAGACCGACGGCGAGCCGCCCGGCGCCGAGGTCGCCGCGTTCGACCCGGACGAGATGGAGGCGCTGGTCACTGCCGAGGTGGGCAGCTCGGCGCTGTTCGCGGCCCGGTTCCGGGAGTGCGCGGCCCGGGCGCTGCTGCTGCCGCGGCGCGATCCGCGCCGGCGCACCCCGCTCTGGCAGCAGCGGCAGCGGGCCGCCCACCTGCTCCAGGTGGCCAGCGGCTACGGCTCGTTCCCGGTGGTGCTGGAGACCATGCGGGAGTGCCTGCAGGACGTGTTCGACCTGCCCGGGCTGGTCGAGCTGATGCGTGAGCTGCGGTCCCGCAAGGTGCGGCTGGTGGAGGTGGAGACGGCGCAGCCGTCGCCGTTCGCCCGCTCGCTGCTGTTCGGCTACATCGGCGCGTTCGTCTACGACGGGGACGCGCCGCTGGCCGAGCGCCGGGCGCAGGCGCTGTCGCTCGACTCGGCCCTGCTGGCCGAGCTGCTCGGCACGGCCGAGCTGCGCGAGCTGCTGGACGCCGACGCGCTGGCCGAGGTGGAGCTGGAGCTGCAGCGGCTGACCGACCAGCGCCGCGCCTACGACCTGGACTCGACCGCCGACCTGCTCCGGCTGCTCGGCGACCTGACCACGGCCGAGGCGCTGGCCCGCGGCGCCACCCCGCCCTGGCTGGCCGAGCTGGAGGCGGCCCGGCGGGCGATCCGGGTCCGGATCGGCGGCGAGGAACGCTGGCTGGCCATCGAGGACGCCGGCCGGGTCCGGGACGCACTGGGCGTGCCGCTGCCGGTGGGCGTGCCGGAGGCGTTCACCGAGCCGGTCCGTGACCCGCTGGGCGACCTGGTCGGCCGGTACGCCCGCACGCACGGTCCGTTCCACACCACCGACGCGGCCACCCGGCTCGGGCTCGGGGTGGCCGTGGTGGCCGCCGCGCTGGACCGGTTGGTCGCGGCCGGCCGGGTCAGCGCCGGCGAGTTCCGGCCCGGCGGCGCCGGCCGGGAGTGGTGCGACGCGGAGGTGCTGCGGACCATCCGGCGCCGGTCGCTGGCCCGGCTGCGGCAGGAGGTGGAACCGGTCCCGGTGGCGGCGCTGGCCCGGTTCCTGCCGGCCTGGCAGGGCGTCACCGGGTCGCGGGCGCGCGGCGCCGAAGGGCTGCTGCGGGTGGTGGAACAGCTGGCCGGTGCGGTGCTGCCGGCGTCCGCGCTGGAGACGCTGGTGCTGCCGTCCCGGGTCGCCGGCTACCTGCCCGCCATGCTCGACGAGCTGACCGCGGCCGGTGAGGTCACCTGGTGCGGGGCGGGCGCGCTGCCCGGCAACGACGGCTGGGTCGCGCTGGCCCCGTCCGAGCTGGCCGATCTGCTGCTGCCGGCACCCGAGGTGGCGGCCACGCTCACTCCCCTGCACGAGTCCGTGCTGGCCGCGCTGGACGGCGACCAGGCGCTGTTCTTCCGCACCCTGTCCGATCGGGCCGGCGCGACCGACGACCAGGCGCTGGCCGCCGTGCTCTGGGACCTGGTCTGGGCCGGCCTGCTCACCAACGACACGGTCGCCCCGCTGCGCGCGCTGCTCGGGCCCGGCCACACCGCGCACCAGGCTCGCCGCCGGGCACCCAGCCGGGCCCGGTACGGGACGGGCCGGTGGGCGGCGGCCGCCGCGAACCGGCCGGCCCGGCCGGCGATGCCCAGCCGCACCGGGCCGCCGACCACTGCCGGCCGCTGGTCGCGGCTGCCGGCGCGCGAGCCCGACCCGACCAGGCAGGCACACGCGCTGGCCGAACTGCTGCTCGACCGGCACGGCGTGCTGACCCGCGGCGCGGTCGCCGCGGAACGGATCCCCGGCGGGTTCGCCGCGGTCTATCCAGTGCTGCGGGCCGCCGAGGAGGCCGGCCGCTGCCGCCGCGGCTACTTCGTGGAGGGCCTCGGCGCGGCCCAGTTCGCCTCGCCCGGCGCGGTCGACCGGCTGCGTACGTACGCCGCCGACCGCCGGGAGCCCGCGCCCGCCGTGGTTCTCGCCGCCACCGACCCGGCCCAGCCCTACGGCGCCGCCCTCCCCTGGCCCACCCAGGCCAACTCCGTCGCCGACCCACCAGCCGGCCCCGGCGGCCCGCCGGCCGTCGCCGGCCAACCGGGGCCGCCCCCGGCGGGGCACGACCTGACCGGGCACGACCTGACGGCCCGGGCCGCGGCGGCGACCAGTCCGCCGGCAACGGTGGCACCGCCCGGGCGGGGGCACCGACCCGGCCGGAAAGCCGGCGCACTGGTCGTCCTGGTCGACGGCGAACTCACCCTGTACGTCGAACGCGGCGGCCGGACGCTGCTGTCCTGGTCCGACGACCCGGCGCGGCTGCAGCCGGCCGCGGACGCGCTCGCCCTCGCCGTCCGCGACGGCAGCCTCGGCCGGCTCGCGGTGGAACGCGCCGACGGCGCCTCCGTCCTCGTCTCCCCGCTCGCCAACGCCCTCGAATCCGCCGGCTTCCGCCCCACCCCCCGCGGCCTCCGCCTCCGCGCCTGACACGACCCGGTGCCGGCGCCCCGGGCTTGCGACAGCCCCGACCCCGGCTGACCTCGGGCCGCTGCGGGCTCAGGCAGCGCCGGGCCGCAACGTCGCGGCGATACAGTCCGGTTGGCTTCGGGCTGCGCCGGTCAGCGAGGCGTTGAGGGCCAGACGGGCTGCCGGCCCATTAGGGCATCTGCGGGGCAGCTCGCTTTCACCTTAGGGTAATCGGCCGCATACTTAGCGCTACCAGTTACTGATTGGTAACGGCTTGGGCCTCCGGCTACCACAGGCAATTCGGTCGCTCTCGCCGTTTACGACTACTCGGGCTCGGCAGCCAGGTCCGTCGTCCGGCAGAGAGGGTGCATGTCCCATGGAAACATCGTTGATCGGCCTGCTGGTCGAGCTGGCGGTCGTGCTCGCGGTCGGCGCCCTGGTCGCGGTGGTCATCCGGCAGGTCGGCAGGCAGGCGCCGCGGCAGTTGGCCGGGGTGCTGCTCGCGCTCGCCGCGGTCGTCACCGCCGTCCAGCAACTGCTCGGGGTGCTGCGTTGACCGGCACCCTGGCCGGCCAGGCCGGGGTCACGGCGCCGCCGGGCAGCTTTCTGGCCCAGTTGCCGGCGACCAACCAGGCGGTGCTGCTGCAGGCCGGTACCAGCGTCGAGTTCGGGCCCGGCTGCTGCCTGTTCGCCCAGGGGGACGAGAGCCCGCACGTGGTGGTCCTGCTCAGCGGGCAGGTCAAGGTGGTGCTCGCGGACGAGGCCGGGCACCAGACGCTGGTCGAGGTCCGGTCGGCCGGCGACCTGGTGGGCGAGCTGGAGTCGCTGGACGACGGGCCGCGCTCGGCGACGATCACCACGATCGGCCCGGTGCGCGCGGTGGTGATCCCGGCCGAGCGGTTCATGGCCGTGCTCTACCACCACCCCGGGATCGGGCTGACCCTGCTCCGGTTCACCGCCCGCCGGCTGCGCACGATGAACCGGCGCCGGATGGACCTCTGGCGCAAGGTCCCGGACCGGCTGCACCGGCTGCTGGTCGACCTCGCCGACCAGTACGGCGAGCCGGACGGCCCGGACAGCGTCCGGATCGGCTTCGACCTGACCCAGGCCGAGCTGGCGTCCTGCATCGGCGCCAGCGACGCCTCGGTGGAGAGCGCGATGCGGGGGCTGCGCGACCGCGGCCTGGTCAGCAGCCAGTACCGGCGGGTCACCATCCACGACCTGGACGCGCTCCGCCGCCTCGCGGCCGCCCCGCTGATCGGGCCGCTGATCGGGCCGCCTGGCCCGCCCGCCGAGCCGACCGCGGACCCGAGTGCCGGGCCGATCCCACAGTCGCGACCGTCCGGCGGTTGAGGCGACCGGGCCGGAAAGCAGCGGGTCGCTGGGCTACCACCCCCAGCGACCCGCTCGGCCGTCCCCGGGCTCGGCAGAGTTGTCCGAAGTCGGCGGCTCGTATCCGACACTGCGCGTAGCGGTGCGGAAACCCCATCCAGCCTAATCCGGCCGGGGTACGTCCTCTCCCCAGGACTGGGGGATGAGTCCGAATCGCACCGCTCCGGTGCTCCGCAGATCGGCGGCGCGGCGGCCGACCTGAGCGATTTCACCGGCCCTAGGGTGACCAGATGCCCTACACGCTGGTGGACCTCGACCCGGGCGACCCGCGGCTGGCTGCCGAGGTGCTGCCGGTGCTGCTGGAACTGCGCCCGCACCTGACCGAGTCCTCGTTCGACGCGATCTACCGGGAAGGCCACCCGCAGGGGCTGCGCTTCCTCGCCGCGTACGACGGCGACCGGTGCGTCGGGGTCGCCGGCTGGCGGCTGGTCGCGCTCACCCACCTGGGCCGCAAGCTGTACGTGGACGACCTGGTCACCACCGGGGCCAGCCGGTCGGCCGGGGTGGGTCACGCGCTGCTGGCCGAACTGGAGCTCCGGGCCCGGGCGGGCGGCTGCGCAGCGCTCGACCTCGACTCCGGCGTGCAGCGGTACGACGCGCACCGGTTCTACTTCCGGGAGCGGCTGGCGATCACCGCCCACCACTTCGACAAGCGCCTGGACTGACCCGCCCGGGAACCGCGGCCGCCCGCCGGCCACACCGGCCGCTGGCCACACCGGCCGCCGGCTGGCAGCCGGCAGCCGCGCCGGCCCGCTGCCGCGCCAGGCGGCGGCCCCGCGGGACCGCGGCCGCCGGACTGCGGCCGCCGGGCTGCGGTCGCCGGGTGGGTCAGCCTTCCGGCTTGCCCTCGCCAGGTGGCCCGGCCGGGGCGTCGCTGGTGCCGGGCGGCGGCGGGCGCCGCATCCAGCCGGTGACCTTGTCGCGGACGCCGGCCACTCCCCCGCCCAGGTCGCGCAGCAGCCCCACCAGCGGGTCGGCGGACGCGTCCATCGACTCCTTGTACGAGCGGGCGGCCGCCCGCACCTCGTCGCCGACCGAGGTGCCGGAGTCGTCGGCGCGGCGCGGGTAGTCGCCGGACAGGACCTGGTCGTACCCGCCGCCGTCGATCCAGCGGCGCAGCTCGACCGCACGGTTGACGGCGAACGGGTGCGTCTGCTGCTCCAGGTTCAGCAGCTTCAGCACGCCGTCGCGCAGGTCGCCGGCCGCGTCGTACTCGCGGCCCTGGGCCAGGAACGCCTCGGTGTCCATCTCGTCCAACCGGGCGCCGCCGGCCAGCTTCATGTGCGTGCGCAGGGCCGCGTCCGGGTCCTGGCCGGCGAGCAGGCCGGCCCGGTCGCCGGACAGCTCCGCCTTCCGGGACCATTCCCGCAGCGCCGCGATCAGCGCGCGCAGCCCGAGGTAGCCGATCGGCAGCCAACCCACGCTGGCCGACAGCCGCAGCAACGAGATCAGCATCGTCTGGTACACCGCGTGCCCGGACAGCGCGTGCCCCAGCTCGTGGCCGAGCACGAACCGCAGCTCGTCGTCGTCGAGCAGGTCGAGCAGGCCGGTGGTGACGACGATGAACGGCACGTCCAGGCCGAGCGTCATCGCCTGCGGCACCGGCCGCTGCGCCACGTACAGCTCGGGCCGGCTGGGCAGGTCGAGCGTGCGGACCGCGTCGGCGTAGATCCGGTCCAGGCCGGCGAACTGGGTCTCGCCGACGCGCACCGCCGAGGCCAGGTACAGCAGCCGCAGGCGCCGTTCGCCGAGCAGCCCGGACAGCCGCCGCAGCACAACATCGAACCCGGACAGCCGGCGCAGCGCGACCAGCGCGGACCGGTCCGCCGGGTGTTCGTACGCGCGGGAACTCAGGTCCGGCAGCTGCACCCACACCTGCGCCGCCGTCGCCTCCCCGCCGGAAGTAGTCATGCCTCAACCCTCGCACACCCACCGGACCCGGAGCGCCGGACGGGCCCCGAGCGCCCGCGGCCGGCCGCCCGGCCTCCGGCAGGATGGAGCGGTGCCCGAGGGAGACACCGTCTGGCTGGCGAGCAAGCGGATGCACGCCGCGCTCGCCGGCCG
>Ga0307500_10000593_pt1 | contig 11635 bp, 12 predicted proteins | sample 14_S_MG_FD_201362 | JGI IMG/M metagenome (GOLD analysis project Ga0307500, IMG submission 201362) | Soil microbial communities from Populus trichocarpa stands in riparian zone in the Pacific Northwest, United States - 14_S | ecosystem: Environmental > Terrestrial > Soil > Riparian zone > Trees... | reverse complement strand
GCGCCGATCGCGACGCTCAGCGCGCTCTTCCTGATCGTCCTCGGCCTGCCCTTCCTCAACATCAAGTTCGACACCGTCGACGCCACCGTGCTGCCCAAGGACGCGAGCGCCCGGCAGGCCTACGACGCCATCAGCGCTGAATTCCCGCCCTACAGGGAAGCGCCGATCTGGGTCTCGCTGAACAGCGCCTCCGCGAAGCAAACCGCACTGGTCGCGCGAGAGGTCGGCGAAACCCCCGGGGTCGCCGCCGTCTATCCGCCGCAGCGGCTGCGCGAAGGGGTGACGGCGATCGAGGCGATCTCCACCAACCCGTTCACCTCCGACGCGAGCAAGTCGACGGTCCGCAGCGTTCGCGACATCGCCGCGCCGCCGGGGACGACGCTGCTGGTCGGCGGCGCGACCGCCGACTTCGTCGACTTCCAGGGCAGCCTCACCCGCCACCTGCCGGTCGCCTTCGCGATCGTCGTCATCGCCACCCTGATCATCCTCTTCCTGATGACCGGCTCGGTCGTGCTGCCGATCAAGTCGCTGATCATGAACGTGCTCAACCTCAGCGCCGTCTTCGGCCTGCTCGTCCTGATCTTCCAAGACGGCCGGCTCGAGGGCCTGCTCGGCTACAGCAGCAGCGGCGCGATCGAGCAGACGATGCCGATCCTGCTCTTCGCCGTCGCCTTCGGCCTCTCGACCGACTACGCCGTCTTCCTGCTCTCGCGGATCAAGGAGGCGCGCGACAACGGCGCCTCGGACTCCGAGTGCGTGGCGATCGGCCTCGAGCGCACGGGCCGGATCGTCACCGCCGCGGCGCTGCTCTTCGCCGTCGCGATCGGCGCCTTCGCGACCTCGCAGATCCTCTTCATCAAGCAGAACGGCGTCGGCACGGCGCTTGCCGTGCTGATCGACGCGAGCATCATCCGGGCGCTGCTGGTGCCATCGCTGATGGAGCTGCTCGGCAAGTGGAACTGGTGGGCGCCGGCGCCCCTGCGGCGCCTGCACGACCGTTTCGGAATCAGCGAGGCGTCGCTGCCGGAGGGCGCCCAGTAGGCTCGAACCGTGGCGCAGTCAGATCCGCACGGGGCCGAGATCGCCGACGCCACCCGTCGCACCCGACTGGCCAACGAACGCACCGAACTGGCCTGGTGGCGCACCGGCCTGACCGCGCTCGCGGTGGCGCTGGGGATCGGCCGCGTGGTGCCCGAGCTGAACGACAGCTCGACCCGCTGGCCCTACGTCGTCGCCGGCGTCGGCTTCGCCCTCTGGGGCATCCTCGCGATCGCCCACGGCAGCCGCCGCTCGACCGCGGTCGAGCGCGTGCTCGAGGCCGGCGGGTTCCCCGAGCCGCCCGGCTGGGAGCGCAGCGCCCTCGCCGGCGGCGGTATCGCGCTCGGCCTACTCACCGCGGTCCTCATCCTCGTCGACTGACGGTCTTGCCACCGGCGCGGTAGCGGTTTGAACCGCATAGCGGCTCACGTGAGCCCGACGCTGTCAGGCGGCCGTGCAGCCGTCCAAGCCTTGCCTCGCAGCGAGCGACGCGGCGCATCCGACTTTGACCCCACTCTGGTGGGGTCAAAGTCGGATGCGCGAACCGGAAACTCAAATCTCTACCGCGTCAGTCATTCTTCGGACGCGACGCTCGATTCTTCCGGCGAGGCGTCGAAGACCGTGCTGTCGAACGCGGTGAGCGCGGGTTCGGCGGCGTAGCCGAGCGGTTCGAGGCCGAGCAGTTCCTCGAGGCTGAGCAGGAAGGAGAAGTGGTTGTAGTAAGCGGTTTCGTCGACCGTGCCGGGGGCGACGTAGGGCGAGATCAGCAGCATCCCGACCTGCCCCCCACCGCCGCTCGGTTTTACCGGGCCGGGGGTCGCCGGGGTGGAGCTCGGAGCCGGTTCAGGCAGGTTGGGGTATTCGGGGGTGGCACAGCAGGAGCTCGAGTCCGTCGCCGGGCCTTCCTGCGGCGCCTGGGCGAAGGTGATCGCGATCAGGCCGCCTTCTTCTTCGTAGGCCGGCGAGGCGACGATCTCCGGCACGATCGTTTCGAGGAACGAGGTTGCTCCTGCGAGCCCCGCCGGCTGTTCGGCAGCGCAGGGGGTCTCGGCGCCGTCGTGACAGGTGTTGGGGACGATGTAGGAGAGGGCCGGCGTGGTTTCCGGTTCCTTCAGATCGGCCGCGAGCTGGTCGAGGCTGACGTCGTTCTCGGCGCATTCGGCGCTTTCGGTGACGCCGGCGAAGTAGGCGAACGGGTTGCGCCGCGTCAGGTAGCAGCTCCCTTCCGGCGGGGCGCTCGCTTCGTCGCCGCCGGGGGCCTCGACGTAGGCTTTCCAGCTCAGCTTGGCTTTGGTCAACTGGGCCGGCAGCGTTTCGGCTTCAGCGGGATAGACGCAGCCCTCGCCTTCGACCTGGCCTTTGACGCTGAGCGTGCCGGGCGCGATCGGCGTGAATTCGGGACAGCCGGAGACCGTCTGAGGGGTCGGCCCCTGGCCGCTGAGCAACGCGATCCGGTTGGCGAGGCCGCCCTGGGCGACGGCGTAGTAGTTGGCGAGCAGCTTGCCTTCTTCGGCCAGCGTCTGGGCGAGGTAGGGCGCCTTCGATTCTTTTCCGAAAGCTTCTTCGTAACCGTGCCCTTCAAGCACGATCAGGAAGACGTGTTTGATTTCCGGCAGCAGTTCTTCTTCGGGCAGTTCGGGTGGGGGCTGTGGCGAGGGAGCCGCTTCCGGCGCAGCCGCGGGCGCTTCCGGCGCGACGAGCGGGGCTTCGGCGGTCGGCACGTAGGACGTGGCTTCGGGCGCGGGGCTCGCTTCGACCGCTGCCGTTTCCGGCGCTTCTTCGGCTTCCGGTTCGGAGCCGCCGAGTTCTTCCAGGACGATCGCGGAGCTCGGGGCGCTCTCCGCCAAAGGGCTGGTGACCGAGCCGAGCACGACGCCGGCCGCGAGCAGCGCCATTACCGCAACCGCCGCGACCTGCGGGGAGGGCATGAAATCCCAGCGCCCCTTCGACTCCTCCTCCGCCTCGATCGCAGCGGGATCCGCCGGCGAGGCCGGGGAATCGTCAGCGGGGCGGCCCCGCTCCTTCAGCGCGTTGACACGGTCGGCGACCACACCTGGCAGGGCCCCGCGGCGGGCGCCGCACTCCAGGCAGTACCTCTGGCTCGGCGCAAGGGCCGTGCCGCATCCCGCGCAGCGCTCGGCGTTCCCGCCCAAGCCGGCTTCGTCGCTGTGCGTGGTCACGCTGACACACAAGTCTCCACACCCGAACGCTCGCAGTTGTGAAGATCCTGATCACCACCGTTAACAAGTGAACGAACGGTGTTAACAACTCAGCAACATCTGAGGCCGGGGCACGAGGACAATCCCAGCTGCATTGTCTGACGTCTCGATTCCCTCCCCTTCGGAGCCGCAGATCGCTCCTGCAGTCCGCAAGCCGGAGCCGGCGACGACCGAGATCAAAGCGGTGACGCCACAGAGCGGCGACGCCTGCGCCTCATGTGGCGCGACGATGGCCTCCGATCAGCGTTACTGCCTCGAGTGCGGTCAGCGGCGTGGGGATCCCCGGCTTCCCTTCATGGATGCGGTCGTGCTGATGGACGCGGTTAAGCAGCCGAGCCATCCCCCACCGCCCCCACCGAAGAAGAAGCGCAGCGGCATCTCGCCGAACGCCGCCCTGATAGCGGGCGTCGGCACGCTGCTGCTGGCGCTCGGCATCGGCGTCCTGATCGGGCGCTCGGGCCACCAGGAAGTCGCTCAGACTTCGGCGGCGCCGATAGTGATCCACAGCGGCGGCGGCGAAGAAACCGCGACCGCCTCGAAAGGCAAGACGACCACTGGGGGAGGCACCGCCTCGAAAGCGAAGACCAAGAAGCAGAAAGAAGCCGCTGAAAAGGCGGCGGCGGCGCACCCCGCGGCCGAAGAAGTCATCAAACCGGCGAACGGCGTGAAGCTCGCGCCGCCGACGGTGAAGCCTGGCGACAAGTGCGAAAGCGGCGCCGCCGGCTGCGAAAACGGCGAATTCACCGGCAACTTCTTCGGCGAATGATCCCGCGAGTCAAATCCCCGAAGGCGAAGAAGGCGAGCCCAGCGGAGGCGAAGCCGCCAGCCAAGCTCGGCGACGAGCTCCTGGTCGACCTCGAACGGCGGCGCGACCAGCTGGTCGCGCGCGTGGCCGAGCTGCAGTGGGACCTCGGCGGCCTCGCCTACGAGATGGCGATCCGCAACCAGATGAAGGTCGACGTCCTGGTCAAACGGGCGATCGCGCTGCAGGATGCCGATGCCGAGCTGAGCGAGGTCGAACGGATCGTCCGCACCGAGGAGACCGGCACCGCCGGCACCTGTTCGAGCTGCAGCGCCCCGCACTCGAGCGGCGCGACCTACTGCTGGCAATGCGGCCAGCCGCTGCTGGCGCAGGTCTCCAGCGACTCGATCCTTCGCCGCTAGCGGGTCCTAACCAAAGCGGCCGCTGACGTAGTCGCGAGTGCGCGGGTCGTCGGGGTGGGAGAAGATCTTCTCGGTGTCGGCGAACTCGACCAGGGTGCCGGACGGCTCGCCGTGGGCCGAGTCAAGGCTGAAGAAGGCCGTCTTGTCCGCCACCCGCGCGGCCTGCTGCATGTTGTGGGTGACGATGGCGATCGTGAAGCGGCCTTTGAGGCTGTGCATCAGCTCCTCTATCGAGGCGGTCGCGATCGGATCGAGCGCCGAAGCGGGCTCGTCGAGCAGCAGCACGTCGGGTTCGATCGCGATCGCGCGGGCGATGCAGAGCCGCTGCTGCTGACCGCCGGAGAGGCCGAGGGCGCTGTCCTTGAGCCTGTCCTTGACCTCGTCCCAGAGGGCGGCGCCGCGCAGCGCCTGCTCGACCCGGTCGTTGAGCCCCTTCTTCATGCCGAGATTGCGGGGCGCCCAGGCGACGTTGTCGTAGATCGACTTGGCGAAGGGATTCGGTTTCTGGAACACCATGCCGATCCGCCGCCGCACCTCGACCCGGTCGACGTTGGCCGCGTACATGTCGTGACCGTGGTAGAGGATCTGTCCCTCGATCCTGAAACTGGGCACCGAGTCGTTCATGCGGTTGAGGCTGCGCAGGAAGGTCGTCTTGCCACAGCCGGAGGGGCCGATCAAGGCGGTGATCCTGTTGCGCGGGATGCGCAGGTTTACCGCCGCGAGCGCCCGTTTGCGCCCGTAGTAGACCGACACCTCCCGGGCTTCGAAGACAGATTCGAGGCCAGCCTCCCTGCTCGCCGCGCCGTTGGCGCCGGCCGGGCCGGCGATCGGCCCACTCTGAATCCGGACACGGCCCGGCACCGGCGAACCGCTCCCCTCGAAGCTGTCGAAGCGGCCGCTCATCGCGTCATCCTCGCACGGCTGCGGGCAAGCAGCGCTCGCGCGCCGAGGCTGGCGAAGAGGATCGCCGAGAGCAGGATCAGCGAGCAGCCCCAGGCGCGGGTGAAGCCTTCCGGGTTCGCTTCCTCCGAGAGTTCGAAGATCGCCACCGGGATGCTGGGAAATTTTTCGAAAATATTGAAATTGAATTCGCTCCCGACGGCGGCCGGGGTGAGGAGGATCAGCGGCGCCGTCTCTCCGGCGGCACGGGCGACGGCAAGCACGGTCGAGGTGACGATGCCGCCGAGCGCGGTCGGCAGGATCACGGTCAGCACCGAGCGCCAGCGGCTGACGCCGAGCGCGTCGGAGGCTTCGCGCAGGCTGTTCGGCACCAGCAGCAGCACCTCCTGGCTGCCGCGCGCGATAAGCGGCAGCTCGATGATCGCCAGCGCAAGCGCCCCCGCCAACGCAGACGAAGTCTGCGTTGGTTTGACCAACAGCACGAATATGAAGAGGCCGACGACGATCGAGGGCAGCCCGTTCATCAGGTCGAGCGTCGAGCGCACGAATCCCGAGATCCGCGAGCCGGAGAACTCGGTCAAATAGATCGCGGTGAAGACGCCGATCGGCATCGCGATCGCGGTCGCGAGCAGGACCATCAGGCCCGTGCCGAGGATCGCCGGTCCGATCCCGGTCGGTGCGCCGGTGAAGATAAAGTCGAGGCTGATCGCCTTGGCGCCGCGCGAGACGACCGTAAAGGTGACGATGCCCAGCACGGCGACCGCGGCTGCGGCTGCCGCGGTCGCGCCGCCTTCGGCGACGCGGCTGACGACGCGGCGCCTGCGCAGGTTGCCCGAGGCGGTCAACGGGGCGGTGGGGTCGAAGCCGGCCTCGCTCATTTCGTCACGCTCCGCGAGTAGTCGAAGCGCCGGCCGATCCACTGCGCGAGGAAGTTGGAGACCAGCCCGATCACGAGCAGGATCACGCCGAGGTAGTAGAGCGAGGCGATGTGCATCTCGGTGATCGCGCCGGGGAACTGGTTGGCGATCCGAGCGGCGAGAGTGTCGCCCGTTTCGAACAGGTTGGCGTTGATCGTCGAGCCGGCGCCGATCACCTGGGTCACCGCGATCGCCTCGCCTAGGGCGCGGCCGAGGCCGAGCAGGGAGGCGGCGGTGACGCCGGAGGCGGTGGTCGGCAGGACAACCCCGCGCACGACCTCCCAGCGCGTCGCGCCAAGAGCGCTGGCGCCGTCCTGCATGTCCCTCGGCACAGAGAGAAAGAGGTCACGCGAGATCGAGGCGATGATCGGGATGATCATGATCGTCAGGATCAGGCTCGCCGTAAAGACGCTTGCGCCGGTGGTCTGTGGCGGCCCGAAGAGGGGGATGAAGCCGAACCAGTTGTGCAGCCAGGGCTCGATGTCGGACTGGACGAAGGGGGCGAGGACCAGGATCCCCCAGAAACCGAGAATGACGCTGGGGATCGCCGCCAGCATCTCGACCAAGGGCGAGATCACGCCGCGCACGCCGCTCGGCGCCAGCAGGCTGAGGAAGAGACCGATCGAAATCGCGATCGGCGCGCCGATCGCCAGCGCGACGAAGGAGCTGACGACGGTGCCGAAGATGAGCGTGCCGGCGCCGTAGACGTTGAAGTTGGGCTGCCAGGTGGTGTGAGTGAGGAAGCCGAGCCCGAACTTAGAGATCGAGGGACTGGCACCATGAATCATCTGGTACGCGACCAAGACCAGCACCACCGCTACGCCGAGGGCGGCCAGGGCGCACAGCCCGTAGAGCAACCCGTCGCCGAGCCGGTCGACCCGTCGCAGCCTCGCGGCGGCGCGCGCGCCCCGTTCCTTATCGCCCGCCGGGACGTAGGCCGGGTTCGCCGTCGTGCCGCTCATCGGCGCGCAACATAGAGGAGATTCACCTCACCGAAAGCCCATTCTCTCGATTTTCACAAGTTGTACACAAGTCAGTAACAACTTTATTACGTGACGGTTCGCTCTTGAGGTGGATGTGGGATGCATCTCTTTCACAAGATTGAAACATGAGTGTGACCGAGCACCCTGATGCTATGCCGCGCCCGGGCTGCACCCTGCGCCCGCCAGATGTAATCGAAACGAGTCGAAAGGAATTCTCTTGAATCGCATTAGGTTGCTTGGCGTAGCCGTCACGGCTGTGCTGGTCATGGCAACGGGAGCGGCCAACGCCTCCGCTGCGGGCCTTTCCGGGGCCGGATCATCGCTGGTTGCACCGCTCATGGCGAACTGGATCAGCGGCTTCGAAATCAAAGAAGGCATCCCGGTCAAATACGCCTCGGTGGGCTCGGGGGCCGGTATCGCTCAGATCACCGCCCGCACGGTCGACTTCGGCGCCTCCGACGCACCGCTGACGCCCGAACAGGCAGGGGCCTGCAACAACTGCGTTCAGATCCCGTGGGCACTGACGGCAACCGGCATCGGCTTCAAAATTCCAGGAGTCAAAAAACTCAACCTGACTGGGCCGATTCTCGCCAGCATCTACTTCGGCAAGATCACCAAGTGGAACGACCCGAAGATCGCCAAACTCAACCCAGGGGTCAAACTGCCGAACCTGACCATCACCCCGGTCTTCCGCAGTGACGGCTCCGGTGATACCTACGCCTTCACCAGCTACCTCTCCAAAGTCAGCAAGGCGTGGAAGAACGAAGTTGGCGCTGCGACCAGCGTTCAGTTCCCCCCCGGCGGCGTCGGCGCCAAAGGCAACTCCGGCGTCACCTCGACCGTCACCTCGACCAACGGCTCGATCGGATACATCTCGGCCTCCTACCTGATCGCCGCCGGCCTCGGCGCCGCGGCGCTTCAGAACAAGGCCGGCAAGTTCGAGCTGCCGAACCTGAAAAACATCGAATCGGCCGCGTCCTACGTGACGCATCTGTCGAAGTCGAACACGATCAGCATCGTCGATCCACCGGCGAAGGCCAAGATTGCGTATCCGCTTTCGACCTTCACCTACGCGATCGTCCCGCATGAGGCCCCCCAGAAGGGCTTCCTGCAGCAGTTCCTCAACTACGCGATCACGACGGGCCAGAAATACGGTGCGGCCCTCGACTTCGCGCCGCTGCCGAGCGTGGTTTCCACGGCGGCGAAAAAAGCGATCGGCTCCCTCTAGAGCCGGGGCCTTGCCCCGCGCCGGTCAGGCGAAAGCCTGGCTGGCGCGGCGGCGCAGGTCGGCGTTGAGCATGCCCGTCACCTGACTGGGCTGCTCGCCGGCGCTTGGGATCGCGTCACCGATCAGGCCGGTGGCGCGGAAGCCGTAGAGCGGCGCGTCGAAGCCCGCCTCGCGGATCTTGCGGACCAGCTGCACCGCCGAGGGGGTGTCCACCCCGGGGCCGCAGAGGACGATCGCGGTCGGGTCGAGCGCGTCGAGCGCGCGCTCCATGCGCTCCTCGCCGAGCTCCTCGGAGAGCATCAGCACGCGGAAGCCGGCGCGGCGCAGGGCAAGGTCGAGCGCCTGCGCGTGAACCGCCTCGGCGTCGGAGCCGCGACTTGCGTCGAGCAGCAAGATGCCGGCCGGGCGGGAGGCCGTCGAGGCGAGGCGGCGGGCGCCGTGCAGCCAGCCGGTCGCCCAGCGGGCGCCGAACTCGAGCTCGACGGCGCGCTCGGGGTCGGCGGCGAGCTCGTCGATGGCGGGCAGAAGGAGCTCCTCGACGGTCCGCTCCAGCGGGCGTATCGCGAGGCTCTGCTCGATCGCGCGGTCCGCCGCGCCCTCGTCGAAGTTGGTGAAGGCGATCAGCAGGCTGCCGCCGCTGGCCGGCGCTTCCTGGCGCTGGCGGGCCAGCTCGATCGCCGAGGAGATGTTGCCGGTCTCGGCCAGGGCGTCGCGCAGCGTCTGCAGCTCGACCAGCTCGTAGTTGCGGTGGTTGCCGGGCGTGCGCTTCGGCACCGGGAAGCCGTAACGGCGCTCCCAGCTGCGCAGCGTGTTTGGGCTGACGCCCAGAACCTCCGCGGCGGCGTTGGTGCGAATACCCGGCATGCGCAGCATTCTGGCACCGGAAATCCGGGTTTACACCAGTTATGGACGGATTTCGGGAATCTGTCAGCGATCTTGCAAGGTGCCGACGCCCACCGGCTGGCCGACTGCACGGGCTCGCCACATCGCCTTGTCGGCCTTGTGCAGGAGCCCATCTGCGTCGTTGCCGTGCTCCGGACAGGCGACGACGCCGGCCGAGATCGCGATTCGCAGCCCCCCTGCCTGCTCGAGATCGTCGAGCTGGGACAGCAGGCGCTCGGCCATCTGCACCCCGCCGACGGTGTTCTGGCCGGGGGCGAGCACGCAGAGGGCGTCCTCCTCGAGTCGAAAGGTCTCGTCCACGAGGCGGACGCTCTGACCGAGCGCCGCGCCGACCACGGCAAGCGCGGTCTCCCGATCGCCCCCCGCGTCCACGGCGCGGGCCCCCGGGCCCTCGACGTCGAAGACGACCAGGGCGAAGGGTTGCTCGTAGCGGCGCTGGCACTCGAGCAGCTGGTCGAGCCGGCGGCGCAGCTGGCCGGGGCGGTAGAGGCTCGGGTGCTCGCCGTCCGTGACCTCCACGGCCCCGCCGCCTTCCTTCCAAAGCGTGCCGACCGCGGTCGCGGTGACCGAGCCGAACTCCTCGGCGAGCCGCTGCGCGGCGGCGGCGAAGAGCTCCGCATCGCCCCCGTCCATCTCCGCGTGCAGCTTGGCGAGCAGCGAGGCGTGCAGCGTCGAGACCTCGCGCGCCAGCTCGGCCGCACCGGAGGACTCGAGCGAGGCGGTGCGATCGGAGGTCTCTGTCGCCACGCGCAGACTTTGGCGAAGAGTGCGGACGCCAGCCTGCGAAAAAGTCGCAATTTGCGGGCTGATACCCGTCTAGTCGAAATGGCTAGATGGAGCACAGTAGAGGTTTGGCTCGCATAGCGGTTCAAACCAGCGGTTCAGTCGAGCGTGCGCCGGCCGGCGAGGGCGTTGCCGAGCGTGACCTCGTCGGCGTGCTCGAGGTCGGCGCCGATCGGCAGCCCGCTGGCGAGGCGGGTGACGGTCACCTGGCCGCGCAGCTGCTCGGCTATGTGGAGCGCGGTCGCCTCGCCGGTGGTGGTCGGGTTGGTGGCGAGGACGACCTCGCGCACGTCGCCCTCGGCGACGCGGCGCAGCAGCTCGGCGATCTTCAGGTCGACGGCGTCGACGCCGTCGATCGGCGAAAGCGCGCCGCCGAGCACGTGATAGAGGCCGCGATACTCGTGGGTGCGCTCGATCGGGATCACGTCGGCGGGCTCCTCGACCACGCAGATCATCGCCTGGTCGCGATTCGGGTCCTCGCAAATGCGGCAGAAGGGACCCTCGGAGAGGTTGAAGCAGCGCTCGCAGAGCCCGACCTTCTCCTTCACCTCGCGGATCGCCGTGGCGAGCGCCGTCACCTCTTCGTCGGGCGCGCGCAGGATGTGGAAGGCGAGCCGCTGCGCCGTGCGCCGGCCGATTCCCGGCAGCCGCGAGAGCTCGGCGACGAGGCGGGCGAGCGGCGCCGGACCCTCAGAGTCCATCCTTGGCGCTCACATCCCGGGGAGGCCGAGGCCTCCCATCCCGCCCGTGATCCCGCCCATCTTCGAGCCGGCCAGCTCCTGGGCGGCGCGCAGCGCCTCGTTGACCGCCGCCTGGACCATGTCGGCGAGCATCTCGGCCTCCTCGGGGTCGATCGCCTCGGGGTCGATCGATATCTCGCGCAGGGTCATGTCGCCGCCCATCTTCACCTTGACCATGCCGCCGCCGGCGCTGGCCTCGACGACCTCGTCTTTAAGCGACTCCTGCGCCTCCAGCATCTGCTGCTGCATCTGCTGCGCCTGTTTCATCAGCGCGTTCACGTCGAAGCCCCCAGGGCCGCCCCGTGCCATCAACCGACCTCCTCAGCGTCGAATTCGCTCTTGATCTTCTCCACCAGCGCGGCGTGATCGACCTCGCCGCCCTCGTCAGCCTTCGTCGCGGGGGCCGCCTCTCCATCCAGCACCGTGTATTCCGGCCTCAGCTTCTCCCTGAGCACCGTCTCCAGCGCCGCGGCCATCTGCTCCCGCTTGTCGGGTGCCTCTGCCTTGCGCTTGTTGAAGGTGTGATCGGCGGGAAAGCCGATCTTCACGCTGCCCTCGCCGGCATCGACCTCGACCGGGCGAGCACCCTCGAACGTCGCCGCCAACGCGGGCGCAGTCTGCAGAAGCTGGTCGAGCACCGAGGGCCAGACGCGAATCACCTGCTCCAGGTCCAAGGCGTCCCGGCCCGCGGGTCCTGTCGGGGCGGTGGGGTCCGACGGGGAGCTGGGTTGCTCGCCAGGTGAGTCGTCGTCACTCGTGG
>Ga0307500_10000592_pt1 | contig 11659 bp, 9 predicted proteins | sample 14_S_MG_FD_201362 | JGI IMG/M metagenome (GOLD analysis project Ga0307500, IMG submission 201362) | Soil microbial communities from Populus trichocarpa stands in riparian zone in the Pacific Northwest, United States - 14_S | ecosystem: Environmental > Terrestrial > Soil > Riparian zone > Trees... | reverse complement strand
CCACTACCGCATATGTCGTTCCCAGGTCGACGCCGATCGTGCGCCGGGTCAATGCCGGCGGCCTTTGTCCGCGGCCGGCCGCGCATTCGAGCTGCCGACCGCCGCGGCCATCCCCCCATACCGGCCGGACGGCGTGCCCGGCTGGGACAACCCGCACTGCCAACGGTGGCGCACAAGCGCCCTCCTTTGCGGCCGCGGCGGTCAGCATCTCGATACCGGGATCCTCACCCGGCGCCGCCGTGCCGGTAAGGCGACTTCCTGGACAGAGCGCCGGTCGGTGGACAGTCGCTGGCCAGATTCTGTGCTCGCGGAAAGGCCCGGCGGCCCGCTCCGCGTCGCTAAACTGACGGCCGTCGGGAACCGGTAGGTCGTGACTGGAGGAACCTGAATGGGGGACGACAGGCACGATCTGCTGACCGAACTCAAGACGCTCCGCAAGGGCCGCGGGATAAATCTGGTCAACCTCGACCGGGAAGCCGGGCCGGGGCTGCGGGCACTGTCCGGGGTGTTGCCGGGTGATCCGCCCGGCCTGGTCCGGCAGAAGCTGACCGACCGGCTGAACGCGCTGGCCGATTTGCTGCCGCCGGATCTGGCGAAGGCGGCAAAGGCCGCGCTGGCGCTGCACCCGCAGGCCCGGCATCCATTCCTGGCGCAGCGGACGGAATGGCTGGCCGGCGTCCTGGAACGGGACACCCGCACCGCGCGGCGGCGGATGGAAGACGCCCTGGCGCAGCTCGCCGAGCAGGCCGGTGCGCTGGTCGAAGCGCCGCCGGACGGCCCGCCCAGTGGCCATGACGAGTACTACATCGAGCGGTTCGGCGCGCTGCTCCGGCTGGACCGGCCCACCCCGGAGGCGCTGGAACGCCGGGTCGTGGTGGCCAGCCGGGACGGGCTGACCGAGCTGGACTCGCTGCTGACCCTGCCGCGCGATCCGACCGCCCGGGAGAACCCGCATGAGCTGGATTTCGAGGTGCTCTACGGCGTGATGATCGCCGGCCGGGAGCGCGACACGGACAGCCGGTTCCGCTTCCGGCTGCGCCTGCCGCACCCGCTCGCGGCGGGGGAGCGGCACGAGTACGGGCTGCTCTTCCGGGTGCCGCCGCGGCAGGTGATGCGGACGCACTATGTCTTCACCTCACACCGCCGGTGCGACGCGTTCGAGCTCCGGATCCGGTTCGACGCCGACCGGCTGCCGGTGGACGTGCGCCGGATCAGCGGCTGCTATCCGCGGGATGTCGACGAGGGGCTGACCGGCGAGCCGGTCGAGTTGGACGGCTGCGGTGAGCTGCGGCAGCAGTTCACCGGCCTGTCGATCGGCCGCGGGTACGGCGCGGCCTGGAACAACGGCCCCGCCTACCGGCTCGACTACCGGCCGCCGGTGCCGGACGGGTGAAATGCCGGCCGCGGATAGTCGCGGCCGGCATTTCCGTGCGGTTCGGCGCTACCCTGCTGGGCGGCGCCTTGATTCGAGGTCGCTCGGCCGGTGGGAGCGCGGCGGTCGCCAACCTGCGCGCTCCTGCCGTCAGAACGCCAGCAGCTGCAGCCAGAACGTCGCCAGGTCGAACAACGCAACGGCGAACCCGATGAACCCGTGCGGCTCCATATTCGACACCTCCTTCCCGGATAGGCCTTTTCAGTGGTGTCGAAGCGGTGGAATCCCGCCGGTCCGACACCACCGATCCTGACGCCGCCGCGGGCGCCTGATAAGACCTTTCCTGTCGCCGGCGAGAAGCTGGAAACATGGAATCAGTGCGGCCGCCGGACAGTTCCCGGCCAATAGCTGGGCAGGCCCGCCGGGGCGGCCGCCGATCTGCGCATAATTGCCGGCGGGTCGGCCGCCGGCCGGGGAATTGAGGAGACGGAATGGTGCGGCACGTCAGCGCTGCCGGCCCGACATCGTCGGCGCGGTCCGGGCCTGAGTTGCCCAGGCGGCGCGGCGGTCCAGTTCGAGCAGCAGCCGGCGCTGCCGGGCCAGGCCCAGGTGGCGGCCGAGCCGGCGCAGGTGCGAGAGCGGAGTGGAGATCCAGGCCATGGTTGACCCTCCAGAGGCGGTGACTGGTGACGCCCAGCTACACACAGCGTGCGAAATCGCTACTACCGCCGGTAGCCGTCTCCTGTCGCGTGCTCGGACCGGAAACACCAGACGTGGCTGAGCCCCGGCCGCAGCCTCCTGCCGCGCCGGCCGGTCCGGCGGCCGTGTCGGCCGGTCCGGCCGCTGTGTCGGCCGGTCCGGCAGCTGTGCCGGCCCATCCGGCGGCCATGTCGGCCGGTCAGGCGGCCGTGCCGGCCGGTCCGGCCGGTCCGGCGGGCGGGGCGTTCGGGTCGGCGCTGCGGCGGGCCCGGGCCGAGCGTGGGCTGTCCCTGGCCGGCCTGGCCAGGCTGGTGCACTACAGCCGGGGCTACCTGAGCAAGGTGGAGACCGGGATGTCCCAGCCGAACGACATGCTGGCCCGGCGCTGCGACGACGCGCTGGGCACCGGCGGCGAGCTGAGCCGGCTGGTCCCACCGCGCCGGGCCCGGTCGGTGCCGGCCGCCGACCCCACCCGGCCGTTCGACCTGCCGGCCGCCCCGGGGCACTTCACCGGCCGGGCCGCCGAGCTCGCGCTGATCCGCCGGCTGCTCGTCGGGTCGGGGCGGCCCGCCGGCAGCGTCCCGGTGGTGCTGCTGCACGGTATGGGCGGCGTCGGCAAGACCGCGCTGGCGGTGCTGGCCGGGCACCGGTTGGACGCCGACTTCCCGGGCGGTTGCCTGTTCGTCGGCCTGCACTCGTACGCCCCGGACCGGTCGGCGGTGCCGGCCGCGGACGCGCTCGACACGCTGCTGCGCCGGCTCGGCGTGCCCGGGCGGGTCATCCCGGCGCACGTCGAGGAGCGGGCGGCGCTGTACCACAGCGTGCTGCACGACCGCCGGGTCCTGGTCGTGGTGGACGACGCCCGGCGGGCCGACCAGGTGCGGCCGCTGATCCCGGCCGGTGCCGGCTGCGCGCTGCTGGTCACCAGCCGGCGCCGGCTCACCGCGCTGGACGACGCCTACCCGATCCGGCTCGACCCGCTGCCGTTGGCCGAGGCGACCGCGTTGTTCCGGGCCGTCGCCGGCCTGGCCCCGGCGGACCAGGCGGACCAGGCGGACCCGACGGGCTCGGTGGACGCGACGGACGAGCATGTCGAGGACGTCGTCCGGTGCTGCGGCCAGCTGCCGCTGACGGTCCGGATCGCCGCCGCCGGTCAGCGCGGCGACGCCGCCGACCTGGCCGGGCTGGCCCGCCGGCTGGACGACAGCCGGACCCGGCTGGCCGAGCTGGACGACGGCGAGCGCAGCGCGACCGCGGTGCTGGCCACGTCCTGCGCCGGCCTGCCCGCGCCCCGGCGCCGGCTGCTCGCGCTGCTCACCCTGGCGCCCGGGGCTCGGATCCCGGCCGAGGCGGCCGGCTGGTTGTCGGACACGGCCCCGGGGGCGTGCCAGCGCGAGCTGCGCGGGCTGGCCGAGGACAACCTGCTGCTGGCCGCCGGCGGGGCTGCCTACCAGCTGCACGACCTGACCCGGGCGTACGCGGCCGAGGTGCTGCTCGCCGGCCTGCCCGGCCCGGACCGCGACTCCGCGCTGCGCCGGCTGGTCACCGGCTACCTGGCCGCCGCGGTCCGGGCCGACGAGCAGCTCACCCCGCACCGGCACCGGCCGCCGGTCGAGCCGTACCCCGGCGCGGCGCCGCCGGGCCCGTTCCCGGACGCGGACGCGGCCGGTGAGTGGGCCCGGGCCGAGCAGGACACCCTGGTCGCCGTCTGCCGGCTCGCCGCCGCCCGCGGCTGGGATACCGCCTGCTGGCAGCTCGCCTACATGCTGCGCGGCTACTTCTTCCTGGCGAAGGCCCGGGACGCCTGGCTGGACACGCACCGGCACGCGCTGGCCGCGGCCGAGCGGACCGGCGACGACTGGGCGATCGCGGCGACCCGCAACAACCTCGGGCTCGCGCTGATCGAGCGGGGCCAGATCCACGCCGCCGGTGAGCAGCACAGCCGGGCCCTGCCGATCTTCCGGCGGCTCGGCGACGGCTACGGCGAAGCCGCGACCCTGGGCCACCAGGCCTGGGCCGGCTACTGCACCGGCAGCGACGTGGTCGCCGTCCGCCTCGGCAAGCAGGCCCTGGCGCTGTACGAGCGGCAGGATGCCGGCCGGGGCATCGGGATCACGCTGCGCACGATCGCGATGGCGCAGACCCGGCTGCGCCGGTTCGCCGAGGCCGACCGCGACCTGCGCCGCGCGCTGGCCCTGTTCACCGAGCTGCACCTGCCGCTGGACGCCGCGATGACGCTGAACAACCTCGGCGGCCTGCACGCGCAGCTCGGCCGGGCTCCCGAGGCGGTCCGCTGGTTCGGCCAGGCGATCGAGCGCGCCGCCTCCTGCGGCAGCGGCTACGAGCAGGCCCGGGCCTACGACGGTCTGGCCGAGACCGCCGCCATCCTCGGCCGCCCCCGCGCCGCCCGCCGGTTCGCGGACCGCTCCCGCGCCCGGTACGACGCCCTGCACGTTCCGGCCGCCGAACGGCACCGCATCAACCCCATCGCCGGCCTCGACCCAGCCGTCCCGCGCAGCGACTGAACCAGCCCGCCGGCGCGACCGGTCCCATCCGGTCGCTGTCCTGCAGTTTGGCCGGGCAGTGCGTCGGGATGACCGGCCACGGCCAGATCCTCCGCTACCACGTCGGCACCTGGACCGGCATCCAGCCATTCGGCGACCGGGAGTTCGTACCGGCGGGACGGCGCGCCCTGCCGGCACTAGCCGGAGGGCGCTCAGCCGGTGCGCTCAGAGCATAGACGAGATGACGCAGAGATCAGACACGGTGGTGGATGTCGTGTGCATGCGTCGCACCACCCTCGTCACCGGACGGCTGCGCGGAGCTGATGCCGGCCTGACTGCTGGCACGTCACCGGCCGGTTCGTTCGTCCGTCGCTGATCCATCTCGGTCTCCCCATCGCGACGTTGCGTGTCCAAATCTCGGACAATCTTGCCAGTTGAGTCCGATTCGGCCAACGCTGCGTGATAGCGGGGTGGCTGGGGTCGGGTTCGGAGAGAGGGCTGTTCAGCAGCACCATGGCTCGGTAGGTTAGGTAAGGCTAACCTAACTTACGGAGGGCTGGATGACGGCTACCCGGGTGGACGCTGACGAGCTGTTACGGGCCGCGCAGGTCAACGGATACCGGTTCCCGGCCGGGTTCACCGGGTTCCGGGCCGGCCTCGTCCTGCCGGACGGGTCGAGCGGGCAGGTCACCGCGCGCTCGCCGCGCGAGATCGAGGTCACCGCGGCGGCCGGTGCGGCCGAGGTCGGCTGGGTGCGCGGCGAGATCGCGTCGATCGTCGGGCACCGGTGGCCGGCCACGTACGAGGACGGCGACGGCCGCTGGGAGAAGCGGGTCGAGGATGACGGGCACCCGCTCGGCCCGCTGATCGTGCTCACCGGCGACCCGTACCACTCGTCCTACCGGGTTCAGGACGGGCACATCTCGGTGATCGATCGGACGATGGCCCGGGCCCGGTTCCTGATCGTGATCGACAGCCGGGTGACGCTGCCGGACGGGCGCGCGCTGCCGGCGCACTTCCACGTCGCGTTCTGGTCCGTGCCCGAGGGCCGGTTGGAGCGGGTCGAGACGTTCCAGCACCGCTACACCGAGGTGGCCGGAGTCCAGCTGCCCGCCCTGGTCCGGGTCGACACCGTCGACGATGCCGGGCTCACCGTCCGCCAGTTCACCGTCACCGACCACGAGGTGCTCGCCGATGCGTAGGTCCCTGATCGCCGCGGCGGCCCTGGCCGCCACCCTCGCCGCTGGCTGCGGCACCGACGCCAGTACCGACAGCGCCGCTCAGCCGCCGGCCGGCGGCGCCGCCGACGCGGTACGGATCGTCCCGCTGAACGGGGACATCGCCGAGATCGTCTACGCGCTGAACAAGGGCGAGCAGGTCGTCGGCACCGACATCTCGGCCACCTACCCGGCCGATGCGGTGAAGAAGCAGAAGATCGGCTACCAGCGCTCGCTGTCGGCCGAGGGCATCCTGTCGCTCAAGCCGACGCTGGCGATCGGTACCGAGGAGGCCGGGCCGCCGCCGGTGCTCGAGCAGATCCGCTCCGCCGGGGTGCGGGTCGAGATCGTCCCGGTCGGCACCGGGGTGGACGGGGCGGCCACGAAGATCCGCGCGGTGGCCAAGCTGCTGGGCGTCGAGGCGGCCGGCGAGAAGCTCGCCACGGACGTTTCCGGCGCGGTCGACGCGGCGCGGAAGCGGGCCGCGACGGCCACCGACAAGCCCCGGGTCGCCTTCCTCTACCTGCGCGGCCCGCAGACCATGATGATCGGCGGGCGCGGCTCCCGGGCCGACGCGATGATCACCGCGGCCGGCGGCGTCGACACCGGCACCGAGGCCGGCATCAACGGCTACGCCCAGCTGACCGCCGAGGCACTGGCCAAGGCCAAGCCGGACGTCATCCTGGTGCTCACCGCTGGGCTGAAGTCGGTCGGCGGCGTGGACGGGCTGCTGAAGCTGCCCGGCGTCGCGCAGACCCCGGCCGGCCAGGCTCGCAAGATCATCGACCTGGACGACCTCTACCTGCTGGGCCTCGGCCCGCGCACCGGCAACGCGCTGAACGACCTGGTCACCGCCCTGCACCCCGACCTGCCCACGGCGTGACCGGGCGCGCCGACGCGCCCCCCGACCCCGCCGGGCCCGACCCGGCGGCGGCCGGGTCCGGCTGGCCGGATCCGCCGCCCGGGGCGCTCGGAACCGATCCCGCCGATGCGGCCGGCCGGGTCGGTCCGGCCGCGACCGTCCCGGCCGGGGACGACCCGGGTCCGGTCCGGCTGGATCCGGCGGCTGGCGGGCGGCCGGCTGATCCGGCCGTCGCCGGTGTGGCCGGCCGGGTGGGCCCTGCTGCGATCGTCCCCGCCGAGCGGGGCGCGGGCCTCGCCCGGCGGGATCCGGCGGTCGGCGGGCGGCCAGCCGAGCCGCCGGGGGACGGGTCCGGCCCACCGGGGATGGGCTCGGGTGCGGCGGTGCCGCAGCGGGCGGCGGGACCGGGGCGGGTGCGGCGGGGGGTTGTGCTCGGGGTGCTGGCCGGGCTGCTGCTCGTGGTGGGGGTGGCCAGTATCGGGCTGGGGGCGGTCCGGATCGGGCCGGACCAGGTGGTCGCGATCCTGGCCCGGCGGGTCGGGATCCACCTCGGGGTCGGGTACAGCGAGCAGCAGGACGCGGTGCTGTGGGCGATCCGGCTGCCCCGGGTGGTGCTCGCGGTGCTGGTCGGCTCCGGGCTGGGCGTCGCGGGCGCGGCGCTGCAGGGGATCTTCCGCAACCCGCTGGCCGACCCGGGCCTGATCGGCGTCTCGTCCGGGGCGGCGATCGGCGCGGCCGCCATGATCGTGCTCGGCGCCACGCCGTTCGGGCTGGCGTCGGTGCCGCTCGCCGCGTTCGCCGGCGGGCTGGCCGCGGCCGCCCTGGTGTACACCTGCGCCCGCTACCAGGGCCGGACCGAGGTGGTCACGCTGCTGCTCTGCGGCATCGCGGTGAACACGATCGCGGGCGCGGTGATCGGCCTGCTCATCGTCGTCGCGAACGACTCGCAGCTGCGCGACATTGTCTTCTGGACCCTCGGCAGCCTCGGCAGCGCGACCTGGCCGACGGTCGGAGCGGTCGCCCCGCTGATCGTCGTGGCGGTGCTGATACTGCCCAGGCTGGCCCGCTCGCTGGACCTGATGGCCCTCGGCGAGCGGGAGGCCGGGCACCTGGGCGTGGCGACCGAGCGGGTCCGGATCGCGGTCGTGGTGCTGGCCGCACTGGCCACCGGTGCCGGGGTCGCGGTGGCCGGCGTGATCGGCTTCGTCGGCCTGGTGGTGCCGCACATCGTCCGGCTGCTGACCGGCCCGGGGCACCGGATCGTGCTGCCGGCCAGCGCGCTCGGCGGCGCGGTCGTGCTGCTCGGCGCCGACCTGGCCGCCCGGACCGTCGCGGTGCCCCGGGAGATCCCGCTCGGCGTGGTGACCGCCCTGGTCGGCGGCCCGTTCTTCCTCGCGCTGGTGGTCCGCACCCGGCGCCGGCACGGCGGCTGGGGATGACCGCCGCCGCACCGGCCCGGCCGGCGGTCGAGCTGGCCGGCACCGGGTTGACTGTCCACATTGGACGCCGGCGGCTGCTGGACGGGGTGGACGTGGAGCTGCGGGCCGGGGAGCTGCTCGCGGTGGTCGGGCCGAACGGGGCGGGCAAGTCGACGCTGCTGTCGGTGCTGGCCGGCGACCGCGCGCCGGATGCCGGACAGGTGCTGGTGCGGGGGCGCCCGATCGGCGCATACCGACCGCGCGAGCTGGCCCGGCTGCGCGCGGTGATGCCGCAGCAGTCGGTGCAGCAGTTCGCGTTCACCGTCCGTGAGGTGGTGGCGCTCGGCCGGGCACCCTGGCCGGCCGGCCCGGACCCGGACGCCGCGGTGGTGGCCGCGCTCGCCGACACGCAGACCGCCGAACTGGCCGACCGGACCTTCCTGACCCTGTCCGGCGGCGAGCAGTCCCGGGTCACGCTGGCCCGGGTGCTGGCCCAGCGGACCCCGATCGCGCTGCTGGACGAGCCGACCGCGGCGCTGGACATCCGGCACCAGCAGTTGGTGCTCCGGCTCGCCCGGCAGCTCGCGGCGGCCGGGCACGCCGTCCTCGCGGTCTGGCACGACCTGCACCTGGCGGCCCGTGCCGACCGGGTGCTGCTGCTGGCCGCCGGCCGGGTCCGCGCTGTCGGCCGGCCCGCCGAGGTGCTCACCGCCGACCTGCTCGGCGAGGTGTACCGGCACCCGGTCCGGGTACTCACCGACCCGCGCGACGGCCGCCCCCTCGTCCTTCCCGACGCCCCCGCCCCGTCTGGCTGAGCTGGCGCCGTCTGGCTGAGGTGGCGCCGTCCGGCTAAGCGGGCGCCGTCTGGCTGAGGGGGCGTCGTCTGGCTGAGGTGGCCCCGTCCGGCTGAGCGGGGCCGTCTGGCTGAGCCGGGGTGGGGACCGGCCGACAAGGCGTCCCGGCGGTGGTTGACTCGACTGACCTGGTCGAGCTCCGTCCGGTCGTGGGGTGCTGTATCCGGCGCCGCCGGACCGCCGCCCGGAGCCAGCCCGCTGAGCCGGGCTCGCTGAGCCGGGCCTGCTGAGCCGGGCCGGGGCTGATCCGCGCGGGAGTCTCCAGCCCGGGCGCCCCGATCGGTCCGGCCAGGTGCGCCGCCGCCGACCTGGCTGGCGCGGGAGGCTACGCGGCGGGCGAGCTATGCCGGAGCATCGGCATAGCGCCGGACCGGGGCTGGCCGGCCGTATCCTCGGGCGATGCGGGTGGTCTCGCTGCTGCCGTCGGCGACGGAGATCGTGTACGCGCTCGGGCTGGATGACGAGCTGGTCGCGGTGACGTTCGAGTGCGACGAGCCGGCGTCGGCGCGGGCCGAGAAGGCGGTCGTGGTCGGCGGTCTCGACACCAGCGGGATGGCGCCGGGCGACATCGACGCGCACGTCCGGGCGCAGGTTGCGGCCGGTGCCGATCTGTACACAGTGGACGCGGCCGCGGTGGCCGCGCTGCGGCCGGATCTGATCATCACGCAGGATCTGTGCCGGGTCTGCGCGGTGCCGGCCGGCCAGGTCGACCGGGCGCTGGACCGGTTGGGCTGCCGGGCCGACGTGCTCTCGCTCGACCCGCACACGCTCGACGACGTGCTGGACTGCATCCTCGCGGTGGGCCGGCGGACCGGCGCGGACGCGGCGGCCGAGCGGTTGGTGGCCGGACTGCGCTCGCGGCTGGCCCGGGTCGCCGCGGCCGTCGCCGGGTTGCCGCGCCCCCGGGTGGCGGTGGTCGAATGGGTCGACCCGCCGTTCACCGCCGGCCACTGGGTGCCCGACCTGGTGCTGGCCGCCGGCGGCGAGCCGGTGGCGGGCACGCCCGGGGCGCCGTCCGGGCAGACGGACTGGGCCGCGCTGGCCGCCGCCGAACCCGGCCTGGTGCTGGTGGCACCGTGCGGGTTCCGGCTGGACGCGGCCGCCGAACAGGCCCGGGCCGTGGTCGAAGCGCTGCCCGGCGTGCCGGTCTGGGCCATCGACGCGGACGGCCTGGTGGTCCGCCCCGGCCCGCGGCTGGTCACCGGCGTCGAGGCGATCGCCGCGATCCTGCACCCCGGCGCCGCGCCCCCCGCCCCACCGGGCACCGTCCGCCAGATCGCCGGCTAACACCGGCTCCGGCCCGCCCGGCCCGGTCCGCCCAGCCCCGGCCGGCCCGCCCGGTCCGCGCCGGCCCGGTCCGCCCCGCCCCGCGCCGGGCCCGGTCCGTGCCGGCCCGATCCGGCAGCTTCGCCCGGCCCGGCTGCTTCGCCCGGTCCGGCGACCTCGGGTCCGTCCGAAAGGATTGGGTGCCCGGTGACGGGTTTGGGCGGTGGGTGATGGAGTCGGGTGCCTGGTGATCGGTTGGGGCTGCGGGTGGTGGGTTTGGGGTGCCTGGTGATGGCGGAGAGCCGTCACCAGAGCCGCGAAGTCGTCACCTGCGGCGGAAGGTCGTCACCCGCGGCGGGCTGTCGTCACCCGCTGCGGACGCCAGCTTCGGGTCGGCTCGCCAGCTTCGGCTCGGTTCGGCGACCTCGGGTCCGTCCGACGGGATTGGGTGCCCGGTGACGGGTTCGGGCTGCGGGTGATGGAGTCGGGTTCCTGGTGATCGGTTGGGGCTGCGGGTGGCGGGTTTGGGGTGCCTGGTGATGGCGGAGAGCCGTCACCAGAGCCGCGAAGTCGTCACCTGCGGCGGAAGGTCGTCACCCGCGAGGGAAGGACGTCACCCCAGGCGGAGGGTTGCTTCGGCCCGGTCCGGCAGCTTAGGTCCGGTCCGGCGACCGCAGGTCCGTCCGAAGGGATGGAGTGCCCGGTGACGAGTTTGGGCCGCAGGTGACGGGCTTGGGCTGCGGGTGGTGGGTTCGGGATGCCCGGTGACGGGTTCGGGGTGTCTGGTGATGGCGGAGAGCCGTCACCAGAGCCGCGAAGTCGTCACCCGCGACGGAAAGACGTCACCCGTAGGTGTGGAGGGCCAGCTTCGGGTCGCCCCCGGCGACCTCGGGTGCGTCCGAAGGGATTGGGTGCCCGGTGACGGGTTTGGGCAGCGGGTGATGGGCTCGGATGCCTGGTGACCGGTTGGGGCTGCGGGTGATGGGTTCGGGGTGTCTGGTGATGGCGGAGAGCCGTCACCGGAGCCGGGAAGTCGTCACCCGCGGGGGAAGGTCGTCACCCGCGGGCGCTGTCGTCACCCGCTGCGGACGCCAGCTTCGGCCCGGCCCGTTTGGGTGGTTGGTTGGCCCGTTCGGGCGGGTGGTGGGCGAGTGGGTGGCCCGTTCCGGCGGCCGTCCGGGCGGTGGTCGGCCCGTCTGGGCGGATCGCGATCGGCTTGATACATCGGGGTTGCTGGTTTCAGCGTCGTGTCAGCGCGCTTGCAGCGGGATGCGGCAACGTCGGCGGCCGTTGCGTTGCTTCCGGGCGTGCGCTGCTTCCGCCCGGGAGCGCTGTGCGGCGACGGGGTCGGCGGGCTGCCGTGTGCCGGAACATCTGAACCCTCGAAAGGAACCCGTATGTCAGTCTCGGCCGCGAAGAGCCGTGTGTTGCACGCCCAGACGCTGATCGAAACGCGCCGCTACGACG
>Ga0307500_10000591_pt1 | contig 11673 bp, 12 predicted proteins | sample 14_S_MG_FD_201362 | JGI IMG/M metagenome (GOLD analysis project Ga0307500, IMG submission 201362) | Soil microbial communities from Populus trichocarpa stands in riparian zone in the Pacific Northwest, United States - 14_S | ecosystem: Environmental > Terrestrial > Soil > Riparian zone > Trees... | reverse complement strand
GGCAGGAGGCGCTCTTCGAGGGCGCGATGCCCTCGAGCACCTCGTAGCGAGAGCGCTTGAGGTTGACGCTCTGCTCGAGGGCCTGGTCGCGGATCACGGAGTGGATCCCGTCGCCGCCGAGGACGAGGCACCCTCGGCTTTCGTGCCGTCGGCAAGCACCAGGACGACCCGGTCCTCGCTCTCCTCCACCCCGGTCACCTCCGAGCCGGGGCGGTAGCGCCCGGCGGCGATCATCTCGATCATCACTTCCTGCAGGCGCCGGCGGTCGACGTCCATGCTCGGCGCCCCAATCTGGACCTTCTCGACCAGCACAGGCGGACTAGGCGCTGAAGAGCTGGGCCAGCGAGCGGCCGACGTCCGGCGGCTCCTCTTCCCCCTGCGCGGCGGCGTTGGCGCCTTCGGAGAGGGCTTTGGCGGCATCGGCGATCTGGTGGGAGCGGCCGCCGCGCAGCTCACCCGACTTCTTCGCTTCGGCGAGGTCGGATTCCATCAGGCCCGCGAGCTCGGCCAGGCGGCGCAGGCCGACGGCGCCCGCGGTCCCCTTCAGGGCATGGGCTTCGGACCGCAGGGTCTCGAAGTCTTCGGTCTCGGTGGCGAGGCCGGCGGCGATCACGTCGCAGCGGCGTTTCGCCTCCTCGGCGAAGGACTTGAGCAGCTCGGGGTCGGGCGCGGTCGTCTCGCTCATTCGTCGATCACCTTTTCGACCAGCTTGGTCATGCGTTCGACCCCGAAGGCTCCCTCGACCACGCCCTTGACGACGCCTTGGCGGTCGATCGCGAACAGCCACGGCTCGCTCGGCAGGTGAAAGGCCCGCACTTGCGGCCGCACGCCCTTGCTGGGGTCGTTGTCGTTGTAGATCTCCATGTGGATGAACGCCGCCTTGTCGCCGAACTGCTGCTTGACCTGCTCAGCCACGTCAACGACCGGGCCGCACACCCGACTCTGGCAGAACTGGGGGGTCGCAAACAAGAGGAAGATCGGTTCCTTGCCGAGGACTTCCGCGTAATCGACCCGGTTTTGGGTGTCGGGCGGCACCCGGGTGGTGATCTTCGCCAGGTCGCCGCCGACGTCGTCGGGGGTCGGCGTATGGATCAGCGGCGCCTTCTGCCCGACCCGCGGCACGCCTTTGAATTCGCCGACGGAAGCGCTGGGCAGCAGCGTGGCGACGGTTTCGTTGCCCTGCTTGATCAGCGCCGCGATCCGCCACTCGCCGTTGCTCGTGAAGTCGAGGCCCGACGTGTAGACGACCGTCGCCGCATTGGGATCGTCGGCCGTCGTCTGGGCGCGGAACGCGGGCTCGGTGGTGAGGCTTTCGATCGCCGCCGGGAAGGGCCCGATCGCCGGCTGTTCGAGCGCTTCTTCCTGCGCCCGCGCCTGCGCGCCTTTTATCGCCTTGCCGTTCTTGGCGGTCCCGCTTCCGGGCCCTTTCGGCTTCGGCGCCTTCGCCACGTACAGGGCCACTTCGGCATCGTCGACCTGGCTGCGGTCGGGATGGAAGACCCCGAACGGGAAGCGGTTCTCGCCCTTGTAGAAAACCAGCGCGGCGGGCGAAACCACCAGTTCGGAATGACCGTCGGCGTCATTGACGATTTCACGCAGCGTCTTGCCGTCCGCCTGGGGGAACTCGCTCTTCAGCGGCGCGGGTCTGCTGTCCGCGCTGGTCGATCCGCTGGAGTCCGAGCCGCCACCGCAACCGGCCAGGAGGGCGACGGCGAGCAGACAGGCGAGCGCGCTTATGGCATAGCGCCGGGGCATGCGCCGGGCATGTTATTCAGCCGAGCCCGCCGGACGGCGTATAGGGTGCCTGCGGTCGGCAAACGAGCATGAGGAGAGGGACGTGGCGGAGCGAGCTGCACTGGTAACCGGAGCCTCGAGCGGGATCGGGCTGGCGATCGCGCGCACGCTCGGCGAAGAGGGCCACGCCCTGACCGTCTCCGCGCGGCGGCCGGAGAAGCTCGAGGCGGCCGCCGAGGAGCTGCGCAGCGCCGGACTGGAGGTGCAGAGCGTCGCCGCCAACATGACCGACGAGGAGGACGTGGTCGGCGTCTTCGCCAAGCATCGCGAGGCCTATGGGCGCCTCGACACGCTCGTCAACAACGCCGGCGTTGGCATCGGGGCGCCGATGGAGGAGATCCAGACCAAGTACCTGGACATGCAGCTCGGGGTCAACTTACGGGCCCTGATCATCGGCACGCGGGAGGGCCTTCCGACGCTGCGCGAGGCCGGCGCCGAGCACGGCAAGGCGCTGATCGTGAATACCGCCTCGATCGCCGGCAAGGCCGGCCAGGCCTGGCTCTCCGTCTACGCCGCAACCAAGGGCGCGGTGATCAACTTCACCCAGTCGACCCACCGCGAGGTGGGCGGCGCCGGGATCCAGTGCACGGCGCTGGCGCCGGGCTTCGTCGACACGCCGATGACCGAGTTCGTGAAGGGCCAAGTGGCGGCCGAGGAGATGATCCGTCCCGAGGACATCGGCGAGGCGGTCCGCTTCCTGCTCCGCACCTCGCCCAACTGCCACGTGCCGGAGATCGTCTTCACGCGCCCCAGCGAGGGACTCGACACCCCCTGACATGCGGTTCCTCGTCGCGGCCTTCGGCGACCCGGGCCACGTCTTCCCGGCGGTCGCCCTCGGCCGGGCATTGGCCGGGCGCGGCCATGGGGTGACGATCGAGACCTGGGAGGAGCGGCGCAGCGCGGTCGAGGGCGCCGGACTGGGCTTTGCCGCGGCCGAGGAATACCGCATGTTCCCGCCACCCGATCCGGACTCGCCGGAGGGGGCTCACGCCGCGGAGGCGGCGCGAGCGCTGCTGCCGCTGCTCGGAGAGATGCGGCCACACGCCGTGGTCAGCGACATCCTCACCCTCGCCCCGGCGCTCGCGGCGGAGGTGGCCGGCATACCGCGGGCGACGCTGATCCCCCACATCTATCCCGTCGTCGAGCCCGGCCTGCCCTTCTTCGCCGTCGGCCTGCGCCCACCGCGCACGGCGCTGGGGCGCACGATTTGGCGTGGCGGACAGCGGGCGCTCGAGGTCGGGCTGGCACAGGGGCGCTCGGACCTCAACCGACAGCGAGAGCGACTCGGGCTGCCACCCACCGAGCGCTTCCACGGCGGCATCAGCCCTGACCTCGCCCTGGTCGGAACCTTCCCCCAGCTCGAGTACCCGCGGTGTTGGCCGGCGGGGGTCGAGGTGACGGGGCCGATGAGCTTCGAGGTTCCTCACCCGGATATCGAGCTGCCCCCGGGCGATGGTCCGCTGGTGCTCGTCGCCCCAAGCACGGCGCACGACTCGCGCAACCATCTCGTTCGCACCGCGCTCGCGGCGCTCGCGGAGGAGCCGTTGCGAGTCGTGGCGACGACCAACCGCGTCGTGCCGCAGAGTCCGATCGAGGTGCCGGAGAACGCCGTCCTCGTCGACTGGCTCAGCTACAGCCAGCTGATGCCTGTGGCCTCGCTCGTGATCTCGCACGGCGGCCACGGCACGGTCGCCCGCGCCCTGGCGGCCGGCACGCCGCTCCTGATCAGCCCCTTCATCGGCGACATGAGCGAGACGGCGATGCGGGTCGGCTGGGCGGGCGCCGGCCTCTCGCTCCCCTGGCGCCTCTGCCGCCCCGGCCCACTGCGCTGGGCGGCACGGCGCATCCTCGACGACCCGAAGTTCACCGCCCGCGCGGCCGAGCTGGCCGCCTGGGCAGAGGACAACGACGGCGCCGAGCGCGGCGCAGAGCTGGTCGAGCGGTTCGCCGCCAAAACCAAGGCCGTCACCACGCCCTAGAATGCGCGGACGCCCGAGAGGCGCAATCCCCCGTGATGTAGCGGCAGCATGACTGACTGTTAATCAGTTCGCGGTGGTTCGAATCCACCCGGGGGAGCTAAGGCGAAGCCATCGGAGCCAATCTTCACCACGCCGTTCTCGACCTCCGCATGGCAGTTGGCGCAGAGCAACACGCACTTGGCTGCCTCCTCCTTTAGCTCGGCAAAGGAGCGGGTACATCCTCGCCGGGAAAGTGAAAATGATTTCAGCGAGGGGTCGAGATGGTGGAATTGCAGAGCACCGAGATATCGGCCATATCCACAGACCCGACATGAGCTCCCAGCTTCGTCAACGAGCTTCTGCTTGACCCGACGACGCCAACCGGCTACGTCTGCGCGCCTACATCTCATACACCTATACGAACCGCGATTCTCCAGCACGAAAGTCGTCCTCCCGTGGCGCGGACAGTCCCTCTCGATGTGTCGCTCACCTCGCTGCTTGGCTTCTCGCGCCTCTCGCCTGCGTCGACCTCCGGTCGCCTTCAGGCCGTATCGCTTCAGCCAATAGCGCACGGTGGAAATATCACGGTCGACCGCACGTGCTATTTCGTCAAGCGTCAATCCCTCCACGACGGCTTCCTCCAAAGGCCCCCGGTCAAGACCACCCCGAGGCGAAAATCGCTCCTGACCAACCGCCTGGAGCCCATGCTTCTTCAGCCAGTAGCTGACCGTCGAAGGATGCCGGCCGACCTCCCGCCCTATCGCCTCCAGCGACATCCCTTTGGTCAAGCAGTCCTCCAGAAACCTCCTCTTCATGCCAGGAGTGTCGCAGGTGAATCAGACAGAAAACTGCGAACACATGTTCGCAGGAAGGGGCGTCAGACCCGCTCGGTGCGGGCTATGCGCTCGACCAGGGCTGCGCGTTCGCGGCTCAGGGCGGCGCGGCGCTCGTAGTCATCGGCCTCGCCGGCGGCGGCGATCTGGGACTCGAGGCGGCGCTGCTCCAGCAGGAGGTAGTTGAGCTCCATCGCCTCGGGCGAGGCGGGCTCGTCGTGCGCAAGGATCACCAGCTCGGCAATCAGGCTCGCCAGCAGCTCGTCGTCGTGTGGGAGGTTCGACGCCGGATCGGTCGGGTGTTCGCGCAGCCAGGCCGCGATCCGGGCGCCGCTCGGCGAGAGGTGCGCGTCGGTGAGGCGGGCGAGGTACTCGCGACCCTCGTCGGGCAGCGCGATGCACATCGCCAGCAGCGCCCGCTCGCGCCGTTCGCGCGAGGTCAGCTCTCCGCCACGCGCCGGTTGCCGCGACGTCGGCGTCGGTCCACGCCGTTGCGGCTCGGCGGAGCCACCACTGGGCGGCCGGGCCACGGTGACCCTGCCCATCACCAGCGCCGGCTCCAGGTCCAGTCGCCCGGCGACCCGCCGCACGAGGTCGTCGCGGCTCGCCGTCTCCCCCATCCCGGCGAGGATCGGGGCGACCTCCTCCAACGCCCGGTCGCGCTCCGCCGGCGAGGAGACGTCAGTCCCGTCCAGCACCAGCCCGACCTGGAAGGCGGGCAGGTCGACGGCGTCCTCGACCAGTGCCCCAAAGCGCTCGGCTCCCCCCTCCCCCGCCATCATCTCCGCCGGGTCCTCTCCCGCCGGCATCGCCGCCACCCGCAGCCGCATCTTGCGCCCCGCGGCGACCCGCTGCGCCCGCAGCATCGCCTCCTGGCCGGCGGAGTCGGCGTCGAGCGCCAGCACCACCTCGTCGACCATTCCCGAGAGCGCCGCCACCTGCTCCTCGGTGATCGCCGTGCCCATCACCCCGACGACCTCGGCGATCCCGGCCTGGCGCAGCGCCAGCACGTCGGTGTAGCCCTCGACCACCACCACCCGGCCGCTCTTCGCGATCGCTTCCTTCGCCAGGTCGATCCCGTAGAGCATCCGGCTCTTGTGGAAGAAGTCGGTCTCGGCGGTGTTGACGTACTTCGCCCCCTGGTCGGAGCGCATCGCCCGGCCGCCGAAGCCCAGCGTGCGGCCGCGCCGGTCGCGGATCGGGAACATGATCCGCTCGCGGAAGCGGTCGTACTCGCCGCCGCTGCGCCCGCGCTGCGCCAGCCCGACGGCGCGCAGCTCCTCGACCTTGAAACCGGCCCGCTGGCCACGCAACAGCACCGTGTCCCAGGCGCTCGGCGCGTAGCCGACCCCGAACTCGCGCAGCGTCTCCTCGCCCAGCCCGCGCTCGGCCAGGTAGGCGCGCGCCCTGCCCGCCTCCTCGGCATCCCAGAGGAAGTGCACGTAGAAGCCAGCGGTGCGGTCGAGCAGCTCGCCCAACCGGCGCCGTTGCTGGCGTCGTGCCTCGGCCCGCGGATCCTCGCGCTCACGCTCCAGCTCGACTCCGTAGCGCTCGGCCAGGAGCTCGACCGCCTCGGCAAAGCCGAGCCCCTCCTTCTCCTCGACGAACTTGATCGTGTCGCCGCCGACCCCGCAGCCGAAGCAGTGGTAGAGCTTCTCCTGCGCGTCGACCGAGAAGGACGGCGTGCGCTCCTCGTGGAAGGGGCAGAGACCGACCCAGCGGGCGCCCTGCCGGCGCAGGTCGGTGTGGGCGGAGACGACCTCGACGATGTCGGCGGCCTGCTTGACCCGCTCGAGGCTCTCCTCGGAGATCAGCGCCATCAGAGCCTCGCCGCCTCAGGCGCCGTCAGCTCGGCGAAGCGGGCGATGCAGAAACGGTCGGTCATCCCGGCCAGGTAGTCGGCAACACGCTGGCAGGCGCTCGCTCCGGGCTCGGTCGCCGGCACCTCCTCCGGATGCTCCATGTAATGGTCGAAGAGACCACGGACCGCCCGCTGGGCCCGCTCGTGCTCGCCCCGGGCTGCCTCGCCCAGGTAGACGCGCCCGAACATGAACTTGCGCAGGCGCAGCATCGCCCCGCCGACCTCCTCGCTTTGGGCGATGTCGCCGACCGCCGCCGAGCGCTCGACGATGTCGCGCACCAGCGTGTCGATCCGCGCCGAGCCGGTCGGCCCTAGCAGCTCGATCTCCGCCGCCGGCAGGTCGTCAGGCCGCAGGATCCCGGCCCGCAGCGCGTCGTCGATGTCGTGGTTGATGTAGGCGACGCGGTCGACGAGCTTGACGATCCGCCCCTCGAGCGTCGCCGGCCGGCCGGACCCGGTGTGGTTGAGGATGCCGTCGCGCACCTGCTCGGTCAGGTTCAGCCCGCGGCCGTCGCGCTCGAGCACGTCGACCACGCGAAGCGAGTGCTCGTTGTGGCGGAAGCCGCTGCCGCAGCGCTCGCGCAGCGCGGCATCGAGCGCCTCCTCGCCGGTGTGGCCGAAGGGCGGGTGGCCGAGGTCGTGGCCGAGCCCGATCGCCTCGGTCAGATCCTCGTTGAGCCCAAGCGCGCGCGCGACGGTGCGGGCGATCCCGCAGGCCTCGAGGGTGTGGGTGAGACGGGTCCTGTAGTGGTCGCCTTCGGGCGCGATGAAGACCTGGGTCTTGTGCTTCAGGCGGCGGAACGCCTTCGAGTGGACGATCCGGTCGCGGTCGCGCTGGAACGGGGTGCGCAACGGGCTGTCGGGCTCCTCGACCCGCCGTTTGGCCGGATAGGACCTGGTGGCCTCCGGAGCTAGGAACTCCCTCTCCCAGGCGGTGATGCGGTCCTCAAAGGTGGCCGTGGGTAACACCTGCCGATCATAGGGAGACGGGGAGGGACTTGGCGGAGCCTCCCCGCTGTTGCTCCCGACAAGTCCCTCCCCGTCTCCTAAGCTGCGGCACGTAGCTGCACATGGGCGTGGTGCTCGAGCGTCTCGCCGATCGCCCGCTCGGCCTGGCGCAGCTCGTGCTCCTCGGCCTGCGGGGCATCGGCCAGCGGCCTGGCAATCGACTCGACCATGAAGCGGTGCGCCTCCACGGAGAGCGGGAATGCCCCCGCTTCGCAGCTCGCGCAGACGACGCCTCCCGCCGCACCGGAGAAGCCGACCAGGTGCCCGGCCTCCCCGCAGCGCGCGCACGAGCCCAGCTCGGGTAAGAAGCCCGCGGCGAGGGCAAGCTTGAGCCGGAAGGAGAGGGCCGTCTGCAGCGAGGTCGCCTCGGCGGCACTCGGGTCGTCGAGCAGCGAGAGATAGCGGCAGAGCAGGTTGTACGCGGGGGGATTGGGCTCGGCGGAGTCGAGCAGCCGCAGGACCGCGTCGCAGGCCCGGGCGCCCGCGGTGAGCGCCGCGCCGGAGGCACGCAGGCGCGGATAGCCGTCGACCGTGCCGGCCCCGGTCACCGTGAGCAGCTCGCCCCTGCCTTCGTGCAGCATCAGGTCGAGCCGGAAGAAGGGCTCCAGGCGGCCCCCGAAGCGCGACTTGGGGCGCCGCGCCCCCTTGGCGATCGCCCCTACCCGCCCGCGCTGCGCCGTGTAGAGATGGAGGATGCGATCGGCCTCTCCATAGCGGATGCTGCGCAGGACGATCGCCTCCGTCTTCAGCGTCTTGGTGGCCATAGCCGATTTACGATGAACGAGGTGCCGGACGGCGCCGCCGTGGTCGGCGCCGCAGGCGCACCTGGCAGGCCGGACAGAAGTAGGTCGAGCGGCCCGAGACGACGATCCGCTCGACCGTCCCGTCTCCGCGCGGGCAGGCTTTCCCCTCACGGGTATGGACGAGGAACTCGTCCTGCATCCGTCCCTTCTCGCCACGCCCGTCGCGGTAGTCGTCGATCGACGCGCCGCCGCCGGCGATCCCGGCTTCCAGCGCGGCGACGATCCCGTCGCGCAGCGCCTCGTGGTGCTCGGGCTTCATCGACTCGGCCGGCGAGAGCGGGTGCAGGCGCGCCCGGAAGAGCGCCTCGTCGGCGTATATGTTGCCGACCCCGGCGATCCCCTTCTGGTCGAGCAGGAAGGACTTCAGCGGGACCCTGCGCCCTGCGGCGATCGTGCCCAGCAGCTCGGGGGTGAAGTCGTCGGAGAGCGGCTCGACCCCGAGCCGGGACGCGAAGTGGGCGTCCAGCCCCCCGTCGTCCAACAGCAGCGCCTCGCCGAAGCGACGCGGGTCGGTGAACCAGAGCTCGCGCCCATGGTCGAGCGTGAAACGGGCGCGCAGGTGGCGCTCGGAGGTCGAGCGCTCGCCCTCATATAGACGCATCCCCTCAGAGGGGTCGAGCTTGTCCTCGCCTTCGACGAGGACGAGGTTGCCGGTCATCCGCAGGTGCATGACCAGCGTCCGCCCGCCGTCCAGGCCGAGCAGCAGGTACTTGCCGCGCCGTCCCAGCCCCTCGATCGTTCTCCCCGAGACGGCCGCCTCCAACTCGGCCGGCGGCAGCGGCCGGCACCAGCGCGGGTCGTAGACCTCGAGCCGCTCGATCCGGCGCCCTTCGATCTCCGGCTCGAGCTGCCGGCAGACGGTCTCGACCTCGGGCAGCTCGGGCATCACGCCCGTTCTATCAAGCGCGTTCGACTTTGCCGGTCAACCCTCGATTGCGCGGGGGTGCGCCTCGAAGTAGACCTCCTTGAGGCGCTCACCGGAGAGGTGCGTGTACATCTGGGTCGTGGCGATGTCGGCGTGGCCGAGCATCTCCTGCACCGCGCGCAGGTCGCAGCCTCCGGTCAGCAGGTGGGTGGCGAAGCTGTGGCGCAGCGTGTGCGGGCTCATCCGCCCCGAGAGCCCCGCCTCGCGCGCATGGCGCTGGACGATCTTGTAGAGGCCCTGGCGGCTCAGCGGGCCGCCGCGGAAGTTGACGAAGAGCCGCGCCTCGTGGCGCTCGGGGGGCACCAGCTTCGGCCGGCCGCCGCGCAGATAGGCGGAGATCGCCGCGATCGCCTTACGGCCGAGCGGGACTATCCGCTCCTTGGAGCCCTTGCCGCGCGCCCGCAGGAGGCCCTCCGCCAGGTCGACGTCCGAGAGCTCGAGCCCGATCGTCTCCGAGGCCCGCAGCCCGCACGCGTACATCGTCTCCAGCAGCGCCCGGTCGCGCAGCGTCGTCGGCTCGCTACCGCGCGGCGCCGCCAGCAGCCGCTGCACCTCGGCGTAGTTGAGCACCTGGGGCAGCTTCCTCGCCCGCCGCGGCGCGCTCAGGGCGGCGGTCGGGTCGTCGCCGATCAGCTCGTCGCGGCGCAGGTGCTTGTAGAAGGAGCGCAGGCAGGCGGTCTTGCGGTGCACGGTCGCCGCCGAGCAGGGCGGCCGTCCGTTGCCGGTCGCGAGGTCGGCAAGGAAGTCGCCGATGTCGGCCGGGCGCGCGGCGAGCGCGTCGAGCTCGTGCTCGCCGAGGAACTCGCCGTACTGGAGCAGGTCGGTGCGGTAGGCGTTGAGCGTGTTGCGCGAGAGGCCCCGCTCCAGCTCGAGATAGGAGAGGAAGTCGAGGACGAGCCCCTCGAAACGGGCGTCGACCTCCGTATGCGGCTCGACGGCGAGTGCCATGCGGGACGGTTCTCCCGCGACGCCCTCATTCCTCGCGACGCAAGGCGCCGCCCGCGGCGAGCGGCGCGGCGAAGAACAGCTTGTCGTCCTCGAGCCCCCTGCCCATCGTGCACGCCGGCAGGCCGCTGGCGGCGTAACCGGCCAGGTCGGGGCTGGCGGTGTGGAGCCGATGGCGGTCCCCCACGGCCTCGCCCAGCTGTGCCGCCACTTCGGGGAAGCCCTCGGGGACCGGCACCGCCACCGCGCCCAGCAGCATCTCCAGCACGGTCGCGGTGTGGTGGCTCAGGCCGCGGTGGCGGTCGCGCGGATCGGATTCGGAGAGGCGGGGCGAGAGCAACGTCGGCAGACCCAGGGCCAAGGCGGCGTGGGCGCTGTCGAGCGCCGCCATGCCGCCGTGGCCGAGCCGCGTGTCGGAGCCGATGATCCCGGGCCCCGGGCCAACCAGGGCGACGTCCCAGTCGAGACCGGAAACCGCCGCGTCGAGGGCGCCGGCGACGCTCAGCGCCTCGTGCTCTCCTCCGTAGGCGGGCGCGACCGTCACGTGGCCGCAGAGCAGGTCACGCTCGCGCAGCGCAGTCACATCGCGGCTCAGCGAACCAGAGAGAGCACCACCCGCCGTCTGCACGTAGCCGACCCGCAGGCCCGGCGCCGCCCGGTCAACGGCCCAGGCGGCCGGCGCCAGGTGCCCGTGCAGTGGCAGGACGAGCACCGCCATTCCCCCATCTCGCTGCTCCAGTGCGCCTTTCGCACCGCCACGGTTCGAAAGGCGCATCGGAAGCTCGACGGGCTCGACCGGGTGCTGGAGCGAGGTGTAGTTGAGCTTCATCACATGGGCGTCGCCTGCGGGGTCGGCGCCGAGGCCGCGGGTCAGGTTTACGTGGACGATGTCGAAGCCGCCCGAGCCGAGGCCGAGGTCGAGCGCAGTGACGTTGACGATCACCTCGTCGCCCTCGCGCATCTCGCCAAGCAGCGCTTCGTCCGCCCAGGCCGGGCGCCGCTCGCCGTCCACCTCGACCGCCAGCGGGTCCTCGCCGACGACGATCCCGCGGCGCAGCTTCAGCCGCCCGCTCACTCCACCGCGGACCCGGCGGCGGCCTCGGCGACGATCCCCTCGCAGACCTCGAGCATCGTGTCGAGATCGGCCGCGGCAACCCGCTCGTTCGCCGTGTGGACGTCCCGGGGGCCATTGGCGAGCAGCACACAGTCGAGACCGCCGATCCGCAGCGCGTTGACGTCGCTACCACCGCCAATCGCCGTGCGCACTGGCTTCTGGCCGGCACGTCGCAGGCCCGCCTCGGCCAGGGCCAGGGCCCGCGAGTCGTTGGGGATCCGGTAGCCGCGGAAGAGCTCTTCGACGCGGACGTCGACGTCGCAGCCGTGCTCGCTGGCCCCCCAGGCGCAGGCCTCGGTGATCTCACCGGCGACGGCGGCCGCCCGGTCAGTGTCGAGGCTGCGGGTCTCGGCGAGGATGTCGCAGTGCCCCGGCACCACGTTGCCCGAGGTGCCGCCGGCGATCAGGCCGACGTTGGCGGTCGTCTCCTCG
>Ga0307500_10000590_pt1 | contig 11676 bp, 9 predicted proteins | sample 14_S_MG_FD_201362 | JGI IMG/M metagenome (GOLD analysis project Ga0307500, IMG submission 201362) | Soil microbial communities from Populus trichocarpa stands in riparian zone in the Pacific Northwest, United States - 14_S | ecosystem: Environmental > Terrestrial > Soil > Riparian zone > Trees... | reverse complement strand
AGCACCCCGTCCGGCCGCCCATCCTCGGCCCGGGCCCCGATCCGGCCCGGGTCCGGCCCGAGTCGGGTCCGGGACGGGTCCGATCCGGGCTGGGTCCGGGTTCGGGTCCGATCCGGGCCGGCAGCGGTCCGGGCGGGTCCGGAACAGTTCGGGCCCGGCCGCGGGTTACCCGGCGGTGGTCGGCGTGGCGCCGGCCGGAGGGAGCCACCCGTGCCGAAGCTCGAACTGGGACCGCTCGGAGCAGTGCTCGGCCCGGACGAGGCCGCCGGGTCACCCGCCGCGATGGCGGAACTGGAGGATCTGGGCTACTCGACGATCTGGCTCACCGGCGGTCCGCTGGCCACCCTGGACCCGATCGCCGCGGTGATCCGCGCCACCCGGAAGATCCCGGTCGCGGGCTCGATCATCGCGGTCGACCGGATCGACGCCGCTTCCGTCGCCCGGGCCTACGCGGCGGTCGAACCCGGCCGGTTCGTCGTCGGCCTCGGCGGCGCGCACGGCTCGAAGCCGTTCGACACGCTCAACCACTACCTGGACGAGCTGGACGGGTCGGGCGTGCCGGCCAGCAGCCGGGTGCTGGCCGCGCTCGGCCCGCGGATGCTCCGGCTCGCCCACGACCGCGCCGCCGGCGCCCTCCCGGTGCTCATCACCCCGGACTACACCGCACAGGCCCGGGCCACCCTCGGCCCGGACACCGCCCTGGTCAGCCAGCTGCTCGTGGTGCTGGAGACGGACCCGCGACGGGCCCGCGGGATCGCCAGGGAACCGCTGAGCTTCCTCGGCCAGGTGCCCGCCTACCAGGCCAACTTCCGCCGGATGGGCTTCACCGACGACGACATCAGCCAGCTCACCGACCGCCTCGTGGACGCGCTGGTGGTCTGGGGCGACGCCGACACCATCGCCGGCCACGTCGCCGCGCACCGGGCGGCCGGCGCCGACCAGGTCGCCCTCAACCTCCTCGGCTCGCCCGGCACCATCCCCCTCGACCAGTGGCGCGAGCTGGCCACGGCGCTGATCCGCTGACCCCGCCCCGGACACTGGTTTGAGGCCGCCCGCAGCACTTCGGTAAAGTGGCTTACCGCATCGGTCCGGGTGGCGGAATGGCAGACGCGCTAGCTTGAGGTGCTAGTGCCCTTAACGGGCGTGGGGGTTCAAGTCCCCCCTCGGACACGTAGAGAGGCCCTACGGTGTAGGGCCTCAACTTCGGGTTTCGCCTGGAATCGGCCTCAGTGGTGCACCGGTGGTGCACGGACCCTCTGAAGGCGGCGGATGCGATGGCCTGGATCGAGCCCAAGAAGCGCACCGACGGGGGCACCTCGTTCAGCGTGCGGTGGCGGCTCGGCGGGACCCGGGCGGGCCGGCCGCAGGTCGAGACCTTCGGCGCCGGGAGCGACACGCAGAATCTCGCTCGGGCGGAGGGCTTCAAGCGGACGGTCGCTGCCGCCGGCGAGCGTTGGCCGGACGGCTGGGTCAAGGGTGCCGGGTTCGTCCGCGACCACGGCCCCGCCGACGACCCGGCGTTGCCGGCCCGCTCGGTTGAGGCGGTCGGGCTGGAGTACGTCGACCAGCTCGTCGACTGCTCGTCGGGGCAGCGGTCGCGGTACCGGAGCCAGTTGCGGACGCTCACGGCGGTCGAGGTGCGTGGCCGGCAGGGGGGTGCCCACCGGCCGTTCGACACGACGGTGTCGTCGGTCACCGAGGATGACATCAAGGCGTGGCTGATCGGCTGGGACCGGTCGCTGAAGACCAAGGCCAACTACCACGGCCTGCTCTACGGCGTGTTCAACTACGCGCTGGAGAAGGGTGAGGTCACGCAGAATCCACTGCGGCGCACCGCCCCGAAACGCGGCAAGATCAGGCAGTCCCAGGCCGACCTGCGTTTCCTGACCGACAAGCCGTCATCGCGGCAGATGAGCATTGTTGATCAACGGAGGGTTGACGGCTGTGATCGGTGCACGGGCGGCAGCCTGGACTACTCCTCGCGCGGAGACAGTCGAGCCAGTCCGGCGTCTCGAAGCTGCTCGGACGTGACTCGCGCTGATGATCCAGGAATCCCTTTGGGACCTCCCGCTCGCCGGGCCGATCCTGATCCCGATCAACACGCCCACCACTGGGGTTGACGCGGTCGTCTTAGATTGGGCGGGTGTCCACTCCACTGCCGCCGCACATGCACCGCCGGATGGCCGAGTCGTTCGGGATCGATGCGCTGGGATACGACCGAAGCCGGCCGCCGTACCCGGACGCGGTGATCGGACGGATCGTGGCCGCAGCGCCGGGTCCTGGCTTTCTGGATGTGGGCTGCGGGACCGGCATCGAGGCGCGCCAGTTCCGGGCCTCCGGGTGCAGGGTGCTCGGGGTCGAGGCGGATCCGCGGATGGCGGACTTCGCGCGCGGCAGCGGTCTGGAGGTTGAGGTCGACACGTTCGAGGCGTGGGAGCCGGAGGGCCGGCGCTTCGACGCGGTGGTGTCCGGTACGGCCTGGCATTGGGTCGACCCGGTGATCGGTGCGGTCAAGGCGAGGCAGGTGCTGCGGCCGGGCGGTGTGCTGGCTCCGTTCGGCAGCGTGTACGAGTTGCCGACCGCCGCGGCGGATGCGCTCGCCGCGGTGTACCAGCGAGTCGTCCCGGACGCACCGATCCGGCCGCCGGCCTCGATGCTGGACGGCTATCAAGCCCTGTACGCCCGAGCCGCGGACGGAATCCGGGAGGCGGGGGGCTTCGGCGAGCCGGAGATCTGGCGGTACGACTGGCAGCGGTCCTACGCCCGGGACGACCTGCTGAACCTGATCGCGACCTCCGGCGGTCTCACCAGCCTGCCGCCGGACACGGTTGCGGAGGTGCTGGCCGCAGTCGGCGCGGCGCTCGACAGCACAGTCACGTTGCCCTACGCCACCTGGGGCCTGACCGCGGCCGGCGTCTGACCGGGCCAACTGCCCGCGAGTGTCGCAGATCCACTCAACCCGCCGCAGGCCGCAGATCCCCTAAGTAGCCGACCTCTCCGCGCGCGGCCCGCTCCGCGGCACGACAGCGCAGTTGATCTTGATGTTTGAGGATCTTGATGTTCAGCGGGTGCCCGACGCGGTTGACCGCATGAGCAGGCTGTTGATCATAAACGGTGGCGGGCGGCCCACCGGGCCTGTAGCGAGGCGTCGATCACCGTCACCCATGGCGGAGGCGGCCTGTTCATCGCCGCAGCGTGGACCGGTACGGCAGGATGGGAGTGTGAGGCTGGTCGACTTGCGCGCTGTGCGGGCGACCGGTGCACGATCATGACCGGCACATCCGGTTCCGCCTGCCCGACCCGGTCCTGGCCACCCCGGAGCGGGAACAGGCTGCCGGCGTCTGGCTCAGCCATGAGGACGCGAACAACTCGGTCATGATGCAGGTCCCCGAGGTCGGGCCGTTCGTGCGTGCTCTGCTGCCGGTCCGGCTGACCGGCGGGTACACCGTCACCTTCGGGGTCTGGATCGGCGTGGCTCCGCCCGACCTGCAGCGGGCATTCCAGTCGTGGTGGAGCCCGGACTATCCACAGTTGCAGTTGACCGGTCGGCTGGCCAACACACTGCCCTACTGGGGACTGCTCGCCGCTCATCTCCCTCGAATGAAGCACCGACCGACCATAAGACCAGGTCGGAAACGGTCGACCGTATGGAGCGGTGGTCGAGAGTGGCTCGGTTGCTCCGTGAGCACCATTCTGAGTAAGCCGCGCCCGGATCGACCATCGCGTGTCGGTACCGCAGCGGCCAACAGCCTAGTCTTGGCCACGACGGGAGCGCTCAGCTGAGTGATCTTCTCGTCGCGAGTCATGCTCGTAACTTTCTGCCAATGACCGGAGGATGGCCGCAGTACGCGGCCAGCCGTCTGCGTATTTGTCGGCATCAGAGCGATACTTAGCTGCCAGGGATCGTTCCTGACCGCCGCCGGACTCAGGGGAGCGAGTGGTCACGCCTCGTCGGTCTAGTATCGCCACGTAGAACCCTGTATCGATCGAAGTGCTATGCAAGCTTTCGAGAAGATTGCGAACCGCAAGACTGGGCCACGCTCCATCTGGTTCAGCCGGTATCCTTGCAAGGACGTTTCCGATCTTTTCGGAGCCGATCGCGAGACGATCTGCGCTTTCGAGTCCCCTTATCGCCTGTGAGATCCACGCGGCGAGCATGTCGGCGTCAACGCTGCCATCTTCCTGCACGCCTGGCGAGGGCGACCAGTCATCAAGCAGACGGTAGGCGTTCAACACTCGCCCTTCGTCGGCGGGTGCGACCGGGGGCTCTTCCTCTGTAGAGGCAGGTCTAAATACGGTCGAGACCATCTCGACGAAGAAGTTTGGGTCGCGTGCGAGTAGCCTGCCGGGCATCCGCGGGTTCGCGTCGTACCCGAGAGCCGGTAAATACGCCCACTCTAGACGGGCAATTCGCTCCCACCCAAGGGTAGCCTCATAATCGTAGAATAGGTCGAAGAGTTGATTGAAGCTGTACTGACGAAGTCCACCGATCTCCGGATCGTCAGCCACTATAAGTGACTCAAGCGCGGAGGCCGCGGGATCTACAAGAAGCTCGATGTCTGCCGCATCGCGCCTAGCATACAATTCGACCAATGCGAGGGCGACCGCATTCCTGCCAACCGCCATAAGGCGCCCCACGGCGTGAGCGACGTAGGCGAACCCCGGGCCCAGCCCGTACGGCTGGAACTTCTTCCAGAACTCACCCGCCACCTCTTGGCCGAGTTGGTCGGCTCTCTGCCACGCACGAGGGTAGTCGGCAGTGCTCAGAAGCAGGAGGGCTTGATGCATCGACGAAAGGTCCGACATTCGCTCGAGAGCGGCTTCGAGCCAGGGCCAGCCGCCCTGAACGAAGCGACGCGCAGCGTAGCTGAAACCGACGCCGGCCTCGATTGAGTCGCTAGATCCAAGTAGCGCCAATAGCCTGTCCTCGTACTTATCGCCGGTAGCGTCAGCGATAGCGACACCCACCCACCAAGGTTGTGTCGCCTCTCGCGCCAATTGACTCAGATGATCATACCCGCCCTTGGCGTCGATATCGGCAACAGCGCCCTCGCGTCGCCGGTCAAGGGCGGCCTGGTATGCCGTGTGATCTGTACGTATTGAATCTTCGGGCAGCGGCGGCATGTAGTCTTGAAATAGCCATAAGTGCTGTTCCATCACCCCGGCAGGCTTGAACATCGACTGAACTTCATCAATCTTTGCGAGCTCTTCTTCGGGCAGCGCCCAGACCGAATCAGCGTATTCACGATGCTTCGCGATTAGGGAGCGGAGGGACTCCCAGATCCTTGCTCTATCTTCCTCCGAGAAACTGCCGTCGACATGCTCTTGGAGTACTTCAAGCACGACCGCGCGGTCGACTGGCGGAAGGTTCGACATGTGCTGTATTAGTACAACCCGGCGCTGGGCGTCACGCCCGGAGTCCTCTACCATCCGAGCAACGACCTCGGTTATCGTCTTGAAGTACTCGACGTTTGTGACTTTGAGCTTGGTTGGTTTCCAGCCACGGAATACCGGCTCGTGAATTGGCATGTGTATACCGTGCGTCTCGGGCAGCATGGTTAGCATCAATTGCCAAGCTACGGCGGGGTGACGTGTACGCAAGCCGTCAACAACCGCGAATCGTCGATTTACATCGACGGAGTTGTCTGGATGCCAAGGATTGAACACCGCAGTCAACGTAGCCGCAGGGCGGTTACTCATCTTTCCGCCAGGATCGATTTCTGCAAGGCGGGCAAGTACTTCCACCGCTCTCCCGAAGTGAGCGCTCGACCAGATGGCGGATTCCAACGCCCACAGGAGGCCGGTGTGAGGGGACCTCCCTCCGAACAGTCCCCCGACGCTTTCAGCGTCAAATAGGCCCGCGAGTAGAGGGCGATCACCATCGAGGCCTTTCTCCACCTCTGTGAGGAACGCATCTGGCGATGCTTCGGCAAGAAGCGGAAGAATGTCCGCGAGCGAGATCCACAGACTACAATTAATGTCACCGTTGGCGGCATCTAGTATCTGCCGTACCTGAGACGAAGCCCAATTCGCGCCGTTCGTTCCAGAACCGGCCTCGACACGTTCGCCGTGCACGCCGAGCAATGCCAAGGTCGAGGCTATGCCGCGTCGCAACTCGGAGGAGTAGACGCGAACCTTTCCCTCCAACGACGCCCGCCAATGTTTGTCCGCTGGGAGTTCTAGCGCGGGATCGATCTCGCACAATACGTTTTGGACGATTGGACCGAGGCGCGCTAGATCGTCGGGCTGTACTTGCGCCGCCAACTGGCTCCAGGCGTCATAGGCTGAGACGAGCGCCCAGACTGCATCGACCCGTCCGACGAGAGGATCCGCCATAACTGCAAGGCGGGTAGCCGCCTCTCGCAGGTCGTCGTAGGTGCTGCCGCCAAGACTTGCTAGGGCGTCCTTGTCGCCCTCACGACCCTCATTCCATGTTCCCGCGAGCAGCACGCCGCGGGTCGGCCGAGCGGCAGGCTGTTCGGCCCACGGCGGCTGGTGGAGTTCTGGCTTGTTAGCCAGATCCCGCCGCAGGGCGAGCAAGCTGCGGCGCGCAAGACGCCCAAGCTTGTCGGCTCGCTGATCGTCAATGCCACTCCCCTTGAGGGCATCGGCCACCTCGGCAGGATCAATTGGTGGTAGTTCGATGTCGGCAGAAGCGGCCTGAACTAGTGGAACCACGATATGATGATGCGACGCGGGGAGAGGTTCGGCGCGAGTCTGTTGAGTTGTCGGAATCAGAACAAGCGGTCTTGACTGAGCGAGGAGAGCGCGGTAGGTGACTACGTCATCAACAAATGCTGCTCGCGCTTTTAGCACATCCTCGCCGCTTGCGGCGAGTTGCAACAGGGCGGCCGCAATGAATGCCTGCACCTCCTCCAAACTACCGCCCTTAATTGTGGTGACCTGAGGAGACCTGTTGAGGCGCGCGATCAGGTCCGCCTGAGAATTGCTCGCTTCATTTTGGGTAGAACGACGCGCAAGGACTACCGCCGGTGTGAGCGTCGGCGTGGTAGCGGAAGCCCAAGCGTTCCACCAGAGATCCACCGGCCTCAAACCATATGGATTACGCCCGAGGACTTGAGATATCCATGCATGTGTGATTGGCGCACTTTCCAGCCACGTCTCGATATCGTCAACACGAGCGCGCGTACCTCCTTCCATTTCCCGTCTGCAGTGCGACCGGCTGCCCAAGTTTGACGCTGAACCCAGGGCCTTAGCGCCGCCGCGATGTAGGTGCAGCTCTGCGTCGGCGAACCATCGGGCGTGCTATCCCGCTTCTTGTAATCTCGGTCAGCCTTCGCCCCAGGGGACTTCTCGACGCTGAGTTCCCAGACTGAGAGGCCGGCTGGGATGTAGGGCGTGGCCTCAGTAGCGATGAGGGTTCCATCCCAACCCCCGGTGGCTACACCTTCGCCGGCGGGGAAGCCCGGCTGCACCAAGCCTCGACCCGTCTCCAAGACAAGCCGTCGGAGAAGACGCGGAAGCTCACTCCGAGCGGTGGTTGTATCTGCCCACTGTAGGAGTTCGTGTCGAGCGACAAGACCTGGACCGATCATGAAACCATGCTAGCTCATGGCAATTCTTCGACGAAGCCGGAGCGCATGTCGACACTTGACATGCGCGTAGAACTTGGCCTGCTCGGAAACAGCTACGAACGAGGCGGTCCGAGGGCCACAAGGTGCGTCTCAAAGCTCTCAAGCAGGCTAAATAGCACCTTCCTGTCCTTCTCGGCCGAACCGAGTGACGGCCGGCCAATGAACGTTTCCAACTTCATGATCGTGTGGCGATTCCACAGTGAAACCGCTGTAACCAGGGCGGTGCCGCGTTGGGGGCACGCGCGGATCTTGCGCAGTAGGCGCCAGTCTTGATGGTGGCCACGGCGCGTTCGCCGGATGCGCGCAGGCGGGCGTCGGCGATGTTGAAGGCCCTGGGTCCAGCGGGGGAGGTTGCGGCCTCGGTGGGGGACGCGGACGGTGCCGCGGGCGCCTTGATAGCCACGGTCGCCCAGAACCATCACCTACGCATCGGCCAGACCGTCGACGAGGCCGTGAGTCCGAGCGGCTTTCACGTCGTGGTTCGAGCCGCCCTTTGATCGCGATCGCTCGACCCGCCCTCGGCATGATCGAATCGTCTAGATCAACTATCCGCTCATCGGCATGAGCGTGCTGTGGCTACTGCTTCGCGAGGTAGTCGTCTTCGGCGGCGTAGTCGAGCATCGGCGCGAAGTAGTCGTGGTCGAACCCCGGGGGTAGCTGGGCGGTGGAGACGAGCCAGTCCAGTTCGGCGGTCACGGTTCCGATTCCTCGTCCGGGATCGCGGTACCAGGTTCAGCGCGGCCTTCGACGCGGTGTTCACCGCCGCCGGCGTGGCCCGAAGGACCAGTCCGCCCGCCTCCCGCCGGCGGACACAGACCAGGACCACGACCGCCGCCAACAAACACCAACTGTCGGGTCCCGAGGGCTTGCCGCCGCACCGGCGGACGCCGTCGGAAGCCCGAACGGTGGGATGGCACCCTTCAGGCAGCGGACGCTTCCCCCTACTCCACCCTCGGTCCGGTGGGGTTACGGTCGTGATGCAGAAGGGGTGGCCGGCCGGGTTGAGCAAGATCAGCCAGCGTGGATCTGGCTGGTGATCGGTGCGGGCGCGACGGTGAGCGGGACAGCGGCGGGGCCGGGCTGGGGGTGCCGCGGGGCGGTTATGGATGGGTCGGTGCGAGCGTCAGCCTGAGCCGGGCGGGACCTGTGACGTACAGATCGAAGCCGCTCGCCGCGTCACCGGCGAGATCGACCTCGCCGTCCGCCAGGACGACCTTGGCCACGACGACGTCGACAGGTGTCTCGGGGAGGACGGGGCGGGCCTTCACCACGTACCCGGCCCGGATCCGGTACTGCCCGGCCTGGGCGACGAGCTCGAACTGGGAGCCCGTGACCTGCGCGGAGAAGAAGCTCGCCTCCACGACACGCTGGTCGCGGCGGTTGAAGAAGCGCCCGAGCTCGGGATTCACGCCGTCGAGCCGGACGGGGTCGATGGACAGCAGGACGAACGGCGGGCGCGGCTGTCCGGTGAAGTGTCCGGTCACCGGGTGGAACCGGCCGCTGGTGGTGTCGATGGCGACGTCGATGGGCGTGGCTTCGTCGTGGTCCGGGTCGAGCCGCGTCGTCACGATCCCGATGAGCGGGCCCTGGAGCTTGACGACGAGGTGCACCGGTCGCTCGTCCACCGCGACCGCGAAGGATCCGTCGGGCTCGGTCAGCGCGCTGCCGAGAAGGCGCTGCGCGTCGCCGGACACAACGAGGACCCGCGTGGCGTCAGCGGCGGCACCATCGATGCGAACGGAACCGGTGATCACTTCGGCGCGCCTCTCCTGGAATGGTTCAGCCAACCGCACGCTACTGCTACTGGATGTACTCGGACTTGGGGTACTGGGCGGTGAGGACGGACCGGAAGGCCTTGGGCATCTCCGTCACCTCTCCTGCGGCGCCGGCCGTCGTGGTCCGGGTGACGGCGGTCTTCGACGTGTAGACCCACTCCACCGTGACCGACGTGTGGTAGATCGTCTTGTAGTCACGGACGAGGAACTGGTCGAAGTGGTCTCGCTCCACCGCCTTCGTCGCACCGGCGTCGAACTGCTTGGTCATGATGTCGGCGAACTCGGACGGTCGGTCATAGAGCGTGGTGGATGACGGGGTCCGGATGTCGACGCCGCCGGCCTCGTAGAACGGGCTGCCGACGCTGGCGGAGTCAACCACCCGCTTCGGGTCCGCCGGGTCGGCGGTGAGCTCCATCGTGCCGTTCGTGGTGGGCAGCCCACCCTGCGCGACGTGCGCCGCGGTCCCGTCGGACTGGGTGGCCACGATCTCCGACCAGAGGAACTGGATCCATCCGGAGTCGGTCGCGAGCCCACCCTCGTAGCCGACGGCGAAGCCGCCCGGGTAGGGGGTAGAGCCCACGTCGAAGTCGACTCCGGTGCGGACGCTGACCTTGCCACCGGCAAGCGCGCCGGCGTGCGCCTCGGTTCCGGGCTTGACGACCGTGACGTCGGCGGTGGGCGGCAGTGGTGCGGGGGCATTGAGTAGGTACAGGGCGTATGCGAGCTCGTCCGAGCTCATCTCCGACTTGATGTCGGCCTCGAGGTCGCTGCCGGACTTGCTGGCGTACGCGCTCTTGAGCGAGGCGAGTTGGGCGGCGTCGCGGCCGAAGGGGATGAGGCAGGCATAGACGGCCTCTTCGTCGGTGCCCAGGCCCGCGAACGCGGCCTCGAGCCGCGTCACCGTCGCGTTGATGTCGGCCGGGCCGGCCGGTGGTCCCCCTACCGCCGTGCCGCCCTCGCCGAGCAGTTCCAGCGCCAGGGCGAGCTCGGAGCCGCTCATCTCGCTGCGGAGGTCGTCCTCGAGCGCGGTCGAATACGCCGCCCTGTACGCGGCCTTCAGCGCGGCGGCATCGGTGGCGTTCTTGTTCAGCTTCTGCAGCGCGGAGAAGACGGCTTCCTCGTCGGTGCCCAAGCCCTGCATCGCCTTGTGCAGTTGGGCCGCCAGGGCCGTCTGATCATCCGGGCTCAGCACTCGCTGGATCGTGGGGACCCCGGTCACGCCCGAGGTGAGTGGCGACGGCCGAAGCCGCCGCCCCAGCGCGGCGTTCCCGACCGCCCGTTGCAGGCCCAGTACGTGGTCCGCCTGGCCGGCAAGAGCCGGTCGCCGAGAGAACACGTCACCGGCGAGGTGCTCGCCGCCCGAGCGTTGCAGCTCCCGCGTGATGGCGGTAACCACGACCGACGGCTCCGGCGCCGGGTCCCGCGCGGAGTCCGGTTGCGGGGGGACGCGCGAACCGTCCTCGACGCGCTTGATACGCGAGCGTTGACTCATCGGGCCACCCCGATCTAGGCCCTCGACAACATCCAGGGGCCAGCGGAGCAGTCGCGGCCGCAGAACACCCATCCGTATTCTCACGCACGGCCCCGCCGATCCAGCGGCCGGCAGCGGAACCTGCGCTATAGGGCAGGAATCTCCACACGTCCGGCCCGTACGCCGGCTCGATGCGGCGATTGGCAGGCCACCGCATGGTGCAGGGGGCCTCCAGCCGCTCCGCAACGGACGGCATCAACGGGCCGCGGACCATGGGCAACCGCGCGTGCCAGGTGTCAGGCGAAGTCGGGGATCAGCTCACCGATCAGGCCGAATCTGCTCCTGGCGCGCTCAGCCACACGAACTCGGTGGCCCTTACAAGAAGATCAACGCCGTCACCGTGTACCAGGCCGCTGCCGCGGCGGCACCGTTACCTCGTCTCGGATCAGTGGGTCTCCGTGGCGGCTGAGGCAGTTGCGGGTGCGGATTTTGCGGATGGGGCCACACCCACCTGACACCCACGCGACATCCACGCGACACCCACAGCCCACAAACGACAGAGCCGGACGGCGAACGCCCAGCTCAACGGGTGCGCCGCCAGGGACTCGAACCCCGAACCCGCGGATTGAGAGCGGTATCCCCACCCGCGCGCGGCCCTAGAATGCGCGGATGGCCCTGGTGTACAAGGCGATGTTGGCGCCGACGAAGCTGGAACTGCTGGTGCCCTGGCTGTCGGACCGCTCGTGGTGCGGGCGGGCCGGCGGCGTCGACCAGCTCGGGTCCTACCGGTTCGACGACCCGGCAGGCGAGGTCGGCGTCGAGACGTTACTGCTGC
>Ga0307500_10000589_pt1 | contig 11680 bp, 7 predicted proteins | sample 14_S_MG_FD_201362 | JGI IMG/M metagenome (GOLD analysis project Ga0307500, IMG submission 201362) | Soil microbial communities from Populus trichocarpa stands in riparian zone in the Pacific Northwest, United States - 14_S | ecosystem: Environmental > Terrestrial > Soil > Riparian zone > Trees... | reverse complement strand
GGTATCGCCATCGGGGCCGGGCGGCCGTCACCCTCGGTCATCTCAGAAGTCGACCGGGGCGGGCTGGACCGCGTTCGGGTCGTCTACCACCTGTGGCCCGACGCCGAGCTTTTCCTTGATCTTCTTCTCGATCTCGTCGGCGAGGTCGGGGTTGTCGCGCAGGAAGGTGCGCGCGTTCTCCTTGCCCTGACCCAGTTGATCGCCCTCGTACGTGTACCAGGCGCCGGACTTGCGGATGAACGACTGCTCGACGCCGACGTCGATCAGCGAGCCCTCCCGGCTGATCCCGTGGCCGTACACGATGTCGAACTCGGCCTGCTTGAACGGGCTGGCGACCTTGTTCTTCACCACCTTGACCCGGGTGCGGCTGCCGATGGCCTCCTGCCCGTCCTTCAGCGTCTCGATCCGCCGGATGTCCAGCCGCACCGACGAGTAGAACTTCAACGCCCGCCCACCGGTCGTGGTCTCCGGGCTGTTGTGCACGACCACGCCGTCGGCGAGGTAGTTGTGCGAGCCCTCCACCTCGAGGTCGTACCGGTGCATCGAGCGGGTCTTGGGCTTCACCGTCACCGCGGTCACCACGGCCGGCACCGGCAGGATCGTCGGCTCGACGAACTCCGGCTCGACCGCGAACTGGCCGCGGTAGCGGGGCAGCAGCTTGTACTCCATCGACGGGTGCACGTACGGCGCGATGAGCGCGTGCAGCTTGGCGGTCTCGTCCTTGGTGAACACAAGCGCGGCGACCTGCCGGCGCCCCTTCGCGATGAGCGTGGGGTGCAGGTCGAACGTGTCGGCAAGGTGCTCGACCAGCCGCTCCCGCGAGCCGGGGCTCATCGCCTCCACCACGATCTCGCTACGGCCGCTGCCGTCCCGGGTGCGCTCCTGGACGCCCTTCGCCCGGATCGCGAACGAGCCGTCGTCCATGTACCAGACGGCCAGCGACAGCGGGGTCAGCGCCTTGAGGTAATCCCAGGACAGGTGCTTCTTGCCGTCACCGAGATACACGGCCTGGCGCAGCTCGGCCAGCTCCGGCAGCGGCGCCAGGTCGAGGAAGGCCGCGCCGCGGCTGTTGGTCGAGCGGGACTGCCCGAGGTTGCCCAGCACCGACGCCTTCCAGTCGAGGTAGTCGACCTGCCGGGCACCGTGCCCCATCCGGAACCGGGTGCCCAGGCTGCCCGGGACGCGGCTGGCGGACAGCGCACCGTCACCCATCAGACCGCCGAGGATGAGCTGCCACTGCTGGCCGCTGAGCCGGTGTGGCTGCGCGATCATGACGCGGTCGCCGGCCGCCAGCTCGCCGGCCTCCCGCCAGCCGCCGGGGGTGCGGACGAGGTGGTTGGCCGTCAGCCCCATCTGGGCGCGACCGTTGCCGCCCGGCCGGGCGACGGTGAACTGCAGGAACTCCTCGGTCGGCCCGTTGTCGAACCAGTTGACCACGCGCTTCGGGACGACCTTGCCGACCTCGGGGTCGTAGGACAGGACCTCGACCGGCAGCCGCTGGTTGACGATCTTGCCGATCTTCTCCTGAGTGCCGTCGGCCAGCGTGACCCGGGTGCCATAGGACAGGCAGCCGAACATGACACCGATCTTTTCGCGGAGCTGGTTGATGAAGATCATCGTGGTGCCGGAGTTGTTCAGGGCGGCGGTGAGCTTGCGCAGGGCCTGGCTCATCAGGCGGGCCTGCAGGCCGACGTGGCTGTCGCCCATCTCGCCCTCGATCTCGGCGCGGGGCACCAGGGCGGCCACCGAGTCGACCACGATCACGTCCAGCGCGCCGGACCGGACCAGCATGTCGGCGATCTCCAGCGCCTGCTCACCGGTATCTGGCTGCGAGACGAGCAGCGCGTCGGTGTCGACGCCGAGCGCCTGCGCGTAGTCGGGGTCGAGCGCGTGCTCGGCGTCTATGAACGCCGCGATGCCCCCGGCGGCCTGGGCGTTCGCCACGATGTGCAGCGCAACGGTGGTCTTGCCGGACGACTCCGGGCCGAAGACCTCCACCACCCGGCCGCGCGGCACGCCGCCGACGCCCAGCGCCACGTCAAGCGCGATCGACCCGGTCGGGATGACCCGGATCGGCGCCCGCGTATCGTCGCCGAGCCGCATCACCGAGCCCTTGCCGAACTGCTTGTCGATCTGGGCGAGCGCGACATCCAACGCCTTGTCGCGGTCGAAAGCTGCCATCGGAAAGCCACCTCTGCGGGAGTCGTCGAAACGTTGGGGCTGACGCTAGGCCGGACCACCGACGATTTCTGCGGCCGCGACCCAACTTGTGGATCACGGTTCGAGCTGTGGACAGGCTATCCGAACAGGTGTTCGATCATGGCGCCGACACGCCGCGACACGCCGGACCGGATCGGCGCCGATCCGATCATCGGCGGGCGTACGGCACGTCGAACTCCTCGCACACCGCCCGCCAGACCATCTTCGCCTCGACCCCGGCCGCGAGCGCCTGCTCCACCGTCCGCCCGGACAGTTGCCGCAGCACGTGGTCGCGCGCCACCGACTCCGCGTACCCGGTGCCGAACTGCGCCCGCATCCGGTCCCAGAACTCCGACAACCTCACCCGGACCACAATAGGGCGACCCGCCGGCGCACTTGGGCACCAGGCACCGCCGGCACCGGGCACCGCCCACCAGGCACCGCCGGCGGCGGTGCCGCTCGGCGAAGGAGTGCGACACGTGAACGTGGACGGCCCGCTCGGCACCCTCGTCGACATCGGCTTCGTACTCTGCCTGGCCGCGCTGCTGGTGTTCCTGGTGATCCAGTTCCGCCGCGGTGGCCGGGGCGACTGACCGCGCGGAACCGAAAAGCCTCATCCGGCATCATTTGCTGCATGAATATGGGGGATTCCGGGTTCGACCCGGTCTGGGCGCCATCCGATCCGAATGCCTACACCGTGCGGTACGGCGTGCGCGCGCTGGCCGCGCCCGCGGTGTTCCTCGCCGCGATGGTGGCCCTGCTCGTGTTCGTCGCCAAGGACGGCACCGGCCCGTTCGCGACGTTCCTGGTCGGCTGCTTCGCCCTCCTCCCCGGCTGGCTGGTGTGGCGCGCGGTCAGGCGGATCCAGGCTGGCACGGTGGCGCTCGGCGTCGACGGCTCGGGCGTCTACCTGGGCGAGGACGACGACAGCACGCCGCCGGAGCTGGTGCCCTGGGCGGAGATCGAGGCGGTCGTCTACTACCGCAGCTGGTCGCGGTCCAGCCGGGGCGGACGCACCGCGAACCAGCATGTCGGTGTGATCACCAAGCGGGCCGACGGAGCCGGCGAGCCGGGAGTGCTCGCGGACTGGACGGACGCCGCGCTGCGGTTGCGCAGCCGCCGCATCCAGGGCTGGCGACTCGACATCCGCCGGCTGGCCGCCGCCGGGCAGCGGTTCGCCCCCCGGGTACCGGTCCGGCACGCCCCCGACGTCGACGAGGCCATCGGGGCGGGCGAGGCGATCCGCCGGTTGCGCACCCTCCGCTGGCCGCCGCCGGGCAGCGTGCCGTACCCCGGCACCGCCCCGGACGCCGGCTCCCAATACCCCGGCACCTCCCCATACCCCGGCACCTCCCCATACCCCGGCACTTCCCCGTACCCCGGCACCTCCCCGTACCCCGGCTTCCCGGACACCCGGCCGGCCGGGTCGAACCCGTACCCCGAGGCCGCCGCCGACCCGTACGCCCAACCGGGCGCCGGCTCGCCGTACGCCGAGCCGGCCGGGCCGGACCGGCCCGCACCCGGCCCGTACGGCCCGCCGGCCGGGCCGGACCCGTACACCCAGCCGGGCTGGTCGGAGTCGTTCGCCCGGCCCGGCGAGCCGGCGCCGTACGACCCGGGCGCCGGCGACCGGGGCCCGGGCCAGGGGCCGGCCTGGGGCTCGTACCCCGGGGCAGGCGGGGCGGGTGGTCCGGCGCCGATGGGGCGGCGGCCGGTGTTGCGGATCACCGGGTTGGGGTGCCTGGGCACGGTCGGCGTGGTCATCATCTGGCTGCTCTTCGCGGTGTTGCCGCTCGGGTTCATCGACGACCTGGTCGGGCAGGCGACCCAGTCGACGTGGTCGCTGTTCACCGGACAGCCGACCCGGATCTCGGTGCCGCCCGGCACCGCCCTCACCGTCGAGGTCGACCCGGACTCGTATGACCGCGGCGTGCCCGGGGTCGATCCCGGGTCGCTGACCTGCTCGACCAGGGACGGTGACGCCGACCCGGTGCTACTCCCGGCACCGGACCCGTTCGCGGCGCCGCGGGGCGACAACGGCAAGCTCCGGCTGTACGACCTGGTCACGAACTCCGGCCGGTTCGAGATCACCTGCACCTGGACCGGCGGCTTCGGCGGCGCGCAGCTCGTCCGGGCCGGCCGTGGGTGGATGGGCATCGTCGTGTTCGCCACCCGGCTCGCCTGGTTCGTCTTGATCACGTTCCTGCTGGTGCTGCTGTTCCGGCGGATCATGCGTGCCGGCCGGCGCCGCGAGGGCACCTAGCCGCGCAGCACGGGGCGCAGCCGGTCCAGCACGGTGGCGTCCTCGATGGTGGACGGGACCGGGTCGTCCCGGCCGTCGGCGATGCCGCGCATGGTCTTGCGCAGGATCTTGCCGGAGCGGGTCTTCGGCAGCGCCGGCACGACGTCCACCCGGCGGAGCGCGGCGACCGCGCCGATGCGCGCCCGGACCAGCGCGACCAGCTCGGCGGCCAGCGTCTGCGGGTCGGCCAGCACGCCGGCCTTGAGCACGACGAAACCGCGCGGCACCTGCCCCTTGAGCGCGTCGTCCACGCCGATCACCGCGCACTCGGCGACGGCGGGGTGACCGGCCAGCACCTCCTCCATCGCCCCGGTGGACAGCCGGTGCCCGGCCACGTTGATCACGTCGTCGGTGCGGCCCATCACGAACAGGTAGCCGTCGGGGTCCACGTGGCCGCCGTCGCCGGTCAGGTACCAGCCCGGGTAGCGGGACAGGTACGACTCGACGTACCGATCGTCGTCCTGCCAGAGCGTGGGCAGCGTGCCGGGCGGCAGCGGCAGCCGGATCGCGATCGCGCCGTCGGTGCCGGCCGGCAACTCGGCGCCGGACTCGTCCAGCACCCGCACGTCGTAGCCGGGCACCGGCTTCGTCGGCGAGCCGGGCCTGGCCGGCATGGCCTCCAGGCCCATCGGGTTCGCGGCGATCGGCCAGCCCGTCTCGGTCTGCCACCAGTGGTCGATCACCGGGATGCCGAGCGTGTCGACGGCCCACTGGTAGGTGTCCGGATCGAGCCGCTCGCCGGCCAGGAACAGGTAGCGCAGGCTGCTGACGTCGTGGCCGCGCAGCAGGCTCGCGGTCGGGTCGTCCCGGCGGATCGCCCGGAACGCGGTCGGCGCGGTGAACAGCACGTTCACCCGGTGCTCGGCGATGACCCGCCAGAACGCGCCGGCGTCCGGGGTGCCGACCGGCTTGCCCTCGTACAGCACGGTGGTGCAGCCGGTGAGCAGCGGCGCGTAGACGATGTAGGAGTGCCCGACCACCCAGCCGACGTCGCTGGCCGCCCAGAACACGTCGCCCGGGTGCGCGTCGTAGACGTTGGCCATGCTCCAGCGCAGCGCCACCGCGTGCCCGCCGTTGTCCCGGACCACGCCCTTGGGCCGGCCGGTGGTGCCCGAGGTGTAGAGGATGTAGAGCGGGTCGGTGGCCTGGACCGGCACGCAGCCGGCGGGCGTCGCGGCGGCCATCAGCTCGGCCCAGTCGATGTCGCGCGGGCCCAGGTCGGCCGGGCACTGCGGGCGCTGCAGGATCACGCAGTGGTCCGGCTTGTGGTCGGACGCCTCGATCGCCGCGGTCAGCATCGGCTGGTAGGGCACCACCCGGGTCGGCTCGATGCCGCAGGACGCGGACACCACCACCTTGGGCCGGGCGTCGGCGATCCGCACCGCCAGCTCGGCCGCGGCGAACCCGCCGAACACCACCGAGTGCACCGCGCCGATCCGGGCGCAGGCCAGCATCGCGACCAGCGCGGCCGGCACCATCGGCAGGTAGATCACCACCCGGTCGCCCCGCTCGACGCCGAGGCCACGCAGCCCGCCGGCGAACCGGGCCACCTCGTCCCGCAGCTCGCGGTAGGTGTAGGTGGCGCCGGTGCCGGTCACCGGGCTGTCGTAGATCAGCGCGAGCTGCTCGCCCCGGCCGGCGTCGACGTGCCGATCGACCGCGTTGAAGCAGGTGTTGAGGGTGCCATCGGGGAACCAGCGGTAGAACGGTGCGGCCGCGCCGTCGAGCACGGTGGCCGGTGGCTGGTCCCAGTCGATGGCGGTCGCCGCCTCGGCCCAGAACCCGGCCGGGTCGGCCAGGCTGCGCTCGAAGGTCTCGCGGTAGTGCCCCATTGCGGCCTCCGTCCGATCCACCCGCGGTGATCCTAAGGCGTTGCGGACGGCGCCGGCGGCGGCCGTGACCAGCTATGCCGCCGGCATTGGCATTAGCCGTCAATGGGTGTGAATGCAAAGCTCCTTAACGGCCGGCTCATCACGTCTTTTGACGAGGTGAATTGGTGATGTTGCGCGACCGCGACATCAAGCGCATCGGCAGGCTATGGAGAGAGAGGTTCCATGCGAATTCTCAAAGGCGCCGTGGCGGCATTACTGTTGTCCGCCGGGCTGGGCGTCGGCACCGCCGCGCCGGCGTCCGCCGCGACCCCGCAATGCACCAGTTGGACGACCTATTGGGCGCCGTTCAGCACCACCACCGTGACCCACGTGCCGACCGCCGGCTACCAGACCGGCAACCAGAACTGCGAGTTGAAGATCGGTGCCCACAACGACGCGGTCACCGTGCTGCAGCGCGGGCTGAAGTACTGCCACGGCTACAACATCGGCGTCGACGGCGAGTACGGCCCGCAGACCAGGGGGGCCGTGCTCGATCTCCAGCAGTGGGCGAACGGCGCCTTCAACGCCGGCCTGGAAGAGGACGGCGAATGGGGGCCGCACACCCGCGATTGGACCCAGTTCCCGGACTGGACCTGGCCGGCGAACGTCCGGACCAACCGCTGCGACCACGCGCCGTAATTCGGCGCGACCTGCTGCCGGATTGACCGGGCGGCCGGTCCGGGTGGGGGTCGACTCCCGCCGGGCCGGCCGCCATCCTTTTGGTCTCAGTTGAAATCAGACAATTAGTCGGCCGCCCCGGTCAGAGGCCCATGGTGCGCCCGATGATCTCTTTCATGATCTCGTTGGTACCGCCGTAGATCGACTGCACCCGGCCGTCCAGGAATGCCCGGGCGATCGGGTATTCGGACATGTAGCCGTAGCCGCCGTGCAGTTGCAGGCAGCCGTCAGCGATCTTGTTCTGCAGGTCGGTGGTCCACCACTTGGCCATCGCCGCGTCGGCGACGGTGAGCAGCCCCTCGTTGTGCTGCCGGATGCACTCGTCCAGGAAGGTCCGCGCCACCGACACCTGGGTGGCGAACTCGGCCAGCACGAACCGGGTGTTCTGGAAGCTGCCGATCGGCCGGCCGAACGCGGTGCGGCTCTTCGCGTAGTCGACGGTCAGCGCCAGCATCCGCTCGCAGGCCGCGACCGCCGCCACCGCGATGCCCAGCCGCTCCTGCGGCAGCCGCTCCATCAGGTGCACGAAGCCGCGGTGCTCGCCGCCGAGCAGGTTCGCCGCGGGCACCCGGACCTCGTCGAAGAACAACTCGGCGGTGTCCTGCGCCTTGAGGCCGATCTTGTCGAGGTTGCGGCCGCGCTCGAAGCCGGGCATGCCGCGCTCGACCACCAGCAGGCTGATCCCGCGGGCGCCCTCGGCCTCCGGGTCGGTCTTCGCGACCACGATCACCAGGTCGGCGTTGATCCCGTTGGTGATGAACGTCTTCGACCCGGACAGCACCCAGTCGTCGCCGTCCCGCCGCGCGTGCGTCCGGACGTTCTGCAGGTCGCTGCCGGCCGCCGGCTCGCTCATCGCGATCGCCGTGATCAGTTCGCCGGAGCAGAACCTGGGCAGCCAGCGCTGCTTCTGCTCCTCGGTGCCGAGGTCGAGCAGGTACGGCGCCACGATGTCGTTGTGCAGGCCGAACCCGAGCCCGGACGCGCCGACCCGGATGATCTCCTCGTCGACGACAGCGTTGTAGCGGAAGTCCTTGATCCCGCCACCGCCGTACTCCTCCGGCACCGCCATCCCGAGCATGCCCTGCTTGCCGGCCTCCACCCAGACCGCCCGGTCGACGATGCCGGCCGCTTCCCACTCGGCGTGCCTGGGTGTGACATGCCGGTCCAGGAACGCCCGCACCGACTCCCGGAAGGCCTGGTGCTCAGCTTCGTACAAGGTTCGGCGCATGCCGGCAGTCTCTCAAACCACCGCTACTGGTGAGTAGGGGTGGCCACGTATCGACTCAGGACGTGCGCCGCGCTAGGGGTGTCTGACGGTTCTTGGTGGATGCCCGCGGCGTCCAGGCGGCGTCCGGCAAGGCGGAGGAGGAGCCGGATACCGGGGTTGTATCGGCGACGACGACAACGCCGCCGGTCGTCGTCTGGACGTCGCGGGCGCCGCCGAAGGTCCTAGCGGGGGTCGGGCGGGGCCCAGGGTGGGTTGGGGTCGGGCGGCGACAGGCCCGGGCCGGGCGGCACCTTGCTGCCTGGCCGGGGCACCGGCTCCTGCGCGGGCTGGTCGGGCTGGCGGGGCGCCTCGGCCGGGGGCCGCCGCGGCTGGTCGGCCGCCGGGACGGGCCGGTCGGGCCAGCCGGCGCGGTCCGGGCGGGAGGGCCGGTCCGGGCGGTCGGAGGCCGCGGGCGCCGCGGGCGCCGGACGCTCGGCTGGCCGGCTCCGGTCGGTGTCGACACTGTCCGGTCGGGCCCACGGGCGGGTCAGCTGGCGCCGGGCGGGAGCTGGCCGGGCGGCCGGCGGCTGCGGACGGGCCGGGGGCTGCGTGCGGGCCGGAGGCTGCGGACGGGCCGCTGGCTGGGGACGTCCCGACTCCGGCCGTCCCGACTCGGGCCGTCCTGACTCGGGCCGTCCCGACTCTGGTCTGGCAGCTGGGTCCGGCCGGGCGGCCGGCTCCGGGTGGCCAGACCCCGGACGTCCCGGCTCCGGGCGACCCGACACCGGGCGCCCGGACTCCGGCCGGGCAACTGGGTCCGGCCGGGCAGCTGGGTCCGGCCGGCCGGTCAGCTCCGGGCGGCCAGACACCGAACGTCCCGACTCCGGTCCGGCGGCTGGGTCCGGGCGGACGGCTGGCTGCGGGCGTCCCGACACCGGCCGGGCGGTCAACTCCGGGCGTCCCGACCCCGGACGTCCCGACTCCGGCCGGGCGGCTGGGTCCGGGCGGGCGGCCGGCTCCGGGCGGACCGACGCCGGCCGGGCCGCCAACTCCGGGCGTCCCGACGCGGGCCGTCCCGACTCCGGGCGGGCGGCTGGGTCCGGCCGGGCGGTCGGGTCCGGGCGGGCGGTCGGGTCCGGGCTGGCGGTCGGGTCCGGGCGTCGAACAGGATCCGGGCGGGCGGCACTCAGTTGCGGGCGGGCCGGCGGGTCCTGCCGTGCGGCCAGCGGCTCGGGCACCGGCGGCTGCGCCGCGGCCGGTGGACCCGCGGCCCGCGGCCAGCCGGCCGGCGGCGGCGGCTCGCCGACAGCCGGTGGGTAGCCGGCGGCCGGCGGTCGGGCGGCGGCCGGCGGCTGCGGGTAGGTCGAGGATTCCGGCTGCCCGGGCGACGGTTCCGGTTGCTCGGGCGTGGCCAGCGTGGCCGGCTCTGGATTGCCGGCGGTGGCCGGTTGGCCGGATTTGCGGTGCCGGCCGCCGCGGTGCCGGCCGCCGCCCCGGTTGCGGGCGGCCGCCGCCTCCCGGTGCGCCAGCGCCGCGACCGGGTCCAGCCAGGGGGCGAACGCCGGCCCACCCGGCCGCTTGGCGCTCGTCGCCGGCTCATCCAGCGGTTCAGCCTGGCTGGGCGGCACCGGTTCTCCCGGTGCCGGCGACTCGGCGGGGTCGGGGGTACGCGCCGCTGGCCGCTCGGTGGCGGCGCCGTCGACCGGCGGCCGATCCACGAACCCGCGGGCCGGCGCGCGGTCGGCGGGCGACCGGTCCACGGACGGCCGGTCCACGAACGGCCGGGCCGGGCTGTCGGCGGGCGATCGGTCGGTGGGCGCGAAGGTCCTTGGCACCGGACGGTCGGCCGGTGGGCGGTCCGCGGTGGGGCGATCCGCCGGGGTGAAGGTCCGTGCCGCCGGACGATCGGCGGGCGGGCGCCCGGCCGGGGGAACCGGAGGGCCGGTGCGCTCGGCCGAGGACCGGCCGGCGGGCGGGAACGTCCTCGCGGGTGGGGCATCGGCTGCTCGGCGCCCGGTCGGCGGCTGGTTCGCCGGCCCGGTGGCCGGGGACGGTGGCCGGGTCGCCGGGCGCCAGTCGGCCGGACGCCGCTCCGGCTCGGGTGGGCCGGGCACCGGCTCGTCCTCGTACTCGGCCGCGCCGAGCCGCAGTGCCTGCCCGACCGGGTCCGGCAGCGAGGGCTCCGGCCGCGGCGCCAGCGGCCGGTTGGGCTGCGTCTCGTCACTCGGATCTGGCCGCCGCTCGTACGGCGGGCGGTCCGGCCTCGACCCGGAGACGCCCGGCTGGCCGTCCCGCCACGGGTCGGGCCGTCGCGCGGCCGGCGGGCGCCCCGCACCGGTTCCCGGCTCCGGCCGTGCCGGCGGACCCGCTGCGGGACGCTGGTCGCCCGGTGGCAGCGGCGCGGCCGGCCGGCCCACCTGCGGGCGGCCCGCCCCGGCCGACCCGGGCTCGGGCCGCGACAGGCCAGTCGGCCGGCCGAGCGGTGGCCGGCCGAGCGGTGGCCGGCGGACCTCCGGCGCCGGCAGGTCCGACCCGCGCGGCTCCCCAGCCGGGTCCGGTCGGCCGGCCGGTGCTCCCGGTCGTGGCCGGTCAGCCGCCGGACCCGGTCCGGCGGCGGCGATCCGATCAATCGACGTCCCCGGCCGCTGCGCCGGCCCCGGCAGCGCCGGCCGCGGCCGACCGGCTGCCGAATCGACCCCCGGCCGACCGGCCGACGGCCCCGCGTCCGGATCAACAGACCCGGCGCCGACCGAGTCCGGACGAACAGCGCCGGCAGACTGCGGCCCGGCAGCGGGCGGCCGACCGGCCGGCGGCTCCGCTGGCGGCCGGTGCGGTGCCGGTTGCGGCCGGAGGCCAGTGACCGGAACCGCTGCCGGGCCGGCGGCCGCGACGGGACGGATGTCCGGCGAGCCCGGCTCCGGTCGCCGCCGATCCGGCGACGCCGGCTCCGGCCGGACGCCGCTGGCCGGTCGGCTCGCCTCGGGCTCCGGCCGGTCCAGCGCCGCGGCCGCCGGCCGCGGCACGTCATCTGGCCGGGACGGTACGGCGGTCGGGCGTCCGATTTCCGACCCGACCGGCCCGCTGGACGGCTGCGCGGCCTCCACCCCGGGCCGATCCGTCGCAGCCGGACGCGACGCGTCAACGGGGCGCGGCGGCACCACGGCCGGACGTCCAACATCCGACGCTGCCGACCCGGCAGCCGGCCGCGCCGCCTCCGACCCGGGCCGATCCGCCGCAGCCGGACGCGACACGTCAACGGGGCGCGGCGGCACCGCAGCCGGACGTCCAACATCCGACGCTGCCGACCCGGCAGCCGACCGCGCCGCCTCCGACCCGGGCTCAGCCACCGCAGCCGGACGCGACACGTCAACGGGCCGCGGCGGCACCGCAGCCGGACGTCCAACATCCGACGCTGCCGACCCG
>Ga0307500_10000588_pt1 | contig 11682 bp, 11 predicted proteins | sample 14_S_MG_FD_201362 | JGI IMG/M metagenome (GOLD analysis project Ga0307500, IMG submission 201362) | Soil microbial communities from Populus trichocarpa stands in riparian zone in the Pacific Northwest, United States - 14_S | ecosystem: Environmental > Terrestrial > Soil > Riparian zone > Trees... | reverse complement strand
GGTCATCGGTTATCTTTGCCCGGAATCGCCGGAGCTATTCGCCAGTCGACTTAAAGCTTTCCATGAAGGACTTGGCGAAACCGGCTTTGTCGAAGGCCGTAATGTCGCCATCGAATATCAGTGGGCCGAAGGACAGTACACGCGATTGCCTGCCTTGGCAGCGAACCTGGTTGCCCGCAACGTCGACGTTGTCGTAGCACCTGGCGGCGCTCCGGTGGCGCTCGCCGCAAAAGCTGCCACCACGAATAATGCAATCGTCTTTGAGATGGGTGGTGACCCCGTTCAGTTAGGTGTCGTGGATAGCCTGTCGCGGCCCGGTGGCAATATCACGGGGGTTTCGAGCTTGAGCGTCGACGTATCGCCGAAGCGGCTTGAGTTGATGCATGACCTGCTGCCAACCGCAGCCAAATTGGCGGTTGCTGCCAACCCCACAAGTCCGACAGCCAATTCACAATTGCAGAAACTGCGATCGGCCGCCGAGAGCCTGGGGGTCGATCTGCAGGTGCTGAACGCCAGTACTGAAAAGGAGTTCGAACCCATCTTCTCCACCATCGGTCGGGAAGCGGGTGGGCTCGTCTTCACCTCGGACCCCTATTTCGCGTTTCGCAGTGGACGGCTGGCCGAACTCGCCTTGAAGTATCGCGTGCCTTCAATTACGCAATCCCGTGACTTTCCCATTGCGGGCGGCTTGATGAGCTATGGGGGAGACTTTGCGCAATCGCATCGGCGTGCGGGCATTTATGCCGGACGGATTCTCAAGGGTGAGAAGCCCTCGGATCTTCCGGTACAGCTTGTCACCAAGGTGGAGCTCGTCATCAACATTCGGGCTGCCAAGCTGCTTGGACACGAGTTTTCGGATTCACTCGTCAGCGGCGCCGATGAAGTCATTGAGTAAGGGGGCAGTCCGGGTTCTCTGGCGTAGTCCGATTAGAGGCCAAGCGTGATCTCGGCCCAGCGCATCACCGTGCTGCCGTTGAGAAACGCGATCACGCTGGGCTCGATAGCTGCCGGCCGCTCGTGGCCGAGCACCGCCGTTGCTGCAATCATGTCGCAGCGTTCCCTGAAAACGACCGATATCGCCGTCTTGCCAGGCGGATTGCGAGCGTTGAGCGTGTAAGCGCGGCTGCGCCCTTCCATCGACGCAATTCTGATGGGACGGCTGGCGCCGAGCGGCGAGGCTTCGCCGAGGAGAACCAGATCTCCCATGCGGTCCACATCGTCGTCATCGGCTACGCCCGTCGTGCAATTGCAAAAGCCGATCTTGGCACGCAGATAGACGCTCACCTCGGCACCGCAGTCCGCAGCCCTGCAGCGGAACGCCTTTCCCTTGCCCCACGGATCATTGGGGAACGGCCAAGCTATCTCCGTCCATACCGGCGCGGTCGCAGTTGCGGCCGCGTGCCGTGGCAGGCCGGACCATGCCAGCAGCACCGCCAGTACACTTCCCAGCGACGCTGCTACAATAGCGACACGACCCACCCTCATTGCACTACCGTCTGGTTAGGCTAGTTGCTGGCGAGATACTTCTTCGCCGCCGCGGCCGCCGGCCGTTCCGTGTCCGCGTTCGACGTCAGTGCCACGAGTTGCTGATAGTTGTTTCGTGTCGCAGTCTTGTCACCGAGCGCGTCGGCTGCCTTGGCGGCGCCTGCGTAGCCTTGGAGTCGGTTCGGCTCCTTGGCCTTGGTGGCCTCGAAGGCGGCGAGCGCCTCCTTGGGCATGTTGCGATCGAGCAGCATGGAGCCGTAAAGCTCGCGCGCCGGTGCCAGCGGGCCTGGCGTGACCACGTGCTTTTCGGTCTTGTCCTCGGCGTCTGCTGCGGCGCTCATGGCCTTGAGAGCTTCGTCGTATTTGCCCTCTGAGTGAAGTACCCAGGCAAAGGCCACCTGACGCTGGATATCGACGATCTCCGACCAATAATTATCCTTGGCTTCGCGCAACTTGTCGCGCAATTCTGCGAGCTTTTGGACGTCGGCCTTGGCGGCTTCCGGCTTGCCGGAGCGGGCGGCGCCGAGAGCGCGGGCGAAGTGGGAGACCGCCATCGCGTAGTTCAGGTTGCTTGGCCTGACAGACAATTGGGAGGCGGCCTCCCAGTCGCCGCGCTCGATTGCATAACGGGCCGGCGAAGCCGCCAGCGCATAGTCGGCCGCTGCGACCGTGGCCTTGAAGTCGACCTCCTTTGTCATGTCGTCGATGACGGCGAGCGCCTGCTTGTCTTGGCCAAGTTGAAGGTGGGCATAAACCATGTAATCCTGCGCGTGCAGGTAATTGCCCACCGACTTTTCCGCCTTCGCGGCTTTCACGGAAGCTGCGTTGGAGTCGATTGATTCCTTCCAATAGCCGACACGGGTGTAGATGTGTGAAGGCATGTGCTGGGCGTGTGGCGCGGCCGGCGCGATCTTGGCGTAGCGGTTGGCGGCGTCGAGACCTTTTTGCGCGGTCGCCGGATAGTCGTAGAGATGGATCAGGTAGTGCGTTACGCCGGGATGCTGTGGCAGGCGTACGGAAATCGGCTCCAGGATTGCGGCGCCCTTGGTCTGCTGTGCGTACGTCTTGTCGTTCAAATCCGCCGAGGTGTTAAGAATGATCGCGTAGGCGATTTGAGCCTCGTCATCGTCTGGATGTTTCGCTGCGAGCTGAGCCAGGGCGTCGCGCAGCGCACGCATACGCTGGACGTGAGAGATCTTGTCGTAATCCGCATACATCACCATAAGCGCATCGATATAGCCGCGTTCGCGCTCGGTCGGGGCGCCGATCTCCTTGGCCTTCGTAATAGCGGCGAGACCGGGCGCCAGGTTCGGTCGCGGGATTGCGGCGTGCGGATTGTCCATCAGTGTGAGCGCGATGCCCCAATATGCCATAGCGCATGTCGGGTCAGCTTTTATGGCCTCCTCAAAGATCTCCTTGGCGTTGGTATACCAGAAGGAGTGCTGATAGCGCATGCCGCGATCGAAGCGACGCTGCGCCACTTCGTTGCAGGAGGTTTTGAAGTTCAGGGTACCAAGCTGCTGGTCCACATCGTCTTGCGCAAACAGCGGCTGAAATGTCGATAAGCTAAGAGCTGCAACGGTAAAACCGAGGAGAGACTTCCGCATGGACTTTCTCCCTTTGACGCATCTGAAAAAGAATGAATTGCACTATGCGCCTTCACTATACGCCTTTCACGCGTGTGCTTGTACCGATATGTGGATCGTGGCAGCGCAACTGACCTTTCGGCCCGTTAGCTTGAACGATTGCCGGAGGTCCGCTGCGCGTCGCGCTTCGAGAAGGTGCTTAGCCCCGGCCGCGATAGGGCGCGACGCCCTGGTCGGGCACCCACATGCCCTTCGGCAGTTTTCCGGTCTGCCAGAACACGTCGATCGGAATGCCACCACGCGGATACCAGTAGCCGCCGATGCGCAGGAATTTTGGCTTGATCTCGGTGGCGATCCGTTTGCCGATCATGACCGTGCAATCCTCGTGAAAGGCGCCGTGATTACGGAAGCTGGCGACATAGAGTTTTAGCGATTTGGATTCCAGCAGCCATTGGCCGGGCACGTAGTCGATCATGAGATGTGCGAAATCCGGCTGGCCCGTCACCGGGCAGATCGAGGTGAATTCCGGTGCGGTGAAGCGCACCAGATAATTGGTATCCGCTTGCGGATTGGGCACGCGGTCGAGCTGGGCTTTTTCCGGGCTGTCCGGCCATTCCACGGCGCGCCCGAGCTGCAATGATTTTTGCAATGATTTTTTGGCCATCATGATCGTCCTTTGCGAGCGCAGACATGGCCGCAACAGGCCGTGGTCGTCAACCGTTAGCGCGAGGAGGGGTCTTCGAGAAACCGCACGAGCGCCTGCCGTTCGGCGGCGTCCTCGATCCCGCGCATCGACATCCACAATCCCGGAAACATCGCGGCGGGATCGGCGAGGAAGGCCTCCAGGCGCTTCGAGTCCCAGCGCAAGCCCTCGTCGCGGGCCTTGCGCAGCACCGGCGAATAGTCGAACGCGGCGTCACCGCCGATCGGGCGTCCGACCACGCCGGAGAGATTGGGGCCGGGCAGGTTACGCTCGGCCGGATCGAGGCTGTGGCAGGCGCGGCAGGGCGTGAATGCCTGCGCGCCGTCCTCCGCCATCGCGGGGGGCGGCAGCAGGATGGGTATCAACAGCAGGACCGCGAACGATCTCACGCAGGCGCGACCGTCTGGATCATGACGAGGCGGTCATTGCCGGATTCGCCGCCCCAGGTCTCGCCGGGCCGGCCGTCGAGCTGGCGCACATTGGCGCCCGATTTGTCGCTCGGGAATGCGTTGAACTTTTCCGTCACGGGGTCGAAGCGCAGGATCGCGTTGGCGCCGAAATCGGTGACCCAGACCTTGTCCTTGTCGTCGACATAGACGGCATAGGTGCGCGGATTGCTGCCGGGCAGCTTCCAGGCCTTCCAGGAGCCGTCGGCGGGATCGTGCATCGACACATTGCCGCTGTTCCATTCGCTGACCCAGATCCGGCCCTTGGAATCCGACCACACCCGCCGCGCGCCCTGGTTGGGTGTTGGGGGCTCGACCACGGTGGCGTTGCCGGTCGCGGGATCGATTCTGGCGATGTGGTTGCCGGCGAGCGAGGCGTACCAGATGTCGCCCTTCGGCGTGATGGTCATGCCGTAGGTGCCGCGCCCGCGCGGCGACTTGAACACGGTCATGTCGCCCGATTTCGGGTCGAGCCGGCCATAGATGCCGGACTGTCCGGTGAACCAGTAGATGCCGCTCTTGTCGAACACGGCGGTGTTGAGGTTGGCGTAGGCTTCCGTTTCGGGCAGGCGGAACAGCGTCACCTTGTGATCGCCGGGGTCGACGCGCGCGATCGCGTTCTGGCCGCCCTCGGTCACCCAGGGCGCGCCATCCGGGCCGATGATCACGCCATGGGGCGCGGCGCCCTTGCCGAGATCGACCAGCCTGGAGGACCCGTCGCGGGGATCCAGCCGCCCCAGCGTGCCGTTGCGCTGGCCGCAGAACCAGATCGTGCCGTCGGGGGCCGGAGTGGTGTCGCGGGAGCCCATGCCCGCCGTGACCGGATAATATTTGACGCGGAACGGGCCTTCCTGGGCGGCGGCCCCGCGCAGGAGGGCGGGAGCGGCGAGGACTCCAGAGGCGGCGGTTCCAAGAAACTGGCGGCGATTCATTGCGTTACCCCGACTTGTGAACGTGAAGGTTTGGACGCCGTGATCAACCTGGAGGCAGTCTATCCTCACCGGCTTCTGCCGTCCGGAAAAGGCCGCCGGTCAAGCGTTCACATTTGCTTGCGCGCCGTGTAAGACGCCCTCGAAACCTGACCCGCCATTTTCCAGGAAAGTTCAGATATGACCGCCATCGTCGACATCATTGGCCGCGAAATTCTCGATAGCCGGGGCAATCCTACCGTTGAAGTCGATGTGGTGCTGGAAGATGGCTCGATCGGCCGCGCGGCGGTGCCGTCGGGCGCCTCCACCGGTGCGCATGAGGCGGTCGAGCTGCGCGACGGCGACAAGAAGCGTTATCTCGGCAAGGGCGTGCAGAAGGCGGTCGAGGCCGTCAACGGCGAAATCTTCGAGGCGTTGAGCGATCAGGCCGTCGAGGAGCAGGTGCAGATCGACCAGATCATGATCGATCTCGACGGTACCCCGAACAAGAGCCGGCTGGGCGCCAACGCCATCCTCGGCGTCTCGCTGGCCTGCGCCAAGGCGGCGGCCGAATCCTTCGACATGCCGCTCTATCGCTATGTCGGCGGCACCTCGGCGCGTACCTTGCCGGTGCCGATGATGAATATCATCAATGGCGGCGTGCACGCCGACAACCCGATCGACTTCCAGGAATTCATGATCCTGCCGGTAGGCGCGGCCAGTTTTGCCGAGGCGCTGCGCTGCGGATCGGAAATCTTCCACACGCTGCGGGGTGAACTGAAGAAGGCCGGACACAACACCAATGTCGGCGACGAGGGCGGCTTTGCGCCGAACCTGCCGTCGGCAGACGCCGCGCTCGAGTTCGTGATGAGCGCCATTGGCAAGGCCGGCTACAAGGCGGGCTCCGACGTGATGCTCGGCCTCGACTGCGCGGCCACCGAGTTCTTCAAGGACGGCGCGTACGTTTATGGCGGCGAGAACAAGACCCGCTCGCGCTCCGAGCAGGCGAAGTACCTCGCCGATCTCGTGTCGCGCTATCCGATCGTCTCGATCGAGGACGGCATGTCCGAGGACGACATGGACGGCTGGAAGGAATTGACCGACCTGATCGGCAACAAGTGCCAGCTCGTCGGCGACGATCTGTTCGTCACCAACGTCACGCGGCTTGCCGACGGCATCAAGAACGGCCGCGCCAACTCGATCCTGATCAAGGTCAACCAGATCGGCACGCTGACCGAGACGCTCGCCGCCGTCGAACTGGCCCATAAATATGGCTACACCTCCGTGATGTCGCACCGCTCCGGCGAGACGGAAGACTCCACGATCGCCGATCTCGCGGTCGCCACCAATTGCGGCCAGATCAAAACCGGCTCGCTGGCGCGCTCCGACCGTACCGCGAAATACAACCAGCTTCTGCGCATCGAGCAGCAGCTCGGCGAGCAGGCGAAATATGCCGGCAAGGCGGCGTTGAAGGCTCTGGCGTAACGCTTCGGCGTATCCAGATATAACCAACACAAAATTGGGGGAGACGTACGATGAGCGACGGCAAGAGCGGGTTTCAACTGCGTTCGCTGCTCAAGAAGAGCGGCGAACTCGAACTGTCGCTGGTGGATATCCCGACTCCAGAGCCGGCCGACGACGAAGTCGTGGTTCGGGTCGAGGCGACGCCGATCAACCCGTCCGATCTCGGGCTCCTGATCGGCCCGGCTGACATGTCGACTGCCAAGGTTTCCGGCAGCACGGACGCGCCCGTGGTCACGGCGAAGATGCCGGAAGCCGCCCTGCGAATGATGGCGGCGCGGCTCGATCAGTCGCTGCCGGTCGGCAACGAGGGCGCCGGCGTCGTGATCAGGACCGGATCCTCGGATGCCGCGAAGGCGCTGATGGGCAAGAACGTCTCGATGATCGGCGGCGCGATGTATACGCAGTATCGCACCGTGAAGGTGCGGGACGTCATGGAGATTCCCACGGGCGCCACGCCCGCCGACGGCGCGTCATGGTTCGTCAATCCGCTTACTGCGCTCGGCATGACCGAGACGATGCGGCGCGAGAACCACAAGGCGCTGGTGCACACCGCCGCCGCCTCCAACCTCGGGCAGATGCTCAACAAGATCTGCATCAAGGACGGCATCGGCCTCGTCAACATCGTGCGCAGCAAGGAGCAGGCCGACATCCTGCACAAGATCGGCGCCAAATATGTCGTCGACTCCACCGCTGACAGCTTCATGGACGATCTGACCGCCGCGCTGGTGGAAACCGGCGCCACGATCGCGTTCGACGCCATCGGCGGCGGCAAGCTGGCGGGGCAGATCCTTACCTGCATGGAGGCCGCGGCCAACAAGACCGCCAAGGAATACAGCCGCTACGGCTCCAACGTGTACAAGCAGGTTTATATCTACGGCAGCCTCGATAACCGTCCGACCGAACTGAGCCGGGCGTTTGGCTTGACCTGGGGCGTCGGCGGCTGGCTGCTGACGCCGTTCCTGCAGAAGATCGGCCCCGCCGAAATCGGTCGCTTGCGCCAGCGCGTCGCTTCCGAGCTCAAGACGACGTTCGCCAGTCACTACACGCAAGTGGTGTCGCTGCAGGAAGTGCTGCAGCTTCCCAACATCGCGATCTATAACAAGCGCTCCACCGGCGAGAAATTCCTGATCAATCCAAACAAGGGCTGACGACAACTTCCCCAGCTCCCCGGCAAATCCGGCTTGCGTTCTCCCGGCAACGGGAGAACATTTGCGGCGCAAATGAATGCGGACCAACCGCAACCAGCGCAGGGGAGTATTCGCCATGACCGATCTGGATCGCCGCCAATTGCTTGGCGGTGCCGCCGCTGCGGGTGCAGCAGCCGCGCTTTCATCATTTCCGGCATCGACCGCCGGCGCTGCGGTGCCGCCATCAGGCACGCAGGCACCGGGCTTCTATCGCTACAAGGTCGGCAGTTTCGAATGCACCTCGATCAATGACGGGGCGCGTTCGTTCCCGATGCCCGATACGTTCGTCAGGAACGTCCCGAAGGAGGAGGCGCTGGCGGCGGCCGAAGCCGCCTATATGCCGAAGGGCATGGTGACGGTGCCGTTCAACCCGCAGCTCTTCAACACCGGCAGCAAGTTGATCCTGATCGACTGCGGCAACGGGATCGCCAACTTCGAGCCGAGCAAGGGCGCGGTCGGACGGACCTTGCAAAATCTCGCGGCTGCCGGCGTCGACCCCAAGAGCGTCGACGTGGTGTTGATGTCGCATCTGCATCCCGACCACACCAACGGCATTCGCGCCCTCGACGGCTCGATGGCATTCCCGAACGCCGAGATCATGGTCCCGGCCAAGGATTGGGAATTCTGGATGAGCGAGGAGAACGCCGCGAAGGCGGAATCCAACCAGATGATGAAAAACTATTTTGCCAACGTCCGGAAGATCTATGCGGGGATCGAATCCAAGGTGACCCGATATGATTGGGGCAAGGAAGTCGTGTCGGGCATCACCTCGATCGCGGCCCCGGGTCACACGCCCGGCCACACCGCCTTTGCGGTTGCCTCCGGCGATTCAAAGGTCCTGATCCAGTCCGACGTCACCAACATTCCGGAATTCTTCCTGCGCAATCCCGACTGGCACGTCGCCTACGACGTCGACCCCGCGGCGGCGCAGGCCACCCGGCATCAATTCTACGACATGGCGGCGGCCGAAAAGGCGCTGGTGGTGGGCTTCCATTTTACCTTCCCGTCGATCGGCCATGTCGAGAAGGACGGAGCGAAATACCGTCTGGTGCCGATCGCGTGGAGCCCGGTGATCTGAGAGCAACCTCGATGGGTTGACGCGACAGGCGGCCTGCTTCGTCGGGTATGCGGTCACGACGCGAACACAGCGTTTCCAGAATTGCGCTGTTCATGCACTTGCATCTTTTCGCCGATCGGGCTTAAGAGAGCCAAGGCGCTTTTGCTTCACAAGGGATATCCAATGGCCACCCATACCATCGTCACGATCGTAGGTTCGCTTCGCAAGGAGAGCTTTTCGCTCAAGATCGCCAATGCGCTGGCAAAACTGGCGCCGGCTTCGCTGAAGCTCGACGTAACGACGCTCGGAGGGATTTCTTTCTTTAACCAGGATCTGGAAGCCAATCCTCCGGCCGACTGGCTGGCGTTCCGCGAAAAGCTGCAGAAGTCGGACGGCGTGCTGTTCGTCACCCCCGAATATAACCGCGCGATCCCCGGCGTGTTGAAGAACGCCATCGACGTCGGCTCGCGCCCTTACGGCAAGAGCTCGTTCCTCGGCAAGCCGATCGGCATCGTCAGCAACTCTCCGGGACCGCTGGGTGGCGTCAGCGCGGCCAAGACCCTGCAGAACATTTTGCCGGGCATTTCGGGTCCGATCCTCGGCCAGCCCGAAATCTACCTGAACGCCGTCGGTGACGCCTTCGACGACAAAGGTCAGTTGACCAAGGAAGCGCTACAGAAGGTTCTGCAGCAATATATCGATGCCTACGCGGCGTTCGTCGAGAAGCAGAACGGATAGGCGGTCTATCCCCGTCATTGCGAGCGCAGCGAAGCAATCCATCCATCCGTTATGCCGCGCTATGGATTGCTTCGCTGCGCTCGCAATGACGGGGGAGAGGGCGAGGCCCCGTTGTGACGGCGGAGAGGGCGGTGCCATCATCCTCCAAACCCGCCGTCTTAGGATTCCATTAACCCGGCCGTCGCATCTTGGGCCATGGTCTCCCGCACGCGCCTGAAATCCATCCTGACCGGCCTCGCCCTCTACACGATGGCGGCGCTGATGGTCGGCTATTTCGGCGTCAACGCCTATACCGGCAAATACGGGCTGAACGCGCGCCAGGAACTCGACCAGGAGATCATCGCGCTGACCTCGGAACTGGCGCGGCTGAAGCGGGAGCGGGCGCAGGGCGAGCAGCGGGTTTCGCTGCTGCGGTCCAACCGGGTCGACCCTGACATGCTGGACGAGCGGGCACGCTTCCAGCTCGACTACGCCAATCCGCGCGATCTGGTCCGGACCATCAAGCCGAACTGATTTTCAAACCGCTGTCACGAACGCGGGGCTTGGGACGACGTCCCGCGCGACGGTCCGCAAATTTCAAAAACCAGCCAAATCGATTTCGAAAATGTCCCGTCGCGCTGCAGTGCGGTATAGCAATATTTTCTCCAGCGCACGCAATCCTTTCACGCTGGTTTGAGTTGGGATAGAGAGGGCTTGTCGGTCTCTCTCACCCGGAATTGCCATGGCTGTACCCAAGAAAAGCGTCGCCGCGAAGGAATCAGGGCAGGAGAAGGCAAACGGGTCCCCACCGGAATTCACCAAGGCGCAGGAACTGGCTGCGCTGCGGGACATGCTGCTGATCCGCCGCTTCGAGGAGAAGGCCGGCCAGCTCTACGGCATGGGTGCGATCGGCGGTTTCTGCCATCTCTATATCGGCCAGGAAGCCGTCGTCGTGGGCATGCAGATGGCCCTGAAGCAGGGCGATCAGGTCATCACCGGATACCGCGACCACGGCCACATGCTGGCCTGCGGGATGGAAGCCAACGGCGTGATGGCCGAACTCACCGGACGCCGGGGCGGCTATTCCAAGGGCAAGGGCGGCTCCATGCACATGTTCAGCATGGAGAAGAATTTCTACGGCGGCCATGGCATCGTCGGCGCCCAGGTCTCGCTCGGGACGGGGCTCGCCTTTGCCAACCGCTACCGCGGCAATGACCTCGTCAGCGTCGCCTATTTCGGCGACGGTGCGTCCAACCAGGGCCAGGTCTACGAGAGCTTCAACATGGCGGAGCTGTGGAAGCTCCCGGTGATCTATGTGATCGAGAACAACCGCTACGCCATGGGCACGTCGGTGACGCGCTCCTCGGCGCAAACCGACTTTTCCAAGCGCGGCATCTCCTTCAACATTCCGGGCCAGCAGGTTGACGGCATGGACGTCCGCGCCGTCAAGGCGGCAGGCGACGAGGCGGTCGCCTGGTGCCGCGCCGGCAAGGGGCCGTTCATCCTGGAAATGCAGACCTACCGCTACCGCGGCCACTCGATGTCGGACCCGGCCAAGTACCGGACCCGCGAAGAGGTCGAGAGGATCCGCACCGATCAGGATCCGATCGAGCAGGTTCGTAGCCGCCTGCTGGCCGCCAAGGTCAGCGAGCAGGAGCTGAAGGCAATCGACGCCGAGGTGCGCGAGATCGTCAACGCTTCGGCGGATTTCGCCCAGCGCGATCCCGAGCCCGATCCTTCCGAGCTTTGGACCGACGTCTACAGGTAATTCAACAAATATTCCGCAAAAGTGGGACCGGTTTTGCGACTCTGGCTACGTGCAGACCAAACGAGCGCAGAACCAACTAAAGCATGATCCGGAAAAGTGGAAACCGGTTTTCCGAAAAGATCATGCTCAAACGATCTAAAGAGTGATTTCGGGAGCTGATATGCCCATTCAAGTGCTGATGCCTGCGTTGTCGCCCACCATGGAAAAGGGCAACCTTGCGAAGTGGCTGAAGAAGGAAGGCGAGACCATCAAGTCGGGCGATGTCATCGCCGAGATCGAGACCGACAAGGCGACGATGGAA
>Ga0307500_10000587_pt1 | contig 11698 bp, 10 predicted proteins | sample 14_S_MG_FD_201362 | JGI IMG/M metagenome (GOLD analysis project Ga0307500, IMG submission 201362) | Soil microbial communities from Populus trichocarpa stands in riparian zone in the Pacific Northwest, United States - 14_S | ecosystem: Environmental > Terrestrial > Soil > Riparian zone > Trees... | reverse complement strand
TCTACCTCAATGTAGAAGCGTTTTCGCCTTCGACCTCGTCAATCCTTCCGCAAAAGACACCGCCGTGTCCAGCCCCCTGCCGCTGCCAAGTGCTACGACCGCCGGCCGGCTGCGGGTCAGCAGCGCGTGCGCGGCGTTGCGGGTCGATTCGACGCTGACCGCATCGATTCTGGCCACCAGCTCTTCCACCGTCTGCGGCCGGCCATAGGCCAGCACGTGCCGCGCCAGCTGTTCGGCCCGGGAGGAGCAGCTTTCCAGCGCCATCAGAAGCCCCGCCTTCATCTGCGCCTTGGCGCGGGCGATCTCGGCTTCGGTCAGGGTTTCCACGGCGTCGTTGATGACGTCGACGATCACTTCCATCATCTCCGGCGCGTCGTCGGGATCGGTGCCGGTATAGAGGCCGAAAAAGCCGGTGTCGGCATAGGGCGCGTGGAAGGTGTAGATCGAGTAGCACAGGCCGCGCTTCTCGCGCACTTCCTGGAACAGGCGCGACGACATTCCGCCACCGAGCGTGTTGGTGAAGACCTGCAGCGAGAACAGCGATAGATCGGTCTGCGGCACGCCCTCGAGCGCCAGCGTCAGATGCGCCTGTTCGAGGTCACGGTGCACCACGCGCGAGCCGCCCTTGCCGAACATCGCAGGCACCGGCTTCGGCGCCGCCGAAGCGTCGAAGCTGGCAAATCGTTGCGTCACTTCCTCCACCACGCGCTTGTGGTCGACCGCGCCCGCGGCAGCCACCACCATGTCGGGGCCGCGGTAATGCGTGGAGAGATAGCTGCGCAGCATGTCGCGGTCGAAATTCTTCAGCGTCTTCGCGGTGCCCAGCAGCGAACGGCCCATCGGCTGGTCCGGAAAGCAGAGTTCGTTGAGGTGCTCGAACACGACGTCATCGGGCGTATCCTGCGCTGCGCCGATTTCCTGCACGATGACGCTCTTCTCGCGCTCGAGCTCGTCAGGCACGAAGGACGGATTGGCCAGGATGTCGGAGAGCACGTCGAGCGCGAGCGGCACGTCGTCCTTCATCACCCGGGCATAATAGGCGGTGGTTTCGGTCGAAGTGCCCGCGTTGAGATCGCCGCCGACCGCCTCGATTTCCTCGACGATTTCGCGCGATGAGCGCCTGGTCGTGCCCTTGAAGGCCATGTGTTCGAGGAGATGGGAGATGCCGTGCTCGTTCGGCTTTTCGTCCCGGCCGCCAACGCCGGCCCAGACGCCGAGCGCCGCCGTTTCCAAATGCGGCATGGAATCAGTGACGATGGTCAGGCCGGACGGCAACTTGGTTACGTCAACGCTCATCCGGCAACTCCCTGCTTCGCGGCACGGCTCACCGAGCGCACGAATTGCTCCACTTCGGCTGAATCGTTTTTCATCACTGTGATATGTTCGGATTTGGTCATCAGACCGTCGAGCCACGCCGGCAGTTGCGGCCGCACGCCGCAGGCGGCTTCCACCGCATCGGGAAACTTGGCCGGATGCGCGGTCGACAGCACGATGTTGGGTATCCCAAAATCCGAGGTGTCGCGATCGGCCACCGCCAGCGCTACCGCAGTATGGGGATCGACGAGGTCGCCGGCCTCGCGCCAGGCGGCGCGGATCGCAGCCGACGTCTCGGTCTCGTCGGCGCGGCCGGCGTCGAACTCCGCGCGGATCGCTGCCAGCATGGCATCCGGCAGCACGAAACGTCCGGACTGTTTCAGCGAGCCCATCAGCCGGCGAACGCTGTCGGCGTCACGGCCGCTCGCCTCGAACAGCAGCCGCTCGAAATTCGAGGAGATCTGGATGTCCATCGAAGGCGAAGCGGAGGCGTGGACTTCCTTCACCTCGTAGATGCCGGTCTTGAGCGTACGCGGCAGGATGTCGTTGACATTGGAGGCGATGCGCAACCACCGCACCGGGAGACCCATTTTCTTGGCGACATAGCCCGCAAAGATATCGCCGAAATTGCCGGTCGGCACGGTGAAATCCACGGCACGCGCGGGCGCGCCGAGCGCTACGGCTGAGGTAAAGTAGTAGACGACCTGGGCTACGATCCGCGCCCAGTTGATCGAGTTGACGCCCGACAGCGAGACCGCATCGCGAAAGCCGTGATGATTGAACATCGCCTTCACGATCGCCTGGCAATCGTCGAAGGTGCCTTCGATCGCGAGCGCATGCACGTTGGCCGCTCCCGCCGTCGTCATCATCCGCCGCTGCACGTCGGAGATGCGCCCGTTCGGAAACAGCACGATCAGATCGACATTGTCGAGCCCCGCGAACGCATCGACCGCCGCGCCGCCGGTATCGCCTGAGGTCGCGACCACGATGGTGGTGCGCTGATTGCGCTTGGCCAGCACGTGATCCATCAGCCGCGAGATCAGCTGCATCGCGACGTCCTTGAACGCCAGCGTCGGGCCGTGAAACAGCTCCAGCACGAATTGATTGGGCCCGATCTGGTCGAGCGGCACCACGGCAGGATGGCGAAAGGTCGCGTAGGCCTCGTTAGCCATACGGCCGAGATCGGCGTCGGAGATTTCACCCGCGGTGAACGGCCTGATCACGTCGACCGCGACTTCCCAATACGGCCGGCCGAAAAATCCCGCGATGGTCTCGGCAGAGAGCTGCGGCCAGACCTCGGGCACATAGAGGCCGCCGTCGCGGGCAAGCCCGGTCAGCATCACATCGCAAAAACCCAGGACGGGGGCCTCCCCCCGCGTCGAAATATAGCGCGTCAAACCACCCTCCAAAGGCGTTAGCCTTGTGCCAAGCCTTTGATATTGATCATGATTTCTATTTCGCCAAACGCGAAGCTAGGAGGCACCATAAAGCGTTTTGGGGCCAAGGGGAAATGGTTGGGGGGCGAAAAAATGGGGTGGAGTCGGTAGGGTGGGCAAAGCGAAGCGTGCCCACGATCACGAGCGCAGCATAAATGGTGGGCTCGTCGCTAGCGCTCCTTTGCCCACTCTACAACCTCCGAGCGCGGAGGCTACCCATACCGAAATGCCTCGACCGGATCGAGCCGCGCCGCGCGCCATGATGGATAGAGCGTCGCGAGGAATGACAGCGTCAGCGCCATGATCACGACGGCGGCGGTCTCGCCAAAATCGATCTCCGCCGGCAGCTTCGACAGGAAGTAGAGTTTTGGCGGAAACAATTCGGTATTGGTGAGCCACGAAAGAAATTGCCGGATCGATTCGATATTGACGCAAATCAGCATTCCGACGACAAGCCCGGTCAGCGTGCCGACCACGCCGATCGCAGCACCCGCGATCAGGAACACCCGCATGATCGACCCTCGCGAGGCGCCCACGGTGCGCAGAATGGCGATGTCGCTGCCTTTGTCCTTCACGAGCATGATCAGGCCTGAAACGATGTTCAGCGCGGCGACGAGCACGATCAGGGTCAGGATCAGAAACATGACGTTGCGCTCGACCTGAAGTGCCGCGAAAAAGGCCGAGGTACGCCGCCGCCAGTCGACAAGGAACACCGGCCGCCCGGCGGCGTCTGCCACCGGCCTTCGGAAGTCGTCGACCCTGTCCGGCCTGGCTTCGATGAAAATTTCGATCGCGCTCACGTCATCGGCGCGATTGAAATAGGCCTGCGCCTGGGCGAGCGGCAGGAAAACCATCACGGAGTCATATTCCGACATGTCGGTGCTGAACACCGCCGCAACCTTGAAAGGTTTGATGCGCGGCGTAATGGCCTTCGACGTCACGTTTTCGCCGGGTGCTACCAGCGTGATCTGGTCGCCGGCACGCAGCGACAATTGTTCGGCCAGGCGGCGTCCGATGGCGACCCCCTGTCCCTGCTCGAATGCTTCCAGCGAGCCCTGCTGAATATTACTGGCGACCGAGGCAAGCTTGTTGAGATCGTCGGCGCGAATGCCGCGAATGAGCACCCCCGTGGCAGTCTGCGCCGACGACGCCAGCGCCGGACCGTCCACCACGGGAACGACAAGCCGTACGCCCGAAACCTGACGCACGCGCTCAGTGACGTCTTGCCAATCCGTCAGCGGCGACTCGATTGGTTGCAGCACAAGATGGCCGTTCATGCCGACGATCTTGTCGATCAATTCCTTGCGAAAGCCGTTCATGACAGCCATCACGATAATCAGCGTCGCAACGCCGAGCATGATGCCGAGGAACGAGAAGCCGGCAATGACGGAGATGAAGCCTTCCTTGCGGCGCGCCCGCAAGTAGCGCCCGGACAGCAGCCATTCAAACGCCGAGAACGGCAGGGGGCGGCGGACATTCTCCATGGCGCCACTCTAGCGCGTTTTTGCACCGATTCGAGCGCTTGCTTCGATCAACTGTCTTCATCCACCGTCATATTCCGTCATGCGGGAGCGGGCCGCAAACGGCGGCTCGAACAGGGCTTTGTCATTTACGTCATACGCTCAGGAACAAACGTTTCCCATGGGGCTTGTGCCTGACGTCGCAATAGCGCGAACGGGAGGACACTGAATGAGACGAATCGCCCTGATTGGAGCTGCACTGATTGCTTCGCTGGCAATGACGATATCCGCTTCCGCCAGGCTGGGCATGGCCCCGATCGCCGCGCAGGACGACTCCGTGGTCCAGGTCAAGCATGGGCGCGGCCACGGCCATGGACACATGCACCGGGGACGCGGACACCATTACGGGTGGTACAGGGGCCGCGGCCACCACAAGCATCGCCATCACCGATAAGCCTTCGCTGGATTTGCGTTCGCCATTCCATTGCCCGGGCGAACGCGAATTGCAGCGGCAAGAACGGGTCGCGCCCACGCGGCGCGGCCGGTTCAGCCTCTCAAACGCCGACGGCGCTCAGCCGAGCCCCATCTCCACCGCGATCCGGATCAGGTCCGAGTGATTCTTGGCGCCGAGCTTCTGCTTGAGCAGCGAGGTGGTGTTGGCCACCGTCTTGTAGGAAATCTCCAGCGCATCGGCGACTTCGACGATCTTGTCGCCGCGGCCCAATAGCCGCAGGATTTCCAGCTCGCGCGCCGTCATTTGCGACGCCGGATTGGCCTTGATCGAGGCGCCGGAAAACGTCACCGCCTCCGCCAGTTGCGGTGAAATGAAATTGTCCCCCGCCGCCACCTTGCGCACGGCCTTGACCAGCATCCTCGGATCGTCGCCCTTCGAGACATAGCCCTGCGCGCCCATCTCGATGGCGCGAACCACGAAGGCCGGATCGTCATTCATGCTGAACATGATGATTTTGGCGGCCGGATCGTCCTTGCGGATGCGCCGCATCAGTTCGAAACCGGAGACATCCGGAAGCTTGATATCGATCACCGTGACGTCGGGCCGCTTCGCCACGTAGGCGCGGTGCCCGGACTTCGCGTCGGTGGCCTCGTCGATCTTCACGGTATTGTCCGAAGCAAACAGCGACCGGCAACCCGACAGGACCACCGGGTGGTCGTCGACGATCAACACCTTCGTTGCCGATCTGCTAGTATTTTGCATCAACCCATCCCCTTCGGGATTAAATAGGCCGTTGGCGATTTTTTAAAAGAGAAATCTTGGGTTGCGAGGGCTATATTGATCCAAATATGGGAAAGACTTTCTCTTCGATCGCGGTTGTTGCTGCCGCTCGGCCTGATGTTCGTGGCCGCTCTGCTGGCCGGAGGCGTGTCGCTTCAGATCTTTGCCACGACGCAACTTATGGAGGAAACCGAGCCGGCCGCTCGCTCCGCCAAGGCCGTCGCGGCTGCGCTCAACGGTGCGCTTCAGGCCTCCAACAATCCGCAAGCGACGCTGGATGCGTTCGTGCAATCGCTCGGCGCCTCCGAGGCAATTCGGTTTAGACGCCTGGGGACCGGCCTCGATGTTCACCCGCCCGAGGTGCAGACCCCTCTGGGGACGGTGCCTGATTGGTTCGTCCGCCTCCTCGGCCTGCCCGAATTCAAAACCGCCTTCCCCGTCATGATTGAGGGAAAGCAGGTCGGCGACATCGTCTTTGCGCCGGACATGTCCGCCGACGTCTACGAGAAGTGGATCGGATTTCTCGCGATCGCCGGCTCCGGAATTATCCTGATGCTGTTGACGGGAGCCATTGCCCATTTCACCGCGCGCTCTGCATTGCGACCGCTGCAAAACCTGGGCAATGGCCTGACCCGAATGCGATCGGGCGATTACGAGCAGCCAATTGCTCCCTCCGGCCCGCCCGAGATTCGCAAGAGCGCCGAGGAGGCCAACGAACTCGCCCGCACCCTCAATCGCCTCAGTCAAGACAACCGCAGGTTGCTGCGACAGATCGTGTCGTTGCAGGACGACGAGCGGCAGGATATGGCGCGCGAGCTTCACGACGAACTCGGACCGCTGCTGTTCGGGATCCGCGCCAACACGGTGGCGCTGCTGGAATCGATCCCGTCCGCCCAGGCGAAGTCGAGAGGCGCCGCCGAGAGCATTTTGCAGTCGGTCGAAACGTTGCAGCAGACGAACCGCCGCATCCTCGACCGGCTGCGGCCGCTCTACATCCAGGAGCTCGGCCTGGAGCGAAGCATCCAGACGCTGCTGCAGAACGTGAAGGCACAGGCGCCCGGCCTCACAGTGACGTCGCAGATCGACACGACGCTGAACGAGGTCGACGGCTTGCTGTCACAGACGATCTATCGCGTGATCCAGGAGGCGACGACAAACGTGCTTCGTCATGCCAGGGCGAACGCGATGCACGTCGCGGCCGGCATCAACGGCCGCGACGTGATCGTGGAAATATCCGACGACGGCATCGGCTTTCCCGCGGACCGCATGTTCGGCCGGGGATTGACGGGAATGCTGGAGCGGGCGCGGGCGCTGAGCGGGACGCTTGAACTGCTGCGCGAGGAAGGCCGCACCTGCGTGCGTTGCCGGCTTCCGGCGGGAGATTTTGCCGGACATGCGCGAGGCGCAAAGGAAGGCTAAGCGTCAGTCGGCCTGATCCACAGCGCCGGCAGCCGCCTGATGCGACGGCTGCGCCGCAGGCGCGCAAGCGGTGCGCTGGATCTTGCCGTCGCGCGAAAAGGTGAACAGGATGCGGACCGGCTTGCCTTCGTGGCTCAGATAATCGAGCACGACACCCTCGGTGGTCGGCGTGATTTCCTCCAGCCCGAAGGCGGTGGGTACGAGGCCATTGAGGCGCGGTCGCCAGTAGGATTCGAGCTCGGCGCGGCCTTCGCTCACCCTGACCTCGCCGCACTGGCATTCAAGCTTCGCGTCGCCTGCATAGAGGTCAAGCAACGTCGCCAGATCGCGATTCCGGCACGCGTCCAGCCAGTCGACCACCAACGCAACCTGATCGAAATCATCAGCCAAATCCGCGATCCCATCCACGTCGATATACTTTGTCCCGAGCGCTGACGCGGCTGACGGAGTATGGCGATCGTCGTGAATGGGCACTGAACGGCCTATTGTTCGGTACACACCGTGGAAACCCGAACGATTGTGCGGAACAAAGGTTCCTGCAACCAGTCCGGTTGAATACGGGGACGACCGGAATTCACGCGCGGCGCTGCCCGCGCCACCACACCCCGAAGGCGATGACGACCGCAAATGCCAGCGTAAACCAGGTGATGGCGTATTGCAGGTGATCGTCCTTGAGGTGCACGGAGAGCGGGCCGGGCTTTGGAATGCCGCTCTCGGGCGCGGGCGTTTCCAGATCGACATAGAACGGCGCCACCGCCTTGCCGGCCTCGCCCCAGCCCAGCGCGCGCGCCATCGCAAGATGATCGCGGGTGAACCAGAGCCGTTTGGCCGTGTTCTCCGGCGGCGTGAGCGTGCCGGCGCTTTCGGGAAACCGGATATAGCCGGTGAGCTCCACAGGGTCACCCGTGATCAGCCGCCCCACGGCGCGATCCTGCTGGTTGCGATCCTGCATCGTGTTCTGGACGAAGCCGGCATTGACCACGACGGTGTTGCCGTCGCCGAGTTGCGCCGGCAGGAACGCCCAAGTGCCCGGGCCGGAGACGTCCGCGCGGACCGCCGAGCCCGAGCTGTAGACCATCGCATCCGGCACCGGCGCGTAGGTCGCGGTAAAGCTGACGCGGCGGAACTCGTCTTTGGCCGGCGTCAGCGCATTCCATTGCGCTCGCGCCGGCAGCGCCGCAGGCTCAGCCGCGAGGCGTTCGTTCAGCATCGCGATCAGCGCGTGCTTTTCGACCCGGCGCTGCAATTGCCAGATGCCAAGGCCGGCGAAGGCCGCCACCATGACAAGCGTGAAGATGGCGAAACCGGCCACCGCCGGTCGCCGTGACGAGAGACCGGTCATTTCGGCTCGCGGTCGATCAGCCGGCCGGGCGCCGCCTTGTGATGGAACTGCAGCGCAATCAGCAGCGACTTCATCGAGCGCAGCGGCAACAGCGTGGTCGCCAGGATCAGCGGCAGCCACAGCGCCGCGTGCAGCCAGAACGGCGGCTGATACTTGATTTCAACGATCAGGGCGGCGGTGACGACGATGGCGCCCGCCAGCATGATGATGAAGATCGCAGGCCCGTCACCGGCGTCGATAAAGGCGTAGTCGAGCCCGCACGCTTCGCAATTCGGGCGCAGGTCGAGGAAGCCCGCATAGAGCTTGCCCTTGCCGCAACGCGGGCAGCGGCAGGCGAGGCCGCGGAGTGCGCTCTGGGCGAGGGTGGGAAGCGTGTCGTTCATTCAACTCCTCTTCCCTCTCCACTGCGGGAGAAGTGTGCGCGGACTTAGTCTCTATTTGCGGAGACAGGCCCTTCCCATTCGATTGGCTTGGCGAAAAAATACCATACGAGACTTTAGCATTGTGTCCATCGCCCGCCAAAAATCGCATAACTGTTGTATGGAAGGCTTTTTCTGCACGCCGCGCAAGGCACTCTGCGCCTTCCGTGCAGCACCGAAAAAAGCGTCAAATGTGAATTCATTCACTTCCCTAAACGAACGGATGCCGTCACTATAATTGCAACTTAAGTGTGCTCTGTGCCGTTGGCTGCCACGCTTGTCCAAGCGGACCTATTCGGTCGAGGCTGAGTAGCCGGATGCGGAAGTTACGCTCAGACACGGATGAATATTCCAGGTCACCGGGGCAGCACCATCGCATGGCAGGGCCTGACAGAACGACAAGCGCCGGCAGGGCCGGCCGATCCGATCGGGCCGACAAAGCGGCCAGAGCGGACAAGGAAGCGCGAGCAACGAGAGTTGATCGCGCTGAATCGGCAGAGAGAGAGGACGCCGCCGCCTTGCAGGCGTCCACAAACGCAGTGGGGGCTTCTATGACCCGACCAATCGACGTGGTTCGCGCTGTCGCGCCTTTGGCGAAGCCCAACTATATCGCCGCATTTCAAAACGGCAGTGCACTTCTGGCTCAGCATGAGATCAATACCCCTCTCAGGCTGGCGCACTTTCTCGCCCAGATATTGCACGAATCCGGCGAACTGCGCATTGAATGGGAAAACATGAACTACAGCGCTGAACGGATGCTCGTAATCTTTGGAGCCCGTCATTCAGCGAAGGTCAAGCCCGCCGAGGCGGCAATGCTTGCGCACAAGCCGGAATTGATCGCCGAGCGCGTTTACGGCCTCGGCAACCCGAGCAAGGCCGCGGAACTAGGCAACACACATCGTGGAGACGGCTTTCTATACCGCGGCGGCGGGCTGATGCAGACAACCGGCCGAGCCAACTACAAGCGGATGGGGCAGTTGTGCGGTGTCGACTTCGAGAACCACCCCGATCTGGTCGTTTCGGCGGAGCACGCCTTGAAGCCTGCCTTGGGCGAATGGTCCCAGGGAAAACTCAATCGGTTTGCCGATCAGGATGATTTGCTCTCGATCTCCAAGGCGATCAACTTCGGCAACCCGCGGGCATCTGGTACCCCCAACGGCCTCCCGGAGCGGCGTCGCCTGCTCGTCAAGGTAAAGCCTCTGATTGGAAACGCGGTGACCTTGACCGACGCGGGGGCCGACACACCGGACCTCGAGAGCGCCCTGGACCTGCTGGAGATCAAGCGTCGGCTTCATGAGAAGGAACTGTACCGCGGCGAGATTAACGGCGATTACGATCGCGCAACAGACGAAGCCGTGAAGGCGTGGCTCCTCAACCAGGGTGTAAGAAATTTCGAGGAATGGCCGGAGCTGAGGTTGATCATTGCCGCGGCGCAGGCCCTTTGCAGTTCCGAAGGGATCAACACGGGTGCGATCGACGGCCGTCTTGGCCCACAAACCCGCTCGGCGTTCGAAATCTACGCCGCCCGGCGCGCGAACGGCGGCGCTGCCTTGGAGGCGGTTGCGCTCTTCCGCGACGAAGCCGCTGCCGCCGCAGCTCCCCCCGCCGGCGCACCATCGCTCCGTTGGCCAACCGAGAGCAACGTTGAGCAGTTTTTTGGCCCGCCGGGCAGCAATCAAGTGCTCTTGCAGTTGCCATTCCCCATGCGGCTTGCATGGGATCTCGATACGGTCGTCCGCCGAGCATCGTGCAATGCCAAAGTCAGAGACAGTCTCGATCGCATCTGGACGCGTGTTCTCGAGAAGTATGGCCTGGACGAAATTCGTCGCCTTCGCCTCGATCTATTCGGCGGCTGCCTGAATGTACGGCGCAAGCGCGGCGGGTCGGGCTGGTCAATGCATGCCTTCGGCATCGCTTGGGACGTCGACCCGGACCACAACCAGTTGAAGATGGGCCGTGACGAGGCAACGCTCGACGGCGCCGAATACGATGACTTCTGGAATATCGTCTACGACGAGGGCGCGATTGGTCTTGGCAGAGAAAGAAACTACGACTGGATGCACTTCCAGTTTGCCAGGCTTGGATAACCGCAACCGGCCATCAAGGACATGATGGCCGCCTCTCCCACACGGAAAGGAAAGAAAAAGGGCGGCCTTGCGGCCGCCCCTTTTTATCTGACAGGCTCCTTGTTTCCCCTCACGCGAACCGCTTCGCGTGGAAGCGCCGTGTCTCAGTGTCCGCCGGCCACGGCCCCCGCGCCGCGGAACCAGACGTAGATACAGATGAACAGGAACAGCCACACCACGTCGACGAAGTGCCAGTACCAGGCAGCGAATTCGAAGCCGAGATGCTGGGTGGGCGTGAAGTGACCGGCATAGGTGCGGATCAGGCAGACCAGCAGGAACACGGTGCCGACCAGCACATGGAAACCGTGGAAGCCGGTCGCCATGAAGAAGGTCGCGCCGTAGACGTTGCCGGAGAAGTGGAAAGTGGCATGGGCGTATTCATAAGCCTGCACGCAGGTGAAGGCGGCGCCCAACAACACGGTGAGGATCAGGCCGTATTTCAGGCCCCGGCGGTCGTTCTCGAGCAGCGCGTGATGCGCCCAGGTGACGGTTGTGCCCGAGGTCAGCAGCAAGAGCGTGTTGAGTAGCGGCAGATGCCAAGGGTCGAAGGTCTCGATGCCCTTCGGCGGCCAGGTGCCCGGCACGCTGCAGGCGCCCATCGCGGTGCCCGGACCGCAGCCGAACACGGCATCACGGGTGGCGTGGACCGCGTCGGCGGGGAACAGCGCGGAATTGAAGAAGGCCCAGAACCAGGCGACAAAGAACATCACCTCGGAGGCGATGAACAGGATCATGCCATAACGGTGGCTGATCTGCACCACGCGGGTGTGGTCGCCCTTGTACTGGGCTTCGCGGATCACGTCGCCCCACCAGCTCGCCATGGTGTAGAGCACGCCGACGGTGCCGGCGCCGAAGATGAACGGCGCAGCGGCCGTCATGTGATGCATCCAGGTGATCGCACCAACCGCCATGATGAAGGCCGAGATCGCGCCGACCACCGGCCACGGG
>Ga0307500_10000586_pt1 | contig 11714 bp, 10 predicted proteins | sample 14_S_MG_FD_201362 | JGI IMG/M metagenome (GOLD analysis project Ga0307500, IMG submission 201362) | Soil microbial communities from Populus trichocarpa stands in riparian zone in the Pacific Northwest, United States - 14_S | ecosystem: Environmental > Terrestrial > Soil > Riparian zone > Trees... | reverse complement strand
GCGAGCGCACGATCTCGACATGGCCGCCCGCGGCCTGGATTTCCCTGAAGCGTTCCGGCCAGGGTTTTGGCATGAAATCCTTCAGGCCGCTCAGCCTGGTCTGGACGTCGACATCGAACGGCGCAGCTAGCAGCGGGTGCACTTCCTGCACGCTGCCGCCCGATATCTTCAACACGGTTTCAATGACGGGATTGTCCTGCGCCGAACCTTCGGCGATGCGGCCGTGCAGTTCGACGTGGCTGGCCTTCGCGAGCGGCGTCTCGACCGGTCCGTTGACGCGGTCGATCGAGGGATTTTTGAACTCGATGGAAGCGCGCTGCGGAACATCCGGCAGCCCGTACACGCTGCTCTGGCCCAAGGTCCAGTTCACCTTCAGCGACGGCGGCTGGCCGCGATCGGAAAGCGTCGCCGGCGCCTTGAATTCGGCGATCAGCAGTTTCGGCTGGTAGATCTGCGCGATCACCAGGATTTCACCGAGCCGCGCGGTGAACGGCGCATTCACGTTCGCTGTCTGGGAGATCAGCGCAACGCTGGCGTCGTCGCAGCGGACTTCGAGGCGAAACGGGAAGCCTGCGACCTCGCGCTTGGCGCACGCGTAGACCCGGCCGGCTTTGGCCTCCTGCGCCGCCCAGGCGTCGGCCCGCACGCCGACTTCGGACGCGGCATAGAACCAGAACGCGCTCCATGCCGCGGCGGCGACGACGAGCAGTGCGGGCATGATGAAGAGGCGCCACAGCGGGCGCCGGCGCGGCGCGGGGGTCATGTCAGGCATGCGGCGTCCTTTGGCTAGCGATTTTGTCAAATGTAAGCATCCGCCCCCTGCAACAAAAGGCATTGATTTCACTTCGCTTTCTGGTAGCGGTGCGGGGCATGTCCGCCATTATGCTGAACGATACGGAATTCTCGACAGGCGACCTCTGGGTGTTCGGCTACGGCTCCCTGATGTGGCGCCCGGGCTTCGAATTCATCGAACGGGTTCCGGCCCGGCTGATTGGCGAACACCGCGCGCTCTGCGTCTATTCCTTCGTTCATCGCGGCACGCCGGAGAAGCCTGGCCTGGTGCTGGGACTCGACCGCGGCGGCGCCTGCCGCGGCGTCGCGTTCCGCGTCGCGGAGAAGCATAGCGCGGCGACCGTCGCCTATTTGCGCGAGCGCGAGCAGGTCACCTCGGTGTACCGCGAGGTGAAGCGATCGGTGTGGCTGGAGAACGACGCGCGCCAGCGCGTCAGCGCGCTGGTCTATGTGGTCGACCGCGGTCATGTGCAATATGCCGGGCGGCTGTCGCAGGCCGAGCAGTTGCGCCACGTGCTGCAGGGGCACGGCCAGTCCGGCGTCAACCGCGATTATGTGCTGGCAACGGTGAAAGCGATCGAGGCGGAAGGTTTTCGCGATCAGCAATTGCACCGGCTTGCAATGATGCTGCACGATGCGCATCATCCGGTTCTTCCCGCAGAGAACAGCGACCGTTGAGCTGAGGATAGCGCGGCAAGGTATCAAAGGGGGTGGGAGTGGTGGCGATGAAACCGCGCATTCGCATCAAAGGAGAGCGACGATGGACCTGAAGGGCGCGGTTGCACTGGTGACGGGCGGCAATGGCGGGCTGGGGCAGCGCATCTGCCACGCGCTCGCGCAGGAGGGCGCAGATGTGGCTGTCATGTACGCTCGCAGCCGCGATCAGGCGGAAAGCGTCGCTGGCGAACTAGCGTCGCGTTATCAAATCAAGGCTCAAGCCTTCGCCTGTGACATATCCGACGACGCGGCCGTGGATCGGCTGGTAGGCGAGGTAACCCAGACCTTCGGCCGTCTTGATGTTCTGGTCAATGACGCCGCTTACAACGTCTCGATCCCCTTCGGCGATCTCGACAGTCTGACGCTGGAGGTATGGAACAAGATCATGGCCATCAACCTGACGGGGCCGATGCGCCTGACCAAGGCGGTAGCCCCTGTCATGAAGGCCCAGGGGCGTGGCCGCATCGTCAACATCGCGTCAGTGGCAGGGCTCAGCCCAACCGGCTCTTCCATCGCCTATGCCGTGTCGAAGGCGGGGCTCATTCATCTGACGCGTTGCATGGCGGTGGCGCTGGCGCCTGAGACGCTCGTCAACTGCGTCGCACCGGGTCTGCTGGAAGGCACGCGCGCGACAGCCAATCTCCGGTCCGAGCAGATCGAACGCTCCGCATCAAGCTCTCTCCTGAAGAAAGCAGCCGACAAGGACGACTGCGCCGACATGGTGGTTGCCATGTGCCGCACCGAGACCATGACCGGCCAGACCGTCGTGATCGACGCCGGGCGCATCTTCCATTAACGCCGGGGTTTTTGATAATCTATCCGTTGAGGTTCGATCGATGGTTGTCTGGTCTCCTTTAAGGTTCAACTGTGGACGAGAGATCACAAATCGATTTGCGATTGCGCCGCTCACAACCGATTCTTCCCATGAAGACGGGACGGCTCCCGACAACGAACTCGAATTTGTCCGGCGGCGTGCTGCCAGCGGATTCGGAGCCACCATTTCTTCCGCCGCTTACGTCGAACAGGATGGGCGCTCCTGGCAGGGAATAGGTGCGGCCCATGATGGGCACTTGCCCAGTCTGCATCGGCTCGCTGAAGCCATGCGTGCGGCAGGAGGTCTTGCGATCCTCCAGATCTATGACGGCGGCCGTATCGCAAAGCCTGAGTTGATAGGCGAGCAACGTCTGCGCGCGCCTTCTGCCGTTGCATCGTTGCGTCCCGGAGCAAAGACGCCAAGGGCGATGACGTCCGATGAGGTCGACAGCCTGATTGCAAGCTTTCAAGAGGCTGCCTCCCTCGCTCGCAAGGCCGGCTTCGACGGCGTTGAGGTTCACGGAGCCAACCACTACGCCGTTCATCAGTTTTTTTCACCTCGGGCCAATCATCGCGTCGACAGGTGGGGAGGCACGCTTGCAAAGCGCATGAACTTTCCACTCGCCGTCGCGCAGGCGGTTCGCGACGCGCTTGGTCCAAAGCTGATCGCAGGGTTTCGCGTGACGCCGTTCGAGGCCGAGTCGGATGGTTATACGCTTGAAGACAGCAAACTGCTTTGCAGCGAGCTTGCGAAGTTGAATCTCGACTACATCTCCGTTTCGCTCGACGATTATCGGAAGAGCCGACCGGTGGGAGAGACCCGTGTTTACAATGGTCCGGTCGCGAAGATTGATACCCCGGCAGAGAGCCCCATCACGGCATTCGCCCGCGTCATAGCGGGCCGCAGCGCGGTCATGGCAAGCGGTGGGATCAAGACGTGCATGGATGCCGAAGGGGCGATCAAACTGGGAGCTGATCTAGTCGCGGTAGGACGCGCCGTGGTGGTCGATCCGGAGTGGCTTTCCAAAGTCCGCAGCAAGAGTGAAGCATCTATCCTTGCGGGACTGCCGAAGGATGAACTCGAGATAGCCAGAGGTTTAAGCATTCCTCCGCGAATGGTCGAATATTTATTGAGCCGTCCAGGCTGGATCCCTCGGCTTTAGATGTCAGCGCCTAGTTAGCCTGCGCCGTCGCCGGCCGGCGCGGCGCCGGAGCGGACAGATCGGACGCTTCCGGCATCACCTCGATGCCGATGTCGGCCAGCCGCACGCGCACCTCGACGGCGACATATTTCGCATATTCCGACAGCAACAGGCGCAGCGTCGTGCCGCTGGTCCACCACGGCTCGTCGCGCCAGCGGTCGCCGACCACCGCAAACGGAATCAGCGTGATGTCAGGCATCGCATGCGACAGTTCCACGATCGCCCGCGGCATGTGGTAGTTCGACGTCACCACGATCAGCGACTTGAAGCCGCGCTCGCGGACCCAGCGCCGGGTCTCCGCGGCGTTGCTGCGCGTGTTGACCGCGGAGCGGTCGAGATCGACGCAACAGCCGAGCAGCGACGACTGGTTGTCGGGCAGCGAGCGTGAAATGTCGCTCGCGGCGTTGGTCGGATGCACGCCCGAAATCAACAGCCGCTTGCCGTAGCCGCCGGCCAGCAATTCCATCGCATCCGACACCCGCGACGAGCCGCCGGTCAGCACCACGATCCCGTCGGCGTTGCGCGCCGGCTTGATTTCGACGCCGCGCAATTGCGAGAGAAAGCCGATGAAGCCCACGGCCGCGCCAACGAACAGGATCGCCATGGAGCCGACGACGGCCGCGCGCAGCCATCCGCGCGGCCGCGCGGCCGGCGCCTTCGGCGTGCTGTCGTCGTGCCGCAAACCCATATGGTCCAGCGATCCTCTTCCACGTGAGCCGCGTTTCGATGCAATCGAACACGGCCCGGATTCCTGATTTGGAGCGTTTCCTTGATGTGAACCGCCTCCACCCACGGATCAAGTCCGAGGGCATGCTTCGTTCGAAAACGCCTTGGCCCAATTCTAGAAGGTTTTCAGGCGAAGTGGAGTCCCGGTCCTGTGTCAGCTCCGTGACTTGCTTCACTGCAAAACGCCATCGGCCGCCTCAATCGATATCGTCCAGCGTGGCGAACAGCGTTCGCCGCGAGGCCCAGGCGGTGATGGCGGCGATCGCCACGGCCTGCACCGCGAGCGCCAGATAGCCCGAGGGCGGCAGCGAAAACGTCCCCAGCAGCGCGGCGAACTGATCGCCGACGGGGGTGCCCGAGAACCAGGCGGCGATCGATTCGGAGAAGCCGAACCCCAGCATCGCGGCGCCGCCGCCGATCACCCCGCCCTCCAGCCCTAACCTCAGGAAATGCCGCAGGAAATGGTTGGCGATATAGCGGTCGCCGGCGCCGACGAAATGCAGCACCTCGACGATCGGGCGGTTCGCCGCCATCGCGCCGCGGGTCGCAAACGACACCGAGATGATCGTCGCCGCGATCACCAGCACGAGAATCCCGATGCCGGCGAACACAGTTGCCCCCGTCATCGAGCGCATGCGCTCGATCCAGGCGCGATGATCGTCGACGCTTGCCGACGGGGCTACCTGCGTCACCGCCTTGCGCAGCCCTGCGAGGTCGAGCGTGGTGCCGGGCTGCACGCGCGCGACGACGACGCGCGGCACCGGCAACTGGTCGATCGACAGCCCGGTGCCAAGCCACGGCTCCAGCAACCTGGCCGATTCGTCCTTGCTGAACGGCTTGACCTGGACGATGCCGGGCTGCGTCCGCATCGCTTCCGCCGCCGCGTTCACATCGCGATCGAGATCGCGCCCGGCCTGCGGGCGCACCTGCATGGTGATTTCGCTGGCGACTTCCGACTGCCATTCCGCCGCCGATGCGCTGACGAGCAGCACGGTGCCGGTCGTGATCGAGGCGAGGAACGTCATGATGGCGACGACGGCGACCAGCGCGCGGCCGGAAATCGACGCCCGCGGCACGATCGGCGACATGTTGCGCGCCCGCGCGGGGACCTGCGGGCGCTCCGTCCCGAGGTCCACCAGCGGCCCGTGTTCGTCACTCATCCTACTCATAGATGTGCAGCCGTCCCTGATGCAGCACCATCCGCCGCGCCTCGTACTGGTCCATCAGCGTGATGTCGTGGGTCGCGATGATCACCGCAGTGCCCAGCCGGTTCAATTCGATGAACAGCCGCAGCAGGCGCCGGCCGAGCGTCGGGTCGACGCTGCCGGTCGGCTCGTCCGCCAGCAGCAATTGCGGCCGCGAGATCACCGCGCGCGCAATCGCGGCGCGCTGCTTCTCACCGCCGGACAGGATCGGAGGCAACGCATCCATGCGCTCGCCGAGGCCGACCCATTTCAGCAGGTCGATCACCTCGCGGCGGTAGCTGGATTCTTCGCGGCCCATCACCCGGAACGGCAGCGCCACGTTCTCATAGGTCGTCATGTGGTCGAGCAGGCGAAAATCCTGCAGCACGATGCCGATCCGCTGGCGCATGTTCGCCACCTGATCCTTGCCGAGCAGCGAGACGTCCTGGCCGAACAGGTTGACGAGGCCGCGGGTCGGCCGAATTGACAGAAACAACAGCCGCAGCAGCGAGGTCTTGCCGGCGCCCGAGGGGCCGGTGAGAAACTGGAAGGAATGCGCCGGAATCAGGAACGTAAGGTCGCGCAGAATCTCCGGGCCGAGCCCGTACCGCAAACCGACATTTTCAAACCGAACCAAGCTCAGCTCCGCTCGACATGAGCCGTGGCCATAAACCCCGGACTTGAACCTGAACCTGGACCCGAACCCGGACGTTGGGCGCGTGGCCCGCTGGTTCGGGAACCAGCCGGACAAAACGGTTTTGCGACCGTTATGGTTTCCGGTTCGTTAACAGTCGCTATGTAGCATCCCGGCAAAGACACGGTAGAGACGGGCTCCATGCACATTATTTGCCCTCATTGTACAACATCTTACGCCATCAATCCGAACACCCTGGGATCCGCCGGGCGCACCGTCCGCTGCTCGCGCTGCAAGGAGACCTGGCTGGCGCGGCCCGAAGACGCGATCGAGATGGCGGACGCCATGCCGGCCACCATGCCAAATCCGACACAATCCGCCCCGCCGGCCGAAAACGATCCTACCTCCGAATGGGAAGCGCTGGCGCGCGAGGAAGAAGGGCAGGACACCCCGGTGGTCGACAGCCCCTCGATTTCGGCCGGCTGGCCGGCCGAGGGCGAAACTTCGCAACCTGGCGACGGCGACTGGCCGTCGGCTGCCCGGCAGGATGCGGAGAATGATGAGGAAATACCTACCACGCACGGCCAGCGGTTGGCCCGTCTTTTCCGGCTGCCATCCCTGCCCCGCATCCCCTTCATGCCGTCCTTTGGCCTGCCGACCGCCTGCACCGCGATGGGCGCGCTGATCCTGGCGCTGATGATCTGGCGCGCCGACGTCGTGCGGCTGTTGCCGCAAACCGCTGTCTTCTACAAGGTGGTCGGGCTGGAAGTGAACCTGCGCGGGCTGGCGTTCAAGGACATCAAGGTCTCTAACGAGACCGTGGACGGCAAACCGGTTCTGGTCATCGAAGGCATGATCGTCGGCGAAAGCAAGAAACCGGTCGAATTGCCGCGGCTGCGCTTTTCGGTTCGTGACGCGCAAGGCGCCGAGATCTACGCTTGGAACGCGGTGCTGGAGCAGCCGGTGCTCAAGCCCGGCGAGCGCGCCTATTTCAAGTCGCGGCTGGCTTCGCCGCCGCCCGAAGGCCGTAATATTGACGTACGCTTTTTCAACAAGCGGGATCTGGCCGGCCAGGCCTGAACCGGTTGCCCGTTCCGCCGGGGCGAGAGAGACGACTTCATGCCACGCGTGCTGATTGCCGATGACGAGGATTCGATGCGCCTGCTGGTGGCCCGCGCCATCGCCATGGACGGCCACGAGACCGTCACCGCCGAGGACGGCGCCGAAGCGCTCGATATCCTGACCCGCGAACACGGCGCGTTCGACCTGCTGCTGACCGACATCCAGATGCCGGTCATGGACGGCATCGCCCTGGCGCTGGCGGCGGCGCGCGATTTTCCCAAGCTGAAGATCCTGCTGATGACCGGCTTCGCCGCCCAGCGCGAACGCGCCTCCGGCCTCAACGCCATCGTGCACGACGTGGTGACGAAGCCGTTCTCGGTGCACGACATCCGCACGGCGGTGGCCGATGCGCTGGCGGCGGGCAAGAACGGGTAGGCGAGAAGCGTTTTCGCGGTCCTCTCGCATCCTCAACTTGTCATCCCCGCGAAGGCGGGGATCCAGTACGCCGCGGCTTCTCGATCAATCACTAACGTCTCTGGAATACTGGGTCACCCGCCCCAGTGCGCAATTGCGCACAAGGCGGGTGACGACAGTTGAGCGTTGCAGAAACCTCAATAATCCTTCAGCAGCCGCTCGATGTAATCGAGTTCGATCTGCGGACGGGCCGGATCGGCGAGACGGCGGCGCAGTTCTTCGAGGATCCGGCGCACCCGCTGCACGTCGATTTCGCCGGGGATCTTCACCGTATAATCGTCGGTGAATTCATTGTGGCGCATCGGCCGGCCGAGCGGATCGGTCGAGTTGGCCGCGCCCTGCTGGCGGCCTCTGGGATTGCCGGGGCCGTCGCCCGGCTGGTCGCCGTCGCCTTGCTGCATGGCTTCCGCCAGGCTCTGGGCACCCTTGCGCAGCGCGTCCAGCGCGCGCCCTTGCGAGTCCACCGCGCCGTCGGCATTGCCATCGCCGAGCCGGCCGGTGGCATCGCCCATCGCCGAATCAGCCTGATCGAGCCCGTCCTCGCCATCGCCCTGCTCGCCGCCCTGACCTTGCTGGCCCTGGCCCTGCTGGCCTTGTCCCTGTTCGCCGCGCTGGCCCTGCTGCCCTTGCTGGCCGCGCTGGCCCGGCCCCATACCACGCTTGGCAAGCTCTTCCTGCAATTTCTTCAGCCGGTCGCGCAGGCCCTGCTGGTCCTGCTGCAGGTCGCCCATGCTCTGGTCGCCCTGCTTGCCGCGCGAGCGGTCGCGCCTGGAATCCTGGCCCTGCTTGTAGGTCTTGTCGCGCAACTGCTGCTGCTTGCGGATCATGTCGCCGAGTTCGTTCAGCGCCTGCTCCATGTCGTCGCCGCCCTGGCCGGGCTGCGCCATCTGCAGGTTTTCCAGCATCTGCTGCAGCTGTTCCAGCAACTGCTTGGCGGCATCCTTGTCGCCGGAGCGCGACATCCGCTCCAGCCGGTCCAGCATGCTCTTGAGATCCTGCTGGCTCAGCATCTTGGTGTTGGGATCGAGCGGACGGGCAAGCTGCTGCGGATTGTTGCGGAACTGCTCGGCGAGCTGGCGCAGGAAATTATCCAGCGCGGCGCGCAGATTATCGGTGAGCTTCTTGATCTCCTCGTCGGTGGCGCCGCGTTCCAGGGCCTGCTTGAGCGCCTCCTGCGCCGCGCGCAGCGCCTTGTCGACATCCGAGATATTGCCGTCCTCGATGGTGACGGCGAGCGCCCAGAGGCTGGCGACGACCTCGCGCAACGCATCGTCGGTGCGCGCCGCCTCCAGTTGCCGCGACACGCTGAAGAGGCCGAGATAATGGCCGGTCTCCGGCGTGAACAATTCCGGCGCGATCATCAGCGCATCGAGCGCGGTGTAGACCTGCGCATTCTGGTTGGCGTCGAGCGCCAGCACGCGGCGCTGTTCGATCAGGGCGCGTGCCAACGGTTTGGTGAACAGCCGCTCCGGCAGCCGCATGTTGAAGGGCTCGCTCTTACCCTCGTTGCCGGCCTCGTCCTTGGCCGTGAGCGTCAGCGTCACATCGGCGCCGGCATAGGGATCCTCGCTGAGATCCTTCACCGTCTGACCGACGCCGTTGCGGGTGCGCGCATTCGGCAGCACCAGCGCGAACTGCGGCGCCTCGAACAGCGGTCGCGGCCCGGCCTTGTCGGCTTCCTTCTTATCCTTGCCGTCCTTATTGGCTTCCTTGTTAGTTTCCTTATTAGCTTCCTTGGCCGCATCCGCGTTGCGGGCGGCGAATTGCGCGCGCGCTTCGGTGACGCCGTAATCGTCCTCGAGCTTGTAGGACATCTGCAGCGAGCCGCGGGCCTGGCGTTCCGGATCCTTGGCCAGCGAAATGGTCGGCGCGCGGTCGGGGGTCGCCGTGAAGCGCCACAGCGGCTGGCCAGCCGGCGCGCGGACATGCGCGGTGCCGTCGCCGGCGATCTTGAAATGCCGTTCGTTGGTGCCCTTCGGCGCCTGCTCGCTCGGCGCGACCTCGGTCACACCGCCGCCGACCACGACGTCGATCGTGCCGCCGCTGGAACGCACCAGCAGCGTGCTGCCCGACGGCACCGGCAGCGGCGCTCCGCTATCGGGCGAGGCCGCATCGCGGTTGGCGGACAGAATTACCGGCGGCTTGCCGGTATAGACCGGCGGGGTGACCCAGGCATCGACCCGGACGTTGGCCGGGGCCAGCACGCCGTTCCAGTCGAACGCCGCGGCAATCCGCAGCATGCGCTCGTCGCCGGCGGCGAAATAGGCGGCCACCAGCATCACCATGACCAGCGCGCGCAGCGCCCAGGGATCGTGGATCGGAAGCCGCGGCGACGGCAGGCCGGCGCGGATCCGCTTGATCGAGGCCAGCGTGCGCTCGCGCTGCTCCTGCCACAGCGCCTGCGCGATCGGGTCCTTGGTCGAGAGCGTATCGGTCAGCGCGGTCGCCGGGCGATGGCGAATGCCGGTGCCTCGGTCGAGCCGGCTCAACGCCTCTTCGCGGGTCGGCCAGCGAAACCGCGCAAACGGGTAGATCGCCGCTAGCGCCGCGAGGGCGAACAGGGCGATGCCGATCGCGCGTGCCAGGAACGGCAGCGCCAGCCATAACCCGGCCCACGACGCCACCAGAAACAGCCCGACGACGCTCAAAATCCGGGCCAAAGCCGGCCAGGCGCGCTCCCACGCGATCGCATATTGGGCCCGCTGCAGGGCCTGCGTCAGCTGAAGCCGCGCAACGGAATCCGGCTCGCGCGCGGGCTGTGAGGGGTCAGGTGATGCGCCGCTCAATAAACTCTCCGGGTTGCCGACAAATCAGCCTAGCACAGCGGCGGCATTGAGGCATCCACCCGAAGCGGGTTCCCACACATGGAAATACGCATAACACGAAGGCGTGACTGCAGGGCTCCCACCCCCTAACGTCCGCGCCGAACCGTAAAACTACGAGGAACGTGATGGACCAAAAGATCGCTCGCGGAGTGTTCGCGGAATTGGACAAGGGCTGAACGAAGCTCGAGCAAGTCAAAAACAACGTCGGTATATCACCGACATTGCGAGCGAAGCGAAGCAATCCATCTACCCCGTGCGGAGGCATGGATTGCTTCGCTTCGCTCGCAATGACGAGAGGAAGGAAGCAATAAAATGGAAATCGGATTCATCGGCCTCGGGAAGATGGGCTTCCCGATGGCGCGGCGCCTGATCGAGGCCAAGCACCAGCTCACCGTATTCGATACGCGAAAGGAAGCGATCGACCAGTTTGTCGCGCTCGGCGCGCAGGCGGCATCGTCGCCCAAAGACATCGCTGACCGCTGCGAAACCGTGCTGGCGAGCCTGCCCTCGCTGCAGGCCTCGCTCGATGTTGCGACCGGCCCGGGCGGCGTGATCGAGGGCAAGCGGATAAAGCGCTTCGTCGATCTTTCCACCGTCGGCTCACAGATGGCGGCCAGGATTCACGGCCTGCTGGCTGCGAAGAACATCGTGCAGATCGACAGCCCCGTGAGCGGCGGCGTCGGCGGCGCCGAGAAGGGAACGCTGGCCGTGATGGTCTCCGGCCCACGTGCCGACTGCGAAACGGTAAAACCCGCGCTCGATGTGATCGGAAAAGTGTTCTTCATCGGCGAAAAGCCCGGTGCGGCGCAGACGATGAAACTTGCCAACAACTTCCTGTCGGCCACCGCGATGGTGGCGACGTCGGAAGCCGTGGTGATGGGCGTCAAGGCAGGGCTCGATCCGGCTGTGATGATCGACGTTATCAACGCCGGTTCCGGCCTCAACACGGCAAGCCGCGACAAGTTTCCGCGCGCGGTGCTGCCGCGCAGCTTCGATTTCGGTTTTGCGACCGGCTTGATGGTGAAGGACGTGCGGCTAGCGCTGGAGGAAATGAAATCGCTGGGGCTGTCGATGGAAGTCGCCGAAGCGGTCGGCCGGTTGTGGGAAGTCATCATCCGCGACGAGGGCGCGGAGTCGGATTTCACCGCGGCCATCAAGCCGATCGAAAAGGCGGCAGGCGTTGTGGTCGGCGGCACAAAGGGCGGCCACGCAGCGAAGTAGCGCTGATGGCGCAGTTCCAGGTTGGCAAGCCGGACCGAATGGCGTTACGTTCTGAATGGACCTG
>Ga0307500_10000584_pt1 | contig 11722 bp, 8 predicted proteins | sample 14_S_MG_FD_201362 | JGI IMG/M metagenome (GOLD analysis project Ga0307500, IMG submission 201362) | Soil microbial communities from Populus trichocarpa stands in riparian zone in the Pacific Northwest, United States - 14_S | ecosystem: Environmental > Terrestrial > Soil > Riparian zone > Trees... | reverse complement strand
ACCCCTACGGGCTGCGGGTGGCCGGCGGCACCCTGCTGATGCTGCCCGCCGAGGATCCGCTGGCCCCGGCCGAACGCGGGCCGCTGATCGCGATCCGCGACGGCCCCGGGTTCACCCCCGCCGCCCGCTGAGCCCCGCCCGCTGAGCGGCCGCGCACTGTCGTCACCGGCCGGGGTAGCCATCGGTGGCCTCGCCGGGCTGTAACAGAAATCGGGCCGTCAGCGCCATAAGTGTGGTCCGGATCCGTCGCCTTGATGGCTGTAGCCACCGGGGCGCAGGGCAGCCCCGGTGGTCGCCGCGGCTGGTCGTAGCTATGCCCGGTCCGGAGCTGGCCGACCTGAGCCGGCTGCCGGTCCGAGGAGGTGTTGGTGAGCTCTGCGGGCGCCGGACCGGGTGACGTGCCGGACCTGTCGGACCTGGTGCGGGCCGCCGCCGGCGGTGACGACGACGCGTTCTGCGCGCTGTACGCCGCGGTCCAGCCGGGGCTGCTGCGCTACCTGTGGGCCATGGTCGGCCAGGATGCCGAGGATGTGGCGTCCGAGGCCTGGTTGCAGATCGCCCGGGACATCCACTCGTACCGCGGTGAGGGTGCCGGGTTCCGGGCCTGGGCGGCCTCGGTGGCCCGCAACCGGGCGCTGGATCAGCTGCGCCGCCAGTCCCGCCGCCCGGCCCAGACCTTCGGCCTGGAGGCCCTGCACGACCTCGCCGACGGGCAGGACACCGCCGAGCAGGCCGCCGAGGCGGTGTCCACCGCCGCGGCGATCTCGCTGATCGCCACGCTGCCCCGGGACCAGGCGGAGGCGGTGCTGCTGCGGGTCGTCCTCGGGTTGGATGCGGAAGCTGCCGGCCAGGTGCTGGGCAAGCGCGCCGGCGCGGTGCGGACCGCGGCGCACCGGGGACTGCGCCGGCTGGCCCGGCAACTGGACCGGCAGGCCGCCGTTCCGCCGCCGCGGCCGGCCCCCGGGCTGCGGACCGCCGGGATCGAGCTGAGGCGTGAGTGACGAAACCGGGGCCCGCGGCGCCAACGGAGATGAGATGAGCAACCGCCCCAGTCCTCGCCGGATCGACCGGGACACCGCCGACGCGCTGCTGCGCGGCGACCCGGTCGCCCGTCGCGCGGCCGGCCGGCTCGGCGAACACCTCGCCGCGGCCGCCGCCCCCGCGTATCCGGCGGAGCTGGATCGCCGGCCCCTGGCCCTGGCCGCGTTCCAGGCTGCTCATCTGCAATCCGTCCCGGAACCGCGGAGACCATCGCTGACCAGGAGCTGGTTCACCAGGCTGCCCACCGGCAAGGTGGTGGCCCTCGCCGCCGTCACCGTTGCCGGTGGGGTGGCTCTGGCCGCCGGCTCCGGCACCCTGCCGGGTCCGGCGACCGGAAACCCGGCCAGGCCCAGCATCGCCCCGGTTCCCGGCACCGCCCGGCCGCTGGGCACCGTGGACGCGACCGGCCGGCCGGCCACGACACCGTCCCGCCGCACGCCGGCCGGCGCCGTCAGCCTGCCGCCGACCGCACTGGTCGGTCTCTGCCACGCGTACCTCGCCGGTGCCGGCAGGTCGCACGGCAAGGCCCTCGACAGCCCGGCGTTCACCGCACTGATCACCGCCGCCGGCGGCCGCGACAAGGTCGAGGGCTACTGCACGGCACTGCTGGCAACCCCGCCCGGCAGCGCGGCCACCCATCCGGGCAAGCCCGCCAAGCCGACCGACCACCCGACCGGCCCGCCGGCCACCCACCCCACCGGCCCGCCGGCCACCCACCCCGCCGGCCCGCCGGCCACCCATCCCCGAGGTGGTGGCCCGCCGCCGACTCACCCGACGGGCCCACCGCCGACCCCTCCCGGCCATTGAGCCCAACCCCACGAGGTGGTGGGCGGATGCCGTCGGTCGTCCGCCCACCACCTGCCCAACGCGGTCGACCGCTCGACCGGCGGCCCTCCGCGGGCGCGGGCCTACCGGCCGGTGACTCCGTCGACGCCTTCGCGGAGCAGGTCGGCGTGACCGTTGTGGCGGGCGTATTCGCCGATCATGTGCACATAGGTCATGCGTAGCGAGAAGTCGTCGCCGCCGACGTCGAAGGTGTGCTCGAAGCTCAGGTCGGCGACCGCCTCGTCGGCCTGCCGCCACTCCGCGCGCAGCCGGCTCAGGTCCGCTTCCGCCTGGGCCGGGTCGAGGTCGTCGAAGTCGGCATCCTTGCCGCCGGCCGGGTCGTACATCGGCTCGACCGGTTGGCCGGCGGCGCGCTGCCGGAACCAGATCCGTTCGACCTTGGCCAGGTGCCGGACCAGCCCGAGCAGGGACAGGTTCGACGAGGCCAGCGGCCGCGCGGCCAGCTGCTCGCCGGTCAGCCCGGCGCAGATGTTGAGCAGGGTGGCGCGTTCCCAGGCCAGGAAGCTCTCCAGGATGGGGCGATCAGCACCGGTGAGGGGTCCATCCACGGTCTCCGGGGTAGGCGCCGTCCACGTCATCGCCGGATCGTTTCACGGCAGCCGGCAGCCGCAGCCCGGGCCGGATGCACCGGTCCGGGCTCGGCGTGCGGATTGAAGCGGCAGCCGTAGCCCGGGCCTGATACAGCGGTCCGGGCTCGGCGTACCAGTCCGGGCTCGGCGTATCGGTCTGGGCTCGCCGTGCGGGTCGAAGCGGCAGCCGCAGCCCGGGCCTGATGCACCAGTCCGGGCTCGGCGTACCAGTCTGGGCTCGGCGTACCGGTCCGGGCTCGGCGTACCAGTCCGGGCTCGGCGTATCAGTCCGGGCTCGGCGTACCGGTCTGGGCTCGCCGTGCGGGTTGACGCGGGCGCGGGCTCAGTCGTGGTGGTGGTCGGCGGCGTCGAACCAGTTCAGTGTTCGGCGCCAGACCTCCGTTGCGGCGTGCGGGTTGAAGCGGGCCCCGGTGTCGTTGAAGAAGGCGTGATCGGCCTCGGCGAACGTGACGAGCTCGTGCTTCAAGCGGGCCGCCTCGAGTGCCGCCTTGGCCGCCGGCCGGGTCGCGCCGACCCGCGCGTCGAGCCCGCCGTAGACGCCGAGCACCGCCGCGCGGGAGCCGGTGAGGTTGCCCTCGGCCGGGAACGGTCCGTAGAAGGGGGCGGCCGCGGCGAGCCGCGGCTCGCCGGCGGCGAGCAGCCGCCACACCATGCCGCCACCGAAGCAGAAACCGATCGCGGCCAGCTTCTTCCCGCGGACCCGGCGCTTGAGCTCGGTCACGCTGGCCTTCATGTCGGCGTCGAAGCGTTCCGGGGGGATCTGGCCGAGCGCCGCAGCCACCTCGGCCTCACCGGGGAACGCCCCGGTGCCGCCTTCTTCGGAGAGGAGGTCCAGGGCCAGCGCGGAGTACCCGCTGGCGGCGAGCCGGCCGGCGACCGTGCGGATGTGCTCGGTCAGCCCGCGGTTCTCATGGATGACGAGCACGCCGCCACGCGGCTGGGCAGCGGCCGCCCAGGCGGCCATCAGCGGCCCGTTCGGCCCGGTGAACGTGATCGACTCGCGGGCAACGGGCGCCCAGGTCGTCTCCGCGGCGCTGGGCCGGCCGCCCTGATGGGCCGGGGTCTTCGGCTCGGCGGCAGCCGCCTCACCGGCCGCGCCGGTGGCCAGCAGCCCGGTCGCGGCGGCGCCGGTCACCCCGAGCAGGCCCAACCGGCGCAGCGCCTCCCGCCGGGTGATGATGCCGTCGGCGAGGTCCTCCGCAACCTCTTCGGCGAGGTATTGGTGAATCTCCGTCATGGCCCCTCCCAGGGACGTGGTAGGTGGCACCGGTCGGCGACCGGATGCCCGAGGTCTGCCAGAAAGAGCATAGATGTCTAGCCCGTCTGGAGTGAGCCCGCTGAGCTGAGCTGGGTACGGGGCCCGCCCGGGAAGTGCGTCAGCTGATGGTGACGGCCGCCCCGGCACCCAGTTCCCTACTCGCGGCAAACCGCCCGAACGTGCTGATCAGGCCGCGACGCCTCGGCTCGGCACCGGCCGGCGGGATAGCGTCGCGGAGCTGCGCCAGCACGTGCGGCGGGATACCAGGACCGGAGGCGGAAGGTTGGCTGCGTGACCGAGTTCGCCCGCCCAGGTCAGCAACCCGTCCAACCCGACCGGGAGCGGTCTTCGCCGCGATCGGCGGCGCAGACGCTGGACAGCCTGGAACGCTTCGGGCCGGCCGGCAACCGGGCGATGAGCCAGTGGATCACGGACCGGACGCCCGGTCGATCCGCGGCTGACGCACCGGGTGCCGCGACCGCGGACACCTTCCCGCCGTCGGCGGCGAGCGCCGCGCTGGCCAGGCGGGGGTTCCTCACCGGCGCCGATCCGCTCTTCGACATGATCGGGCGGATCAAGGCCGAGCAGCTCGAGAGCTGGCGCGCGACGGCGCCCACCGGCGACGAGGAGTCCACGCCGCCGGTGCACGTGCTCGCGGTGGTCCTGGAGGCGATGACCGAGAACACCCACGAGGTCATCAGCGACATCGTCTACGGCTCGGGCGGCACGCTGAAGCAGCTGTTCGTCGCGGCGGCCAGCCGTGAGCTCGGCGACACCGCGGCCGTGCAGGAGTGCACGGCGGGCTACGAGGTGGCCATGGCCTCGACCTTCGAGCCGTTGCTCATCGGCAAGCAGGAGTCGATGGGGCAGAGCGTGGCCACCGCCCGGGCGGTCCTGAGCTCGGCCGGTAGCGGCAGCCTGCTCGATACCTACGTCGGAGCCGTCCGGCAGCAGACCGCCGTGCAACAACGGGCGGAGGTCTGGGAGTTCCGCGCCCGCATCGACCGCGGCGACGACGTACACCGGCTGAGCCGGCTGTTCGCCCTGGAGGCCATCCACCAGATGCTGCAGGCCCGGGCGCAGAGTCTGCAGCGGGCCCTCACCGTCGGCTACCTCCGCCTGCTCGATGAGAACAAGGTGTGGGCGGCCACCTCCAAGTACAGGGCCCCGAGCCCGCTGGCCTGGCTGCTGGAGGACATGACCTTCACCCGCGGCATCCGACCCGACCTGCACGCCAGCGCGGAGCGCGAGGGCACCCTGCTCGCCCTGCCCGCGCCGAGCACCAGCATCGGCCGGTGGAGCGGCCCGAACCTGGGCTTCGGCAGCTTCACCGCGCACGGCGCCGGCGTGCGTACCAAGGCGCTGGCGAAGCTCGCCAACACCGCGGTGAAGGATCTTCCGCTCACGATCGGCTTCCGCTTCCAGGCGGACAACCCCTACACCCGACCGATCCTCGGCCGCGACGCCCCGGCCGATGTCTGGTTCTCCCGCGACCCGAACGGCAACATCTACCTCGATGACGACATCGGCGACGGGGCGCTCGAGTGGCTGGGCTCCTACTACTCCGGCATCGGCCGGGAGCTCACCGCCGCCGAGCGCAAGCAGTACGCCCCGCTCGGCGCGAAGAAGCTGTACGAGGCGACCAGGAACAAGCCGATCGCCAGCCTGCGCAGCTCCGACTAGCGGTCGTCGCGCTTCAGGCCGGTCGGCGCTCGTGCCGGTAGGGCTGGCCGGGCTGGGTGGCGCCGGTCGGGTCGGCCCTGGTGGGGTCGCGGTTGACGGCGCGCAGCGCCTCGGCGAGCGTCTCGGGCAGCGGCCGGCGGGTGTCCAGCACGGTCGCGTCAGGCCACGGTACGAGGTGTTGGGCCAGGTGCCGGTAGGCGGCCGCGTCCGCGTCGCTGCGGTCGCGTCCGCCAGCGGGGCGGTGGGCGATGCGGGCCAGCGCGAGCTGTGGTGTGGCCTGGCAGTTCAGCGCTACCAGGTCGGCGGCGGTGCGCCGGGCGAGGCGGGCGGCGGCGGCCCGGTGCATGGGGTCGGCCCAGGTGGCGTCCAGCAGGATCGACCGGCCGCGGCCGAGATGGCCGGCAGCCCGGTCGAGCAGCGTGCTGTAGGTCGCGCCGGTCCACTCTGGACGGTAGCTGCCCCGGCCGGGCGGCGCCGGCGGGCCGGTGAGTTGCCTGCGGATCGCGTCGCTGCGGATGACCGGCCAGCCGTACCGCCCGGACAATGCCTCGGCGATGGTGGACTTGCCGGTGCCGGGCAGGCCGCCGACGAGGATGAGCCGGACCCGGCCGGCGGCGAGGTGCCGGTCCGCCAGCCGGAGCAGCCGGCCGACTTCCGCCGTGTGTTCGGCGGTCGGGCCGGACCAGGTGGGCCGGGAGGTTGCGATCGCGCCGCGGGCGACCGCCTGGTAGGCGATGTACCAGTGCGCCAGCGAGGCCGGGTGGTCGGTGCCGGCCGCGTGCCCGTAGTCAGCCAGTAACGCGGCGGCCTCGACCGGCGCGCCGAGCCGCTCCAGATCCATCGCCAGCAACCCGATATCGGCAAGCACATCGCCGTGCCACAGCCCCTCGCCGTGCCACAGCCCCTCGCCGTGTCGCACAAGGTCGTCGAGCTGGCCGCTGTCGAGGTGGCTGTTGTCGAGGTGGCTGTTGTCGAGCTGCGGCGGGCAGCTGATGTTCCCGGCCAGCAGACCGCCGTGGCCCTCGACGATCGCGCCGGACCGGATCCGGTCGTCCAGCAGCGGGATCCGGCCGATCAGGTACCGGTGTGCCCGGTCGTGTACCCGCTGCAGGGTCGGCCCGTCCAGCAGGCCGCCGGCGTAGCCGACCAGCACGCCGAGGTTGTCATCCCACTGGCGGCGCAGCGTCTCCGGTTGGCCCGCGCGGTCGATCACCGCCGACCGCGGCGCGGCCGCGTGCAGCGCGGCGACCTTCCGCGCGATCCGCTGGACGTCCACCCGGACGTCCGCGCCGTCAGCAACCAGCGCGTCCAACCGTCGATCCGCCTCGGCCCGCCGGCAATGATCCGGCCGTTCGACCTGCTTTCCGTTCAACACGGCGGCACCTCCCGCACTCACGCTGCCCGGCCGGGCCCACTGCGGCACAGTGCCGAACGTCGGCAGCAGCCGGGCCCCGGGCGGGACCTTCGTCCCGCCGCACCGCTGCGCTCCGGACGCGGGTCGGCCCGCGCCGGGTCGGCGGGTCCGAGGTCCCTGCTGGCGGGGCAGTCGGCCTCTGTCCGGCGAGCGCGGCCCGGGACAGCCTCGGACGTGGGCGCATCGGTCGCCCGTCGCTATGGAGGTGCCCACAATGGCTGAACACACGACGAGGTCAGCCGACCTGGTTGAGCAGGCTGTGCTGGTTGAGCACGCGGGCCTGGTTGAGCAGGCGGGCCTGGTTGAGCAGGCGGGCCTGGTTGAGCACGCCGAGGCGATCGTCCGGGCGGCGACCCGGGCGCCGTCCCATCACAATGCCCAACCGTGGGCGTTCCGGATCCGGCCGGACGGCGTCGAGGTGTACGCCGACCGGTCGCGGCGGATGCCGGTGGCCGACCCGGCCGACCGGCAACTGCTGATCGGGGTCGGCGCGGCGGTGTACGGCCTGCGGCTGGCGGTGGCCGGGCTGGGTCTGCGTCCGGTCGTGACGCTGCTGCCGGATCCGGCCCGCCCGGACCTGGCCGCGCTGGTCGCCGGTGCCGGTCGGCACGTCCCGACCGCGGCGGAGGTGCGGCAGTCCGCGGAGGTGGGGCGGCGGCGGACGGTGCGCGGTCCGTTCACCGACGACCCGCTGCCGGTGCCGCTGCAGGTCACCCTGGCCGACGTGGCAGCCGCGGAAGGGATGTCGTTGCGGTGGGTGGAGGGCGCCGGTGAGCGGCGCGGGCTGGCGGCGCTGGTCGCGGCGGCCGAGCACGAGCAGCAGGCCGACACGGCGTTCCGGACGGAGCTGGCCAGTTGGGTCGGCGGACAGGTCCGGCAGCTGCGGGCCGGCGTGCCACCGACCGCGCTGGGGCCGACGGCCGGTGCCGGGCACGCCGCGGAGTTCCCGATGCGCGACTTCACCGGCGGCGGGCCGGGCGGCCCGGCGGCGGCGCCGCGGCCCGAGTCGCACCCGGCCGTCGTCGCGCTGGTGACCCCGGCCGACCGCCCCGCCGACTGGCTACGCGCCGGGCAGGCGCTGTACGGGCTGCTGCTGGTGGCCAGCGCCGCCGGGTACGCGGCCTCGTACCTCAACCAGCCGCTGGAGATCGGCCGGCTGCGGGAGCGGGTCCGGGACGAACTGCGGCTGCCTGGCTACCCGCAGGTGCTGCTGCGGCTGGGTCGCCCCGCCGGGCCACTGCCGCCGCCGACGCCGCGTCGCCCGCTGGCCGAGGTGCTGCGCCGCTGAGACACCCGTCGACCACTGTCTTCGATCCGGCGCCCCAGCGCCCGCACCCAGACCCGGCCCCGGACCCAGACCCGCCCCCGGATCACTGTCGGCCCGGACACTGCCAGCTCGGGCCGCCGGGCGACTTCGTGGCCGGCCGAAGCCTCATCTCGGTGCCCGGGTTGCCGATACGGCGGACGTGCGCACGCTGCTGATGCGGTCGTACCTGGCGGCCGCCCTGCTCGGTGCCGTCGGGTACTTCCTCGTACCGGACGGAACCTGGGCGCAGACCGGCTGGGCGGTGGCGATGGGCTACCTCGCCGTCGCCGCGGTGGTGGTCGGCGTCCGCCGGTACCGCCCGGTCGCGGCGAGCGCGTGGTGGTGCTTCGCGGTCGGGATCTTCCTCAACTCGACCGGGCAGTTCGTCGAGGCGGTGATCATCCGGCTGCTGCACGACGACTCCTGGCCGTCCGCGGCGATCATCTTCTACTACCTGATGTACCCGTGCCTGGTCGCCGGCCTGGTCATCCTGGTCTGGCACCGGACCGCCCGGCGGGACTGGGCGGCCATGGTGGACGCCACCACGATCGCGACCGGGGTGGGGTTGCTGTCCTGGGTGTACGTCATCGGCCCGGCGGTGGGCCAGCCCGATGTCAGCCTGCTCACCCAGCTGACCGGGATCGCCTTCCCGGGCAGCGACGTCATCCTGCTCGCCATGATGACCCGCATGCTGCTCGGCGGCGGCGCCCGGTCCGGCTCGTTCTGGTTCCTCACCGCGTCGCTGATGGTGTTCCTCTGCGGCGACCTCGCCTGGGCGGTCATCAACCAGTTGGCGCTCGAACCGGGCGTGACCGGCATCCGGATCATGTCCACGAACTACTTCGTGGCGTACGTCCTGTTCGGTGTCGCCGCGCTGCACCCGTCGGTCCGCGAGCTCGGGCAGCAGCAGGCCACTGCCCGGGAGCGCCGGCTCAGCCGGCCGCTGCTCGTCACGCTGACCGGTGCGTCGCTGATCGCGCCGGCCGTCCTCGGCATCCAGGTGGGCCAGGGCAAGATCGAGGTCACCGACGGGTTTCCCATCGTGGTCGGCTCGGTGGCGCTGTTCCTGCTGGTCGTCAGCCGGATGGGACAGCTGCTGCGGGAGATCGACGCGCAGGCCGGGCAGTTGCGGCAGCTGGCCCGGGTGGACGAGCTGACCGGCCTGCCGAACCGCCGGGCCTGGGCCAGCGAGCTCCCGCTGGCGGTCGAACACGCCCGGCGGGACGGCGCCCCGCTGGCCGTCGCGATGATCGACCTGGACCACTTCAAGCGGTTCAACGACGAGTACGGCCACCCGGCCGGGGACCGCCTGCTCAAGGGCGCCGCCGCGGCCTGGGCCGACCAACTGCGGGCGGTCGACCGGCTGGCCCGGTACGGCGGCGAGGAGTTCATCGCGATGCTGCCCGCGGCTGCCGCCGAGCAGGCCTGCGAAGCGCTGGAGCGGCTGCGCCGGGTCACGCCGGCCGGGCAGACGTTCTCCGCCGGGATCGCAGTCTGGGACGGCACCGAGACATCCGACGAAATCGTCGCCCGGGCCGACGTGGCGCTCTACGCGGCGAAGGCGGCCGGGCGCGACCGCACCGTGCTGGCCGCGGGTACCCCGGTGCCCGACCTGGCTGCGTAGCCCCAGCGGCTCCGTTCGTCCCTGGCCCCGGCCAGGGTGCGATCGCCGTCCGCGCTGTCGGGGGCGCTGTCGGCGGCGATGTCCGGCGGGCGCCCGGTTGTCCGGTTGATTGAGGTTGCGGCCCTGCTGTGGTTTAGTGCGACAAGGGGGCTCAGACGTCGGATCTTTGCCGGGCCGGGTGGGGGTGCCCGGGCCTGACGGGAGACACGCATGCGGACCTTCCCGGGACGGCTCCTCGCCGCGGTCGCCGCGTTCGCGCTGGTGCCGGGTGTCGCGGTCGGGGTGCTGGCGGCGGCGCCGCGGCCGGCGTACGCGCTGGACGACGGGCTCGCGCTGACCCCGCCGATGGGCTTCAACAACTGGAACACCACGCACTGCACGGCCACCTTCAACGAGCAGTTGGTCACCGGTATCGCCGATCTGTTCGTGGCCAGGGGGCTGAAGGACGCCGGCTACCAGTACGTGAACGTGGACGACTGCTGGGCGCTGCCGGCCCGCGACCCGCAGACCCAGCGGCTGGTGCCCGACCCGGTCCGGTTCCCGCACGGCATCAAGTTCGTCGCCGACTACGTGCACAGCAAGGGCCTCAAGTTCGGCATCTACACCAGCGCCGGCACGAAGACCTGCAACGGCCCCGGCGGCTTCCCGGGCGGGCTGGGATTCGAGGACGTGGACGCGCAGACGTTCGCCGAGTGGGGCGTCGACTACCTCAAGTACGACAACTGCAACAACCAGAACGTGCCGGCGACGCAGCGCTACCCGGCGATGCGGGACGCGCTGAAGCGGACCGGCCGGCCGATCGTGTTCAGCATCTGCGAGTGGGGGCAGAACCGCCCCTGGGAGTGGGGCGCCGGCGTCGGCCACCTGTGGCGCACCACCGGCGACATCAGCGACAACTGGGCCTCGATGCTGTCGCTGCTGAAGCAGAACGCGGTGCTGGCCAGCGCCGCCGGGCCCGGGCACTGGAACGACCCGGACATGCTCGAGGTCGGCAATGGCGGCATGACCGACACCGAGTACCGGTCGCACTTCAGCCTCTGGTCGATCATGTCCGCGCCGCTGCTGATCGGCTCCGACCTGCGCAACGCCAGCCAGGCGACCTACGACATCCTGCTCAACCGCGACGTCATCGCGATCGACCAGGATCCGCTGGGCATCCAGGGCCGGGTGGTGGCCAACTCCGCCGGCCGGTGGGCGTTCGCCAAGCCGCTGGCCAACGGCGACACCGCGGTCGCGCTGTTCAACGAGAACGCGTTCGGCACCCGGATCAGCGTGCCCGCGGCCGCCGCCGGGCTGCGGATCCGGCCCGGGTACGTCGCCCGCGACCTGTGGTCGAAGACCGAGACCGAGACCGCCGGCACCATCGGGGCGTACGTGCCGGCGCACGGCACCGCGCTGTTCCGGGTCCGGTCCGACCCGCAGTGGGCGAAGTACCCGCCGATGACCAGCTTCGAGACCGCCGCCACCGGCCCGGGCCAGGGCGCGGCCGGCCAGTACGTGGTGCCCGGCCGGCCGGTGGACGTGTCCGGCGCGCTGACCAACCACGGCCGGCAGGCGGCGCTGCGCGGCACCGTCGAGGTGGCCGGCCCGACCGGGTACCAGGGCGTGTCCTACGAGGCCGAGGCGACCGGCAACCTGATGGCCGGCGCCGCCCGGATCAGCTCCTGCGCCGGCTGCTCGGGCGGGCAGAAGGTGGGCTTCATCGGCAACGGCCCGGCCAACTCGGTGCGGCTGACCGGGATCGCCGCGTCCGCGGCCGGCAGCTACCGGCTGACCATCTACGCGGCGGTCAGCGGCACCCGGTCCCTGTTCGTCTCGGTGAACGACGGGCCCGCGGTCGAGGTCGCGGTCACCGGCACCAGCTTCGCCGCGCCGGTCGCGGTCCCGCTGGACGTCGGCCTGCGGGCCGGCGGCAACTCGATCACGTTCGGCAACGACACCGCGTTCGGCCCGGATCTGG
>Ga0307500_10000583_pt1 | contig 11742 bp, 9 predicted proteins | sample 14_S_MG_FD_201362 | JGI IMG/M metagenome (GOLD analysis project Ga0307500, IMG submission 201362) | Soil microbial communities from Populus trichocarpa stands in riparian zone in the Pacific Northwest, United States - 14_S | ecosystem: Environmental > Terrestrial > Soil > Riparian zone > Trees... | reverse complement strand
CGGTCAGCTCGGTGGCCGACAGCCGGGGTGGCGGCGTGATCTCGGCGCTGACCGGGTCGGCCGCGCGGAGGAGGGTGCGGGTGCGCTGTGCTCCGAACATCGGGTGTCCTTTCAGGACGGACCGGCCGGTGGCGGACCGGTCAGCGGCGGACCGGTGCCGGCGGCGGCACCGGAGTGCTGGCTGCCATCGCCCGGGTGAGGCGGCGCCGGGCGCGGTGCAGCCGTACCGCGGCGGTGGCCGGGGTGCAGCCGAGCACCCCGGCCGCCTCGCTCACGGTCAACTCCTCCCACCCGATCAGGCGCAGGATTTCCTGGTCCAGTTCGGACAGCCGGGCCAGGGCGGCGCGGACGTCGGCCAGCCCCACGGCGGCGGCCGGGTCGGCCGGGCGGTGGTCGGCCAGCAGTTCCAGATCGGGTGACGGCAACGCTGCCGGAGCGGCCCGGTCGGCCCGCCAGCGGTTCGCCAGCAGGCGCCGGGCCACCCCGTAGAGCCAGGGCAGGCTGTGGGCCGGCACCTGGCCCCGGCGGCGCCAGGCGACGACGAACACCTCCTGGGCCAGTTCGGTGGCCGCGTCGACGTCGGCCAACCGGCGCCGGCCATAGTTCACGACGTGGCCGTAGTGCGCGGTATAGATCCTGGTGAACCAGTCCTCGTCGCGCTTCCCAGGCGATCCCATCCGCGCTCCTGACTGTCCGGTCAACCCGTCAACCGTGTCAGTGTCGGCGCCGGTGCGAGCATTACCGGTCCGGCGGAACTCGACCGGCCCGCGGCGGTGCGGTCGGCTCAGGGCGGTGCGATCGGCTCAGGGCGGTGCGGTCGGCTCAGGGCGGTGTGGTGGCGCGCTCGGCTCGGCGGGCCAGTGCGGCACGCCAGCCGATCCGCTCGACCCGCGCCCACTCGATGGCGTTGAGCCCGCCGACGACGAGGGCCAGGCCGGCGAGGGCCGCCACCGACGGCCCGTGCGCGGCCGCCGGCATCAGCACCAGGACCACCGCGCTCGCGCTGAGCCGGGTGGTGGACACCAGCCGGAACATCTTCCAGCGGGTGTAGCCGAACGTGGCGAGGTAGAGGGCGGTCCCGCCGTAGAGGAAACCGGCACCGGCCCAGCCCAGCTCGTGGGTCGGGGCGCCGACCGCGTCGTGCATACCGACGGCCACCCCGATGATGGCGGCGATGAACGACAGGTGCCCGTAGGAGAGCACGTGCCGGGTGATGTCGAGTTGGACGGTCGCGGTGGCCAGCGCGTGCCGGACGGCATCGGCCGCGAAGTGGAAGTAGACCCACCACAGGCCACAGCTGAGCGCGAACGCCGTCGCCACCGCCAGCCCGGCGCCGACGCCGATGCGGGCGTCCTGCTGGGCCGCGGCGCCGATGGCCACCACCGACTCACCGAGCGCGATGAGGACCAGCAGGCCGAACCGCTCGGCCAGATGCCCGGCGTCGTAGTGGACCCCGCGCAGTCGGCGGCGGAGCAGGGTCGGCGCGGCGAGGTCCAGCACCGCGGCGACCCCCCACAACGCCAGCCGCGGGCGGTCGGGAAGCAGCGCACCGGCCATCAGCAGTGGACCGGTCGCCACCATGCTGACCAGGTAGGGGGTCCAGGAGCGGACCTGGGCAAGCAGCGGAACCCCGAGAATGATCCGCCCGATCCAGTACGCCGACGCGAACAGCACCCCTCGGCCCTCGAAGGCGTACGGGATGGCGAGCGCGGCGAACAGGCCGCACAACGCCACCGTGAAGATCGCGAGGCGCTGGGTCGGTCGGGCGACGTCGCGGATGTTCGCCTGCACCGTCGTGCCGACCCACACCCAGTAGACCGGGACGAAGACCACCAGCGCGCGCAGCAGGCCCAGGCCATGGTGGTCGGCGTGCAGCCGCGCCGCCACCTCGGTCACCGCGAACACGAAGACCAGGTCGAAGAACAGCTCGGCCCAGCTGACCTTCTTGCCGCCCTCGGCCGGTGTCGCCGGCGCCGGCTCGGTGGCAGTGGACACCAGCGGCACCCTAGCACCGGTGCTGAGCTGGCCCTTTCGCTCCGGCCGGGCGGGCCGGCGGCGGGCGGGCCGGGGCTGGCGGGCGGACGGACGCCACCGCCAGCGCAAGCCGCCCCGGGGGACATCACCGCCGGCCGCGTCGAGCAGACGCGATAAGGCCAAGTGGCGGTGCTTCGGCTCTGCCGGACAGGCTAAATCACGCAGCGCAAACGCTCGACGGACAGTGCGTACCGAACGTGCTGGGAGAATGACGAAACCGGTCAGTAGCAACAACGTAGCCAAAAGAGTGTCTTTACACGCCGAAGGGGCGGAGTTAGTGTGGGCCGCCCTTCATTGAGAGCGCTCTCATGGGTGTACTTGGCCGCCGCCAAGTGCAAACGGCTCGCCGGAATCCGCCAGACGGCTCGCCGTCCGTTCCGGCCTGCCCCTGGTCTGAAAGGACCGCCGTGCAGGAAGAACAACCAGACCCAGGAACCACGACCGCCGAGGTGTCGACGAGCTCCTTCAGCCGCCGTACCTTGCTCAAAGCCGGTGGCACGATCGGCGCCGCCACCGGCCTGCTGACCGCGCTGGACACGGTTGCCTGGCAACCGATCCGCAAGACGGCGAGTGCTGCGGGCCCGCCGTCCGACATCCAGCACGACATCGGCGCGTTCATCGCGCCGGCGTTCAGCATCAACGGCATCCAGGTGCAGTTCGGCCCGGTGTTCACCACCTTCGCCACCGCCACGCTGTCCCGGCTGCCCACCAAGGCCGAGCAGACCACCTTCACGAACGCGCTCGCCACGATCGAGGCGCAGTACCCGTGGAGCCCGGCCGGCATCATCACCTTCGTGTCGTACGGCCTGCCGTACTTCCGCCGGCTGCCCGGCGGGGTCAACAACGGCTCGCTCGCGTTCACCAACATCCCGAAGTTGAGCACCAACGCGAACCGGCTCGCGCTGGAAGAGGCGGTGCCCGGCCCGACCGACGTCGGCCAGCCCGGCATCACCAAGCGCAAGTTCAACATCCCGGTGCGGATCGAGAGCAACGACATGTTGTTCACGTTCCGCAGCGACACCGCCGCCAACATCTCCGACGTGATGGCCTGGCTGAACGGCAGCAACCGGCTGCGCAACCAGAACATCGCGTCGCCGCGGCTGCCCTGGACGTTCACCTCCACCCGGGTGATGTTCCAGCAGCGCGGGATGGTGCGGAACGTCGCGGCCCAGGCCGGGCTCTACTACCTGGACCGCATCCAGGACCAGTCCCCGATGTGGATGGGGTTCTTCGACCAGCAGACGAACTCCTCCGGCCCGGCGGCGATCACCACGTTCCTGGGCAACAGCTCGGCGAAGCTGACCAACGCGACCGCCGGCAGCTACTTCGCCAACGGCTCGATCCAGCACCTGTCGCACGTCATCCAGGACCTGGAGGCGTTCTACGCCAAGGAGGGCGAGGCCGACACCGAAGAGGCCGAGACCTTCTCGGAGCGGGTGCAGTACATGTTCCGGTCCAACCCGCCGCCGCACCCGGGCTTCGGTGGCGACCCGTTCTCCAACGGCGGCGGCCCGTCGCTGGTGAACAACGAGTTCCGGGGCGTGAACGACGTGGTCGCGTCGGCCCAGGGCATCAACACGCCGGAGGGCGCGCACCGGATCGGCCACGAGGCGGCGCTGCAGCGCTCGTCCCGGGCCGCCGACGGCACCCCCATCCACATCCGGATGGACGGCGCCGGCTTCGACACGATGGACGTCCCGGCCAACATCCCGCGGCCGGGCACCGGCAACGTGCCGAAGCTGCAGTTCACCATCTTCGTGCCGACCGCCGACTTCTTCGCCACGATGCGGCGCAACGCCGCCTCGCTCGACCTGGCGAACCAGTTCGACGTCGAAGACATCGAAAACGGCATCGAGCGGTTCCTCACCACGACGAGGCGGCAGAACTTCCTCCTCCCGTCGCGCACGCACCGCGCCTTCCCGCTGCTCGAGCTGACCTGAGCCAGCGGACCCGGCCGGCCTGACCGTCCGGACGGCAGGGCGCCCGACCACCGTCGGGCGCCCTGCCGGGCTGTCCGGTGCCGACCGGCGATCCGGCCTGCCGGCCGCGGGATGCGGGCCGGGGACCCGAGCGGGCCGGGACCCGGGCGTGCCGGAGACCCGGGCCGGGGACCGGGGACGGGGACCGGGGACGGGGACCGGGGACGGGGACCGGGGACGGGGACCGGGGACGGGGACCGGGGACGGGGACCGGGGACGGGGACGCGGGCCGGGGACCCGGGCGGGCCGGGGATCGGCCGGCGGTCAGGGGCGGGAGCGCCGGCGGCCGGCCAGCAGGCCGAGCAGGGTGGCGGCGCCGGCGGCCGCGAGGGTGCCGTGGTGCTGGGAGGCCCAGAGCTGCGGGCTGCGGGTGTGCGAGCGGCGGTCGAACCGGCCGTGCGCGCCGTAGTCGGGGCCGGCCTCGTCGGCGGGTTCCCAGAGGTTCACCGGCTGATCCGGCGGCTCCTTCTGGTCGGTCTGCTGCGAGCGGTAGCCGGTGCGGGCCAGGTAGCGGTCCAGCAGTCCGGGGGCGATCTTGTCGGCGAGCAGGGTGCCCACCGTGCTGGCGCCGACCCAGTGCTCCCGCCGGCGCGGGTGGTCGGCGGCGTACAGCACGGCCCGGGCGGCGACCTCGGGCTGGTAGATCGGCGGCACCGGCTGGGGCCGGCCCGGCAGCCGGGACAGCACCCAGTCGAACTGCGGCGTGTTCACCGCCGGCAGCTGCACCATCGTCACCCGCACGTGCGAGCGGTCGTGCAGCAGCTCGCAGCGCAGCGCCTCGTGGAAACCCTGGATCGCGTGCTTCGCGCCGCAGTACGCGGTCTGCAGCGGGATGCCGCGGTACGCCAGCGCCGAGCCGACCTGCACGATCACGCCGCGGTCGCGGGGCAGCATCCGGTCCAGCGCGGCCCGGGTGCCGTACACGTAGCCGAGGTAGTCGACCTCGGTGACCCGGCGGAACTCGTCCGGGGCGATCTTCATGAACGGCGCGAACACCGAGGTGAACGCGACATTCACCCACACGTCGATCGGCCCGAGGCTGGCTTCGATCAGTTCCGCGGCGGCCTGCACGTCGTCGTGACCGGCCACGTCCACCGGCAGCTGCAGGGCCTTGCCGCCGGCCGCCTCGACGTCCGCCGCCGCGCCGGCCAGCCCGGTGTCACCACGGGCCAGCAACGCCACCAGCGCGCCGCGCCCGCCGTACATCCGGGCCACCGCGCGCCCGACCCCGCCGCTGGCCCCGGTCACCACGACCACCTGCGGGTTGGCGGTCTTCGCGGGCATCTCGGCCTCCTGCGATCCGGCTGATCCGGCCGCCCCTGGGCCGGCCGGCCGATCTCTGCCGCCTACCCGCCGGGGCCGGCGGCCACACCCGCTACCGGGTGAGCAGGGTGGTCGTGCCGGTGCTGAGGTCGCGCAGGTAGGCCCCGGTGCCGCCGCCGGGCCGGTCGGTCAGGAACACGGCGAGGCGGCCGTCGCCGCTGATCCCGGCCGCGCTGGACGGACCGGCCGGCTCGGCGCCCTCCGGGGCGCGGCTGACCCGCAGCACCCGGCCGTTGCGCAGGTCGCGGACGAACACGTCCGGCTGCCCGTTGGTGTCCCCGGTGACCAGGTTGGACGCGCCCGAGGTGAACAGCACCCAGCGTCCATCGGCGCTGATCCCGGCCGCGGTGGACGGACCGTTCGCCGGGCCGGCCGGGCCCCGGCTGACCAGCTGCACCCGGCCGTTGCGGCGGTCCCGGACGAACACGTCCGACATCCCGTTGCGGTCCCCGGCCACCAGGTTGGTGGCGGCCGAGGTGAACGGCACCCACCGGCCGTCCGCGCTGATCCCGGCCGCAGTGGACGGACCGTTCGCCGGGCCGGCCGGCCCCCGGCTGGCCAGCTGGACCACGCCGGTGCGCAGGCTCGCCACGAACACGTCCGGCAGCCGGTTGCGGTCGCCGCCGACCAGGTTTCCGGCGGCCGAGGTGAACGCGGCGAAGCCGGCGTCGGCGGCGATCGCGGGGTCCGCGGAGTCGGCCTCGGCGATCCCGGTCGGGCCCGCGCTGACCAGCTCGGTGATCCGGGTCCGGAGGTCGTACCGGTAGATCTCCGCCGGCAGCCGGCTGCCGAGGAACTGCGACACCTGCGCGTACAGCGCGTACCTGCCGGTGCCGGAGACCGACACCGACGAGGCGATGTCCAGAGCGGACAGGGCCAGGCTGATGTCCTGGACGGTGCCGGCGCCGACGTCGCCGATCAGCGCGTGGTCCACCCGGTCGTCGAGCCAGCCGGTGGCACCGATCAGGTTCCCGTCGGTGCTCAGCGCGGCCGGTCCGATGCTCGGGTTGCTGCCCGGCAGCACCTCCTCGGTGTCGCCGGTGCGCAGGTCGCGCCGGTAGAGGAAGCGGGTCGGCTGGTCGGTCTCACCTTCGGCCGGTTCGACCTGCACGACGTACGCGACGTACCGGCCGTTGCCGCTGATCGCCGCCGCCACCACCGGGGCGTCCGGCCCGAGCGGCACGGCCCGGACCGGCGCGGCCCGCAGCCCCACCCCGATCCCGCTGGACCCGGCACCAGCCGGCAGGGCAGCGACCGGTTGGAGAACGGCTGGCACGGCGAGCCCCAGCGCGACCAGAACGATTCGAACTACTCTCGGCACCGACATGTGACTCACCGTAACAAGAGGGTTGAGCTGGTCGGCGGCGGCGCCCACCGTGTGCTTGACTTCGCCGGTCCCGTCCGCCGGCCGAGGAAGATCGCGTGAGGTCCGTCCGGGTTGCGTTCGGCCAGGCCACGACGGCAGCCCGGGGCCGGGCGAGCCGGGCCTACTCGATACCGGAGCGGCTCGGCCGGGCCGGGCTGGGCGGCACGGTCGCCGCCTTCGCCTACCCGGTGCTGACCAGCCACACCCCGCTGGCGCTGCCCTGCCCGCTGCGGACGCTGACCGGCGTCCCCTGCCCGGCCTGCGGGATGACCACCGCGGCGACCCGGCTCGCGGCCGGCGAACTGCGGCCGGCGCTGGCCGCCAACCCGTTCGTGCTGCCGCTGGCCGTGCTCACCGCGACCATGGCGGTGCTGCTCGGCGCGCGACTGCTCGGCGTGGCCCCGCCACCGGCGCCATGGCCGCCGGGCCGGCGGCGTAACGTCCGGCGGGCTGTCGGGATCCTGTTCGGCGTGAGCTGGCTGTATCAGTTGCACCGGTTCGGCTGGATCTAGCCCGGCGCGGCAAGTCTCGACTCGGAAGGGATGCGATGTCTGAGCCGCCATCCGGTCAGACCCCCTACGGCCAGGGGGCGACCGGCCCGCAGCACCCGCCAGCCGGCGGCCGGCAATCGCCGCCGCCTGGCGAGCAGCCGGCCGGCGAGCGGCCCGGCCCGCCGCCCGGCGAGCGGTCGGGCGAGCGGTCGGGCCAGCGGCCGGATGGGGATCCGGAGTCGCACTACGGCCAGCCCGGGTACGGCAACCCGGCCGGCTACGGTCCACGTCCGGGGTACGCCGGCCGGACCGGCTACGGCGAGGCGCCGCACTACCCGACCGCCCCGAACCCGGGCGACCCGACCGGCGGTGACCCCGGCGCGGCCGGACCGCCCCGGCTGCTGGCCGGCTGGGGTGCCCGGGTGGGCGCCACCGTGCTGGACGCCGTGTTCACCGGCATCCCGGGAGCCATCGGCTCGGTGATCTTCACCGCCGGCAGCACGCCCGCGACCGTCAGCGTGGACGGGGGCACCGAGACCGTGATCACGCCCGGGTCGTGGCCGGGTGTCGGGGTGATCCTGCTCGCGGTCGTCCTGAACCTGATCAGCATCGGCCTGTCCGTCTACACCCGGTACATCCTGCAGGGCCGGACCGGGCAGACCTGGGGGAAGAAGGTGCTGCGGCTGCGGCTGCTGGGGATGGACACCGGCCAGCCGATCGGCGCCGGCAACGCGTTCGTCCGCGACCTCGCCCACCTGCTGGACGGGCTCCCCTGCCTGCTCGGCTACCTCTGGCCGATCTGGGACGAGAAGCGGCAGACGTTCGCCGACAAGCTGCTGCGCACGGTCGTCATCACCGAGGCCTGACCGCTTCCGCCACCGGCCCGGCGGGCGCCAGGCCGGCGCCAGGCCGGCGGCGACGTGCTCGGTGCGTGCGGTGCCGGCTAGTCGAGCCGGAACCGGGTCACCAGGGTGCCGAGCTGGGTCGCGGTCCGGCTCAGGTCGCGGGCGGATTCCAGCGAGTTGGTGGCATTGCTGACGGTCGTGTCGGTCACCGTGGTCACCAGCGCCATGTTCGTCGCGATATCGCGGCTGCCGCCGGCGGCCTCGGCCAGGTTGCGGTTGGTCTCGTTGGTGGTCGCGGACTGCTCCTCGACCGCGCCGGCGATCGTGGTCTGGTAGTCGTCGATCCGCTGGATCACCGCACCGATCTGGCCGATCGCGGCCCGCGCGCTGGCGGCGTCGGCCTGGATCGCCTGCACCCGGCGGGAGATGTCCTCGGTGGCCTTGGCCGTCTCCTGGGCCAGATCCTTGACCTCGCCGGCCACCACCGCGAACCCCTTGCCAGCGGCTCCGGCCCGGGCCGCCTCGATCGTCGCGTTCAGCGCGAGCAGGTTGGTCTGCTCGGCGATCGACGTGATCACCCGGATCACGTTGCCGATCTCGGCGGACGAATCACCCAGCTTGGACATGATCTCGGCGGTTTCCTTCGCCGTCGTCACCGCCTCGGCCACCACCTGGACGGCCTGCGCCGCGTTCTGCCCGATCTCCCGGATCGACGCGGCCATCTCCTCGCCGCTGGCGGCCACCGTCTCGACGTGCCGGGAGACCTGACCGGCGGTCACCGTCACCGCGTCGACCCGCTTGCCGGCGTCCGCGGCCGAGCCGACGATCCGCTCCGAGTTCTCGATCATGTGGGTGGCCGCGCCGGACACCGAGTCCGTCGCCTCGGCCAGGCTGCCGATCGTCGCCCGCACGCTGCTGATCGCGGCGTTCAGCGCGCTGCCCATCTGGCCCATCTCGTCGGCGGTGGTGGCCGTGGCCGACCGGGTCAGATCCCCGTTCGCCAGCCCGGCCAGCACCTCCGACACCTCGCGCAGCGGGACCAGGATGCGGCGGGCGATCCAGCGGCAGGCCACACCGAGCACGAACAGCGCCAGCAGACCGGTGCTGACCAGCGTCACCGTGGCCCGGTGCCGCTGGCGACCGACCGCCGCCGAGGCCTCCCCGGCCAGCGTGTCCAGCGTGTCGGCGACGCTCGGCAGGCCGTCCTCGACCACCGAGAACTGGGTCGAGAACTGGTCGAACGGGCCGGTCTGCGGCGGCGACCGGAGTGCCGCGGTGATCGTCTGGCCGGCCAGGTCGAGATACTTCTGGATGTCCGGCGCGACCTGTGCCGCGGCCGCCCGCACCGGCTCCGGGACGTCCGTCCCGGTCAGGTCGGCCAGCACCGAGGTCATGATCTTGCTGTGGTCGGCGAAGTCGGAGCGGATCTCGTCCGCCTCTGGGGCGCCCGACAGCTTGGCCCGCAGCACGTCGCCACGGATCGCGTCGTGCGCCATGTCCGCTTCCATCCCCTGCCGGGTCAGCGAGTTCAGCCGTTCCAGCTGGACGGCCTTGCTGGTGACCGAGCGCAGCGCGACGACGCCGACCCCCACCAGCAACGCCACCGCGACCAGCGCGATGGCCACGATCAGAACCAGCTTGGCGGCCACCGAACGCAGCGGCGCCACATGGTGCGGAGCAGACATCGGCGGACCTTCCCATCTCTCACCGATGCCGTCGGCCACCACACGACCGAGTTGAAGCTTTCCGCCGCCCCCGTCCCGCGCCGGTCAACCCACCCGCACCCGAACTGCCACTCACTGCCGGCCGCAGAACCCGCGATCTACGACAAACTCGCTCGACCGGGATACACCAGGGTTTCCCTCACGCGCAAGAAATATCCCCGCCAGTCCCGGAGGACGGCGGGGAGCTAGGAATCAGATTTTTCACAACATCCGGCCGGTTAGCAAGCGGGCCGTCAGTGGCTCAGTTGGGAGGGGGTGGGTCCGGGCAGCGGTGGCTGTCCGGCGGGCGGCCGGCGGCCCGGGGCCGGCGGTCAGGACAGGCGGGTGGCCGGGCGGGCCTGCCAGCCTGTCCATAGTGGACGGTAGCCGAGCCGGTGCCAGAACGGGACAGAGCGCGGGTTGACCATCGAGTAGTGCAGCAGGGTGAGACCGATCCCGGCGTTGTCGAAGGCCTGGTGCGCGGCCGCGGCCAGCGCCGCGCCCACCCCGGCGCTGCGCGCCACCGGATCGACCCAGGCCACCGCCACGTACGCCACCGGCCGCGCGTCGGTGTACGAGGCCAGCCACTCGTTCTGGGCCGGCGGGGTGCCGATCAGCAGGCCGACCGCGGCACCGTCCACTTCGGCCAGCCAGACCCAGCGTTCCGGTGTCTGCAGCGCCCGGTCCGCCTCGGCCCGGATCTGCTCGGCCGCGGTGGGCCGCTCGTACGTGGTCGCGAACGGCGTCTCGTGCCGGGCCTGGGTGAGGGCCAGCGCGGCCACCGTGTCCAGGTCGGCGGGCGTGGCCTGGCGCACCTTCGCCGGGCCGACCGGCAGGTTCGGGTAGCCGGGCCGGCGGGCGGCGATCACCACGTACGCGGTCAGGCCGTGCCGGGCCAGCGGCAGGAACGTGTCGGTGTCCCGGGACGGGACGAAGACGTACGCGGCCGAGTCGGCACCGGCGGCCGCGGCCGGCTCGGCGATCCCGGCCGACCAGTCGGTGAGCAGCCGGTCCAGCGCGGGGCCGACCTCCAGATCGGCCACCAGCGGGCGGAGGGTGAACCCGTGCGCGGCGAACCACATCGGCAGCGGCGCCCCCGGTTCCGGCACGCGGTGGTTCGGCACCCCGACCGCGCCGGGGACGGCCAGCACCGGCACCTCCGGCGCCCAGGGCCGGGGCGACGGCAGCAGCGGGTCCAGCCGGCGCCACCGATCCGCCACTGCCGCCAGTACTTCCTGCACGCTGCTGCCTCCTAGGCCGGCCCGGATGGTCCCTCATCCCACCACGGGCCGATCGTCGCCCGTACCCGTGGGTGGTGCGGCCGTACCCGCGGGTGGTGGGACGAAACGGTCGGCGGCCGGCGGCTCCGGGGCACCGGCCGGGCGGAGCCGGCGGCGGGTGCGGCTGCGCTGGTAGAACGCGGCGGCGCCGAAGCCGACCGCGATCGAGACGGTGTGCCCGACCGCGGCCACGTCGAAGTCGGTCAGCCCGGTGAACAGGTACGGCGAGAGCGCGAGCAGGCCGGCCAGCGCGATGGTCCGGTGCCACCAGTTGCCGGCCAGCACGGCCAGCGTGAGCGCGGCGACGACCACATAGGACGGTCCGACGTCCAATTGGGACAGCGCGGAACCGGGCAGCGCGCCGTCCTGCACCCGGTAGGCCACGATGCCCTCGCTGATCAGCGTGCCGACCACATGTGCCGAAGCGCACAGCAGCAGCGTGCGGGCCGGGCCGAGCAGGCGGTCGGAGGTGATCAGGCCCATCGCCGCGAGCACCGGCCAGACCGCCGGGCGGTCACCGGTGACGAACGCCGAGATCACCAGCGCGCCGATCGGGTGGTGTTCCAGGTTCACCACGTTCGTGCTGGCCCAGCGCGCGACCGCGGCCTGCCAGGACGACGACGTCCAGCCGGCCAGCACGTCCGCGACGACGAGCGCGACCAGGAAGGTGACGGCGAACCACCGCCGCCGCAGCCACCCCGCCATGCCAACCAGGGTAGAT
>Ga0307500_10000579_pt1 | contig 11802 bp, 9 predicted proteins | sample 14_S_MG_FD_201362 | JGI IMG/M metagenome (GOLD analysis project Ga0307500, IMG submission 201362) | Soil microbial communities from Populus trichocarpa stands in riparian zone in the Pacific Northwest, United States - 14_S | ecosystem: Environmental > Terrestrial > Soil > Riparian zone > Trees... | reverse complement strand
GGAGCGGCTGTCCGCGAATTGAGTACCCGTGGCTACGCTACCGTAACCTACGGAACCGTAGGTTTGGCAAGGTTGCTGGGGGTGAACATCTCGCCACCACCCGCCGCCCGTACCCTGGAAGCGCCACGAACGGTGGGGGATGGGGTAATCGGCAGCCCGCCGGCCTTTGGAGCCGTGCAGTCTCGGTTCGAGTCCGAGTCCCCCAGCCACCTGGGCATGCCTTGCTCGCGGAGAGCGCTCGCCGTGGGTGGCTGTCATCCCGCCCCGGGGCCGAGCCCCGGGCCCCCCACGGTGCGTCCACTCACCTTTGGTCCGTGGCCTGGTTTGTGGCGTTCGCCCCGGGGCGGGGGCCCGGGGGCTCCGCGGTGCGTCCGCTCGCCTTTGGCCGGTTGCCTTGGGGTGGTGGTGTGGTTTGTGGCGTTCCGTCGGAGGCGTTCGCCCTGGGGTCGGGGTCCTTCAATTCGCCTATGCGTCGTTTCGGGCCGGTCGGCGGCGTCTGCGCCGCGAGTACGCTGGCTGGTATGACCGCCGCGCCGGAGTACGGCGACATGCACCGCCTGGTTGACCAGCTCAGCCCTGAGCAGGTTCGGGCGCTGCGTGCGGTTGCGTTGGAACTGGTGCGGGTGCACCCCGGCGATGCGGCCGGCCCGGGCCCGGACGAGCAGGCTGACGCGGTCCGGCACCTGTCTTTTGCCGGCGCCGGCCGCGCGGCCCCCGACCTCGCCGCCCGCTCTCAGGAGATCCTCCGGACGGAACTCGGCCAGCCGGCCCCGTGATCATCTGCGACACCGGGCCGCTCGTCGCTGTCCTCAACGCCGGCGACGAGCACCATGCCGCCTGCCGGCACCTGCTGGAACATGAGCGCGGTCCTCTGGTCGTGCCAGCACCGGTGTTGACCGAGGTCTGCTACCTCACCGCGAGCCGCCTCGGCGCCGGCGCCGAGGCCGCGTTCCTCGCCTCTCTCGCCAGCGGCGAACTCGTCCTGGAGGCGACCACTCCGGGCGCTCTCGGTCGGATGGTGGATCTGGTGCGTAAGTACGCGGATTTCCCGCTCGGTGCCGTGGATGCGTCGGTAATCGCGGTGGCGGAGCGGTTGGGCGCGGGGCGGGTGGCGACGTTGGACCGCCGGCATTTTCGGGCGGTTCGGCCGGCGCACCGGGACGCGTTCGAGCTGTTGCCGGCCTGAGCGCGCGGGCGGATGGGCTCCGGGGGAGTTGAGGTCGGCGCGAGGGGGGTGCGGGGCGTCGGTAGGATCGGTGGGCGGCGTCGGGGCGGGTCAGCCGCGGTCCGCCGTCCTGATTTCACCGATCGTCAATTCAACCGATCGTCGAGGGGATACCGCCGTGACCGACGCACGGGCGGCCGCCGTTGTCGTGCTCGCCGCCGGCGAGGGCACTCGGATGCGGTCGGCGACGCCGAAGGTGCTGCACGGCTTCGCCGGGCGGACCTTGCTGGAGCACGTGCTGGCCGCGTGCGCGCCGCTGGAGCCGGGCGTGACCGCGGTGGTGGTCGGGCAGGGCCGCGACGCGGTCACCGCGCACCTCGACGAGACCGCGCCGGGGGCCCGGCCGGTGGTGCAGGCCGAGCAGCGCGGTACCGGGCACGCCGTCCGGGTCGCCCTGGACAGCCTGCCCGACGTGGACGGCACCGTGCTGGTGGTGCCGGCGGACGCCCCGCTGCTGCGCGCCGAGACGCTGCGCTCGCTGGTGCAGGCGCACGAGGACGCCGGCGCGGTCGCCACCCTGCTCACCTCGATGGTGGCCGACCCGACCGGCTACGGCCGGGTGGTCCGCGGCGCCGGCGGCGCGGTCCTGCGGGTGGTCGAGCACCGCGACGCCAACACCGCCGAGCGGGCCATCGCCGAGGTCGCGACCAGCGTGTACGCGTTCAGCGTGGCCCCGCTGCGGGCCGCCCTGCGGAACCTGTCCACCGCGAACGCGCAGGGCGAGGAGTACCTGCCGGACGTGGTCGGCGGCTACGTGGCCACCGGCGCTCCGGTCGCCGCGATGCTCGCCCCGGCCACCGAGACGGCCGGCGTGAACGACCGGGTGCAGCTGGCCGCGGCCCGCCGCGCCTTCAACGACCGGCTGCTGGACGACTGGATGCGGGCCGGGGTGACCGTCGTCGACCCGGCCACCACCTGGGTGGACGCGACCGTCACGCTCGCCCCGGACGTGACCCTGCTGCCGCAGACCCAGCTCGCCGGGCACACCACGGTGGAGCGGGACGCGGTCATCGGGCCGGACAGCACGCTCACCGACTGCGCGGTCGGCGCCGGCGCCCGGGTCGTCCGGGCGCACTGCGCGGGGGCCGAGATCGGCCCGCTGGCCAGCGTCGGCCCGTACAGCTACCTGCGGCCCGGTACCCGGCTCGGCCGCGGGGTCAAGGTCGGGGCGTACGTTGAGATCAAAGGCAGCGAGGTCGGCGCCGGTTCGAAGGTGCCGCACCTGTCGTACGTGGGCGACGCGACGATCGGCGTGCACAGCAACATCGGCGCCGCCACCGTGGTGGTCAACTATGACGGTGTGGCCAAGCACCGCACGGTGATCGGCGATCACGCCCGGGTCGGCAGCGACACGATGCTGATCGCCCCGGTCACGATCGGGGACGGTGCCTACACCGCGGCCGGCTCGGTGATCACCTCGGACGTGCCGGCGGGCGCGCTGGGGGTGGGCCGGGCCCGGCAGCGGAACGTGCCGGGCTGGGTCGCGCTGCGCCGGCCCGGATCGCCGGCGGCCGTGGCGGCGGCGGGTGCCGCTCCGGATGAGCCCGCCGGCGGCGGGGTAGGGCACGGCGAGGTAGGGGACACAGCGCCGGGCGGCGGGCGACCCGGCGAGGCGGGGGCCGGATCGGACCGGCCGGACGGGACGGCGGAATGACCAACAGCGCGATGAAGAGCGCGAGCCGGAAGAGCCTGATGCTGTTCTCCGGCCGTGCCTATCCGGAACTCGCCGACGAGATCGCCCGCGAGGTGGGCGTCGCGGTGACCCCGACGTCCTCGTACGACTTCGCCAACGGCGAGATCTACGTGCGCTACGAGGAGTCTGTGCGCGGTTGCGACGCGTTCGTCATCCAGAGTCACACCAGCCCGATCAACACCTGGCTGATGGAGTCGCTGATCATGGTGGACGCGCTCAAGCGGGCGTCCGCCAAGCGGATCACCGTGGTCGCGCCGTGCTACCCGTACGCCCGGCAGGACAAGAAGCACCGCGGCCGGGAGCCGATCTCGGCCCGGCTGGTGTCCGACCTGTTCGAGCGCGCCGGCGCCGACCGGATCATGAGCGTCGACCTGCACACCGCCCAGATCCAGGGCTTCTTCGACGGCCCGGTGGACCACCTGTTCGCGCTCTCGCTGCTGGCCGACGCGGTGCAGGGGCGCTACGCGGACGCCGAGTTCACCGTGGTCGCGCCGGACTCGGGCCGGGTCCGGGTGGCCGAGCGGTGGGCCGACCGGCTCGGTGGCTGCCCGCTGGCGTTCATCCACAAGACCCGCGACCCGTTCGTGCCCAACCAGGTCAAGGCGAACCGGGTCGTCGGCGAGGTGGCCGGCCGGGTCTGCATCATCGTCGACGACATGATCGACACCGCGTCCACGATCACCAAGGCGGCCGAGGCGCTGCGCGCGGCCGGGGCCGCCCAGGTTATCGCCGCGGCCACCCATGGCCTGCTCTCCGGCCCGGCGGTCGACCGGCTGAAGAACAGCCCGATCAGCGAGGTGATCGTCACCAACACGTTGCCGATCCCGGCGGACCGCCAGTTCGACACGCTGACCGTGCTGTCGATCGCCCCGATGATCGGCCGGGCCATCATCGAGGTCTTCCAGGACGGCTCCGTCACCAAGCTCTTCGACGGGATCAGCTAGGCCGTTCTGCGCCGGTTCGGCACCCGGACGGGGGTGCGGGTCGAGGGTCGGGCGGGGCAACCTGCGGCCTTCTTGTACTGTGTAAGGGTTGCCCGGCGAGGGCTGCCCTTGTTCTGAGGCCGCCGTGATCGACGCGGTGGTCGTTGGGCGCACCGCCGGCTCCCGCCGAAGCCCGACTCGTCCCACCGTTCGAGGAGTGCACCGCCGTGTCCGAGGTCCGAATCGCCGCCGAGCCACGCACCGAGTTCGGCAAGGGTGGCGCCCGCCGCACCCGCCGGGCCGGCAAAATCCCCGCTGTGCTGTACGGGCACGGCACCCCACCACGACACCTGGCCCTGCCGGCCCGCGAGTTCGCCAACGTGCTTCGCGGCGGTGGTGCGAACGTGCTGCTCACCCTCGTGATCGACGGCGGCACCGAGCTGGCGCTGCCGAAGGCGATCCAGCGCAACCCGATCCGGGGCGACTACGAGCACGTCGACCTGCTGCTGGTCCGCCGCGGCGAGAAGGTGCACGTGGACGTCCGGGTGCTGCTGGTGGGCGAGGCCACCCGGGACGGTCTGGTCGACCAGCAGGTCACCGCGCTCGCGGTGGAGGCGGAGGCCACGAACATCCCGACCGAGCTGACCGTCAGCATCGACGGCCTGCAGATCGGCGACCACATCTCCGCCGACGCGATCACGCTGCCGGCCGGCGTCACGCTGACCGGCGACCCGGCCCAGGTCGTGGTCATGGTGCTGGCCGCGCCGACCGCCGAGCAGGTCGACGCCGACATGGCCGGCGCCGAGGCCGAGGCCGGCATCGAGCGGCAGGCACCGGCGGAGGCGGCCACCTCGGAGGTCTCCTCCAGTTCCTGACCCGGCCCCGGGTCAGCCCTGGAACGAGCCTGGACGAAGGCGATGTCGGACGAGCCGTATCTGGTCGTCGGGCTGGGTAACCCCGGCCCGGCGTACCTGGCGAACCGGCACAATGTCGGGTTCCTGGTACTGGACATCCTCGGTGACCGGGCCGGTGGCCGGTTCAAGGCGCACAAGGGGCGCTCGGACGTGCTGGCCGGCCGGCTCGGCGGGGTGCGCGCCGTGCTGGCCAAGCCGCGCTCGTACATGAACGAGTCGGGTGGGCCGGTGAGCGGGCTGACCGCGTTCTTCAAGATCCCGCCAGAGCGGCTCGTCGTGGTGCACGACGAACTGGACCTGCCCTACGGCGCGCTCCGGCTCAAGCTCGGCGGCGGCGACAACGGGCACAACGGGCTGCGTTCGATCACCCGGTCCCTGGGCACCCGCGAGTACCTGCGGGTCCGGTTCGGCATCGGCCGGCCGCCGGGCCGCCAGGACCCGGCCGACTACGTGCTGCGCGACTTCGCCGCGGCCGAACGCAAGGACCTCGCCTTCCACCTCGACCGCACCGCCGACGCCGTCGAAACGCTGATCAAGGCCGGCCTGGAGCCGGCCCAGAACGCCTTCAACGACTAGCGGGCGGTGCGGCCGGCAGCCGCCGTTGCCCCCGATCGAGACCCGGCCGAATATCAGCCCATAGCTGGGCATTTACGAACATCGGCCAAGCGGCTGCGATACTTTAGCCATCCAAAGTATCGTTAGCTCGGGCTAGTGGAAGGAAAGTATCGTTGCGGCGCGAGCAGTTCGGCCGGCAGCAGGGCCAGCATGTCGTGCGGGCCAACGGTGGGTACCAGGCGTTCGTGCCACCCCCGCTGCCGCCGCAGGTCGAGCTCGACCGCACGCTGGTGAGCGCCCTCTCCGAGGCCGACCGGGCGGTCGGGTTGCTGGCCGGCGCGGGCCAGGTGGTGCCCAACCCTTATCTGCTGTCGCACGCGCTGCTGCGCCGTGAGGCGGTGCTGTCCAGCCGGATCGAGGGCACCCAGGCGACGCTGTCCGATCTGGTCATGTTCGAGGTGGAGCCCGACCGGCCGCAGGTCGAGGACGTGCGCGAGGTGGCCAACTACGTCCGCGCGATGGAAGACGCGCTGGCGCCGGACCGACCCTTGCCGCTCTGCCTGCGGCTGTTCCGGGATATCCACCGGACGCTGCTCACCGGCGTTCGGGGCGGCTATGCCACGCCCGGCGAGTTCCGAACCCAGCAGAACTGGATCGGCCCACCCGGCTGCACGCTGACCGGGGCGACCTACATCCCGCCACCGCCGGAGCAACTGTGGGGCTGCCTGGACGGGTTCGAGCGGTACCTGCACGCCGATCGGGAGTATCCACCGCTGGTGGAGCTGGCCTGGCTGCATTACCAGTTCGAGGCGATCCACCCGTTCGTCGACGGCAACGGCCGGGTCGGTCGGCTGCTGATCGGTCTGCTGCTGTGCGAGTGGGGCCTGCTGCCGGCGCCGCTGCTCGACATCTCCGCCTACATCGAGCCCCGCCGGGACGACTACTACGCCCGGCTGCTCGCGGTCAGCACCGCTGGCGATTGGACCGGCTGGCTCGCCTTCTTCCTCCGCGCGGTCGCGGTGCAGGCGGTGGACGCCGCGCAGCGGGCGCAGCGGCTGCGTGAGCTGGAGCGCGAGTACCGGCGCCGCACCGCCGGCCCCCGGTCGGCGGCACTGATCATGTTGGTCGACGCGTTGCTGGAGACGCCGGCGATAACGGTCGCCCGCGCCGCCGCCACGCTGGAGGTCAGCCGCCGGGCCGCCGCGATGAACATCGACCGGCTGATCGCCGCCGGCATCCTGCGGGAGTGGACCGGCCGCAGTCGCGGCCGCGTCTACGTCGCGCACGAACTGGTCGCGCTGCTGACCTGAGCTGTCCGGAGTGATTCACGGGATGCGGGCCCGCAGGGTGGTGCGGCACCGCGGCGATGCCATACCATCTCGTCTAACTTGGACCTGATATAGACCGGTTTACGATCTGGGCTGACCACGGGAGGTCGAGTGGGCCACATCGAGGTGTCGGCAGAGGTCCTGACATCGCTCGCCCGCGACCTGAAAGCGGTGGGCCGGACGGTGTCCGGGGCTCGGCCGGGCCTGGACGGGGTGGGGCAGAACGAGGCCGGCGACCAGGATCTCGCCTCGGCCGTGCACGACTTCACCGACAAGTGGAAGTACTCGCTGGAGAAGATCGGCAAGAAGGCCGACGAGGTGGGCGAGTCGGTCTCCGGCGCGGCCCAGGGCTACACCCAGACCGACCAGGGCATCGCCGACACCGCGAAGGGCGGCGACTGACCAGCCCGGCCGCGCGGCCTGAGCCACCAGCCCGGGCCGGCGTCCCGCTCGGCTGGCCGGCCAGCCGGGTTCAGCCCGTGTTGCGCAGGCCGGCGGCGATCCCGTTGATGGTGAGCAGCAGTGCGCGGCGCAGCGTCGGGCTGTCGTCGCCGGCCCGGTTGCGGGCCAGCAGCGCGACCTGCAGGTAGGAGATCGGGTCCAGGTAGTCGTCCCGGACGGCCAGGGTGCGGCGCAGCGACGGTTGCGCGTCCAGTAGATCGGCGCCGCCGGTGAGCCGCAGGATCTCGGTCACCGTGCGATCGTGCTCGGCCCGGATCGTGTCGAACACGTGCCGCAGCGGCGGCGGCACCAGCGATTCGACGTAGTGCGCGGCGATACCGAGGTCGGTCTTGGCCAACGTCATCTCCACGTTGGAGACGAACGTCCGGAAGAAGTGCCACTCGGCATGCATCTCGGCCAGCACGTCGGCGTGCCCGGCGGCCCGGGCGGCGGCCAGGCCGGTGCCGACGCCGAACCAGCCGGGCACGATCTGCCGGGACTGGGTCCAGCCGAACACCCACGGGATCGCCCGCAGCCCGGCCAGCCCGGCGCCGCTGTCCGGGCGGCGGGACGGCCGGGAGCCGATGTTCAGCGAGGCGAGTTGTTCGACCGGCGTGGACGCCAGGAAGTAGGCGGGCAGTTCAGGATCGTCCACAAGCGACCGGTAGCAGTCGTAGGCCGCCGCGGACATCAGCTCCATCGTGGCGTCCCATTTGGACAGTGTGGCCGCGGACTGGCGCGGCTCACGGTGCAGCACGGAGGCGTCCAGCACCGCGGCCAGGATGAGTTCGAGGTTCTCCCTGGCCAGCCCGGGCAGCGCGTACTTGTCCGAGATGACCTCGCCCTGCTCGGTCACCTTGATCTCGCCGTCCAGCGTGTTGTACGGCTGGGCCAGGATCGAGTCGTAGGACGGCCCGCCGCCGCGGCCGACGGTGCCGCCGCGGCCGTGGAACAGCCGCAGCCGCACGCCGTGCCGGGCGGCCACGTCGCGCAGCAGTCGCTGTGCCTTGTGGATCTCCCACTGCGAGGTGGTGATGCCGGACTCCTTGTTCGAGTCGGAGTAGCCGAGCATCACCTCCTGCACGTCGCCGCGCAGCCGGACGATCTCCCGGTAGCTCGGGTCGTCCAGCAGTTCGGCCACCAGCCGGTCGGCCGAGCGCAGTTCGTCCACCGTCTCCAGCAGCGGGACGAACCCGATCCGGGCGACTCCACTGTGGACGTCCACCAGCCCGGCCTCGCGGGCCAGCAGCACCGCGGCCAGCACGTCGTCGGCGCCGCGGGTCATCGACACGATGTACGACTCGACCACGTCCGGGCCGAACCGGTCGAGTGCGTCCCGGATCGTGTTGAACACGGCGAACGTGCGCTGCCCGGCGTCGTCCAGCGGCGGCGGGTGTGGGGCCAGCGGCCGGCGGCCGGCCAGTTCCCGGGACAGCAGCCAGTACCGGTCGGCCCGCGGCAGTTCGGCGTACCGGGGCGCGCCGCCGGCGCCGAGCCGGTCGACCAGTTGGCCGACGGCGCCGTGGTGCGCGTCGGCGTGCTCGCGGACGTCCAAAGTGGCCAGTCGCAGGCCGAACGCGACGACCGTGCGCTGCACCCGGGCCAGCGCCCCGTCGGCGATCAGCTCACCGCGGTGCGCCCGCAGCGAGTCGGCCACCACCTGCAGGTCGGCCAGCAGGCCGGCGCTGCCGAGGTAGTCGCGGCCGGGTTGGTGCGGGGTGCCGTTGGCCAGCCGGGCCCGGGTGCCGGTCAGCCGGGCCCGGATGCAGGTCATCTTCAGCCGGTACGGCTCCTCGGCGTTGAGCCGGAGCAGTCGCGGGTCGAGATCCGGCAGTACCGCCAGGTCGGCGTCCAGGCTGGCCTGCAGTTCGGCCGAGATGCCGGCGATCTGGGCGGATGAGGACAGTTCCCCGATAAGCCGGTCCACCGCCGCGATGGTGGCCCGGATCGCGTGCTCGTGCTGCAGGGTCAGCACCTGCCGGGTCACCGCGGCGGTCACGTTCGGGTTGCCGTCCCGGTCGCCGCCGATCCAACTGCCGAACGAGAGCGGTCGCGCCGGCAGCGGCAGGGTGGCGCCGTGCTCGACCAACTCGTCGGCGAGGTCCGCGAGCAGTTCGGGGACGGTCGTGGTGATCAGCTGGTCCAGGTAGTACGTGGCGTTCCGGGCCTCGTCCAGCGGCTCCGGGCGGTCCAGTCGCAGTTCGTTCGTCTGCCAGATGAGGTCGATCACCTCGGCCAGTTGGCGGTCCTGCCGGCGCCGCTGCGGCCCGCCACCTGCCGCGGCCGGATCGGACGCCAGCAGCAGATCGGCGACGCTGCCGAGCTTGTCCAAAATGGACCGGCGGCTGGCCTCGGTCGGGTGCGCGGTGAACACCGGGCGGACGGCCAGTTCGGCCACCGCCGCGGTCAGCCCGGCCGGTCCGACCTCGGCGGCCACCGCGGCCACCGCGGCGGCCAGCCAGCCCGCCTCGGCCGGCCGGGCCCGCAGCAGCCGGACCCGGTGCACCTGCTCGGCCACGTTCGCCAGGTGGAAGTACGCGGAGAAGGCGCGGACCAGGTGGATCGCGGTCGGCAGTGGGGCGTCCGCGAGCAGTCGGCGCAGGTCGGCCAGTGCCGCCGCCGCGTCGTCGACCCGCTCGGCCCGGGTCGGCGACCCGGCCCGGGTCGGCAGCCCGGCCCGGTCGGGCCCGGCGTCGGCCACGGCCACGCCCACCGGCGAGCCGCCCACCGCCGGGTCCGCCGCGGCCCCAGCCGACCCGGCCCCAGTCGAGCCGGCCCCAGTCGACCCGGCGGCAGCCGAGCCGGCCACGGCGCCGGTGCCTTCGATCGGGCTGGCGACCCCGGCCGGGCCGGCGACATCGGTCGGCCGGTCCGGCGCGGATTGCGGTGGCGACCACCGACCGCGACCGGTATCGGCGGACTTCGACTGCCGGGTCAGCGCCCGGATGCGTTCGACCAGATCGAGCAGGTCCTGGCCCTGCTGCCGGACCAACGACTCGCCAAGCAGGGTGCCGACCCGGCGTACATCGGCTCGCAGCGGCGCATCGGCCGTCCCGTCGGTGTCCACCTGGAAATCCTCCCGAAGCTGCTGCTGGGACGCGAACGCCCAGGTGAGGGGGCTGTCGGCGGAAGTCGGCGGGCCGGCCGGAGGATCCACCGGAAGATTGGTCGTCACCTGCCGTGTCCTCTCATACTCCCTTAGTAACGAAAGATCACCCGGATGGTGGGGTGTGCACGCAGTAGTTGCGAGCGAGGTTTGCCCTAATTCGTTATACACAGAGAGTAGTCAATTCGTTGCCTTGCCCTGTGGTGCATGCCTCAAAACGAAGATCTTTGGCCGATCTCTTAACCGTGCGTGATGACACCCGCTATCGTCGGTCTCGCTCTTGGGGGGCTGTTCGACGTTTAGTACCGGGGGGTACCGGGCGCATCGGGCAGGGCCAGGGGTTATCGCACAGAGAGGACGTTCGCGGGGACGGTGCGCGCAAGCGTGCCGATGGGGGGAAATTCACATGCGTGTTGACGAGCAGGTCAGGGATGGCCTTCTCGGAGCGAGTGTCGTCGTGGGCAGCCGTCGCTGGATGCGCCGATACGTCGCCAGTCTCATCGCCATCGACGCTTTCGTGGCCGTTCTCGCCGCGATCACGGCCTACCTGGTGCGCTTCACCGATCATGCCGGGAGCTACCTCGCCTTCAGCCTGGCGTTCCCGGTGCTGTGGGTGGGTGCGGTCGGGCTGGCGCGAGCCTACGAGACGCCGGTACTCGGCCTCGGCTCGGAAGAGTTCCAGCGGGTCGGCCGGGCGTTCGTCGGGCTGACCGCGGCCGTCGGCTTCTTCTCGTACGCCACCAAGGCGGAGGTCGCCCGCGGCTACGTGGTGCTGGCGCTGCCGATGGTGGTCACGCTCTGCCTGCTCGGGCGGTACGCCGCCCGCAAGCGGCTGCACGCGTTGCGCCGCCGCGGCCAGTGCATGCACGACGTGATCGCGGTCGGCGGCGAGCACTCGGTGGTCGACCTGGTCACCCAGCTGCGGCAGGAGCGGTACAGCGGGATGCGGGTGGTCGGCGCGTGCCTGGCCGCCGGCCACGGCTACCAGCTCGAGCTGCTCGGCATCCCGCTGCTCGGCAACCTGGACGGCGTCGCGGACGCGGTCAAGCTGGTCGGCGCCGACACCGTCGCTGTCACCTCCTGTGCCGATATCGACCCGGCCCGGCTGCGCCGGTTGGCCTGGGAGCTGGAGGGCAGCGACACCGACCTGGTCGTCGCGCCCGGCCTGATGGAGGTGGCCGGGCCCCGGCTGCACATCCGGCCGTTCACCGGGCTGCCGCTGCTGCACGTCGAGGAGCCGGAGTTCTCCGGCGCCCGGCGCGTGGTGAAGGGTGCCGTCGACAAGACCATCGCCGCGTTCGCGCTGGCGCTGTTCGCGCCGCTGCTGTTCGCCATCGGCATGGCCATCCGGCTGACCAGCCCCGGCCCGGCCATCTTCCGGCAGACCCGGATCGGCAAGGACGGCCGCGAGTTCACCATGTTCAAGTTCCGCACCATGGTGAACGACGCCGAGGCCCGCCGCGCCGAGCTGGTCGGCCAGAACGAGCGGGCCGAGGGCCTGCTCTTCAAGATCAAGCAGGACCCACGGGTGACCCCGGTCGGCCGGATCCTCCGCAAGCTGTCCCTGGACGAGCTGCCGCAGCTGATGAACGTGCTCGGCGGCAGCATGTCCCTGGT
>Ga0307500_10000578_pt1 | contig 11808 bp, 7 predicted proteins | sample 14_S_MG_FD_201362 | JGI IMG/M metagenome (GOLD analysis project Ga0307500, IMG submission 201362) | Soil microbial communities from Populus trichocarpa stands in riparian zone in the Pacific Northwest, United States - 14_S | ecosystem: Environmental > Terrestrial > Soil > Riparian zone > Trees... | reverse complement strand
AAGGAAGGCCTCCAGCCGCTCGGCGCCGCCGGCGGGAAGCTGCCCGCCAGGCTGGCACAGCATCTCGACCAGGCCGTGGGTCGACCCGGCCAGCAACTCGGCCAGCGCCGGCGCCGGCATGGGCCGCCGGGGACTGTAGGGGTGCCGGTCGTGCCGGCCCGGTGTGGTGATGCCGTCGGCCACGATTTGCGCGGCCCGGGGTGCGAGCAGGACGCCGCATCGGTAGGTGCCGGTGGCCAGGTGCACCATCGGGTGGCCGGTGCGGCCCAGCAGGGGAAGGTGGTCGGTGGTCACCGGCCGGTGACCAACCCGGACGTCGAGCAGTTCGGCCTCACGCAGCCGGGTGTTGAGTTCGGCGCCGCCGTCGTGCACGAGCGTGGCGATCTCGTCGAGACCGGCGCTGCGGCCGTAGTCCGGCTGGGTGGACAGCCGGTTCGTCCCGCCGAGGTAGAGCCGCCCGTCCGGGCGGGGCACCAGGTGGCTGCCACACGCGAACCCGCGGTTGGGCGTGCGGATCGCCACCGGCACCGTGAACGGCGCCCGCACCAGCAGCGAGGTCCCACGTCCGGACCACAGCGGCGGGGCGCCGACCTGCTCGGCCAACTCGCCGTCCCCCAGCACAACGGGGATCGCCGCTCCAGCGGCGAGCACGACATGCGCGCACGTGATCGCGGTCCCGTCGTCGGCCGCCACCACCAGCTGCTCACCAGACTCCCGGACACCGGTCACCAGCGCGTCGGTCCAGGTGCAGCGCGGGTGCCCGTACACCGCGGCGGCCAGCGCCGCGGTCAGCGCGGTCGCATCGACGCTGGCCTCGGTGGGAAGCCACAGCGCCTGGTGCGCGCGGTGCTGCGGCGCCAGCCCGATCACTTCGCCCGGATCGGCCGTCTCCGCGGGGTCGCCGTGCTCAATGGCGGCGGCTCGGATCGCCGCCAGCTCCGCGGCGTCATCGGCACCCACCGCGTTGGCAACGACCCACACGCCAGGCACCAGCGCCAGCGAGCGGCCACTGGCCGCAGTGATGGCGGCCAGCCACTGCTCGTACCCGGCACGCGCTGCCAGCCGCTCGCCGACCTCCACCCGGACCCGGTCCGGCGGGTGGGTCGACTCCACCTCACTGAACACGGTCAGCATCGCACCCGCCGCGCGGGAGGCCTGCCCGCCGTGCGGGCCGGTCCGGGGACCGACAACCGCGACCGCCATCCCACGCTGCGCCAACTCGAAAGCGGTAGCCAGGCCGAGCAACCCGGAACCGGCAACCGTCACGTCCGCACTGCCCTTGATCATCACTCCTGCCCCTCCACAGGTCGGGTCGCCGCCAAGGTGTGCACCTCGAACCGCAGCCCGGTGAAGGCCGCGCTGCCGGCCGCCCGCAGCTGGTAGAGCCGTGCCAGCAGCACGTCCCGGGCTGCCGCGTACCGGCGCAGCGGGATGTCCAGCTCGCACACCTGCAAGGTCCTGACCGCGTAGCCGGCCGCGGTCAGCCGGGCCTCGGTGCGAGCGACATCGGTCAGCGACGAATGCGCCAGCAGCAAGGTGCCGCCCGGGCGAAGCAGATCGTCCAACCTCGCCAACAGCACGTCGTACAGCGCCCGCCCATCCACCCCGCCGACCAGCGCCGTCTCCAGGCCGTCCGCGCTCGCGTAGGCCGGATCGGATGGGAAATGCGGCGGGTTGCAGACCACCAGATCCCACCGCGGCGGTCCGGCCAGGGCGGCGAGATCCCCGGTGATCGCCTCCACCACGCCGGGGTCCAGGCCGTTGCGCGCGGCGTTGTCGATGGCGGCGGCGGTGCACGCCGGGTTCACATCCAGCGCCGTCACCCGCGCCGCACCGGCGAGCAGCAAGGCCACGGTGTAGAGGCCGGACCCGCAGCCGACATCCAGCACCTGGGCCCCCACGATCGGGACGGCCGCCTCGCCGTTCAACGCCGCGAGCAGCGAGACGCCGACATCCGTCGGGAACAGCACGTCGCCCGCGGCGCCCAACCGCAGCCGACAGCCCCGGAATACGTACTCACCGACCGCCGGACCCGCGGTCTCACCACCGATCGGGCACAGCACGTTGCCCACGCCAGGGGGCAACACCAGCCGCGGCCTGTCGCCAACCATCGTCAATGCTCCGGTACCCACCATCGAACGGTCCCTTCTCTCACTGCAGCGTCTGTTCGTTGCCGTCGGACACCGCCGCCTCGTGTCTGCGCCAGACAAGCAGCGCCCCCGGCAGCCCGGGAGGGCTCACGAGGGGGCTCACGGATCGCACAACCGCACACGGCGGCGCGAGACGGTCGTACCGTGTCGCAAATCAGATACTTGGCGGTCTGCGACGGCCCGCACGGCACGGAAGGCGTCGAGATGGTGGAATCCGGGCGGCGTACCAGCCCCAACCGGCTCTTGATCGCGCTGCTGGAACAGGCCGGACCCAGCCGGGAAGGTCTCGCTCGCCGGATCAATGCACTGGCCGCCGAAAGCGGCTTGGAACGGCACTACACGCACACCAGCGTCCAGAACTGGGCACAACGCGGCATGATCCCCACGCCGCCGATCCCCCAACTGCTGGCACAGGCCCTCAGTGAATACCTGAGCCGCCAGATCACGCTTGGTGAGATTGGTATGACGGAGAGCGAGACAGCCAGGTTGTCGATGGGGTTGGATTTCCCTCGCGAGCTCGCGCCCGCCGTCCGCAACGCCGTCGACCTTTGGAGTGACGTGGAACGCCGCGACTTCCTAGCCAGCGCCAGCACCGGCACGTTCGCCGTCGCCGCGTACAACACGCCGCTGACCCGGTGGCTCATCAACCCCGCCGACGTGGGCACCGCCCACCGCGGCACCGGCCGGACTGTCGGCGCCGCCGACGTCGCCAGCCTGCGCGCATCCGCCGACCAGGCCCGCCGCTGGGACTCCCAATACGGCGGCGGCGACTGGCGCACCGCCGCAGTCGCCCGATGCCTGCACCACCAGGCAGCCCCACTGCTGCGAGGCACCTACACCGACGCCACCGGCCGCGCCCTCTTCGCAGCGACCGCTGAACTGAGCCGGGTCGCCGGCTTCGCCTACTTCGACGCCGGCCACCACCGCCTCGCCCAGGCACACCTCATCCAGGCCCTGCGCCTGGCCCGAGCCGCCGGCGACGCCGCCCTCGGCGGGTACGTCCTGGCAACAATGGCGCTGCAGACACTGCTCCGCGGCTACACCAGCCAAGCCATCGACATGGCCGAAGCCGCCACACAACGCGCCAGCACTGCCGCCTCGCCCCGCGCAGCGGCCTTCTACAAGCTCATCGAAGGCCGCGCGCACGCCCGCGCCGCAGACTCCCGAGCCGCAGAGCGCGCGCTCGCCGCCGCCGACGAACACCTCAGCCGGGCAACACCCGACGACCCCGACCCCGCAGGCCTCGAATACATGACGCCCGAGCGACTCGCCGCCGACGCCACCGAGATCTACCGCGACCTACGACGACCCGATCTCGTCCACCGGTGGGACGCCCAAGCCCGCCGCCCCACCGGCTACACCCGGTCCACCGGAATGCGCGCCGCCATCGTCGCCTCAGCCCACGTACAGGCCAGACAACTCGACGAAGGCCTCCACCGAGGCCAGCAGGCACTCACGCTGCTCGCCACTGTCCACTCCCACCGAGCCAAGGACTACATCCGCGGGCTGCTCATCGAACTCCGCCCCTGGGAACAAGAGCCCCAGGTACGCGAATACGCGCGACGGGCATCCGCATTCCTCGCCGCCTGACCAGAGCGCATCCGCCCGGTGGGCCGCCTGCCGGCTGAGGCACGGCGACAGACGCTTCCACACGTACGTTCATCCCATCGAGTGAGGGTGCACCGCCATCGAGGCGCCCCGAATCCTACTGTTGAGGCTCTATCATTCTCTGGGCGGAGTAGTCGCTGATCGGGGAGGCCAGGAATGGTGGACCGCTGGAAAATTCACGCGATCGTTGCGAGTGCAGCCAGCGTGTGGTTAGTACTCGCTTTGCTCTCCGGTCAAGCGTTGTCACCTAAGCCTTTGCATCTTTACTCAAGCGCTGCTGCTGCTGCGACATTCACTCTAATTGGCTACGACCGCTATCTCTGGCGCTGGCGACCTACTCGGCGTTTTACCCGCATTCTCTTCTTGGTGGGACGTGGCGTGGCCAAGGTCGCGGAGCAAAAGCAGCGGCACGTCGGTACCGTCCCAGATCGGGTGGCGCCCGACTGGTTGCGGTATACCTGGACAGGAATTGTCGCCGTGACCGTTCGCTGTCTGGAGAGCAGTCCTCCGGCGAGATGCAAGTCCTATCGTGGTGGGCAGGGTCCGTCGACGAGCGTCTCCTCCAGCATCCAGGCGAAGGTGGATGCGGTTCTCGTCGGCGTACGTACTTGACGATAGCGCTTGCCGTCCTGTCCAGTCACCGACGGCATTTGGACTGGCATAGTGATCGGATCGTCCTTGCGTTTGACGACAAGAACCTGGCCGTTGTTTGGGGCCGAGAAAACCTTGGCGTCATCTATCAGGACACGAGCGCAGGCGACGGGAATCGTCGCGTGCGGTGACGACGGACTAGCGCCGCGACGGTGTGCAAATGCGAACCAGCTCCCCCCGCCCAGGATGGCTAGAACGGCCACGGCTGGCGCAAGCCGTCGTACGCTCGGCCGCCATCGCCGCTTTCGCGGGCGAGAATATGTGAGCGTTGCGGGACGGGCGCTCGATCGCGCCGGCACAACAAGACCATTGTGCAGCGGCCGGCGACGTATCTGCCGCGACGCCACGGCGCTCGGGGCGCGCAAGACGGGAAGGTACCTTGAGGACGAGGAGCTCGACCGCGGTCGAGCTCGGCCCGATGAAGTACGGTCGACTCTTTGCCGCTTCGCCGCCTGAAGGTGCTTGTCCTCAACTGCCGCTTCGTCCCAGCGCCGCGACCAGAGCTCTCCCGCTTGACCGAGAGCTACGGCGGCCACCACGAAGGTGTGCTTGCGTACCCGGCGACCGTGGGCTACTTGGTCTCGCAGGGTCCCTTCCGGATACGGTTGACGAAGTATTGTGGCAATCTCCGCTGCCCAGCTCGAAAACTGACGGTCTTGCTCCCGCCTAATATCCTCAAGCTCAGACCAAAGCCGGTGAAACGGCTGGTGCAGCTGGTTGCGTCGCCGCCGTGGTCGCTGACTCATCCTCATCCCCTCCTACTCGCGAGTACGCGGCCGGCGTCCTGGTGATAGTCATCGCACAAACCGTCCCGTGACCTGCGCTTTTCCGAAGTTCAGAGAAGTTCGGTGGTGCTCCGATGACAAGGCGACGATCACCGAGGCAAAATGGCTATGGAGGCAAAGCGGCCCGTCGGCGCACAACGCTGTAGGGCTCCACTGCCACGCCCGTCGCGCGACAGGAACCGGGATCGCCACCCGCAATCTTCCCTCCCGCGCGGCCCGACCGGCTGAGCGCCGTGATGACTGGCAAATCGCTGATGCACCGTACAGCGAACGCAGGTGACCATCCAGCCCAACACACAGCGGCGCGCTCGGTCGGTAGTCCTCATCGCACCTAGTAGCTGTACGAAGGAGTCATGTGTTCCTCCGATCACTGCTGTCGAGTCGGAGCCGGGGGCACGGGTCCTCATCCGTGCTCCTGACGACGCTCTGGCTTGTGGCGATGATGATCGTCGCCTCAGCCAGTTCGCAAGTACCATCGCCACTCATCCGAGTTGCAGCGACGGACGCGGCTACCGCCCAATCGACGCTGCCGCCCAATCCCATCCTGTCGCGCGTGGCAGACCCGAGCGTCCTGCGCGCCGGACGCTTCTTCTACGCCTACTCGACCTCGAACTTCAAGGATAGCCAGGACGTCGGTGCGATGCCGGTCTACCGCTCGACGGACCTGATTCATTGGACCAGGGTCGGTCAGATCTTCAGAAACGACCATCTGCCGTCCTGGACCGCGCCCGACCAGACGGGAATCCACAAGTTCTGGGGCCCAGATGTCCACCTCATCGGCGGCCAGTACGTCGCCTACTATTCGGCACTGGACCGGCGCGGGCAATTCTCCGTCGGCGTAGCCACTGCTCCGCACCCCTGGGGTCCGTTCCGGGATCGCGGAATAGTTCGCCGGGAGTCGGGTTTCGGTATCATCGATCCCAGCTTCTTCCGGGATCCCAAAGACGGGGCGTTGTACCTGCTTTGGAAGAACAATGTCAATCCCGACAAGCCGACCGATATCCTGCTGCAGCGGCTCAGGAGCGACGGCCTACGACTCGTCCGCGGCACGCCCACGCGGTTGATCAAGAACACGCTCGGTTGGGAAGGCGCTGTCGTCGAAGCACCGACGCTCGTCTACCGCAGGGGCGTATACGTGCTCTTCTACAGCGGCAATGCGGTCAGCACGGACCACTACGCCGTCGGCTTTGCCCGTTCGGCGGACCGTGTTACGGGTCCCTATGAGAAGCCGGGCGGTCTCGGGCCGATTCTGCGCAGTGATCCGGAATTCGTGGGGCCGGGCGGTCAGACGGTCCTGCGGGTCGACGGACAGTGGCTCATGTTCTATCACGCCCAGGTCCGTGGTTCGCGGCCGAGAGACCTCATGGTCGACAAGATCTGGTGGGACAGCGCCGGGCTTCCTCACGTCAACGATGGAACGCCGCGCAATGCAGAAGCCGCAACGGTCGCTACGCCGAGTGCGCCGGCGGCGACGGCCACTGTGGGCGGTGCAACGCCTGCCGACACATGTCAGTGGGTCGTGAGGTGGGACGATGCCGGAGTCTACGAACTGCCTCGACGGGACCAGGAGCCTGTAAAGACAAAGCATCGCGGCGACCAGGTGGGCGGTGGTTACTGCATGAAACACTTCAACGAGAGCGAGGGCGAGTGGTACGTCGCGGTCACCTGCGCCCGTGCCGAAGACGGCATCGGCTGGATGCGTCTCAACGCCCTCGACCCTGTGTAGACCGGCAGACCTGAGTCTGGAGGAGACACCGAAGCCGGCGTAACGCCGATCAGGCTGAATGGATGTACCGCGGCCGAGACGCAGACGGCCGCGGTACATCCATCTCGCGGTCCAGCACCAGGGTCCGGCGGTTGTGGATCGTGAGCCGATCGAGGATGGTCCGGCCGCGTCGGCAGGTGCGGCACCACTTCACCGGCGGAGGCTCCGCCGACCGACTGGTTGGCTGGGCCGCGACAAACCTCGGTTGGCAGTCGAGGTACGCAAACGATGGCCAGCCCTTACTCGTCTAGGCCAACCGGTCACCGCGCCGGCCGGCGTGAGCGAACCGGGCGTGGCCGGCGGTGGCGCCGACCGGCACTGCCGGCTGGTGCTGGAGCCGCCGCGGGTCGGGCCCGCCGAGCAGCTGGCGCCGTTGCCGGACGATGCGGGGCCTGTACCGGTTCGTCGGCGGTCGTCCGGCGAGCCTGTCGGAGTTACGGGACCGCCACCGCCGACAGTCCGCCCGCCGCCCGCCGCCCGCCGCCCGCCGGACGGCGGCGAGGGCTGGCTGGACTGGCTCGTCCGGACGGGACTTCCCGCGCCGCCGTCGGCACAGTCCAAGCCGCACTCACCGACGACGACTACGACGAGGGCGGGAGCGCCGAGCTGGCGACGGACCCCTCTGATCAACAACACGCATCCACCGCCGGCGACAAGACTGGCCGAAATGCCAGTCACAGATCAAGATCAAACGCCGCTATGCCGTCGTGCGCGCGAAGCACGCCGGGCCCGACTTGGGCCATTTAGTGCGTGCCGTGGATGGTGTTGAGGGCGGTGTGGAGGTCGTCGGGGATGGGGTCGGCGGCGGTGATGGTGTGGTCGCCGGCCTGGATCTCGATCGTGCGGTAGCGGCGGGTGGTGGTGACGAACTTGCGGATCGACCAGCCGGTGGTGGTTTCGATCCAGCGGGAGACGGCCAGGGCGGCGAACACGATGGTCAGGTGCGCTTCGATCGATTCGCGGGTGTGGTGGTAGATCGGCCGGGCGGCGAGGTCGGTCTTGCTCATCCGGAAGCTCTTCTCGATGTTCAGCAGCCGGCTGTAGGCCGTGATGACCTGCTCGGGGTCGGGGTCGGGCAGGTTGGTGACGTAGCCCTTGATCCCGGCCAGGGCGCGGTTCTTGGCCTCCAGTGCTCGGCCGACCGACTTGGTGGCGCCGGTGAGACGTACGTACCGGTTGCGTTTGATCGCGGTCTTGCCGGCGACGGCGTTCTCGGCTTTGGCGACCTGCTGGTCGATCCCGCGTAGCGTGCGGCGGGCCCGGTCGGCGCGGTAGGAGTAGATGAACGTCTGGTCCCGCCGCTTGTCGGCCGGGCCGGCGGGCCAGGGCTGGACGAACACCTGCCCGTCGCCGATCTGCTCGCCGGGGTGGGCCTTGCACCAGTCGGTGACCGCCCAGGGGATGTCGGGCAGGCGGCCGCCGAGGATGAACGACAGCCCGGCCGCCTCGATGCCACGCTTGTTCGCCTCCGACACCATGCCGGCGTCCGCGACGACGGTCACCTCGGACAGGTCGTGCTCGGCCAGGAAGGAGGTCAGCACCGGGAGCATGGTGGTGGTCTCTGCCCGGTTGCCCTCGAACGCGTGCACCATCAGCGGGAACCCGCCGGCGTCGGTGAGCAGACCCACCGTGATCTGCGGTTCCACGCGCCGCTCCTTGCTGAACCCCGGCTCACGGAACCCGTCACCGACATCGGCCTCGAAGTACAACGACGTCACGTCATAGAGCAGAAGCGTCGCCGGACCAAGCCTGACGTGGTCCGCGCAGGCCCGCGCCAGCCGAGCCCGCCACCGGCCACCGGCAGCATCAACAGGCGCCTGCTGCTCGATCTCCCCGTCGTTGTCAGCAGCGTCGTTGTCAGCCGCGTGGGCGCCGGCATAGAGGCGTAACCGGCGCTTGACCGTCCGGTACGACGGCGGCGCAACGCCGGCTTCCTCCAACACGCGCAGCGAGTCCAGCTTGCTGGTCGGCTCGATGATCCGCGCCAGCACAAACGCCTGGAACACCTCGTCCCGCCCGGTCGCGGCACCGAACCCGAGCACGTCATAGCCGCGGGCCAGCGCATCCAGCAGGTGCCCCATCCGCGAGGAGGTGATCGGCAGCGCCGCCCCGCCGCTGGCCGGACTGCCCGGCATCCGCAGCTCCAACTCGCCCTGGCCGGCGGCCAACCGCTGCCGCGCCACCGCCTTCAACAGCTCCAGATCCACATCGGTGTGCGCCGAGCCGATGTGCTCGATATCGCGCGACCCCCGCCGCTGCGAGTGCACGATCTGCACCGCCCGCGCCCCCGACGCCGTCCGCACCGTCCGGACATAAGCCACAACCCAGCAGCCTAGAACCACCCGCTTAGTGCGTGCCTCCCAGCACGAACTACCAGGTCACAGCCCCGCCGCTACCCGAACCGCCGAACTGTGGCCCAAGTCGGGTCACAGATCAAGATCAAACGCCGCTATGCCGTCGTGCGCGCGAAGCACGCCGGGGCCTCTCGCGCGCTCACGCGCGCCCAGTTGTCGATGGCGCTCATGGCCGAGCGGCAGCCAGCGCCTCGGCGTGCTGGCCCAACAAGGCCCGAGTGGACGGATACGCTCGGCCTGACCCGTCGGCTGGGCGGCTTCCTGACCGCCGCGTGCGATCGGCGCCCGTGGTCGCCGGACCCGTTGTCCCCGGCACTCCTTGCCGCCGGCGAGGGCTCGACGACGGACGCCTCCCGCCGCCCGGTCGACGAGGTTCACATCATGCGGGCTGCCGATCGAACGTGCCGATGTGCGTGCATTCGATCATTGTGACGAGCAGGCGTCGATCGTGCAGTTGATGCCTGGTGGCGACCCAGTGGGGGCGACAAGACTCCCAGTTGCCGTGGAAGCCAAAGGCTCCGGGCATGACCGATGATACGTCCTTATTCGTCAGGGCATTCCGGCAGTATGGACTATCGTTGAAGATTGAAGGAATCCAGGAAGTCGCGTTTGGAGCCCTTGGTCTTCCGACAATACAGGTCCGGCAGCACTGCCGACGTAGGTCGATGGTGCGGCGTCAGTCCTCTAGTAGCGACGCCCAGGCTTTGGTGCTCGCATCAGGGGCGAGTACAAAAAGTACCTGTGCCGCGCGGGATAGCGCAACGTAGGCGATGCGCTTGTGCTCGCACTCCACCAAATTGTGCGTGAGAATCTTGGCCCACATGTTGCTGCCGCCAGGCGAACAGCCGCAGCCATTCGACCGCGCTTTTGTGTAAAACACTACGCCGTCGTAGGTTTCGCCCTTGACGCCGTGCACGGTTGAGAACGTCACACGGATATCCGGGTACTGAGCATGAGGAAAATAGACCCTTGCATCGTTGGCCGTGAATAGGCTCGACAGCGAGGCGTCCTGACTTTGCTTTGCGGAAGCGAAGGCGGCGCACTCGCCCTGAGTCCTTTTTAACCACTTGCGCGGCATTCCAACAAGATCAACATCGAAGAAGGTGACGCAGGACGAGATTGTAACGTCTTGGCCAATCGGTAGCTGCGCCTCAATCTTTCTGAGGTCGGCCACCAGTGTGCTTCTGTAGGCAACAAGGGTCGACTCTCCTAGTCTCCAATTCTCCGTCAGGACACGACGCATCTCCCGCCGGGATGCATACTCTCCCGAGTTGAATAGGACGGTTTCATACGCGGTCGCGGCGCCGTACAAGTCGTTGCTGAGCAAGTAGTGAATTACGCGTAGAAAGTTCTTCGTTTGCATATCTGCCCACTCAGGTGCGTCCTGCAGCAGCGCCGACCCACCAGCAAAGTAGCCTTGCAGCCGGGACACGCTGTCACTGGAGCGGGCGACGACCGCGATCGTCCTGCTGTCCGCACCCTCATCGTGCGGCTGCACATCCGACAACAGCCTTGCCATATCGCAGACGGCGGCGAGGACGTCATCCTTCTCATTTGCCGGTCCGTATGCCCTTACCTGCACGGGCTCCGTGTAGTTCTTGTTCTTTCCACCGGCGGCCACCTGAATTGCTTTACCGTCCGCCATCATTCTAGCAAGAGCTCCGCAGATGGCCGGGCTGCAACGAAACGTCTCGGATAGCGTCTGCGGCCGCCAGCCGTTCTCAGTCTTCCTAGCCACGAACAATTGCGGCTTGGCCGTGTTCCATTCGTAAATTGCCTGGTACTCGTCGCCGACCAGCACCACCTGCGTTTGACCGGCTGCCATGAGTTGGGTCAAAAGCGCGTGCTGCACCGCGGTCATGTCCTGCGCTTCGTCGATTACCAGCACCGGGAAGCGCCGCGCGATTGATTGAGCCAGGATCGCGGAGCCAGCGAGCGTCTTGTACGTGAGATAGTTTGCGTCGCATTGGGTGGCAAGCCCCTGTGCCCAAACGTGGCGCTTCATCGCCACGATATTCTTTGTGTTTGAACTACTGGGCTTAGCAGCGACCCGTGTCTGGCGGAAGTTCACCCGCCGCGGAGTTTTATCGACGATCAGCGGGGCGTCGTCGGCATCGAGGCTGTAGCAGTCGAAAAACAACAAGCTCGATGCGATAGGCGGAAGGCCGGCTTTCACCTCGTCTGTAGCACGCCAAAAGCTGTATGGTTCCCCTACGAGCCTTGGCCTGCCGCCGGCGAAACCCATTTCGCGCGCACCAAAGGGGAGAAAAACGAACTGGTTGATGAAGGCATCAATAGTGCCGACAAAGTGTGGTGATGCAAGAAGTGCGTTGGACTTCCCGCGCCTGCTAAACCTCTGTTCGAGCTCCTGCCTGGCAACGTTGGTGTAGGACAAGACCGCCATACCTTGCCACGGCTTGTAGTCGCGCCACCTGTCCACCACGTCGATGCAGTACTCCGCGACAGTGGTCGTCTTACCAGTTCCAGGGCGGGCG
>Ga0307500_10000576_pt1 | contig 11818 bp, 10 predicted proteins | sample 14_S_MG_FD_201362 | JGI IMG/M metagenome (GOLD analysis project Ga0307500, IMG submission 201362) | Soil microbial communities from Populus trichocarpa stands in riparian zone in the Pacific Northwest, United States - 14_S | ecosystem: Environmental > Terrestrial > Soil > Riparian zone > Trees... | reverse complement strand
CGTTCGTCCAGTTCCGCACGCACACATAGTGCCGAGAGGTCGGCGAGCTGCAGCGGCGGCTGCGGCGAACCGGGCGACACCACTTCGCCCACCCGCACATTGACCTGCAGCACCGTACCGTCGATCGGTGCCCGCACCGTCATTTTGTCGAGGACGGATCGCGCCACCGCGGATTCCGATCGGGCGATGCTGAGCTGGCCCTCCAGCGAGGTCGGCAAAGCGCCGTCGTCCTCGGCGGTGCGAAGTTCGTCCTGCCGTGTCGACAGATCATTCTGGGCGCGTGTGAACGCCAGCCGGGCCGCGGTCAGGTCGGCCTCCGACCCGCCGCTGGCCCGTCGCCTCGCGGCCGACCGATCAACGGCCGATCGCGCGTCATACAGCGTCCGTTCGGCATCGGCCACGGCATCCAACGCCTTGCGCCGCGTCTTCGCACTGCCCGTCGCCGACTTTTCATCCCGGGCGCGCTCGCGCAAGCCGACCTGCGTCTCCGCCGCCGCCAACCGCGCCCTCAGCTCATCGTCCGCGAGCTGGATCAGCGCTTCACCCGCAAATACCTTGTCATTGGTCTTCACCAGTACCTTCTGAACCACCCCGACCACAGCCGTTGCGACCTTGATCTGGCCCGAGCAAGCCTCGATGCGGCCGGGCGCAACTGCCTGCCAGCGCTTTTCCGGCGGGGTTTCGGCCGATACGCCCCCCCACCTGGTCGGCCCGACGGGGGCGATCGCCGTAATCGCGTACAGCGCCCCGGCGCCCGCAATCAGGGCTACGACGGCGACCAGGGCGGTCCGGCGCTTCGACATGACTAGTGGTTCTCCAGCGTTTGGCGAATGCCGCCGCGTTCCTCGGCAATGATCCGTCCGTCCTCGATATGAACGACCCGGTCCGCGAATGGCAACAGACGCGGATCATGCGTCACAATCAGCACGGCGTGTCCCTGTTCCCTGGCGATCTCGGCGAGCAGCTTCATGACCGCCTGGCCATTGGCCCCATCAAGCGCGGCGGTGGGCTCGTCGGCAAGGATGATGGACGGGTTTCCGACGATGGCGCGCGCGATCGCCACCCGCTGCTGTTCGCCGCCGCTCAGTTCGCGCGGATACGCCTTTATCTTGTGGGCCAGGCCGACCTTTGCCAGTGCCTCGCGAGACCGGACCTTTGCCGCCCTCGAGCGCTCGCCGCGGACATCGAGCGCGAGCCTGACATTGTCGGTGGTGGACAAGGTCGGAAACAGGTGAAACGACTGGAACACAAAACCCACATGGTCGCGCCTGAGACGCGCCAGCTCCTCGGGATCGAGGCCGGCGGTCGAATGCTGGCAGACGCGAACCGTTCCCTCCGTCGGCGTCAGCATGCACCCGAGGATGGACAGCAGCGTGGTCTTGCCGCTCCCGGAAGGCCCCATCAGCAGAGTGAGTTCGCCGCCGTTGAGGGCCAGGCTCACGCCCTTGAGCGCCGCCACCTTGCCAGCGCCACTGCCAAGCTCCTTCGTCAGGTTCACCGCCTCGAGCAATGGTTCGGTCATCGCGTGAACACCATGGCGGGCTCGATGCGGGTGACCTGGACGATCGCCGCGATCGAAGACCCGATGCACATGACGAGGGTCAAAAGGAACAGGCCGGCCATCAGTTCGGGCGTAATGACGATCGGCAATGCCGTCCCCGCGGTCAGCCGTACGACGGCGTCGCCGGCCAGCGCGGCGAGGGAAAAGCCGATGACGGCGCTCAGCACCGCCTGCCAGATGATTACTTTGTAGATATACCGTCGTGAGGAGCCGATCGCCCGCAGGGTGGCGAATTCGTTCAGGTGCTCCTTCGTGCTCGCATAAAGCGTCTGGGCGACCACGACGGTGCCGACGATCACGCCGAGCAGGGCGCCCGCGAACAGCGCGGCCCCGGCGCCGGTCCCGAACAGCCAGAATGTGCGGCTGCGCTCGCGAAACTCGGCCGGGGTAAGGACCTCGACGTTGGTGATATCAGACATCAACTGCCGGCGAATGGCGCTGCGGTCGGCATCGGCGTTGAGGCGAACGATAATGTAGGTCGCCTTTCCGGACGGTACCCCCGTGTAGGTCCGCGCCCGCTCGACGTCCATGAACACGAACGGCGTCGTGGTGAATGACCTGATACCGTTGGTGACGGCCGCCACCTGCACCGGTTGCTGCCGGATTTCGGCGGTCGCGCCGATCCCGGAGATGCCAAGGCGATCGAAATAGGTCCGGTCGACCGCCACCGCCCTGGCGCTCGCCAGCGCCTCGATCCGGCCTTCCACCAGGTCCCACGGCTGCAGCCCGCCGGCCCGCAGGTCCGAACCGATCACGAACACCGGCGTCATCGCCCCGCTCGGCATTCGCCAGTCGGCAAATCCGATCACGACGGGAATGGCGTCGGCCACGCCGTTGATGGCAAGCGCGCGATAGCGCTCGCGCGTGTTCAGCAGGGAGGGGTCTTCGAAGGCCTTGGTTCCGCGCGGCATGACCCAGAGATCGGCGGACGAATGGTCGATCATCGTCGTCACCATGCGCCCGAAGCCGAAATAGAGCCCCATCTGAATGGTGACCAGAACGATTGAAAACACGATCCCGATCACGGTGGCAACGAAACGCAGCCGGTCATGAAACAGGTTTCGAAAAGCGATGGTGAAAACCAATGGCATGCTACCGGGGGCCGATTACTTTCTGTCCCATGTCAGTTTGGTTTTCGATGATCGGAAAAGCCAGCCATTAATGGCGGGCTCCGTCCAACGGATACGGGGTGGGTGGCAGGGAGGCGAGGTAGGGAGGAGCGAATGGAACGCCAGCACTTCGCCCGCAATTCGCCGCCAACGTGACGATTTGGTGGCGCGTCTGGCACCATAGTTCTGAATGCAGAACCCCAGCGGTTGCACTGCAGCGTTGGCGACAAGGCACCAAAATCCATGCGGAGAATCCGTGGCGGACAATCCATCAGGGTCAATCCGATTTGTCGCCGCCTTCGTCCTTCTGGATATCGGCTTCTTCCTTCACCAGCGTGAGCAGCTTCAGCGTCAGGAATGTGAACACCGCCACCGTAACCGCGACATCGTAGCTGCCGAGCCCGACTGAGACGCCGATCGCGCCGGTGGCCCACAGGCTTGCGGCCGTGGCCGTACCCTGCACGGTGGTGCCCTGCTTGAGGATCGCGCCGCCGCCGATGAAGCCGATGCCCGTGATCAGACCTTCAACGACCTTTGCCAGGCCGTCAGGCGAATGCACCAGCAGGCTCTCGCTGGCCTGGATGAACCCGCAGCTTGCCATTGCAACCAGTGGGAAAGTTCGCAGGCCCGCGCTGCGCGCCCGTTTCTCGCGGTCCCAGCCGATCGGGACGGCGAGCATGAAGGCCGCGGCCAGCGTCACGAAATGAACGCCAATCTGAAATTTGTCCAAAGCCCGCCCTCGTGAAACCAAAGCCCCACGCCGGCAATAGACGAACTCCCGTTACGCCGCCATGCGACGTAAGGCTTCAGCTGGCAAACAGTGGTGGAACTACGGCGTGGCGTTCTTCCTCAACGCATCCGCCACGGAAACGTTCACCACCGGCGCGCCGCCGCTCGAACCAGAAGCGGCCGCCGCATCAGGCGACACGCTGACGATCGCCGCTTCGGTCCGGTATTGCGGCAGATGATTTTCGAGCGCGTAGAACACGCACAGCACGAGGCTGGACCAGACCGCCAGGCTGAAATAAAGCGACATCCAGGCGATCTCGTCTTTCCACTCGGCAAGGTCGTGCGTCACCACCCAGCGCGTGCTCACGTCGCGCAGGCCCTCGCGGGGCGTCAGGCGCTTGTCGCCATCGGCATCTCCGGTCCGCCAGCGTTTCAGGTACATCGGGACGTCGATCGTCATCAGAAACGCCAGAAAGCCGGCAATGCCTGCGATGGCTACGGCCAGCACCACGCGAACCGCACCATGAAATTCCGGCAGCAGGCGGCAAAGGCCGACGCCGACGATGAAGAAGGCAACCGCCCACAGCGAATTCTCGATCGCGTTGCCGAGATAGTTTCGGGTCAGCACCGCATACCATGAGAGGCATTCCGCGATCAGGATCAGCGGCACGATCACCCACGCGGCATTCACGGTTGTTTCCGCCCCGGTCATGGTGCCGAGTTGGTGCAGGAGGATCGCCCATTGCGCCACAAAAGCGATCTCGGCCACGGTCGCCACTGACCGTCCGACCATGACGCTCGACAGCCAGGTGTCGAACAGGCAGATCCGCTGCACGTCCGCGCGCGGCAGAAACGACCTGAAGGCGCAGCCGAAAACATAGGCCGCACAGAACAGCATCATCATCCCGATGCCGGACGCGCCGCCGGCAGCGCCAGCCGGCTGCAGCGGAAGCTCGCGATACAGCACGAACCAGACGGCGATATTGACGCCGCTCACCAGCGTCAGCAGGCCCCACCACCAGGACACCGGATTAGACCAGGCCAGCGAACCTGACCGCGCCTGCCATTCCATACTCATTCGCCGCTCCGCCGTAATCGAACTGACATCTGTTTGTATTAATACTGTCACAGATGGCGGCAGGTCACGACAAAAATGCGTGTGGGGCAACGGGGCATTTTGGGGGCAGGGACGTTACGATCGCGCGGGCTGCCCTGCGACGCGGCTCCTCCAGCGGCGCCTGATGCGTCCGCCGGCTGGGCAGACTTGTCTATCCGGCGTCACCGCCGCGGCGGCGCGAACGGGGCGATCGTTGTATTGTGGAAGGCTGCGACCTGCCTTGGCGGCCGTTGACGCCAGCGCGATCGCGAGCTCGTCAAAGTGCTCGGCCCGAATCCCGAACTCGACTACCCGATGTTTCTTCTCGCGCACAAGGACGTCAGAAGATTTCCGAGGGTGAGCGCCGTCTTCGAATTTTGTGTTCGGGGCTGAAGCCGGTGCTGACGCGCGGCGAGATGAAGCGATCGCAGCAAGGCGACAATTGACTTCGTCGCACCGGCGGTGTCGCGAACTCAGGCCAGGAATTTCTCAGGGCAGGAATTTTACGCCGTAGGTCTTGCCCCGGCGCCAGACCACTTCGCACGACTGGCGCGTCGTATGTTCGGGCACCAGCGCTATATCAAAGCTGTCCCTGACGTCCAGCGCGGCGTCGGTCACGACCTTGGCGCCGCCCGGCGAGACGTCCAGAATGAAGCATTCAATTTTCGTCACCCCGTCGTCGACCGTCATCCAGGTCGGCCGTTTGCGCAGCTCGCGTCGCGGCTCGCGCTGCACCTTTGTCCTTTGGTCGTCGACGATCATGGTGGCCATCCCTCATTGCTACCCAGTCGGCTGGGTATTTGAAGCAGGCCACCAGGCTAATGATGACTTCGTAAAGTTTCCTTAGTTTATCGTTTCAAGTTTACCGGTTTACTTCGCGAGTCGTAAGCGAGTCCGGCCACTTTGCCTGCGCTGCCGCGACGTCTGCGATTTCCTTCGCGCCGCAGCAAACCGGCGCCGCGCACGTCTAAATTGAGTTTCAACACGCCTGGAAAACGCTTACTCTCGATATCAGCCGGATAGCGCAGGGGGACGGCCCGGCCGCAACATAATCAAAACCCTCATCATCAATCCTTGGGAGGAAGACATGCGTCGGAATACTTTGGCGATTCTTGTGGCGTGCGCGGCCGTGACGATCTGCGGCCAGGCTCAGGCCCAGCAACCGGCTGCCGCCCCGGCGGCGGTACCGGACCAGATGCCGTTCGATGTCCCGTACGGAAATTCGATTACCGCCGACCGCGCCGTGGATATCGTAAAGGCGGTCGTTGCCGAGGCCACGAAATCTCCCCGCAACTGGAAGCTCGCCATTTCCGTCGTCGATACGCATGGCGAGCTTGTCTATTTCTACAAGATGGACAACACGCAGCACGCGTCGGTGACGATCTCGCAAAACAAGGCCCGAACGGCGGCGCGCTTTCGCCGCCCGACGCAGCTCTTCAACAACGTGATGCAGACCCCCGTCGGCGCTTATATCGCCACGTTGGACTCGCCGCCGCCGACCGCATCGCCCGGCGGTATTCCGCTTGTCGAGGGCGGCAAGATCATCGGCGCAGTCGGTTGCAGCGGCGCAACCGGCGACCAGGATGCGGTCGCCTGCAAGGCCGGCGCGGACACGGTGAAGTAGGCGCCTGCAATAATTGAATAGGATTTGTAGGGTGGGCAAAGGCGCGCGAGCGCCGTGCCCACCATCTATTCACAGCCGCGCATGAATGGTGGGCACGCTGCGCTTTGCCCACCCTACAACCGCGCAACGTCCTCAGAAATTCACCCGGTTCGAGATCGCGCCGTCGACAACGAGGTTCGAGCCTGTCGTGAAGGAGGAGGCCGGGCTCGCGAGGAACACCGCCGCATTGGCGATTTCCTGCGGCGTCGCCATGCGGCCGGTCGGGTTGCGCGCCAGCGCATCCTGATAGCGCTTCGGCATGTTCTGCTCGACCATGTTCCAGATGCCACCCTTGAAATAGACGGTGCCCGGCGACACCACGTTGACGCGGATTTTCTTGCCCGCGTATTGCCGCGCCAGTCCCTTGGCCATGTGGATCAGCGCCGCCTTGATCGGGCCGTAGGAACTGGCGGCGTCGGCTTGCGCCGCGGAAATCGATGAGATGATGACGAAGGCGGCGTCGCCGGTCTTTTCGCCGCTCGCCTCGAGCAAAGGCCGCGCGGCCTCGAAAGCGTTGACGGCGCCGAGCACGTCGAGCCGGAAGTTCTGCTCCCAGGAGGCGGGATCGCCGCCTTGCGCCATGGCTCCGGCATTGGAAAACAGCATGTCGACGCTGCCCAGCTCCCGCGCAACATCTGATATCCACGACTTCAATGCGGCGGCGTCGGTGATGTCCACGGGCGCGCCGGTCGCCTTCACCCCCATCGCCTGCAACTCGGCAACGGTGCCGGCAACCTGATCCGCGTTGCGGGCGCACACCGCGACGCCTGCGCCTTCGCCCGCCAGCGTGCCCGCAATCGCCCGCCCGATGCCGCGCGTACCGCCAAGCACGACGGCATTTCTGCCCTTCAAACCCAAGTCCATCCTGTTTTTTCCTTCGTTGATATCAGCGCATTGTAGCGGTGAAGATAACCCGGGAGAAAGCTGAAATCGTTCGCGCCGTGGCACCTGCGTGCGCATTGCCACGATGCATAGGATGGGTAGAGCGAAGCGAAACCCATCATCTTCTGCATCTTCCGCGCGAAGCTTTGATGGGTATCGCTTCGCTCCACCCATCCTACGAAACCCGTCCAACGACGAGTCTACTCCGGTGCCGCGCCCACCGGCGGGCCGCCGGGCGGGCGGTGGAGGAAGGTGATCGTCGCATAGGCGCCGACCCAGGAGCCTACGGCCGCAAAGGCAACGTAAGCCCAATTCTCGGTGTAGCTGATGACGGCGTAGGACGAGAGCAAATACCAGACGCTGCTCCAGGTTGCCGCCGGCACGCGCTTGCGCGCCACCACCGCCGAGGTGAACATGACGTAGACCGCATCCGTGGCCGCGGTCGCAAGCAAAACGGCACCCGCCGTCAGGGGATCGATGGCAGCCATTGCAACTCCTTCCGGGGGTCAAGGACGTAGCCCGGATGGAGCGGAGCGTAATCCGGGAATGTCATCCGCGGACACTGAATCCCGGATTGCGCTTCGCTCCATCCGGGCTACGTTTGCTTGGGATGTTAAAGAAGAACGTTAGGGAAGAGACCCACCGATGCAAAGCCCCCGCGAAATTCTCGCCGATATCTGGACCTCCACCGGCGGCGAGGTCTCCGCGCTCGACGCGCTCACGCTGACCGGCGACGAGCCGCAACTGCCGTCGTCGTTTCGCGTCGCTGCGGCCGCGCAGGTCAGCGTCGCCGCGACCGGGCTGGCGGCGGCCGAGATCTGGAAGATGCGCAGCGGCGAGGCGCAGGACGTTGCGGTCGATATGCGCCACGCCGCGGTCGAATGCCGGAGCGAACGTTATCTGCGCGTCGACGGCAAGCCGCCGCCGCCGGCCTGGGACGCGATCGCCGGTGTCTACAAAACCCGCGACGGCTTCGTCCGCCTGCACACCAATTTTCCGCATCACCGCGACGCCGTCTGCAAGGTGCTGGACTGCAAGCCGGAGCGTGACGCGGTGCAGGCTGCGCTGATGCAATGGGATGGTGAAGCGTTCGAGACCGCCGCCTATGCCGGCGGCTGTGTCGTCGCCTTCATGCGCTCGCATGAGCAATGGTCGGCAACGCCGCATGCAAAAGCGCTCGCCGGATTGCCGCTGATCTCAATCACGAAAATCGGCGAGGCCGCGCCAAAGCCCTGGCCCAAAGGCGAGCGGCCGCTTGCGGGCATTCGCGTGCTCGATCTGTCGCGCGTGATCGCAGGTCCGGTGGCGGGCCGGACGCTCGCCGCGCATGGCGCCGACGTGCTGCTGATCTCAGGCCCTGAACTGCCGGCGATCCCGTGGCTCACCATCGATACCGGCCGCGGCAAGCTGACGAGTTTTGTCGAACTCAAAACCGAGCAGGGCCGCGCAGCCCTGCGCGATCTGCTGGCCGAGGCGGATATCTTCTCGCAAGGCTACCGGCCGCACGGGATTTCCGCCCTCGGCTTCTCGCCGGAGGATGCCGCGCGCATCAATCCCGGTATCATTTATGTCACGCTGTCGGCCTATGGTGCCGCAGGTCCCTGGGCCGGGCGGCGCGGTTTCGACTCTTTGGTGCAGACCGCGACTGGATTCAACCATGCCGAGGGGCAGGCCGCCGGCGTCGATGGACCGAAGGAATTGCCCGCACAAATGCTCGACCATGCCACCGGATATTTCATGGCGTTCGGCGCCATGATGGCCAAAGCGCGCCAGGCGCGAGAAGGTGGCAGCTGGCACGTCCAGGTATCGCTGGCGCAGACCGGACGCTGGCTGTGGAATCTCGGCCGGGTCACCGGCGGTCTCGATACCCGGGATCTTACGGGGGAAGCGGTAACGCCCTTCATCGAGGAACTCAGCTCAGGCTTTGGTGCATTGCGGTCGGTCAGGCACGCCGCGATTCTGTCGAAAACCCCGGCGTTTTGGGCCAGTCCGGCGATGCCGCTCGGCAGCCATCCGCCACAATGGCCGGCGCGCGCATGATGCAGTCATCCCTCGTTCAGCTTTACTTCTCCAAACTTTAACCTCGCCGCCAGACCCATTTTGGTTTTTTAGGTTGTGTAAATTGCCATTTGGGCACTATTAGCGGGCAGGTGAGGCAAAACGTCGCTGAGTGGTCCGGGCTCGTATGCTCAATAAAATAACAAAGCAATGGCAGGATCTTAGCTGGAAGCGATGGGCCATGCCCGTGGCGCTGGTGACGCTTGCGGTCGGCGCGGGCCTCTATGGCTTTACGAAAATCGGCGGCACCAAGACCGGACATTCGGAAGTCTCGAGCCAGTCCCGCAAGGGATTGCAACGCTACACGCCGAGCCCCGCCGAATGGGCGAGCCTGACCATTCAGCCCGTCACCGAACGCGGCTTCCGCGCCGAAAACGTCACCGAAGGCAAGATCGCGATCGACGAGGATCGCTCGACGCCGGTGTTCTCGCCTTATGCGGGACGGGTCACCAGGTTGCTGGCCAAGCCGGGCGACAGCGTCGTCAAGGGCCAGCCGCTGTTCGTGATCGAGGCCGCCGACAACGTTCAGGCGCAAAACGATTTCATCGGCGCGATGACCGCCATGAACAAGGCGAAGTCCGCGCTCGATCTGGCGCAATTGCAGGGAACGCGCGCCAAGGACCTGTTCGAGGGCAAGGCCGTTCCGCTGAAAGATTATCAGCAGAGCCAGGCGACGCTGATCCAGGCCGAAAACGACATGCGCTCGTCGCAGACGGCGATGGAGGCGGCGCGCAACAAGCTGCGCATTCTCGGCCTCACCGACGCGGACATCGCGACCTTCCAGGAAAAGCGCCTCATCAATCCGGAGACCACCATCTTCGCGCCGATCGCCGGCACCGTGGTCCAGCGCAAGATCGGCCCGGGCCAGTATGTCAACGCCGGCGCCAGCGACCCGGTCTATGTGATCGGCGATCTCTCCACCGTCTGGATGACGGCCTTCGTTCGCGAGAGCGATTGCGCGAGCGTCGCCATCGGGCAGGAGGTGACGTTCAACCTACTGGCGCTGCCGGGCCGTCCGTTGTCGGCGCGGCTCAACTACGTCGCCACCGCCATCGATCCGGCGACGCGCCGGCTGCTGGTCCGCGCCACCATCGACAACAAGGACCTCCTGCTGAAGCCGGAGATGTTCGCCAACGTCACGATCTATTCGGCGGGCGACCGTCCGGCGGTCGGCGTGCCGAAGCAGGCATTGATCTACGAGGGCGATCAGGTGCGGATCTGGGTCGCGCACCCGGACAAGACGATCGAATTGCGTCAGATCAAGCCCGGCCTCACCAATGGCGATCTCGTCGAGGTGGTCGGCAATCTGAAACCCGGCGAGCAGATCGTGACCAAGGGTGCGCTGTTCATCGACCGCGCCGCGTCCGGTAGCTGACCCCTCATTGAAAGCTCCGATCTGAATGGATCGCCTGGTCGCCCTCGCAGTCAGCCGCCGCTATTTGATGGTCGCCATGTTCGTCGCCGTGCTGGTCGGCGGCCTGATCGCGTTCAGGCAGCTCAACATCGAGGCCTACCCCGATCCGACCCCGCCGATGGTCGACATCGTGACGCAAAGTCCGGGCCTGTCGTCGGAAGAGATCGAACGCTACATCACGATCCCGATCGAGACCCAGGTCGCCGGCATCAAGAACCTGCGCACCATCCGCACCATCTCGCTGTACGGGCTGTCCGACGTCAAGCTGCAGTTCTCGTTCGACTACACCTATGAAGAGGCGCTGCAGCAGGTGTTGAACCGGCTGTCACAGCTCGCGCCGCTGCCGGGCAATGCGCAGCCGACCATCTCGCCGCTCAGTCCGACCGGCGAGATTTTTCGTTACCGCCTGAAAGGTCCGCCGAACTACAGCGTGCTCGACCTCAAGACGCTGCAGGACTGGGTGTTGCAGCGCCGTTTCCGCGCCGTGCCCGGCGTCGTCGACGTCACCGGCTGGGGCGGCAAGACCAAGACCTACGAGCTGCAGGTCGATTTCAACAAGCTGGTCGCCAACGGGCTGACGCTGCCGCAGGTGCTGCAGGCGATCGCCAACGCCAACATCAATGTCGGCGGCAATACCGTCAACATCGGCGCGCAATCCGCCGTGGTCCGCGGTGTCGGCCTGATCCGCTCGATCGAAGACCTCAACAGCACCATGGTCTCCCAGTCCGGCGGCAATCCGGTCCTGATCAAGGACATCGCCCATGTCACGATCGGCGAGAAGCCGCGGCTTGGCATCGCCGGCCTCGACCAGGACGACGACATCGTGCAGGGCATCGTGCTGATGCGGCGCGGCGAGCAGAGTTCGCCGACCATCGCCCGGGTCGAAAAGCTGGTCCACGACATCAACAATTCTTCGATCCTGCCGCCCGGCGTCAGGATCGAGCGGATCTACGACCGCAAGGACCTGATCGACATCACCACGCACACGGTGCTGCACAACATGGTGGTCGGGATCATCCTGATCGTGCTGCTGCAGTGGATATTCCTCGGCGATCTCCGCAGCGCAATGATCGTCGGCGCGACGATCCCGTTCGCGCTGTTTTTCGCCGTCATCATCCTGGTGCTGCGCGGCGAATCCGCCAACCTGCTGTCGGTCGGCGCGATCGATTTCGGCCTGATCGTCGACGCCACCGTGATCATGGTGGAGGCAATCTTCCGGCGGCTGACGCAGACCACCGCGCTCTCCGCCGCCGAGCAGAGCCACATCTCCTTCGAGACCACGATGGGGATGAAGAGCCACGCGATC
>Ga0307500_10000575_pt1 | contig 11820 bp, 7 predicted proteins | sample 14_S_MG_FD_201362 | JGI IMG/M metagenome (GOLD analysis project Ga0307500, IMG submission 201362) | Soil microbial communities from Populus trichocarpa stands in riparian zone in the Pacific Northwest, United States - 14_S | ecosystem: Environmental > Terrestrial > Soil > Riparian zone > Trees... | reverse complement strand
CAGAAGCAGGCTCAACGGCACAATCAGCGCGAGCCGCTTCTTGGCGTCAACCAGCGCGCCGTATTCGCCCGACCATTCGAGCGAATAGCCCTGGGGGAGCGGAACGTTCTTCTGAACCCGCTCCTGAGCCTCGACCACGGTCGAACCGAGATCGCGGTCGCGGACGCTATACTTCAGCGGGATAAAACGCTGGCTGTTCTCGCGGTAGATGTAAGCCGCGCCGCTGACGAGCTTGATCTCGCCAAGATCGCCAAGCCGAATATAGGCGGTCGGCGTCTTGGGATCCGAGTTTGGAAGCGCTACCGGAATCGCGCGAATGGCGTCGACATCCCTGCGGTATTCCGGAGCCAGGCGGACCGTCAGCGCGAAGATCATCTCGCCTTCGTAGACCTTGGAAACTTCCTGGCCGCCGATCGCGGCCTGGACCACGGAATTGATGTCGCTGATCGAGAAGCCGTAGCGCGCGGTCTTGGCGCGATCGATCTGGACGATCAGATTGGGCTGGCCGAGCAGGTTGAAACCGGCGGGATCGGCGACGCCGCGGACGCCCGAGAGTTCGGTCTTCACCGACTTGGACAGCCGTTCCAGCTCATTGAGGTCCCTGCCGAAGATCTTGATCGAGTTCTCGCCTTTCACGCCGGAGACGGCCTCCTCGATATTGTCCTGGATGTACTGCGAGAAGTTGAAATCGATGCCGACGAATTCCCGGTTGAGCTTCTCGCTCATCTGCTTGACCATCTGCTCCTTGGTCAGCCCCGATGGCCACGTGTCGGCCGGCTTGAGCGGAACGAAGAACTCGGCGAGAAACGAGCCGTCGGGATCGGTGCCTTCGTCACCGCGTCCCTGCTCGGAAAACACGGTCTGGACCGGCGGATAGCTCGCGATGATGGCGCGGATCTTGGCCACCGTTTCCATCCCGGCCTCGAGCGTGATTGTCGGCGGCATCACGGCGCGGATCCAGAGGTTGCCCTCCTCCAGCTTGGGCAGGAACTCGGTGCCGAGCCGCAATCCGAGACTGAGGCACAGCACGAGAAACACCGCGGCGATGGCTGCGGCGCGGCGATAGTTGCGGACCGCGCGCACCAGAATGGGCTGGTAGAGTTTGCGGATATGACGGACCACGAAGGTCTCGACTTCCTGGACATCGGCCGGCAGCAGGTATGAGGCCAGCACCGGCGTTATCGTGAAGGTCGCGATCACGGCGCCCAACAATGCATAGGCGTAGGTCCGCGCCATCGGCCCGAAGATCTGGCCTTCCACGCCCTGCATCGTGAAAAGTGGCAGAAACGCTGCGATGGTGATGATGACCGAAAAGAGGATCGCCTTGTCGACCTCGACCGCACCGGTCAGGATCCAGCCAAGTTTGTCGCTGCGCCTGGGGCTGCGCCCCTGTGGCAGCCGTGGCGAGTGATGGGCGATCTGGCGGAAGATGTTTTCCACCATGATGACGGTGCCGTCGACGATGATGCCGAGATCGATGGCACCGACCGACAGCAGGTTCGCGGACTCGCCTCGCATCACCGTGATCATCACGGCAAGCAACAGCGCCACCGGAATTGTGGCAGCGACGATCAACGCACAGCGGAGGTCGCCGAGAAACACCCATTGGATGAGAAAGATCAGCGCAATTCCGAACAGCAAATTATGCAGAACGGTCTGCACCGTGATCGCAACGAGATCGCCACGGTCATAGAACGGCACGATCTTGACGCCGGCCGGCAGCGAGCCGTCGGAGTTGATGCGCTCCACCGCAGCGCGTACGCGCTTGACCACGTCCATGGTGCGCTCGAGTTTCTGCATCAGGACGATGCCGGTAACGACGTCGGTCCTGTCGTCACGGCCGGCGAGGCCGAGCCGGGGTGCGTAGCCGATCTGGACCTTGGCTACGTCGGACACCAGTACCGGCACGCCGCCCTGCTGGGTCAATACGATATTGCCGATGTCGTCCATCGAGGTGACGACGCCGATGCTGCGGACATTGACCGATTGTTCGCCGATCGAGATGGTGCGGCCGCCGACGTTGGAATTGCTCGCCGAGATCGCGGTCATGATCTGCGGCAGCGTCAGCCCATAGGCCATCATGCGGTCGAGATTGATCTCGGCCTGGAACTCCTTGGTCTTGCCGCCGAGCACGGCGACGTCGGCGACACCCGGCACGATGCGCAGCTTGCGTTCGACCACCCAGTCCTGCAGCGTCTTGAGCTTCATGACGTCCATGCCCGGAGGCCCGGTCAGCTCGTAGCGAAAGATTTCGCTGATGCCGCCGGCCGGCGAGATCACCGGCAGGACACCGGCGGGCAGTGCCGCATCCTTCAGCCGGTTGATGGTCTGCTGGCGGACGAAATGATAGTCGCGGCCGTACTCGAACTGCAGACGGATGAAGCCCAGTCCGTAGACGGTGTTGGAGCGGATGAATTTCAGGCCGGGCGTGCTGGCGACCGCGATCTCGATCGGAATCGTGATGTAGCGCTCGACTTCCTCCGGCGACTGGCCTGCCTGCTGGGCGATGATCTCGATGATCGGCGGCGCCGGATCGGGATAGGCCTCGATGTTCAGGACCAGGAAAGCAACGCTGCCGATACCGATGAAGGCCACGAACGCGACCATCACCAAAAGCCGCCGCGAGAGGCAGAATGCGATCAGACTACGCAGCATCGATGACCCCGTACCGCCTGGTCATTGGCGCCACTCGTTGTCGACGAAGATCGCGCCGCGCGCGACCACCAGTTCTCCGGCATCGAGACCGCTGCGAATCTGCGTCAAGCCGTTCTGCTGGATACCGATGTCGACCACGCGGCGTTTGAACAGCCTCGGCTCGGTCTCGACCCAGACGGTGGCAACGTCGCCCTCGCGGATCACCGCGTCCGTCGGCACCGCCGGGCTCTTCGATCCATCGTCGATGCTGATCTTGAACATCGCGAACATCTCGGCCTTGAGCAAACCATCGGCATTCTCGATCTCGGATCGGACGACGACGCGGCGCGTCATCAAGTCTGAAGCCGAGTTGATGGCATTGATGCGGGCCTTGAAGACCCTGTCCGGCACCGCAGAAACCCTGGCCTCGATCTCCTGGCCGATACGTACCTGCGCGATATCCTGCTCGAAGATCTGGGCCTTCAACCACATCGTCGAGAGATCGGCGATCGTATACAGGGTGTCCCCCGAATCGGCTTTGACATGTTGTCCGGGCCCCACCTTGCGTGAAACGACGGTGCCGGCGATCGGCGCCGTGATCGTGGTCACGCGGCTGAGCATGCCGGTCTGTTCGAGTTTTTGGATTTCCTCATCGGTGCGGCCGAGAATCCGCAGCCGGGCGCGAGCGGCCTCGAACGCCGTGTCCGCCGACCGCAGGTCGTTTTCGGCCGCCGCGAGTTGTGCCTCCGCCTGCTGCAAATCCTTGGACGGCGCGGCCTTGCCCTCATGTAGATCGCGAACGCGCTTCTCGACGATTTGCGCCAGATTGTGTTGAGAGCCTGCTTTTCTTTTTGCAGCCTGTGCTGCGATGAAGTCGTTCTGCTGGGCGAATTGTTCAGGGCTATCGATTTCCAGCAGCGGATCGCCCCTCTTGACCTGATCGCCGGGCTTGGCAATCAAACGGGTAACCCGGCCGGAGAAGGGCGTCAGAACGACCGTGCTGGCATCCTCATTGTATCCGATCAGACCGACCGCCGCCGTTTGCGCGCGGAACGCGAAAGTCACAACCTTTACGATCTGCAGCTGATGCATCTGATCCGGGACGACGCGCAAAAAGTCCGCCCCCTTCACAGGGCCTTCGGCCACAGCGAACGATGCCATCAGCGTCCCACCGAACAGCAGGGCTAGCAGTCGGAGCAAAAGCACTTTCGCGGTTGCCATGGCCCGGACGATACCCCTGCCGCGCAACCCAAGACAAAGAAAATCGCGCAACCGCTCCCCACATCTCTCCGCGCTCGCCTGTCAGAAAGCCCCACAAGCCGGAGTCATCAAGGAGATCAGAGCACGCGCGCCGAGTCGTAGCCAGCGGTCAAGAAGTTCATCGCCCGGAATGCCCGTTCCCGGTCACAGGCGCCGATTATTGGCGCGTCCGGTTAGGGGAAATCTTGGAAATGCGGTTGTCCGGCTTCGGCCGGTCAATCCACCTTGACATTGGCGGCCTTGATCATCGGCCACCATTTTTCGATTTCGGCTTTCTGCCAGGCACCCAGCGCTTCGGGCGTCAGCTTGTCCTTCGGCGGCATCTGCAGGCCGAGGTTTTCGAGTTGCTTGCGCACCGCCGGATCGTTCAGGGCCTCAACCGCCGCCCCGTTCAGCTTTGCGACAACGTCCTTTGGCGTGTCCTTTGGCACCCACAGCCCGGACCACAGCGTCATATGAAATCCCGGCAGACCGGCTTCATCGACAGTCGGAATGTCGGCTGCGGACTCAACGCGCTTTGAGTCGGTGATGGCATAGGCGCGGATGTTGCCGGCGCGCACCTGCCCGATCGAGTTCGACGTCTGGTCGACGATCAGATCGATCTGGCCGGCGACCAGATCGTTCATCGCAGGACCGGTGCCGCGATACGGCACGTATTGCAGCTTGATGTCGGCAACGTTCTCGAAATAGAGCCCGGCGATGTGGCTTCCGGAGCCCGCGCCTGCGGTGCCGGCCGTCGGCGGCGACGGCTGCGCCTTCAGCCACGTCAAAAATTCCTTCAGCGAGGTTGCCGGGACCGTCTTCTTGCTGACGATGATCATCGGATTGCTCGGCAGCAAGGCAACCGGTTCGAGATCGGTGACAAGGTCGTAGCCGAGCTTGTAGATCGCGCCGTTGGCGACATGGGTGCCGAGATGGCCGAAGCTGACCGTGTAGCCGTCAGGCGGCGACCGTACCGCGCGGCCGACGCCGACCGATCCGCCCGCCCCCGTCACGTTTTCGACCAGCAACGTTTCGCCGAGCGTGGCCTTCATGCGCTCGGCGAGAATCCGCGCCATCGCATCCGACGGACCGCCGGCCGAGAACGGCACGATGATGGTAATGGGGCGCGATGGAAAGTTCTGGGCCGTCGCGACGCCGGCAAATGCCAACGTTGCTAACAAGGCAGCCACAACAATTCTACGCATCTGCTTCCTCCAACGCGCCATTTCGAACCTCATGGTGAGGAGCGCGGCAACACCGCGCGTCTCGAACCATGAAGCCACCGGACTCGCTGCCATCCTTCGAGACGGCGCTTCGCGCCTCCTCAGGATGAGGACTTTACAGCTTCGCGTAATCGATCGGCTGGTGACGATCGAGCGTGCGCGTGACCGGCGGCAGCGGATATTTAAGCCCTGTCGCGCAATTGAACAGCATGACGCGATCGTTTTTCGTCACGCGGCCGTCGGCAAGGCTTTGCTGATAGGCAGCATACGTCGCCGCGCCTTCCGGACACAACAACAGGCCCTCCTCGCGCGCCACTTCGTTCAGCGCAGCAGAAATCTTCTCATCCGGGACCGCAATGGCGAACCCCTTGCTCTCGCGGACCGCGCGCAAGATCAGAAAATCTCCGACTGCCTGCGGCACGCGGATGCCCGACGCGATGGTGTGGGCGTCTTCCCAGCGCGGCGCGTGCTCGGTGCCTGCTTCAAAAGCACGCACCATCGGCGCGCAGCCCGAGGCCTGCACCGCCACCATCCGCGGTCGCTTCGCGCCGATGAAGCCGATCGCTTCCAGTTCAGCAAAAGCCTTCCACATCCCGATCAGGCCGGTGCCGCCGCCGGTCGGATAGAAGATCACGTCGGGTACTTCCCAGCCGAGTTGCTCGGCGAGTTCGAGGCCCATCGTCTTCTTGCCTTCGATCCGGTACGGCTCCTTCAGCGTCGAGGTATCGAACCAGCCGGCTTTTGCCTTGCCCTCGCCGACGATCTTGCCGCAATCGTCGATCAGGCCGTTGACGCGATAGACAGTAGCGCCCTGCAGCTCGATCTCGCTGACATTCACTTCCGGCGTATCGGCCGGGCAGAAGATCGTGGTCCTGATGCCGCAGGAGGTCGCATACGCCGCCAGCGCCGCGCCGGCATTGCCGTTGGTCGGCATCGCCATGTGCTTGATGCCGAGCGCCTTGCCCATCGACACCGCCATCACGAGGCCACGGGCCTTGAACGAGCCGGTGGGAAGGCGTCCCTCGTCCTTGACGATGATCTCAGCCCCGCCGAGTTTCTTGCCAAGCTTGGGCAGCCGGATCAGCGGCGTCATGACTTCGCCGAGGCTGACGATGTCGGAGACGTTTCGGACCGGTAGCATCTCGCGGTAGCGCCACATGTCGGCGGGCCGTTGAGCGAGCGCGTCCTTGGTCAGCGCCTTCTTGACGCCGGCCAGGTCGTAGCGCACCAGCAGCGGCTTTCCCGCCTTGGAGAGATTGTGGATCTGGTCGGCGGGATATTGATCGCCCTCCATCGCGCATTCGAGATGGGTCACGAACGTCGGGCGTTCGATGGTCAGATTGTCGTTGTCTTTCACGGGATACAGTCTCGGCTGTTAGAGTGGGACGACGACCTCATCCTGAGGAGCGCGCTCTTGCGCGCGTCTCGAAGGATGGCCAAGAGTCCCTGTGTTGCCCATCCTTCGAGACGCTTGCTTCGCAAGCTCCTCAGGATGAGGTGTGAGTGTGTAGCGTCGACCTGGCATGATTGGGGGTCTACATATTCAGCACGCGCCCATAAGCATCGAGCACGGCTTCCTTCATCATCTCCGACAGCGTCGGATGCGGGAATATCGTGTGCATCAGCTCTTCCTCCGTGGTCTCCAGGTTCATCGCGACCACGTAGCCCTGGATCAGTTCGGTGACTTCAGCGCCGACCATGTGCGCGCCGAGCAGTTGCCCGGTCTTTTTGTCGAAGATCACCTTGACCAAACCCTGGTCCTCGCCAAGCGCGATCGCCTTGCCGTTGCCGACGAACGGGAATCGGCCGACGCGGATCTCGCGGCCGCCCTCTTTCGCTCGCGCCTCGGTCAGACCGACGGAAGCAACCTGCGGATGGCAGTAGGTGCAGCCGGGTATCAAATTCTTGTCCATGGCGTGAGGATGCTGGCCCTTGATGGCCTCGATGCAGACCACACCTTCGTGCTCAGCCTTGTGCGCGAGCATCGGCGGGCCTGCGACGTCGCCGATGGCGTAGATGCCGGGAACGTTGGTCTTGCCGTAGCCATCGATCACGACGCAGCCGCGGTCGGTTTTGACGCCGAGTTTCTCCAGGCCGAGGCCTTCGATGTTGCCGACCACGCCGACCGCCGAGATCACCCGCTCGAACTCGACCGTCTGCGGCTTCTTGCCGTCGTCGATGGTGGCGACGACGCTGTCGGCCTTCTTCTCGAGTTTTGTAACTTTGGTGTTGCTGAGGATCTTGATGCCTTGCTTCTCGAACTGCTTGCGTGCAAGTCCGGCGATCTCGGCGTCCTCGACCGGGAGGATCTGCGGCAGCACCTCGACCACGGTGACGTCGGCGCCCATGGTGTGGAAGAACGACGCGAACTCGATGCCGATTGCGCCGGAGCCGACCACAAGCAGCGATTTCGGCATCCGCTCCGGCACCATCGCCTCGAAATAGGTCCAGATCAGCTTCTTGTCGGGCTCGAGCCCCGGCAGCACACGCGGCCGCGCCCCGGTGGCAAGGATGATATGCTTGGCCTGATAGGCGCCCTCACCCAGCGCACCCTTCGGCGCTTCGACGGCGGACTTCTTCACCGTGACCTTGCCGGGCGCATCGATCGCGGCCTCGCCCCAGATCACCGTGACCTTGTTCTTCTTCATCAGAAAACCGACGCCGTCATTGAGGCGCTTCGAAACGCCGCGCGAGCGCGCGACCACGGCCTTCGGATCGAACGAGACTTTTTCGGCGGACAGCCCGTAATCCCCGGCGTGCTGCATGTAGTGATAAATTTCCGCCGAGCGCAGCAGCGCCTTGGTCGGGATGCAGCCCCAGTTCAGGCAGATGCCGCCGAGATAGGATTTTTCGATGATCGCGGTCTTGAAACCGAGCTGGGCGGCGCGGATCGCGGTGACGTAGCCGCCGGGGCCGGAGCCGATGATGATGACGTCGAAGGATGTGTCGGCCATGACTTACACGCTCATTCTCATGAATCGGATCGACTGTTCTTGGCCGTCATTGCGAGGAGCTCTTGCGACGAAGCAATCCAGCTTCCTTGCCGTGGCGTAGAAAGCTGGATTGCTTCGCTGCGCTCGCAATGACGACGCCACCTCACACCATCATCATGACGGGGTTTTCGATCAGCCGCCTGAACGCGCCTATCAGTTCGGCGCCGAGCGCGCCGTCGATGGCGCGGTGGTCGCAGGACAGCGTCGCGCTCATGATATGCGCGGCCTCGATTTTACCGTTCCGCACCACCGCCCGCTCCTCGCTGGCGCCGACCGCGAGAATGGTCGACTGCGGCGGGTTGATGACCGCGGTGAAGTGGCTGATGCCGAACATGCCGAGGTTGGAAACCGACGACGTGCCGCCCTGATATTCCTGCGGCTTGAGTTTTCGTGTGCGCGCGCGGGCCGCCAGGTCCTTCATCTCGTTGGAAATGGTCGACAGCGACTTGCTCTCGGCGTTGCGGATGATCGGCGTGATCAGCCCGCCGGGCATGGCGACGGCGACGCCGATGTCGGAATGCTTGTGCTTGACCATGCCGGCCTCGGTCCAGCTGACATTGCAGTCCGGCACCTGCTGCAACGCGACCGCGAGCGCCTTGATGACGAAGTCGTTGACCGACAGCTTGTAGAGCGGCTTCTTCTCCTTGTCCTTCGGTGCGGCGGCATTGATCTGCTCGCGTGCGTCGAGCAGCCGGCCGATGTCGCAGTCGATGGTGAGGTAGAAAGTCGGAACGCTCTGCGTCGCCGCCGTCAGGCGCTGCGCGATGGTGCGGCGCATGCCGTCGTGCGGCACGATCTCGTAGGAGCCCTCCTCGAACAGCGAAAGGATCTGCTTGTCCGACATCGCCGACGCGATCGCAGGCGCTGCACCGGGTGCCGCGGCTGGCGCCTTCAGTCCCTTGCCCGACTTGGCGCCTTCGACGTCGCGGGCGACGATGCGGCCATGCGGGCCGGAGCCGTCGATCCGCGCGATGTCGATGCCGGCTTCCTTGGCGAGGCGGCGGGCGAGCGGCGACGAGAAGACGCGCGCGTGACCATTAGTCTTGGCAGGCGCAGCCGCAGTCTGAGGCGCGGTTGCAGGCGCCGCTGCGGGTGCCGGCGCAGCTGGCGCGGCCGCGGCGGCCGGTTTTGCTGCCGGGGCTTCGGCGGGCTTTGCCGCCGGCGCAGCGGCTGCTCCGGCGCCAGCCGCCTTCACGTCCTCGCCGTCGCCCGCCAGGACCGCGATGATATCGTTGACCGGGACATCCTGCGTGCCTTCAGGCACCAGGATCTTCGCGATCGTGCCCTCGTCGACGGCCTCGACTTCCATCGTCGCCTTGTCGGTCTCGATCTCCGCGATCACGTCGCCCGACTTGACCTTGTCGCCCTCTTTCTTGAGCCACTTGGCAAGGTTGCCCTTTTCCATCGTGGGCGACAGCGCGGGCATCAAAATGTTGATCGGCATTGTCAGTGACCTTGTTGCGACCGGGACGTGGTGGAGCCCATATCGGTCGGCCGGTTGATTTCGGCTTCGAACATGTCGACGATACGCGTCAGCGCCTCGTCCTCGGTGTAGCCGCTCTCGCGTGCATAGGCGCGGGCAGCGTGACGCGCGATATCGACCAGCAGCATGCCCCACATGTCAGGCTCCTCGAAGGCGCGCTGGAACGCGATCGAGAGCCCGCCGTCGACCACGAAGGCGCGCAATACTTCGACGGCATCCTCGCGGCCGATGACGTCGGGCGGCAACGGCTGTTCGTTGGGACCGGCCATATCGACCTACCGATAGGCGACGGCTTTGGCGGCCGCGACCACCTCGGCCACGTTGGGCAATGCGAGCTTTTCGAGGTTTGCCGCATAGGGCATCGGCACGTCCTTGCCGGACACCCGCGCCACCGGCGCGTCGAGATAGTCGAAGGCGTGCTCCATGATGCGGGCGGCGATCTCGGCGCCGACGCCCGACTGCTGCCAGCCCTCCTCCACCGTCACCGCGCGGCCGGTCTTCTTCACGGATGCAACGATGGTCTCGGTGTCCATCGGACGCAGCGTGCGCAGGTCGATGACCTCGGCCTCGATGCCTTCCTTGGCGAGTTCATCGGCGGCCTTCAGCGCGTAGGTCATGCCGTTCGACCACGAGATCAGCGTCACGTCCTTGCCCGTCCGCACGATCCGCGCCTTGCCGATCGGGATCACATAGTCATCCAGCTTCGGCACCTCGCCGGAATGGCCGTACAGCATCTCGTTTTCGAGGAAGATGACCGGGTTCGGATCGCGGATCGCGGCTTTCAGGAGGCCCTTGTAATCGGCGGCCGAAAACGGCGCGACCACCTTCAGGCCCGGAACCTGCGAGTACCAGGCCGAATAGTCCTGGCTGTGCTGGGCTGCGACGCGGGACGCGGCGCCATTGGGCCCCCGGAACACGATCGAACAGCCCATCTGGCCGCCGGACATGTACAGCGTCTTGGCCGCGGAGTTGATGATCTGGTCGATCGCCTGCATGGCGAAGTTGAAGGTCATGAACTCGACGATCGGCTTCAGGCCCGACATCGCCGCACCGACGCCGATGCCGGCAAAGCCGTGCTCGGTGATCGGGGTATCGATCACGCGCCGCGCGCCGAACTCCTGCAGCAGCCCCTGACTGACCTTGTAGGCGCCCTGATATTCCGCGACCTCTTCGCCCATCAGGAACACGTCGCCGTCGCGCCGCATCTCCTCGGCCATGGCATCGCGCAGCGCGTCGCGAATGGTCTGGGTGATCATCTCGGTGCCGGCGGGGACTTCCGGATCGGGCTCGGCGACGGGCGTCGGTCCGGGCTGGGTCGGCGGCGCCGAAATCATCGGTTTGCCCTCGCCGACCGGCGAGCGGGATTCCGCGACTTCCTTTTGAACATTGGGCGCCGGAGCTGCGGCGGGCGCCTTTCCGAGATCGGCTGCGCTCTCGCCATCCGACAGAATGGTCGCGATCGGCGTGTTGACTGCAACGTCGGCGGTGCCTTCGGGGATCAATATCCTGCCGAGCGTGCCCTCATCGGTCGCCTCGACTTCCATCGTTGCCTTGTCGGTCTCGATCTCGGCGATGACATCGCCGGACTTGATGGTCTCGCCTTCCTTCTTCAGCCATTTCGCAAGGTTGCCCTTTTCCATGGTGGGCGACAGCGCAGGCATCAGCACTTGAATGGGCATATCGGCTCCCGAAATCATCAGTCAGTTGGTTCTGCGCTCGCTTGGTCTGCACGTAGCCAGAGTCGTAAAACCGGTCTCAATTTTGCGGAATATTGGTCGAATTACCTGTAGACGTCAGTCCAGAGCTCGGACGCATCGGGCTCGGGATCGCGCTGGGCGAAATCCGCCGACGCGTTGACGATCTCGCGCACCTCGGCGTCGATGGCCTTCAATTCCTGCTCGCTGACCTTGGCGGCCAGGAGACGGTTGCGAACCTGTTCGATCGGGTCCTGATCGGTGCGGATCTTCTCGACCTCCTCGCGGGTCCGGTACTTGGCCGGGTCCGACATCGAGTGGCCGCGATAGCGATAGGTCTGCATTTCCAGGATAAACGGCCCCTTGCCGGCGCGGCACCAGGCCACCGCCTCGTCGCCCGCGGCCTTGACGGCGCGGACGTCCATGCCGTCGACCTGCTGGCCCGGAATATTGAAGGAGATGCCGCGCTTGGAGAAATCGGTTTGCGCCGAGGAGCGCGTCACCGACGTGCCCATGGCGTAGCGGTTGTTCTCGATCACATAGATCACCGG
>Ga0307500_10000574_pt1 | contig 11883 bp, 13 predicted proteins | sample 14_S_MG_FD_201362 | JGI IMG/M metagenome (GOLD analysis project Ga0307500, IMG submission 201362) | Soil microbial communities from Populus trichocarpa stands in riparian zone in the Pacific Northwest, United States - 14_S | ecosystem: Environmental > Terrestrial > Soil > Riparian zone > Trees... | reverse complement strand
TGCGTCTATGACCTGGCGAGCTCGGGCTGTGAGCTGGAGGGCGGCTGGGAGGCGCGGGTGCGGGCGGCACTCGACGAGATCCTGCGCTTTCTCGCCGAGGAGCCGGCCTTGGCGCACCTGCTCGGGTTCGAAGCAACGGTCGGCGTGCCGGCGATCGCCGGGGCGCGCGAGCGCCTGCTCATGACGCTCACCGACCTGGGCGCCGAGCGGCGCTCGCTCGAAGGCGCCCTCGCTCTCGTCTCCGAGCGGGTCGCCGCCGGAGAGGCGGATCGCCTCCCCGAGCTCACGCCCCAACTGGTTGAGCTGATCCGTCCTGCTACAGGTAGCGCTCGATCCAGTCGCGATAGCGGCCGATGAAGTCGCGGGCGCTTTCACGGACCAGCTTGGCAGCCCGGTGGACGTCCCCGGCTGGGACTCTGACGTAGCTGTGCTCGATCATGGTCCGCGCCTTCTGAGCGCGGGTCAGCCTGCGGCAGAGCTCGGCGCCGATTACCTTCTCCTCCCTCAGAGCGGCGAAGGCGCGAACCGCAATCGCATCGTGGTCGCTTGATGCGAGGGCGAGATCCGCCAGCCGGGCTCCGGCGATGGAGAGATCGGCCACATAGTTCTGCACTCGGCCAATTCCCCGCTCCACCGCCTGCACCTGGTTGTAAGCGTCCATGTCGGTCTCCGTCTCGTAGGCTCGCTTGAAGGGGGTCAGGTCGAAGTCTTCGCCGAAGATCGACATTGCGGTCTCCAGGGCCGTGTACTGCCGCGGAAAGTCCGCCATGAGGTCGACGATCTGCGCACGCCGGCGCTGGATGTCGACTCTGCGGGCCATCACGTCGCAAGCATGCGGTCAATTGCCGCTAGAGCCGCTTTGCGGCGGCGCTTGTCGCCTCGGTGCGCGCTGCGTCGAAGCGCCCCCTCGCGCTTGCGCAGGCCGCGCCAGCGCTCGTTGCGATCCACCAGCACCCGACCCTCCGCCACCGCGTTCGCGAGTAGCCCTGGCGCCGCTTCCGCGTTCTGGATCGGCGTCACGTCGATCCGCCGGCCGGTCAGGCGTTCCAGCTTTGCGCTCAGGTCAGCGACGCGATCGAAGCTGTGGTCGCGCATCTCTACCAACAGGTCGACATCGCTGCCAGGTTGGTCATTGCCTCGCGCGGCAGAGCCGAAGAGCAGGGCGAAACGGACATTGCTCTCGGTGCGCAAAGCGGCGCGTAGAGACGCAAGCAGCGGCCACGCGCGCCGGGCGTAGCGCTTCTCTGCTGCCGGGATCTCGAGCCGGCGCGGGGACGGGCGCCGTGCCCGCAGGGTTCCCCCGTTCACCGCGCGCCGCAGGGTTCGCTCGTTCACTCCCAGATCGCCGGCGAGCAGGTCTAACTCAGTCATGTGTCCATTATAATATCTGCATGTGTCCGATAATGCACCGCCAGATACAAGTCGTGACCCCCTCATCCCAACCTTTCGAGTCGCTTAGGACGGTCGTTCCGAGGCAGCCGCCCGGCGCGCCTGCCAGGTAGCCAGCGGGGCGGCGGTCATCTCCTCCCAGGCCGCGGCCTCGCCGAGGTACTGCATGACGACGAAGTGGAGCAGGCCCGGCAGCATCTCCGGCGCGTGCTCGCCGTCGCCGTCGAGCAGCTTTGCCGCCAGGAGCGCGTCGATCGCCCCTACAATGAAGTCGGACGTAATAGGAGGTGGAGCTTGGCGAGAGGGGATCTCGCGGCGCGCGCTGTCCAGCGCGCGGGAGAGGCGCTCCATCAGATCGCGCCGCTGGGCGAGCGACCGCTCGCCTGCCGCATGCACCTCGACCACCAGCGCCTTGGCGGTCGCCGGCTGGTTGGCGCAGAACTCGAGCAGCTCGGCGAGCGCCACGCGCAGCCCCTCGCGCCAGGAGGGCTGGCGGGCCGCCGCGCCGGCGAGGCGGCGGTAGAGCCACCCGGCGGTCTCGCCGTAGGCCTGGGCGAAGCAGTCCTCGCGGTCGGTGAAGTGCTTGTAGAAGGTCGCGCGGCTGGTCCGCGCGCGCTCGATCACATGGCGGACAGACGTCTGCTCGTAGCCGGTTTCGCCGCTGACGAGGAGCATCGCCTCGAGAATCCGCTCCCGCGGCGGTCGCGGCCCCTGAGAGCCCGGGAAGGGCAGGACCTGACCGCTGTCTCGATTCGAAAACATAACCCTTTTGTCTAGGTATAGCAGCTTTTAGAAACAGGGTTGGCTAGAACGCGATGTTTTCTGTAGAAAAGGCAAATAGACATTGGATACATGTTTTGGTACCGTCTTGGCATGGCCGACTCGCGCTCACTCTCGGAGCGGCTCTCGAAGCTCCCGCCGGGGCGTCACCTGATCCCGCGCGACTTCGTCTCGCAGAACCAGCGCGAGCGGATGCTGCTGGCGACCGCCGAGCTGGTCGCCGAGCGCGGCTACCAGAAGACGACGATCGAGCTGATCGCGAAGACCGCCAGGGTCGCCCTGGTGACCTTCTACGAGCACTTCGCCAACAAGGAAGAGTGCTTCCTTGGGGCGTTCGACGAGAGCGTCGAAGCAGCCGCCGAGGTCTTCGCCGAGCTGGTCGATGCCGAGGCACCCTGGGTCGAGCAGATCTCCACCGGCCTCGAGGTCTTCCTCGAGATGGTGGTCGGCGAGCAGGCGCGGGCGAAGCTCTGCATCGTCGAGGCCCAGGCGGCGGGCGGCGAAGCGCTCGCCCGCTACCAGTCGATGCTGGAGAGCGTCGCGCCGAAGCTGCGCGAGGGGCGGGAGCTGAATCCGCGGGCGGTGCGGCTGCCCGACGGGCTCGAGGTGGCGATCGCCGGCGGCCTGGTGTGGCTGGTGCACCAGCGCCTGGTGTCCGGCCGGGCCGACGATCTCAAGGGGCTGCTGCCGGAGATGCTGCAGGTGACCCTGACTCCGTACGTGGGGGAGGTAGAGGCGGCGCGCGCTGCGGAGGCGGCCCAGGCCCGGGTGGCGGCGTAGTGGCCGGCGCCCGCTCGAGCAATCCAAGCGCGGGGAGTTGGGCCGGGCCGATGTGAGCGCCCCGCGCAGAGGACGCGATCCGGCGCGGGAGAGGATCGCCGCCACGATGATCGAGCTGGTCGCCGACCATGGCTTTGCGGCGGTCGACGTGGAGACGATCTGCACGCGGGCCGAGGTCGCGCGGGCGCACTTCAGCCGCTGCTTCGCCGATCTCGAGGACTGCTTCCTCGTCCTCCACGACGAGACGATGGAGCACCTTTGCGGCCGCGTCGACGCCGCCTGCTCCGGCCGGGCGGCATGGCACGACCGGATCTGGGCCGCCGGCGTCGCCGCGATGCGCTTCCTCCAGGAGGACTCGGCACGCGCCCGCTTCCTGGTCGTCTCGGTCAACGGCTCTGGCAGCGGTGCCCAGACGCGCCGCGACCGGATCGTGCAGCGGATCGCCGATTTCCTCGACGGCGGGCGGGGCGAGGTCGGCGAGGAGCGGTCGATGTCGCGCTGCACGGCCGAAATCGCCGCCGGCGCCGTCTACAACACAATCCTGGCGAAAGTCGAATCGGGGTCGATCGACCGCGGCGAAGAGTTCCTGCCGGAGCTGATCTACCTGGCCACGATGCCCTACCTCGGCGCCCGGGCCGCCGAGGACGAGCTGCTGGTCCAGCCGCTGCGCTGAGGGCCGCAACCGCCAGCCGCTGGGGTATCGTCGATCCGTGGCGAAGGGGAAGGCGAAGAAAGCGCAGGACGGCGACGGGGCGGTCTCCGCCTCCCCGCGGCTGCCCGCCGGCCGCCACGGGCTGCCGCGCGAGTTCATCGTCCAGAACCAGCGCGAGCGCATCGTCACCGCCCTGGTCGACGTCGTCGCCGAGCGCGGCTACAACGCGACCACGGTCGCCAACATCACCAAGGCCGCCTCGGTCTCGCGCCGTACCTTCTACGAGCACTTCGCCGACAAGGAAGCCTGCTTCCTCGCCGCCTACGAGATGGTCGCCGACCACATCGCCACCTCGATGCGCGCCGCGGCGGATGCCTTCGAGGAGTGGCCGCAGAAGGTCCGCGCCGCGCTGGCGACGATGCTCAAGTTCCTCGCCGGCGAGCCCGAGCTGGCCCGCCTCTGCATGATCGAGCCGATCGCCGCTGGCGGCGAGATCGCCGCCCGGCACCGGGCCTCGATGCAGGGACTGGTCGAGATCCTCAAGGCGGGGCGTCCCGAGCACAGCGGCGAGCACCCGCTGCCGGAGGCGACCGAGGAAGCGCTGGTCGGCGGCATCGTCTCGCTGATCATTCGCGAGATCAGCTCCGGCCGCGCCGAGCAGCTCGAGCAGCTCCTCCCCGACCTCGTCGAGCTCACCCTGGCCCCCTACGTCGGCGCCGAGGAGGCCGAGCGCCTGGCTCGGCAGTAGCTGGAGCCTTGACCTTCTAGGGCACGGCGGTCGCCTCGGCCTCGACCTGGCCGCCCCGCGCGGCGGCCGCGCCGCCTTCCTCGCGGGTCAGGCGGTGGGCGAGGTAGACGGGGACGATCGAGATCAGGACGACGATCACCGCGACGGCGTTGACGATCGGGAGCTCGTTTGGGCGGAAGAGGTTGCGGAAGATCCAGATCGGCAGCGTTTCTTCGCTGGCGCCGAGGGTGAACGTGGTGACGATGATCTCGTCGAAGGAGAGGGCGAAGGCGAGCAGGGCGCCGGCCCCCAGGGCGCTCCTCATGCTCGGCAGCGTGACGAAGCGGAAGGTCTGCCAGGTGTGGGCGCCGAGGTCGGCCGAGGCTTCCTCGAAGGAGGTCGAGACCCGCCGCAGGCGGGCGACGACGTTGTTGTAGACGACGACGATGCAGAAGGTGGCGTGGCCGACGATCACGGTGAAGAGGGAGAGTTCGACGCCGAGCACCTGGGTGAAGGTGTTGTTGAGGGCGACGCCGGTGACGATCCCCGGCAGCGCGATCGGCAGGATCACCAGGAAGGAGATCGTCTCGCGGCCGAAGAAGCGGTGGCGGGCGACGGCGAGCGAGGCGAGCGTGCCGAGGACGAGGGCGAGCGCGGTTGCCGCCAGGCCGGCCTTCAGCGAGGTGAAGAACGCTTCGCGGGCGAATTCGTTTTCGATCGCCTTCGGGAACCAGTCCAGGGTGAGGCCGGGCGGCGGCCACTCGAGGATGTTGCTCGAGTTGAAGGCGTAGATCGCGATCACGATCAGGGGGATGTAGATGAAGGCGAGGCCGACCCCCACCGCAAGGCGGAGGAGCAATGCCGCTCGTCTCGAGAGCCTCATCTGTGCGCCTCGCGATCCATCAGATGTGCTCGAAGGCGCCCAGTCTGCGGGCGACCAGCAGGTAGGCGATCATCACGACGATCGGGACCATGGCGAGGGCGGAGGCCAGCGGCAGGTTGGTGACGAAGTTGTTGAAGACGACGGTGCCGATGAACTGGCTGTTGGAGACGAGCTTGGGGGTGATGAAATCCCCCAGCGTCAACGAGAAGGTGAAGATCGAGCCGGCGACGACGGCCGGGAAGACGAGCGGCAGGATCACCCGGCGGAAGGTCGTGAACGGCGAGGCGCCGAGGTCCTCGGAGGCGCTGATCAGCGAGTCGGGTATGCGCTCCAGGCCGGCGTAGATCGGCAGGATCATGTAAGGCAGCCAGAGGTAGCTCATCACCAGCCAGACGGCGGTGATGCCGAAGCCGGGACCGTGCAGGCCGAACGGCTCCAGCGCCCAGTTGATGATCCCGCCGCTGGATAGAAGCGTCCGCCAGGCGTAGACCTTCACCAGGTAGCTCGACCAGAGCGGCAGGAGAATGGCGACGACGAGGATCGCCTTGCCGCGGCGGCTGGCGATCTTGGCCATGTAGAAGGCGATCGGGAAGGCGAGGATCGCGTCGGTGATCGTCACCAGGGCGGCGATGCGGACGGTTCGCCAGATGACGTCGCGGTAGACGGGTTCGTTGACGAGGGTTTCGAAGTTTTCGAGGCTGAGGCTGCGGGTCAGCTCGCCGCTGAGCGGGCTGACGGTCCAGAAGGCCGCGATCAGCAGCACGGCGAGCGAGCCGAGGTAGCCGATCACCAGCCAGCCGACCGGCCCGGCCAGCAGCGCCCCGACCTGCAGGCGCGGGCGGCCGTGGAAGAGGTCGGCGAGCCTGTGGCCCGCCGACCTCCGCTCCACGGCCGCTTCGCTCGCCATCGCTCAGGGCCGGTCGGTCAGCCTTTGATCGCGGTCCAGGCTTGGAGCCAGTCGTTGTAGTTCATGCAGTCGTTTTCTCCGTTTCCGCATTCGGAGACCGGGGTTTCCCAGAAGTAGACGCGCTTCCAGAAGGCCGGGTTTTCGGCGTGGTATTTGGCGCAGAAGTTCTTCTCTTCGGTGTGTTCACACGCCAGGCTCTGCGCCGGCGCCTCGCCGAAGAACTGCGCCACCTCGGCGTTTACCTTCGGCGAGACGATCCAGTCCATCCACATGTACATGCAGTTGGGGTGTTTCGCCTGAGAGCTGATCATCCAGGTATCCGACCAGCCGGTCGCCCCCTCCTTGGGCAGGAAGCCCTGGCTCGCCGGGCTGGCCGCGATCGGCTCGCTGGCGCCCAGCAGTTCGAAGTACTGGTACTGCCAGGTGGTGCCGACCTGGACGTCGCCGTTGGCGAAGGCCGAGATCTGCTTGGCGGCTTCCGACCAGTATTCGCCGACGTTGGATCGCTGTTCTTTCAGCAGGTCGACCGCGGCGTTGAACTGTTCTTCGTTCAGCTCGTAGGGGTTTTCGATCCCCAGGCTCGGTTCATGCGCCTTCAGGTAGACGGCCGCGTCGGCGATGTAGATCGGGTCGTCGTAGGCGCTGATCTTGCCCTTGTACTTGGCTGCTTCCTTCGGGTCGAGGATTACGCTCCAGGACGTGGGCGCCGGCTTCACGTCGTTGACGTTCCACATCAGCAGGTTGGCCCCGCGGCCATGCGGGATCCCGTAGTGGACGCCGTCGAAGGTGTTGTAGGGCTGGTCCTTGAGTTCGGAGAAGATCGTCTTGTAGTTGGGGACGAGGCTGACGTTGACGGGGTCGACGTCACCTCCGTCGACCAGCCGCGCCGAGGCGTTGCCGGAGGCGGAGACGCCGTCGTACTGACCGGTGCGCATCAACTGGACCATTTCGTCGGAGGTGCCGGCCACTTTGTCGCTCACCTTGCAGCCGGTCTTCTGTTCGAACGGCTTGGTCCATTCCGGTTCGACGTAGCCGGCCCAGGAGATCAGGCTGAGCGATCCCTCTCCCTTGCCGACCTTGGTCAGTTCTTCTCCCCCGCCAGAGCTGCTGTCGTCACTGCTGCCGCAGCCGGCGAGCAGCAGCATCACGGCGAGCAGACCGGCGATGACGAGCCACGCGGCTCTCACGGGGTGTGCCTGGGTTCTCACGACGGTTCCTCCTCTGGTTTCGATTTCCCACGGACGGCGACCGTGTGCTCCGGGCGCCAGCCCACCACCACCTCCCTGCCCCGCTCGGAGGGAGCGTCGTTCGACGCGCCCTCCGCGTTCTGGCGAACGAGTTGAAGCTCTCCGCCACCCTCGAGGGCGACCGTGTAGCGGGTGACCATGCCCGCGTAGGCGACCTCGGCGATCCGGCCACGCTCGGTGCGCAGCCCGTTTGGCGCCCTCGCCGGGTCGAGCAGCTGGATCTTCTCCGGACGGATCGTGAAGCGCGAGCCGTCGCGCTCGAGCAGGTTGGAGACGCCGACGAAGCCGGCGACGAACTCGGTGGCCGGCTGCTCGTAGAGCTCCACCGGGGGGCTCACCTGCTCGATCCTGCCCTGGTTGAAGACCGCGATCCGGTTGCTCATCGTCAGCGCCTCGTCCTGGTCGTGGGTGACGTAGACGAAGGTGATGCCGACCTCGCCCTGGATCGTCTTCAGCTCGCTCTGCATCTGCTCGCGCAGCTTCAGGTCGAGCGCCCCGAGCGGCTCGTCGAGCAGCAGCACCCGCGGCCGGTTGACGATCGCCCGGGCCAGGGCGACGCGCTGGCGCTGCCCGCCGGACAGCTCGGCAGGCTTGCGATTGCCGTAGCCCGGCAGGCGGACCATCTCCAGCGCCTCGTCGCGGCGCTTCGTCCGCTCGGCCCTGGCGACGCGGGCAACCCGCATCCCGTAGGCGACGTTCTCGCCGACGGTCATGTGGGGAAAGAGGGCGTAGTCCTGGAAGACGGTGTTGACCGCTCGGTCGTACGGGGGCACCCCGGTCATGTCCCGTCCGGCCAATTCGATCGTGCCGCCGCTCGGCTCCTCGAAGCCGGCAATCATCCGCAGCGTCGTCGTCTTGCCCGAGCCCGACGGGCCGAGCAGGGTGAAGAACTCCCCTTGAGCGATCTCCAGGTCGATGCCCGCAACCGCCTGCACCTCGCCGTAACGCTTGCTGAGGCTAGTCAAGCGGATGTCGGGTGGAGTAGTTACATGGAGAAGTTATCCGAGTGGTTCAGGAGGTCAAGGACAAAACCACCCCGGCCAGTTGGCCGGGGTGGCGTACTGGGGCCCCTGCCCCAAGTCTCTTTGATGACGCTAGAAGCCGGCCGGGTGACGGGCGATGTAGCCGACGTTGTCGCGCAGGTCTTCATGCCAGCGCGGTCCGGTGCCTTCCGAGTCGCCCGAGGTATCCCAGCGGAAGCCGGCGATTTCCGCGTAGGCGTGCCCGGCATTCGCATAGACGGTGATCCACCGCCCCGCGCCTTCAAGGCCCCAACTCTCCAGCGGGCCCGAGGGAAGCGGGCTTTCGAGGAATTCGCCGCCGTGCAGGGCGTAGCTGACCGACCCCGAGCAATCGTAGCCGCGGTCCCACCAGCGGCCGTGGCCGCCGCCCCATACGTAAGGCTTGGTGCGGATCCGGTTCGCCGCTGCGATCACCGCCTTGACCCTTGCCGGGGCGGATTTCGGCGGGATCAGCATCCCGTTGTCGAGCAGCCGCGCTTTCGGCGTCGGCGTGCAGATGTCGACTTCTGCCGGGGTCAAGCCGCCGCCGCCGCAGCTGGCGCTGGCGCCTGCGGGCAGCAGTGCCAGAGCTACGAGAGCCGCGATTGCGACCAACCCCGCCTTGAGCTTTGCGCTGTTCTTGGGCAAACCGATCTCCTTCGTCGGCCTACGGGGTTAGCTGTCGGGCTGGCGCTGTAGGAGCCTGCGCCCCCGCCCTATATGGGCGAGTTAGCCCCGAAAACGTGGTTCCCCCGCTCCCGCATCGCCTCTGGCAAGCGGGACTCGGCGTTTCGGTTGTTCGGAACGGCGGGCAGTGTAGACGATTGCCCGGGCGGATGCTTACAAGAAACAAACATTTTGTAGCCCTTCGCACATTCATCCCGAATTCCTCTCGGCCGTGCGGCTGCTAGCTTGCGGCTTGGGATGGAACTTGCCGGTCGCTCAGTCCTGCTCACCGGCGCCACCGGCGGCCTCGGAAGGGCCATCGCGGCGGCGCTGGCCGCTCGCGGCGCGAGGCTGATCCTCAGCGGCCGCAAGCAGGAGGCACTCGATGCCCTGGCCGCGGAGTTGCCCGGCGAGGGCCACAGAGTGGTCGTCTCCGATCTGGCCGAGCCGGGCGCCGCCGAGAAGCTCGCCGCCGACGCCGGCGAGGTCGACGTCCTGGTCGCCAACGCCGGCCTGCCCGGCACCGGCCTGCTCACCGACTTCAGCGAGGAGCAGGTGACCCGCGCCCTGCGCGTCAACCTCGAGGCGCCGATGCTGATGGCGCGGGCGCTCTACCCGGCGATGGTCGAGCGCGGCTCCGGCCACCTGGTCTTCGTCTCCTCGCTCTCGGGCAAGGTCGCCAGCCCGCGCGCCTCGATCTACAACGCAACCAAGTTCGGCCTGCGCGGCTTCGCCTTCGGCCTGCGCACCGACCTCGGCCCGCAGGGCCTCGGCGTCTCCGTCGTCTCCCCGGGCTTCGTCCGCGAAGCCGGCATGTTTGCCGAGGCCGGCGCCAAGCCCCCGCCCGGCATGGGGACGACGACGCCTGACAAGGTCGGCGCCGCGACGGTCAAGGCGATCGAGAGCGACAAGGTCGAGGTCGTCGTCGCGCCGCTGCAGCTGCGCGCGATGTCCCACTTCGCGCTCGCCACCCCAGCGATCTCGGTCCGCGCTCAGAGCGGCGCCGCCGGCCAGAAAGCCGCCAAGGCCGTCGCCGACGGCCATCCGGAGCACAAGCGCTGACGAGCCTCCGGGAGACGCTTGCACTGTGAACGCTGTGAAGCGCACAGGACGAGCCGGGAACTGGATGCCCGACGGAAGGGCCGAGCGCGCGGCTCTGCGGCGCGACTACCTGGAGCTGACCCCCGCTCAGCGGATTGAGCAGGTCTTCGAGCTCTCCCGCTTCATGTCTCGAGTAGTTGAGTCCAGGACGACGCAGGCGCGCCAGATTTCGCGTATCCGACTTTGACCCCACTCTGGTGTGGTCAAAGTCGGATACGCCCTCGCCATTTCGGACTGCGGCCGGTGGGCTCTCCTTTCTAGGATGGAGACATGAGCCATCCCGACTCCTTTGGCGCCCGTTCGACCCTTGGGGTCGGCGGTCGGTCCTACGAGGTGTTCAGGCTCGATGCGCTGCAGCAGCGATTCGACGTAGCGCGACTGCCCTACTCGCTGAAGGTCCTGCTGGAGAACGTGCTGCGGCTCGAGGACGGGGTCTCGGCGACGAAGGAGGACGTCGAGGCGATCGCTGCCTGGGACGCGGCCGCCACGCCGAGCATCGAGATCCCCTACCAGCCGGCGCGGGTGTTGATGCAGGACTTCACCGGCGTGCCGGCGGTCGTCGACCTGGCGGCGATGCGCGATGCGATGGCCGAGATCGGCGGCGACCCGGAGAAGATCAATCCGCTGGTCGACGTCGACCTGGTGATCGACCACTCGGTCCAGGTCGACGCCTTCGGCAACGAGCGCGCCTTCGCCGTCAACGCCGAGCGCGAGTTCGAACGCAACCGCGAGCGCTACTCGTTCCTCAAGTGGGGCCGCGAGGCCTTCGACAACTTCAGCGTCGTGCCGCCGGCGACCGGGATCTGCCACCAGGTCAACCTCGAGCACATCTCCCAGGTCGTCTACCGCTCCGAGCGCGGCGGGACGCCGCAGGCCTACCCGGACACGCTGGTCGGCACCGACTCGCACACGACGATGGTCAACGGCCTCGGCGTGCTCGGCTGGGGCGTGGGGGGGATCGAGGCCGAGGCGGCGATGCTCGGCCAGCCGGTCTCGATGCTGCTGCCTCAGGTCGTCGGCTTCAGGCTCGACGGCGAGCTGCCGCAGGGGGCGACCGCGACCGACCTGGTCCTGACCGTTACCGAGATGCTGCGCGAGCACGGCGTCGTCTCCAAGTTCGTCGAGTTCTTCGGCCCCGGCCTCGGCACCCTCGGCCTCGCCGACCGGGCGACGATCGGCAACATGTCGCCGGAGTTCGGCTCGACCTGCGCGATCTTCCCGATCGACGCCGAGACGCTGCGCTACCTCGAGCTGACCGGCCGCCCGACCGAGGCGATCGAGCTGGTCGACGCCTACGCGCGCGAGCAGGGGATGTTCCACGACGCCGACTCGGAGGACCCGACCTTCTCGGCGACGCTGGAGCTCGACCTGAGCGAGGTCGAGCCGAGCATCGCCGGCCCCAAACGCCCCCAGGACCGGGTGCCCCTGGCCCAGGCCAAGGAGGCCTTCCTGGGGGCGATGCAGGAGTTCGACCCCGAGGCGGCCGAGCAGCTCGGCAACGGGGTCGACGAGGCGAGCGAAGAGTCGTTCCCCGCCTCCGACCCGCCGGCCGAGGACCACGACGACGAGCGCGGCCGGCCGCGGCCGGCGGTCAGCGCCGCAGCCGCAACGATGCCCGAGCGCAGCAGCGAGGACGCGATCGAGGTGACGCTCGAGGACGGCACGACGGTCGAGCTCGACCACGGCCGCGTCGTGATCGCGGCGATCACCAGCTGCACCAACACCTCCAACCCGACGGTGATGGTCGGCG
>Ga0307500_10000573_pt1 | contig 11893 bp, 11 predicted proteins | sample 14_S_MG_FD_201362 | JGI IMG/M metagenome (GOLD analysis project Ga0307500, IMG submission 201362) | Soil microbial communities from Populus trichocarpa stands in riparian zone in the Pacific Northwest, United States - 14_S | ecosystem: Environmental > Terrestrial > Soil > Riparian zone > Trees... | reverse complement strand
TGAGCACCTGGGAAGCAAAGCTGCCAGATGTCGAACAGCGCATTGCGTTCGTGTTCGTGGCGCGCTCCCCGATCGCGCGGCTGATCGCGGCAAAGAAGGCGCGCGGCTGGACGCGTCACCGGATCTATTCGGACATTTCGGGCGATTTTACGCGCGACTATGTCAGCGCGGCCGATGCGGACGCGCCCGGCTACAACGTGTTCACGCGCCGCGACGGCAGCATTCGCCATTTCTGGTCCGGCGAAATGGGACCATCGACCGCCGATCCCGGACAGGATCCGCGCGGCGCGCCCGACATCGATCCGCTGTGGACCATTCTGGACACCACGCCGGAAGGTCGCGGCAAGGACTGGTATCCGCGGTTGAATTATTAGCGCCGCGCTCGCGCCGGACGGCGCCTGTTTACAAATCTGGGGATTGATGTATGTGATCGCGCGCTTCCGCCGATCCATGGAAAGACGATGCTTCGCATAGACACCAATGCTTCACGTTGTGCAGGCCAGCCGGTCGTCCGGCATGGTCGTGCTTTGACGTGCGCCGTTGGGGTGTATTCGATCAGTCAATCGTATCGCCAGGGCAATCTACCAGCGTAACGCGGCAGCGGGTCTCCCACTGCCGTAAAGGCAGGGAATGATCCGCGGTATGCCATTCGTGGTAAGCTCGACCCCGTAATTCCTCCCTGCCTGCAAACCAACCGACCTGTGTCGCGACTGACATGGGACACTCCGGAGTCCTGAACGGCCTTCGGAACGACAGTGCAGCGAAGGAGAGTGAGATGCGATCCGATCCCTACCAGGAGCGCGCCAGGGCCTTGGCCGTCGAGGCCGGGCTCGACCCCGATGCCAAGATCGACCGGCCCGGTCAGCGGCCGATGCCGACCTGGTGCCTGTTCCGCGATGCCGCGCGCAAGGAGAAGCTTGCGCGCGATGCGCAGGGCGTTGCCGCCGATATCGCGCTCAAGCCGCAGGCCGCGCAATACCAGAACAGCCCGCTGAAGATTTTCGGCAAGCACGACGACACGACGATCGCGCAGATGCGCAATTGCATGTCGGTCGGCAATGCTGTCGCCGGCGTGATTTGCGCCGACGGGCATCTCGGCTATGCGCAGCCGGTCGGCGGCGTGATCGCCTACGAGAAGCAGATCAGCATCTCCGGTGTCGGCTTCGACATCGGCTGCGGCAACATGGCCGTGCGCCTCGACACGCCGTTCAGCCAGATCGAAGGCAACGTCGGCACGATCATCAAGGACGTGCACGACGTGATTTCGTTCGGCGTCGGACGCACCAACGACGAGCGGGTCGAGCATGAACTGTTCGACGACGCCGATGCGTGGCGCGAATCCGACATGGGCGCTTACCGGCAGAAGGCGGTCTCGCAACTCGGCACCGTCGGATCGGGCAACCACTATGTCGACCTGTTGCGCGACGAGGCGGGCTTTGTCTGGATCGGCGTGCACTTCGGCAGCCGCGGCCTCGGCCACACCAGCGCGACCCGCTACCTCAAGGCCGCCGGCGGCAAAGACGGCATGAACGTGCCGCCCGCCGTCATCGACGAGGACAGCGAGATCGGACGGCGCTACATCGCGGCGATGCAACTCGCCGGGCGCTACTCCCATGCCGGCCGCGAATGGGTGATCGAGCGCGTGCGCCGGATCATCGGCGGCGAGGTCACCGACATGGTTCACAACCACCACAATTATGCATGGCGGGAGAACCATGGCGGCAAGGATTTGTGGGTGGTGCGCAAGGGCGCAACGCCGGCATTCCCCGGCCAGCGCGGCTTCATCGGCGGATCGATGGGCGACGACGCGGTCATCGTCGAGGGCGTCGACAGCGAGGAGGCGAAGGCTTCGCTCTACTCGACGGTGCACGGCGCGGGCCGTTTGTTCGGTCGCAAGGAGGCCAAGCGTCGGTTCACGCGGTCCGAGATGGACGCGTGGCTGCAATCGCGTGGCGTGACGCTGGTGGGCGCCGACCTCGATGAAAGTCCGATGGCCTACCGCAGGCTGCCGGAGGTACTGGCCGAGCACGCCCGCTCGATCAAGGTGCAGCACACGCTGCGCCCGTTCGCTGTCGCCATGGCCGGCGAGAACGAGTTCGACCCATTCAAGGACTAGCGGTATCGACGCCCGTCCGGGGGCATGTTTCGCTGGAAAACGCGCTAATGCCGCAACTTGGCCCGATATGGGACATCCGGTGGCAGACACACCGGATGTCCCCGATTTTGGTGGAACCCGCCGCATCAATACGGAAGCAATTTCCTCAATAGTTCCATGCATTTATGCTGCGCCTTACATCCGCCCGAGTTTAAGTCGGATTTAACTAAAAGCCGCCTTAATGGCGCTGTGTGCCTCTGCGAGATGCTGTTGGGGACCTATCCGGACGCAGCATCAAATGGGGGAGTTGTTGGAATTGTTGTTCTGGGCGTTGTGTGAATGAGTAAGCGTGTGCGTGCGTTCGGCCCTGCGGTGCACAACCGCAGGAAACCTTCTCGTAGGGGCGTTCCTCAACATTTCCTCGGCGGTGTCGCGGTGACGGGCCTCGTGCTCGGCTGCGCCTGGACCGTCTACACCAACGTGCTTGGCGCCAGCGTCTATCCGGCCGTGAACAGCGCCGCCTTCGAGGCGCCCGTCGTCAAGAACCCGACCACCGCCGCTGCCCGTCCGGTGCAGCCGGCTTTCAACGAAATATTCGCATCGCTGGAGCAACGGCCGCTGGTGATGCCCGCGCCGGAGAACGTCGCCAGCTCGCTGATGTTCAGCGAACGGTTTGCCGCGTCGGCGCCGCAGGGCGAGCTGCCCAGATCCGTTGCGTCCCGACCTGCCGAAACGACGAAGCTGGCAGAAGCCTCGCCACCGTCCGAAGTGCCGAAGGCCGTTCAGGCGTCGAAGGCTGCCGAGGCGCCGAAGCCGAAAGTTTCCGCACCCGCCACCAAGCTTGCCTTGAACGTTCCGGCCGCGGCCCCGAAGGAGGCCGAAGCCAAGGCTGTGGAGGACAAGACCGCGAAGGCATCCGGATCTTCCATTCGTGACATGGCGCAGCGCGCCAAGGCGGCCGTGATGTCGATTGCTTCCAGCGAGAAGCAAAACATGGTCGAGAAGCTGTGGGGCAAGCAGCCGGCCTCTGGCGGGCTGCTGGCTTACGCGTCCGCCGACGCCAGCGTCACCGGCAGCATCATCGATACGCGAAGCCAGAACCCGATGATGGGCGGCGCGCCGCCCTATGACCGCCAGACCGCGGTGTACGATATTGCCGCCAAGACGGTGTATCTGCCCGACGGCACCACGCTTGAAGCGCATTCGGGGCTCGGCTCTAAAATGGACGACGTGCGCTATTCGCATGTGCGGATGCAGGGCGTGACGCCGCCGCACATTTACGAGCTGAAGCCGCGCGAGACGCTGTTTCACGGCGTGCCGGCGCTGCGGCTGACACCGCTCGGCGGCGAGGAAAAAATCCACGGCCGCGACGGGCTGCTCGCGCACAGCTACATGCTCGGGCCGACCGGTCAGTCCAACGGCTGCGTCTCGTTCAAGGACTACTATGCGTTCCTCGATGCCTACAAGAGCAAGGGCATCCGCCGCCTGGCGGTGCTGGCGAAGGTGCAGTAGGCGAGGGGCGTCGCGCTGCCGCGCTGGACGGTCAGATTCAATTTTCGAACAACTGCACAAGGCTGTCATGCCCCGCCAACGGGTCGGCCGAACGGCCGCCCGATGACAGGCTTCGGCGGGGCATCCAGTACGCCGCGGCCTATCGTGTTTTGAGCACGAGGCCAGACGTGTCTGGAACGAGACACGATTGTGGTTATATTTGCTGATCCAGAGTGAGTCTCCGCTCTGGCAACCAGTCTGGCGCGAAGCGACAGGTGTTACGCAATGCTCGTCGAAACTCCACCGCCTTTCGTGACCGAGGCATTCGTCGATGCCGCTGCGGCCGTTGCCCGTCTTGAAGAGATCTACGAGCGCAACACCCGGTTTCTTCGCGATCGGTTCGAAGCCTATGTCAATGGCGGAGCGCTCACGAGCCGCGTGCGAGCCTGCTATCCGTTTGTGCGGATGACGACCTCGACCCATGCGCGGCTCGATTCACGTCTCGCTTACGGCTTTGTCGCGGGACCGGGCGTGCATGAAACCAGCGTGACGCGCCCGGATATTTTCCGCAGCTATCTCACCGAGCAAATCGATCTGCTGGTCAAGAACCACGGCGTGCCGGTCGAAATCGGCGAGTCGAACGAGCCGATCCCGATCCATTTCGCCTATCGGCGGGACATCAACATCGAGGCGGCGCTGACGATTGCCGACAGCTCGGCCTTTACGCGAACGCTGCGCGACGTGTTCGATACGCCCGATCTTGCCGCCATGGACGACGCGATCGCCGACGGCACTTTTGAACTGCCCCCCGGGGCACCCGAACCGCTGTCTCTGTTTCGGGCGGCGCGGGTCGATTACTCGCTGCGCCGGCTCTATCACTACACCGGCACCGATCCCGAGCATTTCCAGAATTTCGTGATCTTCACGAACTACCAGCTCTATGTCGATGCCTTCGTGCAACTGTGCCAGCAGCGCCTCGCATCGGGCGCGATAGGCCCCGATGCATTCGTTGCGCCCGGCAATACGATCACGCGCAATGCGCGGCTTGGCGGTGGAACGACCGGGATTACGCCTGAGCGCGCGCCACAGATGCCTGCCTTTCATCTCGTCGAGCCGGGCTATGGCGGCATTACCCTGATCAACATCGGCATCGGTCCGTCCAATGCGCGGAACGTCACTGACCACGTCGCGGTGCTGCGGCCGCACGCCTGGCTGATGGTGGGGCATTGCGCGGGCCTCAGGAATACGCAGCGGCTCGGCGACTACGTGCTCGCGCATGGTTACGTCCGTGAGGACCACGTGCTCGACCATGAGTTGCCGCTCTGGGTTCCGATCCCGGCGCTTGCCGAGATGCAGGTCGCGCTCGAGGAGGCGGTTGGCGAGGTTACCGGGTTGACCGGCTTTGAGCTCAAGCGGGTGATGCGCACCGGAACGGTCGCAAGCGTCGACAATCGCAATTGGGAGATCAGCGGCGCGTCGGTCACTCGACGGCTGTCGCAATCCCGCGCTGTCGCGCTCGACATGGAGTCCGCGGCGATTGCCGCCAACGGCTATCGCTTCCGCGTCCCCTACGGCACGTTGCTGTGCGTCTCAGACAAGCCGCTGCACGGCGAAATCAAGCTCGCCGGCATGGCCAGCGAATTCTACCGGCGACGTGTCGGTCAACATCTCGAGATCGGCCTGAAAGCGCTCGAACGGCTCAAGCAGCAGGAATCCGAGCGCCTGCATTCGCGCAAGCTCAGAAGCTTTGCCGAAGTCGCATTTCAGTAGGCGATAACGTTCAACGGCAACGTAGCCCGGATGACCCGTTGGCTCATCCGGGCTACGAACGCGTTTCCGGCCATCGAGGACGGTCCTCCGGATACAATTTTGGATTGCACTTGACGCCATCTCGGTTATCGTGCCCGCAAGCGATCAGGGCTGGGTAATCATGACATTGGTTCAGGACGCAGGCCGATCCCGACAGCGATGGGGCAAGATCGCTGTTGTTGTCGTGGCCGTGATGTTGGCGATCCCGATATTCTCTCCGATCGTATTCCGAACGTTTCTGTTCCAACCATTCTATATTCCGGCCCGTTCGATGATGCCGACCTTGCTGGAAGGCGACAGTCTTTTCGTCTCGAAGTATGCCTACGGCTACAGCCGCTACTCCCTGCCGTTTTCACCACGTCTGTTTTCAGGGCGTATCTTCGGCTCGGTGCCGGAGCGCGGCGACGTCATTGTATTCCGGGTGCCGAAAAACGACTCGGTCGATTACATCAAGCGCGTCGTGGGACTACCCGGTGATACCGTTCAAATGCAGCAAGGGCTGCTCTTCATCAATGGCGTGCCGGTCGTGCGGCAGAGGCTGTCCGATCTCGAAGGTGGCGAGCCGTGCGGAAGAGGGAATGACAACCGAACCAGGCGCTGGCGCGAAACACTTTTGAACGGCATGAGTTATGAGACGCTCGATTGCGTCGACAACGGCTTCTACGACAACACGAATGTCTACACGGTCCCGGCTGGCCACATCTTCGTGCTGGGCGATAACCGCGACAATTCGATCGACAGCCGGGTGCTTTCGGCGGTCGGTTATATCCCGCTGCAAAATATCGTCGGCCGTGCCGGCCTCATCTATTTTTCACGTGCGCCAGGTTCCGGCGAACAGCCTTCGACCGTTCGATCCGAGCGGATAGGCATGATGGTGCAATAGCGTGACACCAGTTGCTGCGTTACAACGCCGCCGCTGCAATGCGCGACACGGATATCGTCGTGGCTGCGCAGCTCGTTGAGGCGCAAAAACGCCGCTTCAAGCGCTGGTTGGCCAGCCGGGCGCCGGGATTGGAACCACAGCGCCCCCGTAAGTTTACGGTGTTACCCATGTGAATTTTACGGTTGCGTCCGAAGCCTCATTTGCATCTAACTTCCCAGGATCACGCGAACGGCCCGCCTCGCGCCGGAGCGTTTGGAGTTTGTTGTCAGAGTTTAAGCTCATTTGAGCGGGTGTGCGTAGAGAGAGCAGATCTAAACTCATGTTCAGGCCGCCGTTCCGGGATACTCCAAATGGCGATGGTCGCGGACGCCTCATCGCGGATTCTCAACAGTGACGCGCTCTACGGCAATAGGTAATCGCCTTCTTGCAGCATTGCCGGCATCGGACTTCGATCTGCTGAAGCCTGAGCTCGAGGTGATCGCGCTTGATCAGGACGCGGTCATCGCGCGGACGGGCGACGCGATCGAATACGTCTTCTTCCCCTATAGCGGGGCCATCTCGCTGATGATCGACATGGCGGACGGGCAAACAGTTGCCATCGCCGCCGTCGGGCGCGAAGGGGCGGTCGGCATTCTTTCGGTGCTGGGGCCGTCGTCTGCAGACAATACTGCGGTGGTTCGTGCGGCCGGCACCGCCGCCCGGATACCTGCGTCGCGATTTCACACCGCTTTCAACCGGAGTCCTGCGATACGGCACGCGGTCCAGATTCACGTCAAGGCGATGCTGAAGCAGCTTCAACTCGGTTCGGCCTGCAACGCGCTTCACCCGGTCGAAGCGCGCATGGCCCGCTGGTTGCTTCAGCTTCGCGACCGCGTCGACCATGATGTGCTCCCGCTCACCCAGCAGGCGCTCTCGCAAATACTCGGGGTGCGACGTACGACCGTGACGCTCCTGATGCGAAAGCTGCGGGCGTGTGGAGCGATCAGGTCCGATCGGCGAGGCCTGATCGAGATCGACCCGGCGCGGCTCGCGGCGGCAGCGTGCGAATGCCACAACGTCATGCATCTCGAAGTCGAGGAGATGTTTGGGACGCATCCGGCCCGATCTCGCGCGGAGGCTCTGCCGAAAGACCGCCGCAGTCCCGGAATCAAATCGGGCGGTGCGCTGTAAGCGCGTTTTTCGCAACGGCTCGACCTGCCGCATTCGCGGACTGCCGCTGCGGTATTCCGGGAAGGCCCATCAAATAGCGGATTCGCCGCCCGATCCGGTTCTCAGCCGCCAATCCTGGTCGGGTGCCGCCTCGAGCCTCGCGATTTCTCGCAGCACCTTCGCCGTCTGGCGCAGGTCATTGCGCTCGGGACCCGGCTTCAGCCGGCGTGCTTCGTAAAGAAAGTCCCTGGCCTGCAGCAGCCAGGCGGACGTCTCAGTCGAGATTTGCATTTGCGCCATGGTGTCCCCCAATCGCGGTCATCGCCTGATCTGTGTCGACGCTTATGCCAGGGAGTTCTCCCTGTGCCGGATCCGGCGGCTCGGCTCGTCGACCCAGGCTTCCCGCGCGAACCAGGCGTGATCGGCGCGGCAAAGCGGGCAGCGGGTGCGCGCAAAAAACACCGCGCTGCGCGCAAAGCTCTCACGATCAGTCTCGATGCCGGTGGGGATCGCCTGTCCGGTTTGCGGACACTTGACCATGACCATACCCATAACGGCCTCCTTGGAAATCATTTTTGTGCAGAAAAGTACCGGCCGGCTGGAGTGCGCCTCTTGTCGGTGCGGTGTACTTGGGGGGGCATCGCGCACCTTCTCTGATCGAGCATCGGGCAGTGGGGCTCATGCTCGTCACTGGGCTCATTCCTACCGGCCGGATCCCTCCTCAAAAGTACCTTGGACGAGGAGCGCAACCTTACTGGTCGGCTCGGCGAAAACTTCTGGCGAAGCGTCTCCTGCGATTTTCAGTTCGCTTTCACTCACGGCACGATTGTCCCTCTCAGGCGAAAGCATTCCGCGTGACGCTCGCCAGCGTCACGAGAGCTCGCGCTCCGTGTTCGATCAGATTTTTGGGTGAGCCTTGAGCCAGCCTTACCGTTATTCTGACCTACAGAATGGCGGACTGTCGGTTCGGTTTGCGACTCTCGCGCAAAATATTTTTTTGAATTGTCAACACACACCATCGTATATTTGCCGGGCCGTGTGCATAACAGGGATATCCCAACGAGCGTGAAGTCTGGTCTTCAGCGTGACGTTGCGAATCTTTCAGACGTTGCAACGGACGTCGGCGTTAACTGCGCAGTTGCGGCCGTCAGCACCGTCCGCTCAAACAAAAACCCCGGCATCGCCGCCGGGGTTTTGCATTACGCGTATTGCGCCTATTCTTCGTCATTCCGGGGCGATGCGAAGCATCGAGCCCGGAATCCACCTGATCTTCCAGTTCCGCCGCCACTTCTTTAATTCCTTTTCACGGGCAATTGCCGACGTGGGATCGTCGTAAATTTCGAACCAGACCAGTTTGTCGACGGCGTATCGCTTCGTGAAGCCAGCGACCACTTTGCTCTTGTGCTCGTACACGCGACGAACGATGTCGTTCGTAACGCCGAGATAGAGCGTTCCGTATTTGTCGCTCGCGAGAAGGTAGACGTAGTAGGCCATGAGCAAGCGCAGTAATGGATTCCGGGCTCGGCGCTGCGCGCCGCCCCGGAATGACGAGGGATGTTATTGCGGCTTTGCGCGGAGAATCAACGGCCTCAAACAAAAACCCCGGCATCGCTGCCGGGGTTTTGCATTTCTTAAATAACGCCTGAGTGGCTGGATCAGAAGTCCATGCCGCCCATGCCGCCGCCCGGAGGCATGCCGCCGCCGGCTGCGCCACCCTTCTTCGGCAGTTCGGCGATCATGGCTTCCGTGGTGATCAGCAGGGCCGCGACCGAAGCCGCGTTCTGGATCGCCGCGCGAACCACCTTGGTCGGGTCGATGATGCCCTTGGAAACCAGGTTGCCGTATTCGCCGGTCTGCGAGTCGAAGCCGTAATTGTACTGCTCCTTCTCGAGGATCTTGCCGACGATGACGGAGCCGTCTTCGCCCGCGTTGATCGCGATCTGGCGGGCCGGCGCGGACAGCGCCTTGCGCACGATCTCGACGCCGGTCTTCTGGTCGTCGTTCGCGGTCTTGATGCGCTTGAGCTGCTCGGAGGCGCGGAGCAGGGCGACGCCGCCGCCCGGCACGATGCCTTCTTCAACCGCCGCACGGGTCGCATGCATCGCGTCATCCACGCGATCCTTGCGCTCCTTGACTTCGACTTCGGTCGCGCCGCCGACGCGGATCACCGCGACGCCGCCCGCGAGCTTGGCCAGACGCTCCTGCAGTTTCTCACGGTCGTAGTCCGAGGTGGTTTCCTCGATCTGCGCCTTGATCTGGGCAACGCGCGCCTCGATGTCGGCCTTCTTGCCGGCGCCGTTGACGATGGTGGTGTTTTCCTTGTCGATCATCACCTTCTTGGCGCGGCCGAGCATCTGCAGGGTGACGTTCTCGAGCTTGATGCCGAGATCTTCCGAGATCGCCTGACCACCGGTCAGAACGGCGATGTCCTGCAGCATGGCCTTGCGGCGGTCGCCGAAGCCCGGAGCCTTGACGGCAGCAACCTTGAGGCCGCCACGCAGACGGTTGACGACGAGTGTGGCGAGAGCCTCGCCTTCGACGTCTTCCGCGACGATGACCAGCGGCTTGCCGGTCTGCACCACGGCTTCGAGCAGTGGCAGCAGCTCGTTCAGCGAGGAGAGCTTCTTCTCGTTGATCAGGATGTAGGCGTCGTCCATTTCAACGCGCATCTTGTCGGCGTTGGTGACGAAGTAGGGCGAGATGTAGCCGCGGTCGAACTGCATGCCCTCGACGACGTCGAGTTCGGTCTCGAGCGACTTGGCTTCCTCAACCGTGATGACGCCCTCGTTGCCGACCTTCTTCATGGCATCGGCCAGGAACTTGCCGATTTCGGCGTCGCCGTTGGCGGAGATGGTGCCGACCTGGGCGATTTCCTCGTTCGAGGTGACCTTCTTGGAGTTCTTGACGAGGTCGGCGACCACGGCTTCCACCGCGAGATCGATACCGCGCTTCAGGTCCATCGGGTTCATGCCGGCGGCAACCGACTTGGCGCCTTCACGGACGATCGCAGCCGCCAGAACGGTTGCGGTGGTGGTGCCGTCGCCGGCCGCATCAGCGGACTTCGAGGCGACTTCGCGCACCATCTGCGCGCCCATGTTCTCGAACTTGTCCTCGAGCTCGATCTCCTTGGCGACGGTAACGCCGTCCTTGGTGATGCGGGGAGCGCCGAACGACTTGTCGAGCACGACGTTGCGGCCTTTGGGGCCGAGCGTCACCTTGACGGCGTTGGCGAGAATGTCCACGCCGCGCAGCATGCGGTCGCGGGCATCGACGCCGAATTTGACTTCTTTAGCTGACATATTGGGATCTCCGTTTGAGACTGGATCCTCATCCTGAGGAGCCCGCCCTTGCGGGCGTCTCGAAGGATGAGATGATTGAGCTTGTGGCCCATCCTTCGAGACGCCGGCTGCGCCGGCTCCTCAGGATGAGGGGAACGGCGGTGGCTTAGGCAGCCTTCTTCTTGGTGCCGGCGGGGACGTCGAGCACGCCCATGATGTCGCTCTCCTTCATGATCAGGAGATCTTCACCGTCGATCTTGACCTCGGTGCCCGACCATTTGCCGAACAGCACGCGGTCGCCGACCTTGAGGTCGATCGGAATCAGCTTGCCGGCTTCGTCGCGGCCACCCGGGCCGACGGCGGTGATTTCGCCCTGCGAGGGCTTTTCCTTGGCACTGTCCGGAATGATGATGCCGCCAGCAGTCTTCTCTTCGGCGTCGATACGCTTGACCACGACGCGGTCGTGAAGCGGACGGAATTTCATGCAGTCCTCCTAAGTTTCTGAAGATGTTGTCAGATTTTGAAAATTTGGCAGTCCGGGCAGGCGAGTGCCAGCTCGGCTGCGGCTGATTTAGGCCAGTCTTGTGCGGGGGACAAGGGCTTCTAGCAGAAAAATTGGCACTCAAATATGACGCCTGCCAATTTCATTCATCATGATTAATCGGCGGCCGGGGTCTCCGGACCCCGTATTAGCACGTGCGGTAAGCTGCTGCTAACGCGACCTTTTTCAACAGATCGTTAAACATTTAGGCTTGTGATGTGTTGGTCTCGTGCGTCACATTTCTCTCATGTGAGCGCATCTCCGCCGGGGTGGCTCGGTGTATCGCCACCACGACAAATGCGCTCCAGCAATGGAGGTTTGGCATGGTCTCGCGGGTTGGAGTTGCTTCCGACGATTTCCGGAAGCAGGTGCTGGGTTACGGGCTGACGACGGCGCAAATCCTGTATCGGATGCCGGATCACCCGTCATTGCTGCAGACCTATGTCTGGCAGAATTACGATCTGTTTCCAAAATTCCCGGCGCTCAAGGATTTCCTCGCCTTCTGGCAGGAAAAGCTGGATGGCCCGCTGTACTCCGTGACGGTGGCGCATTCCAAGCTGATCAAGCCGGCCGAACTGCGCGCGGTGGATGGCGTGTTCAGGCTGCACTGAAGGCGTACGCCGGCGCCGTAGGGTGGGCAAAGCGCA
>Ga0307500_10000572_pt1 | contig 11896 bp, 13 predicted proteins | sample 14_S_MG_FD_201362 | JGI IMG/M metagenome (GOLD analysis project Ga0307500, IMG submission 201362) | Soil microbial communities from Populus trichocarpa stands in riparian zone in the Pacific Northwest, United States - 14_S | ecosystem: Environmental > Terrestrial > Soil > Riparian zone > Trees... | reverse complement strand
GAAACAACCCCGTGACGCGATCGGGAAGACGCATGGACTAGCTCCGCGGGTTCGGACGATGTCAGCCGATGATCAGGCTTTCGACAGGCCGGCGGCCTTCATTGCCACGCCCATCTGGGCGTCGCCCTTGTCCATGAAGGTCTCGAACTGCGCCGCGTCGCCCCACACCGTTCCAAAGCCGCGATTGCTCATGAACTCCTTGAACTCCTTGGAGTCGTAAACCTTCTTCAGCGATGCGGTGAGCTTGGTCGCGACGTCCGCGGGCAGGCCCTTGGGACCGGCAATGCCGCGCCACGCGCCGGTCGAATAATCGATGCCCATCGCTTCCTTTAGCGTCGGCACGTCGGGGAACGCCGGATTGCGTTTCTCGGACATCAGCGCAAGGCTGCGCGCCTTGCCGGCTTCGATGATGGCGCGCGCTTCCGGCACCGAACAGGTGGTGAGGTCGAGGCCGCCGGCCGCGAGATCCTGCATCGCGGGAGCAGCGCCGTTCGACGGCACCCAGGCCACGTGGTTCGGCGCAAGTCCCATCGCCTGCATCCAGCCGACCAGCGCCAGGTGCCAAATGCCGCCCTGACCGGTGCCGGAGGCCTTGAACTTGCCGGCAGGCGCGGCCTTGATGGCGTCGGCGAGCTCTTTCACGGTCTTGTAGGGCGATCCAGAACTGACCTGGATGCCGGGCGGATCCTCATTCATCAGCGCCAGCGGCGTGTAGCTCTTTGGCGCGAGTTCCGTGAGCCCCTGCCAGTGCATCATCGAGATTTCCACCGTCAGCATGCCGATGGTGTAGCCGTCGGGCGTCGCGGTCGCGATGGCGGAATGGCCGACCACGCCGGAGCCGCCGGTGCGATTCACGACATTGAACGGCTGGCCGAGATCCTTCTCCAGGAGCGCCGCGACGATGCGCGCGGTCGCATCAGTGCCGCCGCCGGCGCCCCACGGCACGATCACGGTCACCGGCCGTGCCGGATAGGCCTGCGCCAAAGCCGGCTTGAAGCCCAAACCCGCGACGGCCGCGGCTGCTGCGGACGAAGCCGCAAATACGCGGCGCGTGATCTTCCTGGACATGGTGGTCCCTCCCTGCGGCGTCCGTGAGACCGGACGCTCTTGTGTGATGCGACATTCTAGGCGGCTTTGCGTTGTGGTCGCAAGGCATTGGCGCATCAGGGGACCGTCGTCGGGTAGGCATCTCGTCACATCCGGAAATCGGGTGGCGACAATCGGGCTACCCGAGATAGGTATCCATATGCGGCTCAGTCATCGGCCGCGATCGATTGCGGAGAGAACCATGACGACCGCCTATTACAGCACCGTGCTGAACCATCCCCTGGAAACCGTGTGGGACCTGATCCGCGATTTCAACAACTACCCGGCCTATATCGAAGGGGTCAGCGAAAGCGTGATCGAGGACGACAAAGGCGGCGACGAAGTCGGTGCGGTCAGGCGCTTCTGCTACCTCGGCAATTGGGTCAGGCAGCGGCTCGCCGGCCATTCCGACGACGCGCACGCGCTGACCTATGCGGGTATCGAGCCGCTGCCGTTTCCGGCCGGGCTTGGTCCGAACGCGCCCGCGCCGACGCATTACGAGGGGACCATGCATCTGCTGCCGGTCGTCGAGGGCAACCGGACCTTCATCGAATGGAAGGTTCGGCTTGATCCCGCGCCAGAGGATGCCGATCGCTGGCAGACGCTGTTCCAGTCATGGATTCCGGACTGGACGCATTCCCTCGAACGGGCGCTGGCCCGCCTTCGCGCGTAAGGCCACGAGCGTCGCCAAAAATTGGCGATAGCTCCGACCTTATTTCGGAAGGCATTCCACATTAAAGGCAATGATGATCTGCGCTGGGTCAGCCTTACCCAGGCTCTTCAAGTCTTCCAAACCACTTTTTAGCTTGGCTCCCGCCTCCTTCAAGCTGCCCTCAAGTGTCGACTTGGCCGCCTTGCATCGCTCTTCATTCGAGAACTCCTGGAACACCACGGTTGGGAGGAGCCTCCATTCCGCCCGGTCGTTTGTAGCGGCTGGACTGACTGAGTAGGAGAAGACGTACATCAGGATCCACATCGGCATGCTCCACTTGTGGTGCGACGGCAGCGACGCCGTGCGCCCTAACGCCATCATCGAATGGGATGGCCACGCCTCGCTTGCTTCGGTGGCTTCAGCGTCGTCGTGATGACGGTCCACGCCTCATCAGCAAGCCATGATCTAGATCAACGCCGTCACTCGACTGCCGTCCCGGCAATTTAGTCGCTGGCACCCCGACGAGGCTGCTCCGTTAGAGGGGACTGGGGGAACGAAGCAGCCTCATCGAAGGCTCGCGCTGTCCTGTGCCAGGAGCGAACTCTCCAGCACAGTGCCCGGCATGAGATCAAAGATTTCCACGGGGCACTATTGTCCTCACGGACACTCAATGGGTACCGAACAGCAGTTCTAATGCTGTCTTGCGTGAGCATCGCGCGAGCCTTTTCGTGGCGAAACGGCCGCCGGTTTCCGCTTTTGCGCCGCAATAATTCCTTAATTCAGGGAGCCAATACGCCCGCGCTTGGGGGTCAGAGCATGGGGAGACATCATCATGACTGACAGCGAATGGTGGAAGGAGCGCAGAAACCAGGTGGCGCGCTATCGAGCGATGGAGCAGGAGACCACAGATCCGCTCGCGGCACGTTTGCTACACGATATCGTTTTGGATTTAGAAGCAGAGTTGGAAGGATTGCAGCAAAGCGTTGGTCTTGACGCTGCGGCGTGAGCATCGACGCATCCTGGATCAGGATGTTCCGTCCGGGGGCACTTGCGGCCTTCATTGCAAGACGACTGCACGGTGCCCCCCGGCGACCGCCCATCGCAGGACCCACGCGCTCGAAAGAGCGCTAGGCCGGCGTGCGTACGTGTGGTGCGGCCGTCATTGCGGTCGGTCTTCGTCGCCCTTCGGTCGTGCGCCGCCGAAAATCCTGACGCCTTCCGGCGTCAGATACGGCTTCAACGTCTCCCAGGGCACGAAGGCGATATACTCGCCTTCGGCATAGGGGCCGACCGCGTAGGGCGAATAGTGAAAGGTCAGGCCGGAGCTCTTGCCTTCTTCGGTGGACGGCGCCAGCGAAACCGGCCCGATCTTGAGCAGCTTCGGCTCGATCGCCTCGATGGCGCTGGCATCCGTGCCTTCCACGCCGCGCTTCTTCTTCTCGGCCTTGAGCGATGCAATGACGCCTTGCCGCATCGCTTTCATCGTCGGACCGTTGTCGGCTGTTTCGGTGAAGAACGGGCGGATGCTGATGCGTTTGTCCGCTGACCTGTCCCACAGGATCGTGTCGGACAAACGGTTGGGATGCGCGCCTCCCGTGTTTTCGTAATCGGCCCTGACGATGCTGACATAGCGGCCGTCGACCACGGAGCGGGTCTCGTATTTCCGTTCCATCGTCCATGGGCCGTTGCGGAACAGCTCCGGATCGCTCTTGCGCTCCTTCTCGGCATCCGCGCGGTTCTTCGCCGCCCACCTCTTGCCCTCGGCCAGAGAATTCGCCGCCAGCGCCGGATCGGCCTTGATCGTCGTGTCGAGAATGACGCTGGCTTCCAGCGCTTCGGTCTTGATGGAAAAGTCCGGCTTGGGCTCGGCGGCGAGGGCGGCAGAGCTAAGCAGGACCCCAGCAAGAACAATTGTGCTTCTCATGTCGCACTTTTTGACGGAAAGACATTAAAGTAGATCAATGAAAGCTCAGCCGCGATTTCGTCGCGATCCAACTGAGCCTGCATCAAAGCATGTCCAACGAGATGGCGAACTGGGAGAACTATATTGTCGAGATGAATTTGCAGTCCGTGTCGCTCAGCATAGAATCTCTGTAGGTCACGGCAAATATGCTGGTATGCGACCAACAAGAAAGAAAAGAACAGTAACCCAAAAAATTTAAATTCAATCGACTGTTCCATTACCCCTGTGTCTGGCTGGTCAATCGCCACGAAATGCTTCTGAGCTTCAAACTCCATGTGTGAGAAGCGAGACAGCACTCCATATAACAGTCCAGCGGCGGAAAATCGCGCCTTGAATACGCCGATACACTTTGATGGATTGGGCTTTAAAAGTTGCTTCTGGTCGAAAATAACGCCTACCGCATATGCCCAAGACAGCTCCTCCAGAATGCTTCTGAGAATCGTCAGCGGTTCCGATAAATAACCCCAGTTGATCAAGCGTCGCGCCGCGGTGAAGGACGATAGGGCTCGCAGCAAGAACAACTCAGCATGCATGATCCCCTGGTGCTCTTCGGCAAGCGTGCTGTCTTGCCGGCTCTTCGTCAAGAAACGTAGACTTGTCGAATGGAAGCGTCTCTCGACCTTGTCAAATAGTTGTTCGAAACGAGGGATCGATGAGGCATCCAGACTCTGCCTACGCTTTGCGTACTTCAGAGCTGTCGGCAATGACATGTCGGCATAATGGCCAATTATTCCGGCAGCGACATTATCCAGCAAATTGTTGTCGTAGTCATAGTCGACTCCGACTCTGACTTGATCACTTCCGAGCCAAGTTTGGTATTGCTTGTCTGGGTATCGCAGGACAAAGTTGCTAAAGAATTCAGAACTCGCAGTGGAGTGAATTCTTTTTAGTATCACTCCGCTGCCTCGCTATGCCCCAGCCGGGCGTTGAGCTTGTGGATCAGCTCTTCGGCGGCATCGGAGATCACCGTGCCGGGCGGGAAGATCGCTTCGGCGCCGGCCTTGTACAGCGCGTCATAATCCTGCGGTGGCACCACACCGCCGATGATGATCATGATGTCCTCGCGACCGTGCTTTTTCAAAGCGGCCTTGAGTTCGGGCACGGCCGTGAGATGGGCGGCCGCCAGTGACGAGACGCCGAGGATATGCACGTCGTTCTCCACCGCCTGCCGTGCCGCCTCGTCGGCGGTGGCGAACAGCGGCCCGATATCGACGTCGAAGCCGACATCGGCAAAGGCCGATGCGATCACCTTCTGGCCGCGGTCGTGGCCGTCCTGGCCGATCTTGGCGACGAGGATGCGGGGGCGGCGGCCCTCGGCCGTCTCGAACGCATCGATCAGTTCCTGCACCTTTTCGACCCGGTTGGACATGGCGGACGCCTCCCGCTTGTAGACGCCGGTGATGGATTTGATTTCGGCGCGGTGACGCCCGAACACCTTTTCCATCGCGTCCGAAATTTCGCCGACGGTGGCTTTCGCGCGCGCCGCATCGATCGCCAGCGCCAGCAGGTTGCCGTTGCCTTCGCCGGCGCTGCGCGTCAGCGCGGCAAGCGCCTGATCGACTTCCTTCTGGTCGCGCTCGGTGCGCAGCCGCTTAAGCTTGTCGATCTGCAGCCGCCGCACGGTGGAGTTTTCCACCTTGAGCACGTCGATCGCGGCTTCATTGACCGGCTTGTACTTGTTGACGCCGATCACCGCCTGCCGCCCGGCGTCGATCCGGGCCTGCGTCTTGGCGGAAGCTTCCTCGATCCGCAGTTTGGGTACGCCGGCCTCGATGGCTTTCGCCATGCCGCCGAGCGCCTCGACTTCCTGGATGTGGCCCCACGCCTTGGCCGCGAGATCCCGCGTCAGCCGTTCGACGTAATAGGAGCCGCCCCAGGGATCGATGATGCGGTTGGTGCCGCTTTCCTGCTGCAGGAACAATTGCGTGTTGCGCGCGATGCGGGCCGAAAAATCCGTCGGCAGCGCCAAGGCTTCGTCGAGCGCGTTGGTGTGCAGCGATTGCGTATGGCCCTGCGTCGCCGCCATCGCCTCGATGGTGGTGCGCATCACATTGTTGAAGACGTCCTGCGCGGTCAGCGACCAGCCGGAGGTCTGGCAATGCGTGCGCAGCGACAGCGAGCGCGGGTCTTTTGGATTGAACTGCGTCAGCAGCTTGGCCCACAACAGCCGCGCTGCACGCATTTTTGCCACCTCCATGAAAAAATTCATGCCGATGGCCCAGAAGAACGACAGTCGAGGTGCGAAGCGGTCGACGTCGAGCCCGGCTGCAAGCCCGGCGCGCAGATACTCAACGCCGTCGGCCAGCGTGTACGCGAGCTCGAGATCCTGCGTAGCTCCAGCTTCCTGCATATGATAGCCGGAGATCGAGATCGAATTGTACTTCGGCATCTTCTGCGAGGTGTACGCAAAAATATCGGAGATGATCCGCATCGAGGGCGTGGGCGGATAGATGTAGGTGTTGCGCACCATGAACTCTTTCAGAATATCGTTCTGAATGGTGCCCGACAATTTTTCCGGCGGAACGCCCTGTTCCTCGGCTGCCGCGACGAACAGCGCCAGGATCGGCAGCACCGCGCCGTTCATGGTCATCGACACGCTCATCTGGTCAAGCGGGATACCCGAGAACAGCGTACGCATGTCGTAGATGGAGTCGATCGCCACGCCGGCCATGCCGACGTCGCCGGTGACGCGCGGATGATCCGAGTCGTAGCCGCGGTGGGTGGCGAGGTCGAACGCGACCGAAAGACCTTTCTGCCCGGCGGCGAGGTTGCGCCGGTAGAACGCGTTGGAATCTTCCGCCGTGGAGAACCCGGCGTACTGCCGGATGGTCCAGGGCTGGTTGACATACATGGTCGGGTAGGGGCCGCGTAGATAGGGCGCGACACCTGGCCAGGTCTCCAGGAAGTCGATGCCTTCGAGATCGGCCTCGCTGTAGCCGGCCTTGACCGGAATGCCCTCGGGCGTCAGCCACGGCTCGGCGCTGCCGGCGGGCTGCGCGGGCGCGGCGGCTTCAAAGGCGACATCTGCGAAATTTGGTATGCGGCTCATGGTATCCATCTTAGCACATTTGGCGGGCGGAGATCGCCACCCCTAATCATGATCCGGATGCTGATGGCTGGTGATGGTCGCCATCTTCTCCGGCCCGTAGTTTTGCTGCGTGGTCAGGCTCGGCAGGTTGGCGATGCCGACCACCCAGCCGAGCCGGGATTCGGTTCCATATTGCCGCGTCGGCACCACCCGGTCGGGCCGGTCGAACGCGCCGGTCATGATCTCGATCCGAGGGCCGCCGATCCTGCGGAAGCTCAAGGGGGTGCCGCAGTCGGCGCAGAAATCGCGCTCGGCGATGGAGGAGGACTGGAAGGCGGCCGGCTTGCCGCGGGTCCAGGTGAAATCTTCGTGCTCGATGTCGGCGAAGGAGGCAAACGGCGCGCCCGAAGCCTTCTGGCACATCCGGCAATGGCAGACGCTGATCTTGGCCGGGGGCTTCGACACCGCAAAGCGGATGGCGCCGCACTGGCAGCCACCGGTCAGGACCGTCTTGTGGTTGTTGTCCGTCATGCTCACTCCACCCGCCGCCACGCTTCCCGCAGCATCGCCAGCGCATCGCCGCCGGCAAAGATGAAATCACCGACGCCGGCCTGGCGCAGCGCGGCTTCCTGCTCACCGGGCCGCCCTGCCAGATAGATATGCTTGGCGCCGGCCGCTTGAAGGGCCTTCGCGGCGGCCACCGCGTGTTCCGCATAGGCCTTGTCGGATGAGCACAGGCAAACAATCGCTGCGCCCGACGCCTTGAACGCTGCGGCCAGCGCCGCCGGGTCGGCAAAGCCTTGGGTGTCGATGGCCTCGAGGCCTCCGGTCTCGAAGAAGCTCTTCGCGAAGGTGGCGCGCGCGGTGAAGTCGGCCGCCGTGCCGAGATTGGCGAGGAAGATCTTTGGCCGCGCGCCTGACGTCTTAAGCCTTTCGTCCGACTTGTCCCGCAGCGCCTCGAACGGTGCGGCCAGCCGCATCTGCGCCAGGGGATCGAATTTGAACTTCGCCTCGCCATAGGATGGCAGCACGATCGGCGTAGCGTCGAGCACCGCGATCTCAGCCTCATGCAGGTTTGGAAATTCACTCGCGCCGGTCAGCACGTCCCTCCGCTTGGCGATATTGGCCTCGCGCACGGCGCGGGTCGCGGCGACCTTGCGCTGGATCAGATTTTGTTCGAGCGCGGCGAAGATGCCGCCGGCCGTTTCGATCTCCTGAAACAGCGACCATGCGGATTCGCAAAGCTGTCTTGTCAATGTTTCGATGCCGCCGGAGCCGGCCGCGGGATCGCTCACCTTGGCGAGGTTGGACTCTTCCAAGAGCACCAGTTGCGTGTTGCGCGCGGCTCGTCGCGCGAACGGATCGGGCAATCCCAGGGCCAGCGTGTGCGGCAATACGGTGATGGCGTTGGCGCCGCCGAGACCGGCGGAGAAGGTCGCCATCGTCGCGCGCAGCATGTTCACGTAGGCATCGCGCTGCGTCAGCATGCGCCACGCGGTATCGGCCGCAATGAACAGCGGCTTGGGCGTCAGCCCGCAGGCCTGCTCGACCCGCGCCCACAACAGCCGCAGCGCGCGGAATTTTGCCAGCGTCAGGAATTGGTCGGCGTCGGCGCTGAGCCGCGCATAGACCATGCCTTGCGCATCTTCGAGCGGAACGCCGGCCTGTTCGATCGCGCGCAGATAGGCGATGCCGGCGGCCAGCACGAATGCCAGTTCCTGCACTTCCGATCCGCCGGCATCATGGATCACCCGTCCATCGGCGACCGCGAGCGGGCCCTTGAAACCCATCGCGGCCAGGCCTTTGATCGCGCCGGTGACCGCGGGCACGATCTCCTCCCAGCTGTAGGGACTGGAGCCCCACACCGCACAGGACCCGAGCGGGTCGAGCCCGAAGCGGATGTCGCAGGCAGCGGGATCGATGCCTTTGCCCTTTATGTATTCGGCGAGGTGAATGGCCGCCAGCCGCGACTGGGGCCCGATTTGGAGCTCGATGCCGATGCCGGCGTCGAGATAGATGCCATCGAGAACCTGCGCGACCGCCTCCGCCGAAGGATCGAGCCCGAAACCATGGGCGCCATTGGCGCCGGCGAATACGAGCGTCAGCCCGGTCGCGCCGTTCTCCAGGTCGTGCAGCGCCTGCGCACTGGCCATTTTCGCATCGGGATGATCGATCCGCTGCATGACCTGCCAGGGCGCCGCCGCGGCGCGGCCGGCCACCGGTGCTGTGCCTTTCGCGCGGCGATAGATCGGGTCGATTTTCAGCCCGTCGGACGTCTTGCTGACCAGTTTCTCGAACGGCGCGCCCTTCAGCACCCCGTCGACCAGCTTGCGCCAGTCCTCGTAGGTCGCCTGCGGAAATTCCGCCGCCAACGTCAGCTCGTCAGTCTTGGTCATCCGGCCCATTATTCCCTGGTCGTCGCTTGATTTGGCCGGAAATTGCCACGGGCCGGCCGCCAAGCCAAACGGTTGTTTTGGGTCGTTGCCGGTCAGTCCAGGTCGGGCAGCCGCCGGATACCCTCGGTCGAAAGCTGCGCCAGCGCGTCCGAGACGCGGCGTCCCGCAATGATACGGTCGGGCGCGATTTCGGCCAGCGGCAACAGCACGAAGGCGCGCTCGAAAGCCCGCGGATGCGGCAGCGTCAGTTCCGGCTTGTCGAGCCTGACGTCGTCATAGGCGATCAAATCGAGGTCGAGGGTGCGCGGACCCCAGCGCGTCTCATGGGTGCGGTCGCGGCCGAATTTCTTCTCGATCTTGTGCAGCGTGAACAGCAGCGCATGCGGATCGAGGCTGGTTTCGATCTCGATACAGGCGTTGGTGAACGGCGCCTGCTGTTCCTCGCCCCAGGGCGGGGTGGTGTAGTCGGAGGAACGCGCGAGCAGGGCGGCCTGTGTCATGCCGCAAATGTTGGCGATGGCTTTTTTGAACGTCGCGCGGACGTCGCCGACATTGCCGCCGAGCGCGATCAGCACGTCCGCCATGTCAGGGCGATTGCCGCTTGCGGATCAGCACCACGCCGACATCCTCGAAGATCGCGGCGATCGGCGCATGCGGCTTGTGCACGGTGACCTTCACCGTGTCGATGCGCGCAAACGCCGCGAATATCGCGTCGGCAACGGCGCCGGCTGCGCGCTCCAGCAGCTTGTAGTTGGTGTTCTTGAACGCCGCTGTCGCGGTCGCCACCACGCTGGCATAGGACACGGTGTCGGACAGGTGATCGGTGCGCGCAGCTTCCGACAGATCCGCGGAAAGTTCGAGGTCGATGACAAAACGCTGTCCGACTTCGGTCTCGTGCTCCATCACGCCGTGGCGGGCATGGATGACGACGCCGGTGATGAAGATCGTATCGCTCATCCCTGTTCCCTGATTGCGGCGGCGACGCGCAGCGCCTGTACGGTTTCGGCGACGTCGTGCGCCCGGATGATCCGCGCCCCGTTCTGGGCTGCCAACAGATGCGCGGCAATCGAGCCGCCGAGACGTTGATGGGGTTCCGATGGCGTCACCGTGCTGATGAAGCGCTTGCGCGAGGCGCCGACCAACAATGGAAATCCGAACGATTGCAACTCGCCGAGCCGCGCCAGTGCGGTCATGCTCTGCTCGGGCGTCTTGCCGAAGCCGATGCCGGGGTCCAGCACGATCTTGTCAGGCGAAATTCCTGCGCGAACGGCGATGTCGAGCGACACTGCAAAAAAATCGGTGATGTCCTGCATGATGTCTACAGCCGGATCGGCGCTATCGCGGTTATGCATGATGATGACGGGTGCGCCGCGCGCGGCGACCAGCCCGGCCATGCCGGAATCGCGCTGCAGGCCCCAGACATCGTTGGCGATGGCGGCACCCTGATCGAGCGCCCAGGCGACGACGGCGGATTTCATGCTGTCGATCGACACGGGAGTGCCGAGCGCAACCACGTCAGGCAGCACCGGCTGCAGGCGCTGCAATTCCTCTTCCGCCGAGATCGGTTCCGACCCGTAGGGCCGGGTCGATTCCGCGCCGATGTCGATGATGTCAGCGCCCTCGGCAATCATCCGGCGGGCCTGGGCGAGCGCGCGTTCGGGGGCGGCGAAGTGCCCACCATCCGAAAATGAATCGGGGGTTACGTTCAGCACGCCCATCACCGCCGGATAGGGCCTGGACTTTAGCGCAGGCAGCACCGCATGACCGGCCGGACCGGTGGCGGCGGTGGCTCTGGGCTTGGCGGCGATCATGCGGTGGCTTTGCGCGGTCCGCGCCGGGGAGTCAAGGCGTGAGAGCCTGCCCCGCGGGGCCGCCCAACCGGCTTCAGTAGCTGATCTTCGGCGTCAGCTTGCGCGCCCGCTCGATCAATTGCTCGACCGACCTTTCGGAAGGCAGAACCCGGACCAGTTTGCGCTTGGTGTTCACGTCTTTCATGTTCTGGGCCAAGCGCGCCGGATTGCGGTGGGCGAGTTCGCGTACCGTGGTGACGCCCGCCGCACGCACCAGGCCCACCTTGGCCTTGCCCATCCCGGGAATGCGCATGTAGTCGGAAAAATTGGCCCATTCGAGCAGTTGCTGTTCGCTGATGCCGGTCTTTGCCGCGAGCGCCTTGCGTCCTTTTACCGTGCGGGCAGCCTCCAGCAGCGCCACGGTCGTGCGAATGCCCAACGATTTTAGTTTCGAGGCAGAGTAGGCGGTCAAGCCTTCGATCTCGGAAAGGGGATAAGTCATGATGCTCGATGAAAAAGGAATGTGCTTGGGGCGAATGTGTTCGCGAATGTGCTTGCTATGCGAACTGGCTGAGGCCCGGCGTCCCTGAAATGATTTCCCCCATTTGATCCGCTCCGATCTTGTCGCGACCGAACCTGAAAAGTTCACGCGCCACGCCCTGAATCTCGTTCATGCCCAGGCCAAGCGCCATCAGCCTGGTGCCGACCGCCATCAAGCCTCCGCCCATCAGCCGCGAGAAACCGCCATTGCTGCTGGACGCTGCAATCGCAGCCTCGGCACCCGGAATTTGGTCGATCAGGGCCTGAACCTTGTCGGAGGGCCCCTCGTTACGGAGAAAACCCAGAACGATGCCGATGGTTTTTTCAGCGACAGCGCTATCGATGCCGGCCTTGGAGGCCAGCCGTCCTATCAGTTCGTCCATATTTTGCCCCGTCCCCAACCGGTTTAACCGGGTCGCCTGCTTACCGATTGATCTTGAG
>Ga0307500_10000569_pt1 | contig 11946 bp, 10 predicted proteins | sample 14_S_MG_FD_201362 | JGI IMG/M metagenome (GOLD analysis project Ga0307500, IMG submission 201362) | Soil microbial communities from Populus trichocarpa stands in riparian zone in the Pacific Northwest, United States - 14_S | ecosystem: Environmental > Terrestrial > Soil > Riparian zone > Trees... | reverse complement strand
GCGCATGGTTCCCCGCGGTCCGCTCGGCCGCGTGCAGATGGGCAATCTGCGCGTTTACCCTGGCGCCGAACACCCGCATGAAGCCCAGCAGCCCGAGAAGGTTGATGTCGCTTCGATGAACCGCAAGAACATGAGGGCCGCATAAGATGTCGGATACCATGCAGTCGCTCGACCAGTTGGCGTCGCTGAAGACGGCCGCTCCGGAAGCGCCGAAGTACGTCAAGAAGGTCGACAAATACGGCCGCGCCTATGCCACCGGCAAGCGCAAGGACGCGGTCGCCCGCGTCTGGATCAAGCCGGGCGCCGGCAAGATCGTGGTCAACACCCGCGAGGTCGAGATCTATTTCGCCCGCCCGGTTCTGCGCATGCTGATCCAGCAGCCGCTGGTCGCCGCCGCGCGCGCCGGCCAGTACGACGTCATCTGCACGGTCGCCGGCGGCGGTCTGTCGGGCCAGGCGGGTGCGGTGCGTCACGGCATCTCGAAGGCCTTGACGAACTTCGAGCCGGATCTGCGCGGCGTCCTGAAGAAGGGCGGCTTCCTGACCCGCGACTCCCGCACCGTGGAGCGCAAGAAGTACGGCCGGGCGAAAGCGCGCAAGTCGTTCCAGTTCTCGAAGCGCTAACAGCTTCGCTAAAATTTGCAGCACATTGCTGCATTCACCGGACGAAAGAGGGCGCCAATCGGCGCCCTTTTTGCTTACCAATTGGTGACCGGTCACCGGGAATTTTCGTGAAAACTTACTTACCCGCACGAACGAAATTGGAAGACGGCGCTCGCTAGTGTCTCCGATGTGCTGGCGCGAAATTGCATTTTCAGTGTGCGCCGAACAAGCTGCATCACACGCGTTCGGGTGAGCTCATGTCGTTCGATACTTCCACGCTATATCTGTTTGCCACGATGGTCGCAGGCATGCTCGGGGCCATGCTGTTGCTGTTCGGCAAGCAGGAAAACATTTCAGCCTTGAAGTGGTGGGGGACGGCCTATCTGCTCGGTGCATCGTCGGTGGCGATCTGGACCATCGGTGGCACCACCCTCGGCGAACCGCTGTTGCTGGCGCTGCATGCGCTCGGCTTCGTGGCCTGCGGCATGGTGTGGAACGCCTCGCGCGTCTTCCACGGCCGCAAGCCCAATCTGCCGGGGCTCCTGGTTGGCGCGATCGTCTGGATCGGCATGGCGCTGGCCGTGCCTTCATTGAATTCTGCCGTGCGGCTGATCGTCGGTGCGGTGATCGTCGCGATCTATGCGGGGCTGACGGCGTCCGAATTGTGGAACGAACGGCGGCGGACGATGCAGAAGCGCTGGCCGACGATTGCCGTGCCCGTGATGCATGGTTGCGTGCTGGCGCTGCCGATCCTGCTCGGCAGCCTGCTGCGCCCGCATGACGAAACCTTTACCAGCAGCATCTGGGTGACGGCGTTCTCGATCGAGCTGATACTGTATGCGATCGGCACGGTGTTCGTGATCTTCATGCTGGTGTCGGACCGCGCCGTGACGGTGCACAAGACTGCGGCTTCGGTCGATCCCCTGAGCGGCATGCTGAACCGCCGCGGTTTCACGGAAGCCAGCAACCTGCTGATCGATCGCGAGGCCGCAGCAGAGCGGCCGGTGACGGTGATGATTTTCGACATCGACCATTTCAAGGGCATCAACGACCGCTTCGGCCATCCCGCGGGCGACGAGATCCTCAAATTGTTCTCCACCGTCGTGGTCGGCAGTTTGCGCGTCAACGACCTGTCGGGGCGGATCGGCGGTGAAGAGTTCGCGGCGCTGTTGGCGTGTTCGCTCGCGGAGGGCGTGGTCATCGCGGAACGCGTGCGCGAGGCGTTCGAGAGATCCAACATCGTCTGCGAGGAAGGTCCGGTCGACACCACCGTCAGCATCGGCGTCGCCGGCGGACCGGCGGGCACGGAACTCGAAGTGTTGCTGGCGGCGGCCGACACCGCGCTCTATCAGGCCAAGCGCTCTGGCCGTAACAGGGTGGAGGCCGCCGAGGAGCTGCCGCTGTCGCTGGAGAATTGGCGGCGCAAGACCGCCGGGCGTGCCGCTTCGCAGCGCCAGGTGCCGGCGGCGACCTGATCGCTTAGCGCCAACAAGGCGATATCCGCGGGGATTGATCCAACACTTCGTGTCGATCGCGGTGCGATCGGCGCGCGGTAACCTCGTGTTTACCATTCCGTTCATATCATCTGCGTCATGGATTCACCTCGCAGACGGAATTCGCAAGCCGCCCTGACGTCGCTCGAAGCGGCAGAAGCGTCGGCTCGCGGCGGTTTCGGCTGCATGTTCTCGACCTCGGAAGAATTCGAGATGGCGCTCATCACGGAGCGTCGTGCGCAGGGGCGTTATGTTCAGCGCAGAACGCGCTGGCCTGCCATCCTGTTCATCGGCTGTGCGATGATGGTCGCCGGCGCGGTGCTGCTGTTCCGCTAGGCGCTGTTCCCTTACTTCGCCAACGGGTCCGGGCGAACCTGAATATGCACCGCCCGCGGCTTTGAGCCCTTGCCGCCTTCCATCAACCAGGGTGTGCGATCACCGCTTGAGCTCCATAGCCCGCGGCCTTTCCAGCCAGCGCCCGGATCGTCAATGCGCCCGTCGAGGCCCTTGGCAAAGAAGCCGAGCGGATAGGGGATGCGCAACATCACCATCTGCCCGTCCTTGAACGCAACGAAGCCGTCGTTGAGGTTGGCGGTGGAGATCGGAATGTTCTCGCCGAGGCCGACCGTGTTGTGGTGATCGACCCAGGTGTAGTAGCTCGCCTCGGCGCTCGAGCTCTCGAAACCTTCGAAGCCGGGGCCCGGATATTTGAAGTAGGAGAAGCCTTCCGGGCAGTGGTTGCCGGTCGCGCTCGGTCCGTTCAGCGGATTCTTGCATTTGCTGCGGTCGAAGCGGATCAGGCTGCCGTTCGAGCCCGAGCCCCAGAGCACGCCGTTCTTGTCGATGTCACCGCCGCGGACGCCGATGCCTTCCTTCGGGATGGCGTAAAACTCCGACAGCTTGGTCTTGGGATCGAAGCGCATGAAGCCGGGTTGGCCGACGAACACGTTGACGGTGTACCAGACCGAGCCGTCGGTCGGATGCGGCATCACGGCGTAGGGGCCCGAGCCTGCGACGCGCATGTCCTTGTCCGCCTGCGCCGGCGCGCCCGGCTCGGTGTATTCATCGACCTTGCCGTTGCCGTTGGTGTCGAGAACGAACGGCGCCCAGCCTTGCGCTTTGACGGCATCGCCGGTCTCGTCCCACAGCCTGGTGTTGACCCAGCCGGCGACCGGGCCGGTCCCCGAGACCCAAAGCGTATCGTCGGCATCGTAGCCGAACTGCGGGTGATGGGTGCCGAAGCAGGTATCGATGAAGCTGTACTTCTGGGTCTTCGGATCGAATACCGTCACTTGCCGGCCCGAACGCTCCAGCGGGAAGGTCTTGGCCGACGGGTGGTCCGACCCTTTCCGGCAGTAAGCCGGATTTTCGATGCCGCGCACCGCCGCCGCCAGCCACACGCGGCCCTTCTTGTCGAACATGCTGTTGTGGTTATTGGCGCGGTTGCTCCAGATCTTTTCTTCACCCCAATAGGCCGAGGGGCTGACCGGATTGAGCACGGCTGTGCCATGGAGCGGCGGACCGAACGACTCCGGCGCATTGGGATCGGCGACCGGCATTTTCGAGAACGTCACTTTGTGCGTCTTCGGATCGAGGATCGGCATGTCGTCGGACGAGTATTCGTTGGCGCCAAACAGCGGGCCGTAGGCGTTGACCGTCGGATAGCGCCGGTCTGAGGAAATCAGATCGTGGACGAAATGCTTCTCGGTCGCCCATTCCCACGACGAGATGACGACGTTGCGTTCGATGCCTGCCGGCCGTGGCGGCTTGGATTTCGGCAGCTCGCCCTTGGCGACCCGGTCGGTCCAGTCGCCGAAATACTTGAACGGTACGCCGCCGAGTTGGCCGGCAAGCCGATTGATCATCCATTCCCCGGTCTGGCCCGAGGAGACGCGGCGCATCCAGGCTTCCTCGCCCGATTTGAATTCGCCGAACGCGCCGGGGATCGTGCGCGTGGATTCCTGGCCAAGCTGATGACAGCCGATGCAGTCGACATTGTTCATCCGCTGGCGCCAGATATCCTGCGTGATCTCCTTCGGAATCTCGGTAGCTCCGCCGAAATCCTTTGCCGGCGGAATCTTCATCAGCGTGTACCAATAGATCGCTGAATAATAATGGGCGGCTGCGGCCTCGTTCGGCGCCGGCACCGCCGTGAGATTGACCTGCTGGCCGGGCTTGGCGCGCCGCTTGGGCGAATCCACCAGCCCGTAGCCGCGCACCCAGATGGCGTAGTTCACATTCGTTGGCAGGTCCGGGATCACGTAGCGGCCCTGATCGTCGGTGACGACGATCTTGGCGAACTTTGTTGGCAGCTCGTTGGTCTCTGCGATCACCCAGACGCCGGCCTCCGGGCCGTTGGGTCCGAGCACCACGCCGCCGATGTCGTCATTGTCGATGGCGACCGCCGGAGGCTGCTGCGCATGCAACGGTCCCGCCGTGCCGATGAGTACGCTCGCTGCAGCCAGGGTGACGGAGAACAGAATCCGATTGAGGTTCATGGTTTCTCTCCCGGTGGCCGCGAGCTTGCCGCTCGTTGTTGGGCGCGAGCCTACACCAAATCGTGCTTGAGACGAGGGCATGCCGTTCGCATATTTCTGCGTGTGCGACGCGCGTGCGTCGCAGCAATGAACCGCGTGCATCCGCCTTTTGCTTTTTGGGCGGCTGGGCTAGACACGCTCATCCTCACGAGAAGGCGTAACTCTTATGATCACCGAAATCGCACAAATCGACGTCAAGCCCGGCACCGAGAAGGATTTTGAGGCGGCCGTTGCCAAGGCGCGTCCGCTGTTCCTGCGGGCCGAGGGCGGCAAGGGGTTTGAACTGCACAAATCGATCGAGAAGCCGCAGCGCTACCGGCTGATGGCCCAGTGGGAGACCCTGGAAAACCACACGGTGGATTTCCGCGGCTCGGAAGATTTCACCGCCTGGCGCGCGCTGGTCGGGCAGTATTTTGCGGCCCCGCCCGAGGTCGAGCACACCGAGACGGTGCTGACCACGGCCGGCTGAAACCGTTCAGGCCGTCGTGATGGCGGCAGGCAGTTCGTCCGCCTTGAAATGGTCGATCATCACTTTGGCGATCGCCATCAGCGGCAGCGCGAGTGCCAGCCCCCAGATGCCGAACACGACACCGAGCAGGATCTGGAACGCAAACAGCGTGGCGGGCGGAATATCCAGCGCCTGCCTCTGGATGATCGGCGTCAGCACGTAGCTTTCCAGCGCGTGCACGCCGAGGAACAGGATGAAGGCGGAGAGTGCGGCGACCCATCCCGAGGCGAGGCTCGCCAGCACCACGATCAGCCCGCCGAGGATCGCGCCGACGGTCGGGATGAAGGCGAGAAGTCCCGCCTGGATGCCCAGGATGAACGAGCTCTGGATGCCGATGATCGATAGTCCGATCCAGGTCACCAGAAACACCGCGACCATGGTAATGATCTGCGCGATCAGCCAGCGATCCAGCGTCTCGCCGATCCGATCAACGATCGCGGTGGCTCGCGCGCGATGTTTGGCCGGCGCCATGAACAGCAGCCCGTCGCGGTAGACGCCGGGCTGGGTGGCGAAGGCTATTCCCAGAAACAGCACGATGAAGAAGTTTCCGACCGCGCTGGCGGTGCCGAGAATCAGTTTCAGGCTCTGGCTGAAGATGGCGCCGCCGCTGGCTGCGATCGTCCCGGCGCTCGGAAGCGAGTGGGGCGTCGCGCTTGGGGCCGGCGCGGCATCCTCCGCGGGTGGCGACAGGCTGCCGAAATCGAAGAAGCTGGTGTCGATACCGTTTCGTTCCAGGAAGCCCTTGACGTTGACGAGCTGCGACTTGAGCGTGTTGCTCAACGCCGTGGTCTGCTGGGCAATCGTGGTGCCGCCGAGAAAGACGATGCCCGACAGCATGCCCGCGACCACCAGACAGACCACCGTCAGCCGCAGCGCATGCGGCAGCCGCACCACGCGCCCGAGCAGGTTGCTCATGGCGTTGAGGGCGACGCCGAGCAGGATGCCGGAAAATATCAGAAACAGGGTGGCGGCAAACTGCCAGGTGAACGCGAGCAGGGCGGCGAACAGCACGACGCCGATGCCGCCGACCGATATCGCCCACGCCAGATCGTTGCGGGCCTGAAGGCGATTGTCAGCCGGACTTGTCACGTTGATTCCTTCTCGTGAGACATATTGCGCGGTCAGTCATTCGCCAAAATCGGGCCGGGATCAAGCGGGCGGACGCGCGCCGGTTTGACGCTGCCGTACCCGGTATGCCAAGCGGTGTGTGAATCTGACGGGGCCGGCCGGTGAGGACGAGATGAATTTCAAATGGTTCGGCCCGCTCGCGCTGCTGGCGGCGATAGTGATCGGCGACCAGATCAGGATCAACCGGCCCGCCCACAAATATCGCCTGACAGTCGAGGTCGAGACGCCGGAGGGGCGCAAATCGGCCGCTGGCGTGATGGCCGTCCATCCCGATCGCAGCTATACCCGCCGCGGCCAGACCCGCACGTTGGGTGATGCCGTTTTCGTCGATCTCGGGCAGGGCAAGAACCTCGTCGCGCTGCTGGCGCATGCCGACAACAACCTCGTGCTTGATGACATCAATTACGTGGCCTTGCGGGCCTATGCGGAGGCTTCCGGCAAGCGCGTGCCGTTCGGCGAGATGAGCCGGTTGACCGGCACGGTGCCCGTGAAGGGGGCACTGATCCCGGTGCTCATCGCCTTCAGCGATCCCGGCAATCCCGGCTCCGCACGGGTGGTGCGGCCCGACGATGTCGAAGCGGTGCTTGGCAAGGGTTATCGCCTCCAGGGAATATCGGCCGAAGTGGTGCCGAACGGATTCTGGCCGCTTGATTTCGGCGGTGCGCTGGGCGAGCCGGTATCGCGTGGAATCCAGGCGAAATTGCCGTGGCTGGCTGGCGCCGGCGATTCGGCTGCCACGGCACTCCGGGCGGCCGGCCTGCCCGGGGTCGACGGGATCGATGCCCGGGAGGCTTTCACGCGAAAATAGCAGGGCAGCCCCGCTGCTGCTCTGTGGATATTGATCCGCAGCCGCCTCGCAGGCATTATCTTCTGCAATCATGGCTGAACCCGGAAGATTTTTGCACAGGACTATGACAGCGGAATTTCTGCGATGAGGCGGCCCGTGGTCGGGGTGATCGCGAACGCCCATCGCGTCGAAAATCGTTTCCAGACGCAGATGGTCGGAGAGCGCAATCTGCGCGCGGTCACCGACGTGGCGGGGGCGCTGCCGCTGATGTTTGCAGGCTCGCCCGAGATTACCGACATCGGCGCGCTGCTGGACGTCGTCGACGGGGTGATTTTGACGGGGGCGCGGGCCAATGTTCACCCGACGCGCTTCAAGACCGAGCCGCATGAGAAGCACGAGCCCTACGACATTCACCGCGACGACGTCGCGCTGGCGCTGACGGAGGCCTGCGTCGCCCGCGGCGTGCCGATCTTCGGCATCTGCCGCGGCTTGCAGGAGATGAACGTCGCTTTCGGCGGTTCGTTGCACCCGGAAATCCGCGAGATCCCCGGCCGCATGAATCACCGCATGCCGCGGCTGGAGAACGGCGAAATCCACCCCGATCCGACAGTGGTGTTCGCCGACCGGCACGACGTCCACCTCACGCCCGGCGGCGCGTTTGCAAGCCTGCTCGGCTGCGAGACTATCCGGGTGAATTCGCTGCACGGGCAGGGCATCCTCGAACCCGGCGAGCGCGTCGTAATCGAAGGTATTGCCGAAGACGGCACCATCGAGGCGATCCGGATCGCGGACGCCGCGAGCTTCGCCCTCGGTGTCCAGTGGCACGCCGAGTACGACCCGCAGCGCAACCCGATCAACCGAAAACTGTTCGAGGCGTTCGGCGAGGCGCTCAAGGTGCACAGGCGGGCGGCGTAGGGCGAGGCTGGATTGAAGCGTCGTCGCGCGCGTTACTTGTAGCCCGGATGAGCGCAGCGACATCCGGGGCGGTGTTGGAGTGGCCCCGGATATCGCTGCGCTCATCCGGGCTACGAACTCCATCCGGCCTACGAAACGAAGACGCTCAAGCGAACCGGTTAGGCGGCCGCGAAGAACGGTCGTGTCACAAGGGAGGATGCGATGCGGAACGGCAAATGGACGAGACGTGACCTGCTCAAGGCGTCGACGGTTTCCGCCGCAGGTCTGTTGTTTGCCGAACCGGTGAAGGCCGCGGCGCCGGCTGCGGCGGAGGTGACGCCGGCCCTGATCGAAGCCGCGAAGAAGGAGGGCAAGCTGTCGTTTTATTCGGCGCTTGAACTCAACACCGCCGAGCGCCTGGCGCGAACGTTCGAGGCGAAATATCCCGGGATCGCCGTGCGCGTCGAGCGCTCCGGTGCGGAACGGATATTTCAGCGCATCGCGCAGGAGCAGGGCAGCGGCATCAAGGCCGTCGACGTCGCCAACTCGACCGATCCCGCGCATTATCTCGAATGGAAGAAGAACGACTGGCTGGCGCCGTACCTTCCCGCCGACGTCATCAGGCACTTTCCAGCCGACCAGATCGACCCCGACGGCATGTATGCGACGTCCTGCGCGTGGATGGAGGTGATCGGCTACAACACCAATCTCGTCAAGCGCGAGGATGCGCCGAAGAGCTATGCCGATCTGCTCGATCCGAAATGGCAGGGCAAGATGGTCAAGGGTCATCCGGGTTATAGCGGCGCCATCATGACGGCAACCTTTGTGCTGGCGCGCGATCTCGGCTGGCCGTATCTGGAAAAGCTCGCGCAGCAGAAGGTCATGCAGGTGCAATCGGCGGCCGATCCGCCAAAGAAGATCCTGCTTGGCGAGCGTGCCGTGATGGCCGACGGCAATGACTACAATCTCGTGCTGGCGAAGGATCAGGGCAAGCCGGTCGAGGTGGTGTATCCTACGGAAGGATCGCCGCTGATCATCGTGCCGTCCGGCATCTTCCGCAGCGCGCCCAATCCGAACGCGGCAAAACTGTTCCAGAGCTATTTCTTCAGCGCGGAAGCCCAGCAGATGCTGGTCGACGTCTTTGCCCATCGCTCCTTTCATGCGCAGGTCAAGGAGAAGGGCGAGCACGTCCCGCTTTCCAGCCTGAAACTGCTCAAGGCGGATCCTGCCCAGGTCCAGGCGCAAAGCGAGGAGATCAAGGCGCGTTACGCCAAGATCTTCGGCGTTTGATGCCGGCACCCTGAAAGGCGGGACATCCGCCGGAACCGTCCGCAACCGCCGGGTACTGTAGGTCAATCCCGCAACCTGCGGCTTGCTGGACGAATCATGACGGCGACCCGTACCAAGCATCCTCCGTACTTTTACGGGCCGGAAAGTGTGGCATCGCAAACCTGAAGTCGGGTAAGCAACGAGGAGACGCTGCGGCCTTGGCCGCTGCGGCCGATATGGCCTGACAAAAGCCGGTGCTTGTCCATCACTTCGCGACCGGGGGGAGGCTATGAAGATATCAGGCCGTCTCGCGCTCGCGATGGTTTTGCTGGTCGTGGCGACGTCATGCATGGTCGGGGCATTCGCCTGTTATCTTGTTGGTGACGCTGCTCCGCGCGCGGTGTTGATGTCGATCGCCAGCGCCGCGCTGGCCGGTGGCGGGATTGCGGCGGGGCTCGCGCTCGCGCTTGCTGCCGGCATGACCAACGTTCTGCTCGAGCCGGCGGCAGCGAAGCCGGCGGATGCCGGTGCGGAGACGGAGCAGGCGCGCGCCTATCAGGCGCTCGCCGACCGCGAGAGAATGGCGCAGGCCATCATCGAAGAGGCGCTCGACGCCTTTGTCCAGACCGACGGTTCCTGCATCGTCCTCAACTGGAGCCCGCACGCCGAGGCGCTGATGGGTTGGACACGCGAGGAGGCCGTCGGCTGCAGCGTGGAGAAGCTGCTGTTTCCGGAATCTCTGTGGGTCGGGCACCGGCAATGGGTCGACCGCTTCCTGAGCGAGGCAACCGGCGACGCCGCCGGCGGGCGATACGAGACGCCGCTGCTGCACAAGGACGGAAGCGAATTTTTCGCCGAGGTCTCGCTGACGGCGCTGCGCAGCGGTGAGGGCTACATCATCAACGCCTTCGTCAGGGACATCACCGCAAAGCGCGCCGCCGAAGAACAATTGTTCCAGGCGCAGAAGATGGAATCCGTCGGGCAGTTGACCGGCGGCATCGCCCATGACTTCAACAACATGCTCACGGTGATCACGGGCACGATCGAGATCCTGGCCGACGGCGTCAAGCATGACCCGGCGCTGGCCTCGATCGCCAAGATGATCAATGACGCCGCCGACCGGGCGTCGCAGCTCACGGCGAACCTGCTCGCCTTTGCCAGAAAGCAGCCGCTGCGGCCGCTCGAGACCGACGTCAATGCGTTGATCGAGGAGGTGGTCAAGCTGCTGGCGCCGACGCTTGGCAGGCAGATCGAGATCGATACCGCGCTGAGCGACGAGGCGTGGCCGGCCCTGGTCGATCGCAGCCAGCTCACGTCGGCGCTGGTCAATCTCGCCATCAACGCCCGTGACGCCATGCCCGACGGGGGGAAGCTGCTTTTCAGGACGGAAAATTTCACCCGCCAGGCGCACGACGCGGAGGTGGGCGATCTCGGCGCCGGCGACTACGTCACCATCGAGGTCGTCGATAGCGGGGCCGGCATTCCATCCGCCATACGCGACCGCATCTTCGAGCCGTTCTTTTCGACCAAGCAGTTCGGCACCGGTACGGGGCTTGGACTGAGCATGGTGTTCGGGTTTGCAAAACAATCCGGCGGAAGCATCGTGGTCGACGGCGAGGAAGGCAAGGGCGCTTGCTTCCGCATCTATCTGCCGAAGGCCGACGTCGAGCCTGCGGACGCGCTTGCCGCAAGCGATGCCTCGCCGACTGAAGATGACGAACTGCGCGGCGGTTCGGAAACCATCCTGTGCGTGGAGGATGACGACGTCGTGCGGGCGCATGTCACCGGCCGTCTCGAAAGTCTGGGCTACACTGTCATCACCGCGTCCAACGCGGCCGAGGCGCTCATACTGGTGAATTCCGGCGCGGCGTTCGACCTTCTGTTCACCGACATCGTCATGCCCGGTGCCATGAACGGGCGGCAGCTCGCGCAAAAGGTTGCCGAACTGCGCCGGCCGCTCCGGGTGCTCTACACCTCGGGCAATACGTTCGGCGCCTTTTCCAGCGCGCGTCCCGGCGAGGGCGTGCTGCTGCTGAAGAAGCCATACCGCAAGGCCGAGCTTGCGCGCATGGTGCGCATCAGCCTCGACCGCGCGATCGACCATATGGGTGATCCGATCCCGCTGCCCTATTCGGTCCAGGACGACCTCGAGCGTTTCCTGAAGGAAAATCCGCCGAAGCCGGGCTAGCGCGCTTCGGCTGGCCTCGGCGTCATGGCGAGCCAACGGGTCGGCGCAAAGCGCCGCCCGATGACAGGCTCCGCGAAGCAATCCATCTTTCCGTGCTCGAGGTGACAATGGATGGCTTCGCTGCGCTGGCAATGACGGGGAACTAGCGACGCACGTACCACCGTCATCCCCGCGCAGGCGGGGATCCAGTACGCCGCGGCTTTTCGGTTCAATCACTGCTGTCTCTGGAATACTGGGTCACCCGCCCCAGTGCGCAATTGCGCACAAGGCGGGTGACGACGACAAAATATGACTTCGCATTCTCGCGGCGCGTTCGCCCGAGGTTTGCATCTTCGTTTGCCCTCATGAAAATCTGAGGGCGCAGGGAAGACCGGGTGCTTGCTGCACCCGCGATCTCGCGTGCGATTTGCGCAAACAAATGGGCACACGAGCATACAGGGCAGCGGGGGCATCCCGGCCTTCCCTGCGCAATGGCTTTACGGCTTACTTCGTGCTCTCCCCGGAGAACGGCTCTTTTGCCTCCGTCGCCCGCGAGAAGCT
>Ga0307500_10000567_pt1 | contig 11958 bp, 9 predicted proteins | sample 14_S_MG_FD_201362 | JGI IMG/M metagenome (GOLD analysis project Ga0307500, IMG submission 201362) | Soil microbial communities from Populus trichocarpa stands in riparian zone in the Pacific Northwest, United States - 14_S | ecosystem: Environmental > Terrestrial > Soil > Riparian zone > Trees... | reverse complement strand
CGCTGCCGGGGACGCGCTGCTGCGGCAGCTGACCAGGCTGATCGTCGGCTCGCTGCCGGACACCGCCCAGCTGGCCAGGCTCGGCGGCGACGAGTTCGGCGTGCTGCTGACCGACTGCTCGCTGACCGAGGCCGCGGCCGCCGCCGAGACCGTCCGCCGGGCGGTGGCCCGCTACCGGTTCGGCTGGGAGCGGCACACCTTCATGATCGGCGTCAGTATCGGCGTGGTGCCGCTGACCGCGGTGGAGGGCACCGCCGAGGAACTGTTGAAGGCGGCCGACGCGGCCTGCTACGCGGCCAAGGACGCCGGCCGGGACCGGGTGCACGTCTACCAGCTGGACGACGGCGCGCTGGTCGAGCAGCACGGCAACTCGCAGTGGGCCAGCCGGATCATGGCGGCCATCGAGGAGGACCGGTTCGAGCTGCACTACCAGCCGATCGTCCCGCTCGCGGCCGGCGCCGGCGCCGGCAGCTTCGGCGAACTGCTGCTGCGGCTGCGGGAAGAGGACGGCACGCTGGCCTACCCGGGCGCGTTCATGCCCGCGGCCGAGCGGTACGAGCTGATGCCGGGGATCGACCGCTGGGTGCTGGCGACCGCGCTGGCGACGATCGGCTCGGCCTACCGGGCCGGGGTGATCCAGGCCGACGACATCTACTCGATCAACCTGTCCGGCGCCTCGGTGGGCGACGAGACGTTCCTGCCGCTGGTCCGGACCCTGCTGGCCGAGCAGCAGATGCCGGCCCGGCTGATCTGCCTGGAGATCACCGAGTCGGTGGCGATCCGCGACCTGGACGTGGCGATCCGGTTCATCAACGAGCTGCGCACCGTGGGCTGCCGGTTCGCGCTGGACGACTTCGGCAAGGGGCTGTCCTCGTTCACCTACCTCAAGCAGCTCCCGGTCGACTTCCTGAAGATCGAAGGCGCGTTCGTCCGCGGCATGCTGGACGACCCGGTGGACCGCTCGATGGTGGAGGCGGTGAACCAGATCGGGCAGGGCATGGGCCTGCGCACCATCGCCGAGTTCGTCGAGACCGAGGCGCTGGTCGTCTGCCTGCGGGAGCTCGGCGTCGACTACGCGCAGGGGTACGCCACCGGCCGCCCGGCGCCGCTGCGTGATCACCTGAGCGGCCGGCTGGAGACGGTCGGCCACCGCCCGGTGGCGCTGGCCGCGGCACCGCCCCGGACCGGTGCGGCCGCGGGTTGAACCGGCCGCCGGCGGCGGCCGCCCCCGGTCGCGCGGGGGACGGCCGCCGCCGGCTGCCTACCGGCTCAGCGGTGCTGCCGGTGCGGGTCCCGGTCGGCGCGGACCGGGTTCCAGCCGTCGGTGCCGGCGAGGTACCTACGCGCGGTGAAGTCGGCCGCGGCGGTCCGGTCGAGCTGCGGGCGGTCGGCGGTGACCGTGGCCCCCGGGCCGGCGTTGCGGTATTCGGCCAGCCGGGCGTCCTTCCAGGAGAACCCGGAGAAGTCCGTCCAGGGCGTCGCCTTGATCGCCGCGGGCAGCCAGCTGTCGCGGATCAGCACCTGGGCGATCGCGGTCACGTCGCCGCCCGGATGCCAGGGCCGGCCGAGGTGGAAGGTCTGCGCCGGCGCGTCGCTGACGATCCGGCTGCGGGTGATCAGGAAGCCGTAGCTGTTCGCGATCGGGGTCGCGGCCGCGGTGATGTAGCCGTTGTTGTCGGTCGAGCCGCGCGACAGCGCCCGGATCAGCGTCCGGTCGAACACCGCGGTGCCCCGGCCGAAGATGAAGTCGACGTCGCCGACGATCTCGCAGTGCAGGTAGTACTGCCGCGACCCGACCGTGGTGGACGGGCTGTTCACGTACAGCGTGTCCTGGTTGCCGAGGAACCGGTCGTGCTCGAAGACCAGCCGGTCGCCGGTGGTGCGCAGCGCGACCGCCTGCCGGTTGCTGATCTCCGGGTGCGCCGCCTCGTCGAACGAGTTCTCGAACGTGATGTCGCGCGCGGTCGTGTCGTTCGCCGAGATCAGCACGGTGGCGCTGCCGGACGTCCCGTACGGGGTGCCGTCCGGCTTCAGCGTGCCGGACGCGTTGTCGAACGTGAGCACCACGTCCCGGGGGTCGCCGGTGGCGCCGAGCAGGGTCAGGTTCGGCTTGTCCGCCGGGATCGTGACCAGGCCGCGGTAGACGCCGCGCCTGATCAGGATCGTGGTCGGCACGGTGTTGCCGCTGGGTACCGAGTCCACCGCCGCCTGCACGGTGTTGAAGTCCCCGCGCCCGTCCGCCGCGACGACGATCCGGTGCGACGCGGGATGGTGGTGGTCGGGCTGCGCCCCGGGGCTGGCCCCGGCGGCGGTACCGGGTAGGACGGCGAGCGCGAGGCCGGCGGCGAGCACGGCTGCGGTGCGGTGCATGGAGCACTCCTCAGGCAGACGGGTAGAAACCCGGCTCCGCCGCAGCCTTCGAACGGGACGCTAGGGACGTATCAGGGCGATGTCAACGCCCACCGGGTCAGCTGGTCCGGGGGCGGATCAGCAGCGCCTGCGCACCGCGGGCCACCCGCCCGGACCGGTCGAAGATCGAACTGGCGGCGAGGCCGGTGCCGTCCACCCCGATCTCGGTGCTGGCGTCCAGGCAGAGCCACTCGCCCGTGGGCTGGCCCAGCACGTGCACGGTGAGCTCGGTGTTCACGAACAGCCACCGCGCCGGGTCGAGTCGCCAGCTGGCGCCGTTGCCGCTGTCGGCCAGCGTCAGCAGGCGTTGCAGGCCGGTCGGCTCCTCGCCGGCGACCAGCGGGTACCGCATCCGGGCCCAGAGCGTGGCCGGGCCGGGCTGGTTGAAGCCGCCGGCCACCGGGACCCACTCCATCGCGGCCAGGTAGCCGCCCTCGGACCAGGTCACCGGCTCCGGCGTGGCGCCGTCCGGCCACGGTGGCGGCTCGGCCGCGGCGGCCACCGCGGTGGTGTCGCTGGCCCGGTGCCACCAGGCGGTGGCCCGGGCGACCAGCGACCCGCCGGCGGTCAGCTCCGCGGTGGCCAGCTGCACCGACCGGCCCGGCCGCAGCACCTGTGCGGTCACGCTCAGCTCGGCCACCGGAACCGCGCCGAGCAGGTCGACGGTGACCCGGCTGACCCGGCCACCCGCCGGCAGGACGCCCTCGATGGCCCGGACCAGCAGCGCGGACGGTGGCCCGGCGTGCTGGTCGGTCGGCGCCCACGGGCCGACCGTGTGTTCGGTCGACCGGACCCGCCCCGACCCCACTACCTCATAGAACGACTCAGCCGGCACGCCGGAATCCTAAGAGACCCGGCCGGATAGGAGGCGGGCCGCCCGGCCTACCGCCGCAATGTGGGTCCGGCGGCGCGGGTCGGCCACCGGCGGCGCGGGTTGGCCGCGCCGCCGGGGCGGTGGATGTGTCAGCCGGCGTCGCCGAGTGCGCGGCGCAGCTCGGCGGCATCCAGGCGCGGACCGTACGGCGCCGTGCCGGGCTCGAAGCGGCGGCCCTCGCGCAGCGGTCCGGCGTCCACGGCGTCGAAGCCGATCTCGTCGAGCAGGGCTACGACCTGCTGTTTCGCATCGTCGTCGTCACCGGCCAGGGGCAGTGCCCGGCGACCGGGGGTGCCGGCCGGCTGACCCTGGTCGCCCAGTTCCTCCCAGTAGATCGTGTTGAACAGCTTGACCACCCGGGCGTCCGGGAGGTGGCCGGCGAGCAGCTCGCTGGACGTCGTCTCGCCCTGGTCCAGCGCGGCGATCTGGCCGTCGCGCTGCGGGTAGTAGTTGTTGGTGTCGATGACGACCTTGCCGGCGGTCGACTTGACCGGCACGTCCACGTAGTTCTTCTGCGGGACCGACACGACGACGAGCTCGCCGGCCTCGGCCGCTTCCGCCGCGGTGGCCGGGTGGGCCCGGTCGCCGATCTCGGCGGCCAGCTCCAGCAGGGTCTCCGGACCACGCGAGTTGCTCAGCCAGACCTCGTGACCGTGCTGGGCCAGCAGCCGGGCCAGTGTTCCGCCGATCCGCCCGCTACCGATGAATCCGATTCGCATGCCCGGCCAACCCGCCGGCCGGGCCGACCATTCCGGCCCGCCGGCCCGGCGGTCGGCCGGCCCGGCGGTCGGCCGGCCCGGCGGTCGGCCGGGTCAGGCGTTCTTGACGTTGACCCCGCCGAAGATGGCGTACGCGCGGATCCGCAGCACCGGCGCGTTCGGGTCGGTCGGGTCGGTGACCTTGAAGTTCCGGGCGCCGATCAGGTGCACCGCCTGCACCTCGACCCGGATGTTCGCCGGGACGGTGACCTCCACGCCGCCGATCAGCGACACCTTGGTCACCGTGACGGTCGGCGCGGCCAGGGTGGCCTCGCGCAGGTCCAACTGGGCGCCGCCGACCAGGGCGACGCTGATCGTCTCGGCCGGCACCTGCCAGGCGCCCTGGCGCTTCAGCCCGCCGATGAGGGCGACGTGCCAGGACGGGCGGGGCGAGTTCGGGGTCGGGGAGCTCGATGTCATGGCGGCAACCCTAGGGAGCCGGCCGGCGCCTGCTCAGTGCCGTGCCGCACCGGTTCACGCTGACAGTTGTCATCGATGGCCCCGGGCGCGGCGGCGCTGCCGGTGCGCCCCCGGCCCAACCGCGGCCGGGCGTCCGCTCCGGCCGGTCCCGGCGCCGGGCAGCGGGGTTGACACGGCAGGGCCATCGGCCAAAGGTGATGGCTGCGTTTGCGCGGTGAGGGGTGGGCCGTCGGCATTCGGGCACCGACGGCTTGGCAGTCGGGCCGCGCCCCGCGGACGCGGCAGGGCGGCCTCGGCGATGGCGGCTGTCCGGTGGGGTGCCGCGGGGGCGCCGGCGTTGCCGTGCCGTGAGCTGCACAGATCGGGCCCCGCGGCCGATGGAGGGCAGCTGCGGGCTGGCCGCTGTGGCTGGCGGGGCCCCAACCCAGAAGTGGACGGTGCACATGCATCTCCGCGTTTCCCGTCGAAGCGCCGCCCGGCCCGGGGCGGCCCGGATGAGACCCGTCATCGCTTTAGCCGCCGCGGCCGGCTGCGTGCTGGCCCTGGTCGCGGCCTCCGGCCCGGCCGGTGCGGCCCCGCCGGTCGCCGCCGGCCCGCTGTACCTGAACCGGACCGCTCCGGTGTCCGCGCGGGTCGAGGACCTGCTGCGCCGGATGACGCTGGCCGAGAAGGTCGGCCAGATGGACCAGATCGTCACCGGCGAGCTGCGCGACACCGCCAACCCGGCCAGCGGCGACTGCAACAACGCCGGCGGCAACACCGACCCGCTGCAGCCGAACTGCCTGAACAACGTGCTGGTGAAGAACTTCACCGGCTCGATCCTGGCCGGCGGCACCGACAACCCGGCCGACAACACCGGCAAGGGCTGGGCGGACTGGGCCAACGCGATCCAGCGGGTCGCGGTCCGGGACACCCGGCTGCACATCCCGGTGCTGCTCGGCGTCGACGCGGTGCACGGCTTCGGGCACCCGTTCGAGGCGCCGCTGTTCCCGCAGTCGATGGGCGTCGGCGCCACCTGGGACCCGGCCGCGGCCCGGGCGGCCGGCGAGGTCACCGGCAAGGCGCTGGCCGCCACCGGCTGGACCTGGGACTTCGCCCCGGTGCAGGACATCTACCGGGACAACCGGTGGGGCCGGGCGTACGAGACCTGGGCCGAGCAGCCGGCGCTGGCCTCCGCGCTGGGCGCCGCGTACGTGCAGGGGCTGCAGGCGGCCAGCCACGGCAACCTGCTCGCGGCGGCGACGGTGAAGCACTTCGCCGGCTACTCGCAGTCGATCAACGGGCATGACCGGGTCGAGGCGCAGCTGCCGGTCCGCTACCTGCAGGACGTCTTCATGCCCTCGTACGCGGGCGCGATCGACGCCGGCGCGGCGACCGTGATGGTCAACTCCGGCTCGATCAACAACGTGCCGGCGACCGCGTCGCACTTCCTGCTCACCACCGAACTGCGCGAGCGGCTGGGCTTCCAGGGCGTCGTGATCAGCGACTTCGGCGACGTCGGGGCGCTGGCCACCGCCTACCGCATCGCGCCGGACTTCGCCGGCGCCATCGCCAAGGCCGTCAACGCCGGGGTGGACGTCTCGATGACCCCGAACGACTACGTCGGCTGGCAGACCGGGCTGATCTCGGACGTGCAGCGCGGGCTGGTCTCGGTGGCCCGGATCGACCAGTCGGTCCGCCGGATCCTGAAACTGAAATTCCAGCTCGGCCTGTTCGAGCACCCGTTCGTGGACGCCGGCAAGGCGAACGCGGTCGTCACCGCCGGCCGGGACGCCACCCTCAAGGCGACCCGCGAGTCGGTCACCCTGCTACGCAACCAGAACAACCTGCTGCCGCTGCCGTCCACCGCGAAGCTGGTCGTCACCGGGCCGAGCGCCGACTCGATGACCAACCAGCTCGGCGGCTGGAGCGTCAGCTGGCAGGGCGTGTTCGGGGCCGGCCATGTCTGCTGCATGGGGCCGGCGAACCAGATCCCGCCGGGTAGCACGGTGCTGACCGGGCTGCGCGCGGCCGGCCGCACCGTGACCTACGCGCCGGACCAGGCGGCGGCGGTCGCCGCGGCCGCGACCGCGGACGCCGTGGTCGTCGTGGTGGGCGAGAAGGCGTACGCCGAAGGGCTGGGCGACAACCCGTCGCCGGCCCTCCCGCCGGACCAGAAGGCGCTGATCAGCGCGGTGCAGGCGACCGGGAAGCCGGTCATCGTGGTGGTACTCGCCGGCCGGCCGCTGGGCCTCGGCCCGGCGCAGAACGCCAACGCGCTGCTGATGGCCTACCAGGGCAGCACCGAGGCCGGTGCGGCCGTCGCCGATGTGATCACCGGCGCGGTCAACCCGAGCGGCAAGCTCCCGGTGACCTGGCCGACCGACGCGGACACCATCGGCGGCGACTTCTGCGGCGACTGCCCGTCGCCGCTCGGCGACCAGCCGAAGACGATGGACCAGCTGCCGGACACCGGCTCGGGCCAGGGCCACGCCTACAACCCGCTGTACCCGTTCGGCTTCGGCCTCTCCTACACCACGTTCAGCAGCGCCGCGCTGACCGGGCCGGCCTCGGTCCGGCGCAACGGCACCGTCAACGGCACGATCACGGTGACCAACACCGGCACCCGGGCCGGCATCCAGGTCGTCCCGATCTACGTGCGCCAGCCGGTGAGCAGCGTGGTCGTCCCGGGCCAGCGGCTGGTCGCCTTCGTCCGGGTCGCCCTCAACCCGGGCCAGTCCACCGTCGCCCGGTTCTCCTTCCCGACCAGCAAGCTGGCCGTCACCCCGGCCGACATCGACGCCACCGGCCGCCCCGCGGTCGAGCCCGGCGCCTACCAACTCCAGACCGGCACCCTGTCCACCAACTTCACCATCAACTGACCCTGACCCGGATCCCCGGCGGCGCGGAATCCCGCGCCGCCGGGGCCGGGGCTGGGGTCAGCCGCCGGCCAGACCGCGGCGGGCGAGCAGCGGCTCGATCCGCGGGTCGCTGCCGCGGAAGGCGCGGTAGGTGCTCATCGGGTCGGCCGAGCCGCCGGTGCCGAGCAACCCGCGGCGGAACCGCTCCCCGGCGTCGCGCCGCAGGCCGCCCTGCTCGGTGAACCACTCCACGGTGTCCGCGTCGAGCACCTCACTCCAGATGTAGGAGTAGTAGCCCGCGCTGTACATGGACCCGCCGAAGATGTGCCGGAAGTACGCGGACCGGTACCGCGGCGGCACCAGCTCGACCGCCACCCCGGCCCGGGCCAGCGCGGCGGCCTCGAACTCCGCCACGTCGCCCAGCGGGTCGTCCGCGCCCACCGTGTGCCAGGCCAGGTCCAGGGCGGCCGCGGCCAGGTACTCGGTGGTCTTGAAGCCCTGGTTGAACCGGGCCGCCGCATGCACCCGGTCGACCACCTCGGCCGGCAGCGGCGCGCCGGTCTCGTGGTGGACCGCGTAGTTGGCCAGCACCTCCGGCCACTGCAGCCACATCTCGTTGACCTGTGACGGGAACTCCACGAAGTCGCTGGGCACCTGGGTGCCCGCGAGCCTCGGGTAGGTCACGTCCGACAGCAGCCCGTGCAGAGCATGCCCGAACTCGTGGAACAGGGTCCTGACCTCGTCGCGGGTGAGCAGGGTCGGCTGGCCGGCCGGCGGTTTGGCGATGTTGAGGTTGTTCACCACCACCGGGGCGGTGCCGAGCAGCCGCGACTGCCGCACGAGGGAGTGCGACCAGGCGCCGCCGCGCTTGGAGTCGCGTGTGTACAGATCGGCGAGGAACAGGCCCAGCGGTGTGCCGTCCTCCTCGGCCACCTCGAAGACCCGGACGTCCTCGTGGTAGCCGGCCAGGTCGCCACGCTCGGTGAAGCGCAGCCCGTACAGCCGGGTGGCCGCGTGGAAGACCCCGTCGCGCAGCACCCGGTCCAGCTCGAAGTACGGCCGCAGCTGCGCCTCGTCCACCTCGTACCGGTCCCGGCGGACCCGCTCGGCGTAGTACGCCCAGTCCCAGGCGCGCAGCGGGAGCGCCGAGTCGGGCGTGGCGGCGGCTTGCAGCTCCGCCGCCTCGGCCGCCGCGTTCGCCACCGCGGCCGGGATGAGCCGGGCCAGCATGCCCTGCGCGGCGTCGACCGATCCCGCGGTGTTGTCCTCGATGACGTACGCGGCGTGATGCGGGTACCCGAACAGGCTGGCCCGCTCGGCCCGCAGCCGGACGATCCGGCGCACGATCTCGCCGGTGTCGTTGGCGTTGCCCCGGCCGCAGCGGCTGACCGACGCCCGGTGCAGCCGCTCCCGCAGGTCCCGGTCGTGCAGGGCCGCCAACGCCGGCTGCGCCGTCGCCAGCACCAGCGTCAGCAGGTACCCGCCCGGAAGGCCCCGGGCCCGGGCCGCTTCGGCGGCCGCGGTCACCGCGTCGGCGGGTAGCCCGGCCAGCTGCGCCGGGTCGTCGACCAGCACCGCCACGTCGTTCGTCTCGGCCAGCAGCTTGGCCCGGAAGTCCGCGCACAGGCTGGCCAGCTCGGTGTTCAGCTCGCGCAGCCGGTCCTGCTCCGATGTGGACAGTCGGGCGCCGGCCCGGACGAACTGGGTGTGACAGCGCTCCAGCAGCCGGCGCGACTCGGCGTCGAGCTCGAGCCGGTCCCGCGCCTCGTACAGCGCCGAGATCCGTTCGTACAGCGGCCGGTCGAGCAGGATGGCGTCGGCGTGCGCGGCCAGCCGCGGCTCGATCTCCGCCTCGATGCGCTGGATGGCCTCGCTGGTGTGCGCCCCGGACATGGTGGACAGCGCCACCGAGACCCGCCACAGCAGCCGGCCGGACCGCTCCAGCGCGACCAGCGTGTTGTCCAGCGTCGGCGGCCGCGGATCGGCGGCGATCGCCGCCACCTCGGCCCGCTGCTCGGCCATGCCCCGCTCGAACGCCGGCAGGTAGTGCCCCGGCTCGATCTGCTGGAACGGCGGCAGCTGGTACGGCAGCTCACTGGGCGCGAAGAAGGGGTTCTCGGACACCGCCCGACTCTACGTACCACCCCACCCCACCGCGCGCCGACCACCACCGGCCCGAAGCCCGCGCCGGTGTTGGCTGGGTGGACCGTACGATCGGCGCGAATCGCTAGGGTTAGCCCGAGCGGGTATGAACCGGGCGAGGGGGGCGCGGGGGTGCCGGAGGTGGAGCTTCCCGAGGTCGTCCTGCGGCCGGTCGTCCTTCGCCAAGCCACCCCGCCCGGGTACGGCCCGCCGCTGCCCGTGCCGCCGCCGGCGCCGTATCAGCCGCAGCCGCCGTATCAGCCGCAGCCGGCCGGGCCCAGCCCGGACTACCGGGCGCGGCGGGGCTGGGGTGGCCGGGTGGGCTACCGCAAGCTGGCGCGCCGGTCGCCGCCGGTGCGGTGGCCGGTTCTGATCGTTTTCGTGGCCGCCGGCTGGAGCGCCGCGTGGTTGACCACCGTGCTTGGCGGGCCGCCGGGTCTGTACCGGCATCGCCAGGTTCTGCTGGTGGGTGCGGCCGGCGTGCTCGCCGCCGCGGTGGGGGTTGGCCTGCTGGTCCGCTCGGTGGGCGGCGCGCGCGCCGGCCGATCGGTCGTGGTCGGGCTCGGTCGGGTGGTCCGCGCAGCGCGCGGCCGCGGCGGCCGGGGTGGTCCGGCGGCGCCAGGGCTGCCGGTGGTTGCGCCGGTAGTGGCGGACCCCCCGGGTGGGCCGGTCGCCGCGTCGGCACCGCGGCACCGGCCGGCCGGGTCTGCGCCCGTGCTGCCGCCGGTGGTGCCGGTCCGGTCGGTGCGGGCCGAGCTCGGCGAGCGGATCAGCCTCGGCACCCGGTCCCGCCGGCTCACCGCCGAGTCGGTGCTGCCCGACGAGGCGCTGCGGGGCTGGGTGGCCGAGCAGTCGCACCTGCACGACTACGACCTGGTCCGGATCGTCTGCGCGTTCCGCCCGCAGGACGGGGAACGGTTCCGCTGGGCCCGGCTGGTGGTCCGGCTGACCGGCGCGCCCGGCAAGCCGCCGGCCGTCGTCATATCCATGTTGCCGACCTCGGAGCAGACCGTCGCGAGCCGGCGGCGGGTCGTCCGGCTCGGGGCCAACCTCAAGCTGCTGGAGGCGGGGACGGAGACCGAGTCGTCCAGCTCGCTGAGCTACCCGCGGCTGACCGCTATCGGCACCTTGCAGAGCACCGCGGAGTGGCACCTGCACAGCCCGGCGCTGCTGTTCGGTGAGCGGGAGTTCCTGCTGGTGCTGGAGCGCGCCGCGGGCAGCCCGGTCACGTGCGTGTTCGAGGTACACGTGGGGATCGAATGGGGTCGTGACGACAGCGGGGAGTACACCGCCGACCTGCCGCCGGAGATGCGGCAGCTGGTGCTGCCCTGACCGGACGCACCGGACCGGTCATCCGCGGTCGGTGCGACGTGCCCCGAGGACGCAGGCCACCGGTGGGTCCAGGCCGAGCGTCTCGACCCGGAGCCGCTCGAAACCGGCTTCGGTGAGCAGGGCGGCAAGCTCGTCGGCGGCGGCCGTGGTCGTGGCGGCCGTGGCGCCTGGGCATCGCGGTTGCGATACCAGCGCAATCCGGCCGCCGGGCCGCAGCAGCTGGCCGAGTTCGGACAGTCGGGCTGCGGGGTCGGGCCAGATGCCGACCGTGTTGACCGCGAGCGCGGCGTCGAACGGTCCGTCGGGCACGGTGAGGCGCTCGACGGGGGCGTGGATGAGGCGTACCCGTCCGAGGGCAACGGCTGCCCTGTTGCGGCGGCCGGCCTGGGTGATCATCACCTGCGAGTGGTCGACGCCGACCACCAGCCCGTGGCTCGCCCGGGCGGCAAGGGCGGCGATCGCCACGCCCGGCCCGCACCCGAGTTCGATGATGCGATCGGTCGGCTGGACGTCGAGAAGTTCGACCGCCCAACGGTTGCGCGCGACGTTTGACGAGCGCCGGCCCATCACCCAGCCGGCGAGGTGCCCGCCGGCTCCGGTCGGGCGGTGGAACTGCCGGACCATGCGGCGTACTGCGTGCTGTTTGATGTCCACGATCGGAGCAGACCACTTCGAGTACGCTTGAAGTCAAATGCGTACCTCCGAACGCTCGTCGGCGTCGTCGCCTACGCAGCAGCTGTTGTCGATCGGCGAGCTGTCCGAACGCACCGGCGTGCCGGCGACGGCGTTGCGTTACTACGACGAGCTCGGGTTGGTGCGTCCGGCGTCCCGGGCGGCCGGCCGGCGCCGCTACGCCAGCTCGGCTGTCGCGGACGTGCGCGTCGTCCTCTTCCTCCGCGAGGTCGGATTCTCACTCGCTGAGATCGGCCGCTTCACGACAGCCCAGGGGAGCTCCCAGCGGGCGCTCATCGAGCAGAAGCTGGCAGAGCTGACCCAGCAGCGGCACCGCATCGAGGTGGCCCTCGCCGCGCTCGAGCACGGTCTGCGCTGCCCCGCCGGTGAGCCCACGAAGTGCCCACGATTCTGGTCGATCCTCGACGGTCGGCAGCGCGGCCTCTCGCTGGCGGAGAGCCACGCGGAAGCACACCTATGACCCGCGGCCGGCCCGAGCGGCGACCCGCAG
>Ga0307500_10000566_pt1 | contig 11964 bp, 11 predicted proteins | sample 14_S_MG_FD_201362 | JGI IMG/M metagenome (GOLD analysis project Ga0307500, IMG submission 201362) | Soil microbial communities from Populus trichocarpa stands in riparian zone in the Pacific Northwest, United States - 14_S | ecosystem: Environmental > Terrestrial > Soil > Riparian zone > Trees... | reverse complement strand
TTGCTACCCTAACCTACGCCGGAATCCGTTCTTCCGCTTATCGCTTTGTCCTGAAGGGGGTGATTCCGAGTTTCGCGTCTAGCGAGTGCGAGCCTTCGTGAGCGTACCGGATGGGTCGAACAGCAAGACCAATTCGGTGGCCGGCGGCTTTTTCTTTTCTCCCGGCCGCTCCCTGTAGACCCACACTTCGTAGCCGCTTTGGAAGTCGACGACGATGGCCTCGCCGAGCGAGGCGCGCACGTCGACCTTGGTGCTCTTGCCGACGGCGATCGTGCCGGCGGCGGCCTGGGCCGAGCGGATTTCGGCGGGACCGAGTGGCGCTTCTTGCTTTGTAGCTTTCTGAGGCAGGAGGACGCACCCGCCCATGAAGAAGCAAGCGGCGAGGACCAGTCTCACGAGCGAGCGTCCATGTACTCGAACTCGACCCGCGTGTCGTCGGGCCAGCTCGGGTCGCCGAGCGGCATGAAGTAGGCGCGGTCCATCAGCACTTCGCAGTCGCAATACGGAAGGTCGTCCTTCCAGTGCGAATCGCGGCTCGCGCCGCCGTAGAGGCGGTCCACCGGGAGCGCTTCCCTGCGATCGCCGGCGACCAGCGTGACGCCGAAGATCGGCCGCTCGGCGAAGAAGAGGTAGCGCGGCTCGGTCCGGCGGCAGTAGTCGGGGCCTTCGCGCAGGAAAGGATCGAGCAGGCCGAAGAGTAGGGGGCGGTAGTTGGAGATCAGGCCTGCCTGCATGCCGACCTCGCATTCGAGGCGCAGGTCGCCGAGCCGGCGGGTGTCGGGCGGCAGGCCGGGCGTGCGGATCTCGGCGCGCCAGGTCATGGTCTTCGCCTTGCGGTTCGGCCGCACCGAGGCGTTCTCCTTCAACGCGGGCGCGCGGCGCTCGAGCGTGAAGGTATTGTCCGGCGCCAGCGCGACCGGCGCGGTGAAGCTGTCGCCGACGATCTCGACCTGGATTTCGCGCATGTCCGTGTCGCGGTGGCGCGGCAGGAGCTTGAAGCGCAGAGACGCGCTCGGCGCGAGCCGGTGCCGCTTCTCGAAGAGCTCCATGCCCTCGACCATCCGGCGGTAGGACTTGTCGACCGGATTGCGCAGCGCCGTGACGGCGACCGGGTCGTCGCCTGCCGATTTGCCCTGCGCGAAGGCGGGCGCGAGGACGGCGGCTTGCGCGGCAAGGGCGCAAAACGCCAGGGTTCGAAGCATTCAGCTCGATTTTAGCCGCACGCGGCTCGAATTCGGGCTCTGACCCCGATTTATCATGAACGAATGAGACTCGGCTTCTTCACGATGCCGCTGCATCCGCGCGAGCGCGCGCCGGCGGAGACGCTGCAGGAAGACCGCGAGGCGATCGTGCTCGCCGACCGGCTCGGCTTCCACGACGCCTTCGTCGGCGAGCACCTCACCGACCCGGAAGAGAACATCACGAGCAGCCTGATCTTTCTCGCGAGCCTCGTTTCCGAGACGAAGACGATCAAGCTCGCCACCGGGACCTCGAACCTCTCGCACAGCCACCCGGTGCTCATCGCCGCGCACGCGGCGATGTTCGACCACCTGGCGCAGGGCCGCTTCATCTTCGGCGTGAGCCCGGGCGCGCTCTCCTCCGACGCCGAGGCGCTCGGCATCCTGGAGGAGGACCGCAACCGCCTGTTCGCCGAGGCGATGGACGTGATCCTCGCGATCTGGGAGCGCAATGCCCCCTACGACATCGATCTCCCCGGCAACCGCTTCAAGGTGTCCACCGCGAGGACGCAGGTCCCCGAGGTCGGCCGCGGCACGATGTACAAGCCCTTCCAGAAGCCGCGCCCGGAGATCGTCGGCACGGTGGTGGCGCCGCATTCGAAGGGCGTGATCGCCATGGGCCAGCGCGACTTCCATCCGCTGTCGGCGAACTTCCTGCTGCCGCAGTGGCTGCCGAGCCACTGGCAGAACTACACCGAGGGAAAGAAAAAGGCTGGAATGACACCGAATTCATCGGAATGGCGCGTCGCGCGCACCATCTTCGTCGCCGACGACGCGCGCACCGCGCGGCGCTACGGCCGCGACGATCCGGCGAGCCCGTACCGGTTCTACTGGGAGAAGCTGCGCGCCAACATGATGCGCGCGAAGCGCCACGTGATCTTCAAGCGCCACGAGAGCGAGGACGACGCCGCGGTGACCCTCGAGCGCCTGCTGGACGAGCTGGTCATCTGGGGCACGCCCGACAAGGTGGCCGACGAGATCCTGCGCCTGCGCGAAGGCGCCGGCCCGTTCGGCGAGATCGTCTACGCGGGCATGGACTGGGCCGATCCCGGCCTCGCGCGGCGCTCGATGGAGCTGATGGCGACCGAGGTCATGCCACGGATCGACCGTGCCCTCGCGGAAACGGTGTAAGGGCCGTCTTATCGGGTTGTACTGATCGAGCGATATCATCGAGGGATGCCCTCCGAAGCGCCCGCGCTTCCGCTACGCGCGCCGACCCCGGTGCAGATGCGCACGTTCGCGCTTCTCTCCGTGACGTACGTGGCGATCACGCTGGCGGTCGTGCCCTGGGCGCGCGAGCCGGGAACCACCGACCCGCACATCGTGGTCGTTTACGGGCTCGCGATCGCGATCGCCGACCTTTGCACCGCGCTCATGCTGGGGGCGCTCTACCGCGACACCGGCCGCATCGCGCACCTCCTTCTTTGCTGCGCCTATTTGTACGGCGGGCTCATGGCTGGCGCGCACGTCGCGACCTTTCCCGGCGCGTTCTACGAGCAGTCGCTTCTCGGCGATCGCCAGACGGTGAGCTGGCTCTATCTCGCCTGGCGCCTGGGCGCCGCGGCGCTCATCTTCGCCGCGCTCCTCCTCGCGGTGAAGGAGCCTTCACAGAACGCGCGCGCCAGGCGGCTCGCCGTGGCGATCGCGCTCACGCTTGCCGGCAGCGCCGCCGTCGTCGCGCTCGCCGCGCACCTTCGCGTCGAAGGCCTGACGGGAGACCGGTTCACCGAGCTCGGCCGCACGGTCCAGTGGGTCGCGGTCTTCCTGCACGCCGCGGCCTTCGCGCTCCTCTGGGGCCGGCGCGCGTTCGGCGACCTGCTCTACCTCTGGGTGGGGCTGGTGCTGCTCGCCTCGATCGCCGACCTCACGCTGTCGAACCTCGGCGGCGCGCGCTTCACGATCGGCTGGCACGCCTCGCGAGTGAACCTCGCGGTTTCGGCGTGCCTGCTGCTCGCGTTCCTGCTCGGCGACGCCGTGGCCGAGCGGCGCACGATGTCGAAGATCGCGGGGGTCGCCGCCTATGGCGGCGCGGTCGCGGTGACGCTGACCGCGCTGCACCTGCGCTGGGTCCTCGATCCCTGGCTCGGCAACAACATTCCCTATTCGACGCTGTACGGCGCGGTCGCGATCGCGGTGTGGTTCGGCGGCCTCGGGCCTGCGGTGATGGCGATGGTGGTCGGCTACGCCATCGTGAACGTGCGCTATATCGCGCCGCTCGGCGAGATCGCGATCAACGGGCCGTCGGATGCGCTGGCGCTCGGCGTGTTCGCGCTGTCGTGCTCGCTCATCATCGTGCTGGGCGAGGCGATGCGCCGCACCCGCGACCGCTACCGCGCCTCGGAGATCGAGCTGAAGGAGCGCGCCGCGCAGCTCCAGCGCGCCGACGCGAACAAGAGCCAGTTCCTGGCGGTGCTGTCGCACGAGCTGCGCAACCCGCTCGCGCCGCTGCTGAACGGCCTCGCGCTCCTCAGGATGCAGCGCGAGGAGCCGGCCAAGTCGGAAACGCATGACATGATGGAGCGCCAGATCGTGCAGCTCACGCGCCTGATCGATGACCTCCTCGACGTGAGCCGCATCGACCGAGGCAAGCTCGAGCTGCGCACCGCGCCGGTGGAGGTGGCGGCGGTGATGCGCACCGGGGTCGAGACCGCCAAGCCCAACATCGACGCCAAGGGCCACGCGGCTGCGGTGAGCTATCCGGAAACGCCGCTTTACGTCGAAGGCGACGCCGTGCGCCTCGCCCAGGTGGTGGCGAACCTCCTCAACAACGCCGCCAAGTTCACCCCGCCGAAGGGCCGCATCGAGCTCTCGGCGCGCGTCGACCAGGGCGTCGTCTCGCTGCGCGTCGCCGACAACGGCATCGGCATTGCGCGCGAGCACCTGCAGGAGGTATTCGACATGTTCGTGCAGCTCGACGAGCGGCACGTGGCCGCTTCCGGCGGGCTGGGCCTCGGCCTCACGCTGGCGCGCGCCATCGTGCGGCGCCACGGCGGCGAGATCGAGGCGAGAAGCCCCGGACGCGGCAAGGGCGCCGAGTTCATCGTGCGCCTGCCGCTGGTGAGCGCGCCCGCCGCCGATGCAAGCAAGGACGCCGCGCCCGCTTCGCCTGCCGTGCGCCGGCGCGTGCTGGTGGTCGACGACAACGTCGACGCCGCGCAGACCCTCGCTCAGTACCTGCGGCTCACCGGCCACCGCGTCGAGAGCGCGCTCGACGGCGAGGCGGCGCTGCGCATCGCCGAGGTCCTGCATCCCGACGTGGCGTTCATCGACCTCAACATGCCGCGCATGGACGGCGCCGAGGTCGCGCGGCGGCTGCGCCTCACGCCGTGGGGACGCAAGGCGCGCCTGGTCGCGCTGACCGGCATGGGACAGCAGGGCGACATCGAGCGCACGCGCGAGGCCGGCTTCGACGATCACATCACCAAGCCCGCCGACCTGCAGCGCCTTTCGCGCCTCGCTGCGGGTTAGAAAATCGGAGTTAGAAATCGGGGTCAGAGCCCGATTAGGCAATTCGGGGTCAGAGCCCGAATTGGTTTACGCGTACGCAAAAACAAGATCGGGCTCTGACCCCGATTTCACATCGCCTACTTCGGCTTGCTCACGCAGTCGTAGCGCTCTTGCCCGGTGAGGCCAGCGCACTTCGAGTCGCTTGAGCTCGCGCCGCTGCTGCTCGACGAAGGGCTCGACGAGTCGCTCGACGAAGGGCTCGGCGAGGCGCTCGGCGAGGCGCTCGGCGAGGCCGTGCTGCCGCTGCTCGGCGACGACGTGTCGGAGCTCGTGCTGCCGGTGCTCGGCGAGCTCGTTGCGCCGGAGCTCATGCTGCCGCCGCTCGGGGGCGCGCCGGCGTCGCTGGACGAGCCGCCGGCGCCGCTGGCGCCCGACGCTCCGGAAGAGCTAGTGCCGGACGAGCTCGAGTCCGAACTGCCGCTGCTCGCGCCGGCGCTGGCGCCGCCGCCCGCCGCGCCGCCCGCGCCTTGCGCCCAAGCTGCGGTTGCAAAAGCGACCATGGCCGCGGTAACTGCTGCGCTGATGAGTTTCAGGTTCATCTTCGTTCCTCTAGGGTTGGGATGGAGATGGACTGCGGCGGAGGGGGACGCAAGAACAATGCCCTGTCTGGGAAGGTCGCGTGGAAAGGTCCGCGTCAGCTTTTAGGGTATTCTCCGCTCGCAAAAGGGACAGCCATGCCATGAAGAAAATCGGATCGGCCCTGCTGATCTCCGCGGCCATGCTCCTCCCGGTCTCGAAGCACACCCATGCGCAAGACCGAAGCGTGCCGCAATTCCAGGTCGACCCCTCCTGGCCCAAGCCGCTGCCGAACCGCTGGATCCTCGGGCAGGTCTCGGGCATCGCCACCGACCGCTACGGCCGCGTCTGGGTCGTGCACCGGCCGGGCTCGCTCACCCCGCGCGAGCGCGCGGCCGAGCGCACGCCGCCGGAAGCGAAGTGCTGTATCGCGGCGCCGCCGCTGTTGGTGTTCGACACGTCGGGCAACTACCTCTTTTCCTGGGGCGGGCCCGGCGCGGGCTACCAGTGGCCCGAGAGCGAGCACGGGGTCTACGTCGACGCGAACGACTTCGTCTGGCTGGCCGGAAACGGCAAGAGCGACGGACAAGTGCTGAAATTCACGATGGACGGCAAGTTCGTGCTGCAGATCGGGAAGCAGGCGAGCGGCAACGACAGCAACTCGACCGAGCGGCTGGGCTCGCCGGCCGACGTCGCGGTCGACACCGCGGCGCGCGAGGTGTTCGCCGCCGACGGCTACGCCAACCGGCGCGTGGTGGTGTTCGACTCCGAGACCGGGGCGTACAAGCGCCACTGGGGCGCGTACGGAAGCAAGCCTGTCGACGAAAAACTACCGCCGTACGATCCGGCGCGGCCGCCTTCGGCGCAGTTCGGCAACCCGGTGCACTGCATCCGCCTCTCGAGCGATGGCCTGGTCTACGTCTGCGACCGAACCAACGACCGCGTGCAGGTGTTCCGCAAGGACGGCAGCTTCGTGTCGGAGCATGTGTTCGAGAAAGAGACGCGCGGCACCGGCTCGGTCTACGACCTGGTGTTCTCGCCCGACCGCGAGCAGCGATTCATCTACATGATCGACGGCATGAACGGCGAGGTGCGCGTCGTCGACCGGGCATCGAAGCAGGTCCTCGGCCGCTTCGGCCGGCCCGGCCGCCAGGCGGGCGAGTTCACCGCGCTCCACAACATCGCGGTCGACCGCCAGGGCAACCTCTATACGGCGGAAGTCCAGACCGGGCAGCGCGTCCAGAAATTCCGCCGCGTCGACCGGCAGGAATAAGAACTCCGTCACGTCGGGACGATTACTTGCCCCGAACGGATCAACCGCCGCGGCATGCGGGTTGCGAGTCTCACTGGCGTAATGGCGACCGTGATTCGCATTCGCTGGTTTTTCACTCTTTCGTTTCTCGAAGTCGCCGTTCGCGTCATGCTCGTCTCCGCGCTCTTCATGCGCACGGGGCCGCGCCGCGACGGCCGCTAAGAAAAACTACCTCGCTCCTGGGCATGTGTCTTGCGACGGGTCGTCTGCTTGCACGCCCTCGCGCACACGCTTGTAGCCTCGAACGAAGTTCCGGTCATCCTCAACAGGCACGCCGGCGGTGGGCGCTCGGCCGATGCCGAGGCGCTCGGCGCTGCTTTCCGCGACGCCGGGCTTGAAACACGAGTCAATACTTTCGCGCGCGGCGAGGAGATCCGGAAGCTCGCGCGGCGTGCGCTGAGGGAGCGTCCGCCGGTTCTGGTGGCCGCGGGCGGCGACGGGACCGTGAGCGCAGTGGCCGACGTGGTGCGCGGTAGCGGCACGGCGCTGGGCGTCATCCCGGTTGGAACGCTCAACCATTTCGCAAGAGACCTCGGCATTCCGCTCGATCCGGCGGAGGCGGCGCGCGTCATCGCGGCGGGCCGGCGCGTCGGCGTGGACGTGGGCGAGGTGAACGGCCGCGCCTTCATCAACAACGCGAGCCTCGGCCTGTACGCCGACCTGGTGCGCAAGCGCAAGCGCCAGCAGCGCCATCTTCGCCGCAGCAAGCGCATGGCGATGCTGTGGGCCGCGCTCGAGGTGCTCGACCGCTCGCGCCTGCTCGACCTGAGGCTCGAGCTCGACGACCGGGTGCAGGAGTGCCGTGCGCCTTTCGTGTTCGTCGGCAACAACGACTACGTGCTCGAAGGCTTCGAGATCGGCAGGCGCGAGCGGCTGGACGGCGGGATGCTGAACGTCTACACGACGCGGCGCTCGAGCGCCGCGGGCCTCTTCGGCCTCGCGCTGCGCGCGCTCTTCGGCAGCCTGCGCCAGGCCGACGACTTCGTGGAGTCGGCGGTGCGCTCGCTGCGCGTGGAGAGCCGGCGCCGGCGGTTGCTCGTCGCGACCGACGGCGAGCTGCACGCGTTCGACACGCCGCTCGAGTTCCGCATCCGGCCGCGCGCCCTGCAGGTGATCGTGCCGTGAGGACGCTCGCGCACCTCTCCGACCTGCACTTCGACCGCGTCGATCAGGGCGTGCTCGAGGCGCTGCGCCGGCGCGTGAAGGCGCTCGCGCCCGACCTGGTGGTGATCTCGGGCGACCTCACCCAGCGCGCCCGCGCGCGCGAGTTCCGCGCCGCGCGCGCTTTTCTCGACAGCCTGCCCAAGCCGCAGGTGGTGGTCCCGGGCAACCACGACGTGCCGCTCTACAACGTGCTTGCGCGCTTCCTGGCGCCGCTCGCCGGCTACCGCCGCGTCATCGCCGGGGACGTCGAGCCGGGCTTCGTCGACGACGAGATCGCGGTGCTCGGCCTCAACACCGCGCGCTCGCTCGTGTTCAAGGGCGGGCGCGTGAGCGGGCCGCAGCTCGCGCGGGTCGGCGAGGCGCTCCGCCGGCTCCAGGGAGAGCGCACCCGCATCGTCGTTTCCCACCATCCCTCCGCGGCGCTGGAGAAGCTCGCCGACTGCGGCGTCGACGTCTTCGTCTCGGGACACCACCACGCCACTCGCACGGCGCAGCGCCGCATCGGGCGCATGTCGGTGCTGATGGTGGAGGCGGGCACCGCGACCTCGCAGCGCACGCGCGAGGAGCCGAACGCGTTCAACCTGCTGCGCGTCGCCCCGGGACGCGTCGAGGTCGACCACTACGCGCTGCGCGGCGACAACTTCATGCGCTCGAATGCGGAAGTCTTCGAGCGGCTGGGCGAGGGCTGGCGGCGAGCTTAGTCGAGGATCGCCTGCTCGGCTTAGTCGACGATCGCCTGCTCGACGAGCGCGTTCACGACGTAGCGGTAGTGCCAGCGGATCGGCCCGGGGGTCTGCGCCATGAACACCACCGCGAGGCTCTCCTTCGGATCGGCCCACCAGCTCGTGCCGTAGGCGCCGTTCCAGGAAAACTCGCCGACCGAGCCGACCTTGCGCACGATGCCCGGCGTGGTGCGCACCGCGACGCCGAGGCCGAAGCCCATGTCGGCGCTGGTCGGATCGGCGTTGGCGATTAGGTTCACCGTGCCGGGCGCGAGCTGGTTCGAGAGCATGTACTCGACGGTCTTGCGCGAGAGGACGCGCTTGCCCTCGAGCTTGCCGCCGTCGAGCAGCATCTGCGCGAAGCGGATGTAGTCGCCCGCGGTCGACGCGGCGCAGCCGCCGCCGCACTCGAACTTGAGGGGCTTCGTCAGGTCGAGCACGAACTGCGGCTTGCCGGTGTCGGGATCGTTGGCAAGAGCCTTCGCGTAGCGCTTCGCCTTCTCCGGCGGCACCGCGAAGGCGGTGTCCTTCATGCCGAGCGGCTTGAACACCTGCGCCGCGAGATACTGGCCGAGCGGCTGCCCCGACACTTTCTCGATGACGAGTCCCAGCACGTCGAGGCCGAAGCCGTAGTCCCAGGTCGAGCCCGGCTGGTGCAGGAGCGGCAGCGAGCCCAGCTTGTCGACGAACTCCTTGCCGGTCATGCCGCTTCCCGCCGAGCTCGACGAGGCGGGATAGAGCTTGTGCACCGGCGTCGCGCCGCGGCCGCCGTAGATGATCCCGGAGGTGTGCCGCATCAGGTCCTGGATCGTGACCTGGCGCTGCGCCGCCACCGTGTCGAAGCCGGCGCCGCCGTCCGCCGACTTCAGCACCGCGACCGGCATCTTCGAGAGCTGCGGCAGGTAGGTCCCGACCGGCTCGTCGATCTGGAGCTGCCCGTGCTCGAGCAGCGTGAGCGCGCCGACCGCGACGATCGGCTTGGTCATCGACGCGATGCTGAAGATCGCGTCGTTGTGCATCTTCGTCCCCGCGTCCTTGTCGAGATAGCCGAACGACTGGTAGTAGACCAGCTTGCCCTTGCGCGCCACCGCCACCACCGCGCCCGGCAGGCGGCCTTTCTCGACGTCGGCGCGCAGCGCCTCGCCGATGCGCGCGAGGCGCTCCGAGGACATGCCGACCGTCTCGGGCTTCGCCCTCGGCAGCGGGTCAGCCGCGAATGTGGGGATTACAAGAAAGAGACTGGAGAAAACGAGCAAGAACCTGGACACGATGCCTCCTCCCGGGAAGATGCAGACCATTCTAAGGCTTCAGCGCTCGATAAAGGAACGGCAGGCTGACATCCATCCGGTAGTCGATGTCGGAATGGTTGTCGTCGAACTCCTCGTAACGGTGCGCTATTTTTGCAACGGAAAGCGCCTTGGACAGGATGCGGGCGCCGTAATGGATGTGGTACTGGTCGCGCCAGCCGCAGTCGACGTAGATCCCGCGCAGCGTTTTCAGATTGCTCTTGTACCGGGAGACGAGATGAATCGGGTCGTGCCTGCGCCATTCGCGCCAGCGCTCCTCGATCGGCTCGCCCGACTCGAGGTTGAACGGCACGCGAAAGCCGTTCGGCGCGCGCGGGTCGGCGTCGTAGGTCGCCGCCATGCAGAGGTTCATGATGCAATGAGTTTCCGCAGTCGAAAGCTTTTCTTTTTTCCAGATTGAATTCAGGAAACGCCGGATCCGGCCGTCATCCTTGCCTTCTGGCAAATCTTTACGGCGTGATTCACGCAATGCGTCGTAGCGTCCCGGCCTGCGCTTGGGCACGCGGTACTTGGCGAGCTCGTTCAGCGTGTTCGGCCAGTCGTGCCAGTAGACGACGTCGAAATAGGCGTCGCCGGAATGATCCGCGATCGCGCCCCAGTACCTCGCGTACTTCATGGCGTGAATGATCGAGCCGTAGCCGCCCGAGGACTTGCCGAAGCAGCCGCGGTGCTCGCGCGAGGCGAGGGTGCGGAACTCGCGGTCGACGAACGGGATGATCTCGCGCGTGAGGTAGTCGGCGTAGTTGCCGATCGCGGAAGAGTTGACGTACTGGTTGCCGCCGAGCGCAGTGAAGCAGTCGGGAAACACGATGATGACCGGGCCCATCTTCCCTTCATGGATGAGCCGCGCAGTGCGCTCGGGGACGTTGTCGCCGAACGGCTTCCAGCTGACGTGCGAGAGCCCGGAGCCAGTGAAGCCGACCAGATCGTAGAGCACCGGAAATCGACGCTTGCCGGAATGGTCGTATTCGGAGGGCAGCCAGACCGCGAGCTTGCGCACGTGCGGATCGCCGAGCGGGTTGTCCTTGAGGATCTGCGAGACGTGCTCGAGGACGAGGGTCGTACCCGGATTGCCTTTGAAGCGCTTGAGGGTCATTTTTCGACAATCACCAGGGTGCGTTTTGAAGGATCAAGCGCCAGGCGCGCGCCGTTCGGCACCAGCGAGGTGATGTCGCCGTCGAAGCCCGCGAGCATCGTGATGTCGCCGAAAGCCGCGCCCTGCACGAGGATGGGGTTCACGCTGTTGAAGACGAGCGCGAGCGGCGCGACGCGGCGCGAGGCCATCTCGTGCAGCATCCACGCGCTCGCGACGCCGCCCTTGGCGGTATCGAGCACGAGGATCCTGCCGACGTAGGACTGGCCGGCGAGCTTGTGGGTCGGCCGCGAGAAGGTGCCGCGCGCGCGGTCGAGGTCGTAGCGCGCCGAGAAGCCGTCGCGCGCGACCAAGGCTTCGCCGCTTACCGCCGAGCCGATGGCGTGCCGCGCGAAGATTTCAGTCATTCGAACCTCCCAGTGCACGCGGCGTCGACGCACTGCTCCATCGACGCGAGCATCGGCACGTAGCCGTAGCCGCCCAGGATGTTCACGAGCTTCGCGCTGTTGGTGGCGAGGCGCTTCCAGCCCTTCGCTTCCGCGATCTCGCGCGCGTACGACTGGTAGAAGCACATGCCCGAGAGCACCGTGCCGCCCGCGGCCTCGATCTTCTGCGTGTAGCCCATGCGGTCGGCGTCGGGTTTCACCTGGGGGCTGGTGACAGCGAGGAGCGGGATCGCGAAGCGCCGGCCGTCGCACTGCGCGGCGAGCTCTGCGAGCTCGAGGAGCGAGAGCTGCGGCGCCGAGAACACCACCACGTCGACCGCGTCGTCCTTGCGGTAGGACTTCGCGAGCGCCTCGATGTCGGCGCGGGTCACGCCCACCTGCGGCAGCGGGTCGGGGGCGACGTCCGCTCGGCGCCGCGCCTCCGGCGTCACCCCCGGCATGTGGAAGAGCGCGACCGAGCCGAAGCTCGCCATCGCGGCGCCGAAGTGCTTGAGCGCATCGGAGCCGGGCGACGCCTCGAGGCCTTCGACGAGCGGCACCGCCCAGTAGTTGCCGGCGAGGCGGCCGATCAGGCCGCCGAGGGAACCCCACTCGTTCAATGTTTTCGGAACGAACTGCGCTCTTATCTTGACCGTGGCGCGGCGATGCTCATCCAGATG
>Ga0307500_10000565_pt1 | contig 11985 bp, 26 predicted proteins | sample 14_S_MG_FD_201362 | JGI IMG/M metagenome (GOLD analysis project Ga0307500, IMG submission 201362) | Soil microbial communities from Populus trichocarpa stands in riparian zone in the Pacific Northwest, United States - 14_S | ecosystem: Environmental > Terrestrial > Soil > Riparian zone > Trees... | reverse complement strand
GTTGGGGAGCGTCACTGGTGTCAACACGATCACGCCCCCCCGGTTTTGCGCAGTTGACGTTCGTGAATGTTTAAACGTAATTGGCCCTTAGGTTTAGCGCACTTGAGGATGTTGCACTTCCGACACGCACACTGCACATTGTCCCAAGTGTGACCACCACCCGCAGCAATGGGCACGATATGGTCTAGCTCGGGTGCATTCGGTTGATAGGTTCCACGTAAGTGTTTCGGTGTTCTGCATCCACACAATTGACAGCGCCATCGGTCACGCTTAAACACATCGGCGGGGGTTATGCCGGAGATGTAGGGCGTACCATGGTGGCGCGCGCGAGTGGTGTGTTTATGTCCGTAGCGTGATTTCTTGTATTGGCAGGATTCGCAACGCTGTCCAGGAAATCGTGTCTTCGCAGCCATGAATGATTTACTGCATTCAACACAAACCTTAGCGTAACGCTGGTGTGGTTTGAACTTCTTGCCGGTCAAGTGTTCTCGTAGATGCTGATACTGACAGGCCTTTGAACAGAATTTGCTTTTCGCTTTAGCTTGTTGCCCACACTTTAGACACGACGTTACCGCTGGTTGTCGCACAGCTTTGCAGCCATCGCAATACGTGCGCTTCCGCGGACATGGTTTACCGCATTGCTTGCACGTCGCGCGATGTGAAGCGATCCTTGAGAGCGCATAACAACGTCGACTACAGAACTTTTTCCAGTCATGCGGCGGCGACCCTGATCGCGTGATCGGGTGGTGACAATACTCGCAACTAGTGGCGGTGAGTTGGAATTCACGCGGCGCTGTTAGCTTAAATTCCACTTATTCACCGCGTTTCGTTTTCGCGACATGGCAGCTGGGGCATAAGGCCTGGAGATTGGCCCGATCCCAGAAGCGATGATCGGCGCCCTCATGCTTGACGATGTGGTCGACCTCGAGCCGGCGTTGCACCACACCACAGGCCTTGCATTCGTAGGCTTGGTCGGTCAGCACTTGTTGGCGTACCTGCTTCCACCGTTGGGTGTAGTACGGACGGCGAAACGTGGCGTGCCGAGAGCAGTAGCCACGGACCACGAGGATGGAACATCCAGGCTGCGCGCAGTACTGCATCTGCTGGGCGCATAGGGTAACACGCACCCATGCCGCCGGCACATACCGTGGTCACTGGCTTACGATAGGCGGGATGGCCAACAGCACAAAGCGCGGACTACTCGGGTTAACAGCGGCGCAGGGCGTGACCATGTTCTGGGTCGGCGTGGGCCTGATGATCGTCGCGTTCCTTATGAGCCTGTGGAAATCGCTCTAACACTGCTGGGCCTGGCCGTCGCGCTCGGTGGCCTCCTCGTAGCCTTGGATTCCCGCACGGACGATCTGCTCACCACGATCCACGCGGACACCCTCGACACGACACGCCTCCTCCGCGAGATCCGGGACGTCCTCGTCGACATCCGGGACGACCTCCGCTGACCGATAGCTTCGGCGGCCATCGAGCGGGAGCGAAATCGGCGAATTACCTAATCTTTTGAGGGTTTCTGCGGGTCGCGCGGGGGCGCTCCACTCCGACCCAACTAGTTCTCAGGCCCCAAAAATGGCGTCAATGTCATCCCAGGTTTTCGCATATTTCGCCTGCTCTAACGCCCGTCGCAACTGGCGGATCTCGGCAATGAGGCGCGGGACGTACAAGGGCACGGTGTCATCGAGCTGGGCTTCAATCTCATCCAGCCACCGCAGATCGTCAGGTTTCACCACGAGCGTCATGGCGTCTCTCCACCTCGTAGTTGGAATCTGCATCATCGAACGCGGCATCACCCCGGTGTTTGTGCTTCTCGCAAAAATGCCGGTATTTCGACGTGTGTCCGACCTCGCGCTTGTGCCCTTCCGGGCAGTAGTGGAATTTGCGGGCGTAGCGAATGGTGGCCGGGTCGTGACATCCCTCCTGGTCACAGGTAATGCCGTCACCCGCGAAGTAAGCCTTACCGTCGTCGCAGCCACGCACGTACCAACCAAACACCAACCCGCACGCGGTCTGTACGTCTCGACACCCTTCAGAAAAAATCAGCGTCCCTTTGCGGTAGAACTGCACCTCGGCGTGAATCCGCCACTCATCGCCAGACAGTTCGGATTCCTTGAAGCGCGGGATCGTCAGGATGCGGATCTCATCAAAGGCCTGCGCATCCGGCCGCCGGGCGCACCCGCTGGGGTTCCGTGTTTTATTCGTCATGGCGGCTCCGGTCGGCGCGGCGGGTCAGCGCTCCCGCGCCAGCTCCTGAAAGCGCAGCCGTGCCCACTCCTCGAGCAGATCCAGCCGGTCCTTGAGCTCGAACACGGTCCGCGCCATGGCATCCGTGCTGGCTTGGCTGGCGTCCATCATGGCGTGGGTGGCGGCGATGAGCTCGTCGAGGGCAGCCAGGCGGTTCTCAACGGCGGTGAAGAGCAATTGCTCGGACTTCATGGTTGCCGGCCTTGATAGACGGGCTCGAGGCGGCGGCGTTGTGCCGCATAGGACGGTTCCCAATGTTCGACCAGCGGCACGCGGCCAAAGCCGGTGATCACCATCGCGCCGCACTCGGCACAGCGCCAGGCGTCCGCGTCCCAGAGCTTATACGGGCCACCCTCGTGCGTGAGTTCTTCGACCGTGACGCCGTTCTGGGACACCTGCATGAAGCGACCACACCCACACAACACATGCGGCATCAGGGTTTCCTTTGTGTTCCACGTGGCACGGGCCGAGCCGCCCGGCGCCGATCTTCGTCCCGCCACTCGAGCATGGTGGTCACCATCGCCTTGACCGCCGTCGGCACATACCCCGACGCGAGATCGAAGGCCTGCTCGTCATTGACCAGCAGATACCACTGGGTCGGCGGCTCGTCTACAGCCGTTCGATGAGGGGCTCGCGACATCTGTCGGGAAATCGCCAAATCTCCACACTCATATTCGGCGGGCGCGCACACTCCCGCATCAATTCGCGTTCGATTTTCGAACAGTAGTTCCCATCGCCCGCTTTGACCTGCAAGCACCGAATGTCCTGCGGACCGATGGCAATCACATCGAACATGCCCAGGCTGCCGCCGGCTTTGGTGCAACTGTAGCCGGCCGCCTCGAGAATGCGGACGGCGCGCAGCTCGGCGCGGCTGCCTTTAGCCTTGGCGTTTTTTAGCACGGCGGGCCTCGGCAATCGTGCGGGCGATACAGGCTTTGAACGTCGGACACCGGGGATCATGCGCGCAGTGGGATCCGGTCCGGGGTTTGGGGGACACCGGCGAGCGCAGCGAGCCCTCGCGCGCGTGCGCGCGTTGTTTGTTTGTACTGTTTGTACTGTTTGTACTGTTTGTACTGTTTGTTTGTACAGAGAAATCGTCGAACACTGTTCGAAGATGGTTCGAACGTTTCGTGTAAGTGTCGGCCCGTCTAGCCATTGCGGGGATCTCGACAATCCCTTCCTGCCGCCATTTGTCCGCATTGATGTGATGATTGACACACAGCGTCTCCAGGATGGCGTCGAACTCCGGTTCAGTCGCCCCGACCGCGGCCACGAGTTGGGGTTTCGGCAGGGGGTTGCCGTTGGAGTCGACGGACACCCCGGGCTTGCCTTTGCCTTGACGCGAGACGACCAGCCAGAGCCGCACGACCGCGCCAAAGCCGGCGTTGCCGAACTTCAGCAGCACGTCCTGAATCTTGGGGTCATAGATCGTGTCGGAATCCACCTGGATCCACTTCATCGCCATTCGCCGCCGCTCCTTCAGTCACGATCCGTTTGTCGCCATTGGTGGAGCCACTGCGGACTCAGATAGACGTCGTCCGACGCGAGCCACCACCAGTACCAGCGGCGTACCCAGGCGATCATCGGGCGCCTTCCTTCTCGAAGCGGACCGCCCCGCAGCGCCGGCACTTCAGCGTGTAGGCGCCGATCCAGTACCAGACGTGGTGGCAGTCGGTCATAGCACCTCCACGCGATCCGCCCGCGGCCCTTTGGTGCCGGCCTTCGAGACGAAGCGCACGGCCATCCCGACGGTCAGCGCCTCGAAATCGTCAGCCGCACTGCGGTGAAAGAAGTATTCGATGCCGTCGTCGACGCCGCGGATGAAGCCGAAGCCCTTGTCGGGTTGGAGCATCTTGACGGTGCCGGTGATCCATTCTTCGTGCGCGTTTTTGAAGTTCGACATGCTAGTGCGTGACCTCGGCCGCCTCGGCTTCTTCGTTGGCGAGGGTGAGGCGGGCGACGGCCTCGGTGAGTTGAAACATCACCATCGCGAGGGCCTTCTCGAGCGGGACGCGGTCCTGCGCTTGGGCCTGCGTGATGACGTCGGCGAGGAGCCAGCAGCAGCAGTGGAGGATGGCCGCGGCGTCGGGCTGGGGGACGCGCTCGAGGAGGTCGATCTTGAGATCGCGGGCCAACTCGAAGCCGATCTCAGAGTCGCGGGCGGTCGTCATGGCGTCCCTTTCGTGTAGACGACGAGGCGTTGAATCTGGCGATGGACGGACGAGGGGACGAGGCCGGCGAGGAGCGCGGTCGCTTCCTTCGGACTGAGCAGGATCCAGATCTGGGTCTGGCGCTGCTGGGCGAGGCGCTGCGCTTTCGTCGCCTGGGTCTTCGTCATGGGGTGACCTGATCTGTCACGGGGATCGGATAGCGCACGTTCTGTTAACCTGCAATTTCCTCGCGAAACGCCTGTTGTGCCACGACATCCGCCTTCCGCCACCAGTGGCGCAACTGCTCAAGCGGTGATTTAACGCTGATGATGCCGGCAAGCTTTGCCGCCCCGTAGGCTCTCAGTTCACCCGAGTCGACGCGAGCGGCAAGTTCAGGATGGTCGCGATGAAGGCGAGCGAGCAGATAGGCACGTGATGTGCCCTTTGGCAAGATGATAATATCATCTTGCCTCTTACCGCCTGTGTGTTGATTCCCGCGATCGCCGCCGTGCTTGCCGAAGTGGACAGCGCGCTTAAATGGAATCGGTTCATTCGGCTGAAGTCGCTTCAGTCCCTTAAGCGCCCAGTCCACCATGTCCGGATCGAGCTCAAGACCGCGCGAGATGAAATCCTTGACATCGGTATAGCCGAGCGGTGCCAGCATTTCAGGTGCATCATCGACGAAGTGGAGCAACTCGCGGCAGTCGTACGACAACTTCACTGAGCAGAAGTCGCGGCGAACGGCGACGAGCTCATGCCAGCGATTGACCGGCACATCTTCACGCCGCTGCGTTGCGTTGACTGGTCCTGAATCGACTAGGACAGCCACAGCGGGATTCCTTCATCGATGATCTGACGTTCCAATTGATGCAACCATTGATAGTGCTGCTTGTAGACTTCGACATCATTCGCGACAGCACCGAGCGCGAACCGCTTCCGAGAATTGATCCGCCGCTTGATGTCGCCAGCCAATGACCGTTCGACTCGTTGCCCACCACGGCTCATAAGCCGAATGACTCGATGCGTGATGGCACTCAGATACAAGTCGACCGCATCCTTCCACTGCGCGACGATTGACTTGGCATTGTGAGCTTCGGCTTCACGTCGGCGCATCTCGCGATATTCACGAAAGAGCAATTCATGGGCAGGACTCGCCGGATCTGAATAGTCGTCGAGCGAAAATCCCTTCGTCTGCTTCGCGAGTGCCGCGGCCATGCGCTGAACTCCTGGATCACCGCTATCAATGTGATCGAGTTCCATGTTGTAGATATGGATCGTCGGTTCCTCAGGGAATGGATCGAAATCAAATGGGTCTCTCGATCCTGGCTCGATGGGTTCCTGATTCGTGGGTTCCTGGCCGTCCATCGCGTCCATGATGTTGTCGCCGACCCATTTGGCATACTCGCTCGTCGCGTCGAAGTTGATGTTGCCTTCGATCAGATTGCCGTCATCGTCGGTCAGCCGGCGAGCTGCTCGACCATTCTCCTGGTCGTTCGAATTGTTCTTATTGGCACGATTGAGATGAACGACTTCTGTGACATAGATGGAGTCCAGGCCTTCACCAGCGATGCCGACATGCACGAGCACATCAAGTTCTGGATGCCGGTGGCCGTCTTCATCTTTTGGAGGGCAGAACTGTCGAAGGACTTCTTTATTCTTTGCATCGGTTCGACCGTTTGGGCCCGTTCCCACCCAATCAACACGAAGCTCGTCATACATCGAGCGCACCTGTTCACACACGAGCTCTGCATGAGACACACACATCGCACCGATCAAGACTTGTAGTCTGTGCCCTGAAGTGATTCGTGCGTGGAGCATGCGCTCGATAGGTGTCGACACCAACGGCGATACATATTTAGGACTCCACCGCATTTTCCGCTCAATACGCCATCGCTCAAGCGCTTCCGGTGAATCTGTCCCGGCTTCTTCAACGAGTTCGGCCGTTGTGAACGTTCGCACATTGCCATCGGGCGTCAGCGCATCAATCAAGTAGTGGTACGCATGGCCACGCAACGGCTTGACAACCCGTTCTTCCGCCGCTTCTCGATAAGACACCTGGACATGTGGCGGACCAAAAGCGCTGTCATTATTTGGTCGCGTCGGCGTCGCGGACATGGCAAGGAGGAAGGTCGAGGGAAGTGACCGGACCGTTCGGCCCCAGGCTTTGTCTAACCCATAGTGATGATATTCATCGACGACGATCATCCATCGGCCCGTCTGCATCAGCAGACGCACGTTGTCATTCCCTCTGGCTTGCAACAATGCCTGCACAGTAATCGCGAACACTTGATGCGTGTTCATGCGATGTTTCTGGATAGCCTGTGCTCCCTCAAATCTGAGATCGACGACATAGCGCGGACCTTCAATCGCTGCTTGAACAAGGTCCGATTGATCGGACGGACTATCGGCTTCGAATTGCGCGAGTTGGCCATCGCTCGGGAAGATCACTAACAGTCGATTCACCTGACCCGCGTGTTGAAGCACGCTGTAACAGCAGGCCGCTGTAAACGTCTTGCCGTAGCCGGTCGGCAACTGCACATTCAAATAGTCGGGATGGTCCTCTAACGCATCGATGACACGGCGTTGACCTTTGTGGAGCTTTTGACGGAATGGCACGTCGGGCATAGTGCTTGGAGATTGCATAATTCAGTGGCTCCTTTCTGGGAGTACGGAATGAGATGATCGACCTCAAATGAATCTCCGAGGTTTCGATCACAGAGAGCGCATTGACCCTCTTGCAGAATGAACAAGAGGTCGCGTTCACGACGATTTGCTAATCGTCTGCGAGTCATGATCAGAACGGTATGTCTTCGCTCGTCAGCGGCAGCTCGTCCGGCTCCAGCTCGAGATCCTTCTCGCGCGTGATCGCCTTAAGCTCCGGTCCCCATCTTGTCTGCTCAAGCTTCACGCGGACCGGAATCCGCTCCTGGCAGCAGTTTTCCGCCAGGCTCGCGAGCATCGGATTGATGGTCGCGGCGACTTCCCCGGTCGACAGCGTCACGCGAAAGCGCAGGACTTTCGGATTCTTCGTCGGCGCTGAGTCGATGCGTTCGATCAGCACGAAGCCCTCAGGCACCGCTGGCGGCGGCTGGGGATGGCCATCCGCTTCATACGTGGCCGGCAGGGGCGGCGGCGCGGGCACGGTCGCATAGCCGCCCATCGCCGACTTGCTCTCCGCGCGGTCGGCCTGGTCCATCTCCTCTTTCGCATAGAGCCCCGCGAGCTGCCGCGGGAACCCTTTCCGTAGCGCCAGCGCCTCAGCACATTTGCTCAACATCGTGTGCGGCATCTTCAACCACATGAAGTCCTGGTCCGGTTTGTATTCACTCCAGCGGGCCGTGGCCGTGAACGCGCACCGCTGCCCTTGCACCAGGCGATAGACCGTCACCGTCGCCGCGAACGGGGGGCCACCCGGTACGGCGGTCGAGGGCGGGCTCATGTTGAAGTAGGCATCGTCGCTGCCCGCGTACTCGCCGGTTTCCGCGGCGCGAATCCGCATGAAGTCAATGCTCGTGACCGGCGTGTACTTGCCGCCGCGCTTCGTGAAGTGGACGAGCTTGTCAAGGGGATGCACGCCTTGCCGCGCGCAGTCGAACAAATACAACTTGAGTTCGTCAGCCGTCGCGCCGTGGGCGACCGTGCGCTTGATGAGATCGAGTTGATCGGCGGTGACGGTTTGCGCTTGCAGGTCAGTCGGCATGATCGACCTCCGCTTTGAGTTGCTCCCATCCGACCCACTCGGCCACCGGCGTCTCGAGGGCGCGGCGAGCATCGGCCACGTCCGCGCGCAGTTCGGCCACGGCCTCACGGAGGTTGCGGCGCGTCTCGGCGAGCGTGGCCCCTTGCGCGTTCGCGCCGGGGAGTTCCACGACCCAGCCGATGAAGCCTTCGGGCACGGACTTGTACAGGAAGGTCAAGATCGCCATTCGTTCCTCCTATGCCCGCCGCCGGCCGAAGGTCAGCTCGCGGTTCCATTCGCCGCGCAAATACCGGTCGACGAGATCAGCGCGGTAGCGGGCGCGTCGCCCGAGCCGGGGCCGGAGCTCTTCGAGAAACGGGAGCCGGCCGGTGCGCTTGAGCGTGGTAAAGGTCGTCTTCGGCATCTGCAACTTCTCGAGCAACTCAGGGACGGTGTAGCAGCGGACCTCAGACATCGGGACACCTCCGAAACAGGCACACTCAGGCCACGAGCCCACGACGCTTCGCGGCCTCCCAGGTAAAGCTCTCAATCGGAATCTGGGCATACGCGGCGAGGCGAATCCGCAGGCTCAGGCGCGGGATGGCGCCGGCCAGGATGCGCGAAATCTGCGCTTGGCTGACGCCAAGCTGCTGCGCGATCTGGGCTTGGGTATCGCCGGTTTTCGCCATGTAGGTGGCCAGGTCGGGGTAACGGGTCGACGGCGGCCGGCGGCGCGGAGCCAGTTTAGCCATACGAGAAGAGTTTATACGTTTTCAGGTGTGGCCTTGTCAACACACATACGTTTAACGTATAGTGCGTGCATGGATGAGGAGCAACCAGCTATCCTCGATGGCGTGCCAACGTTGGATCAGCAGGTGCGCGACCGCATCAGGATGTGGGTGCAGTCCACCGGCGTGAAGCAGACGCAACTCGCGGAGCGCATCGGCCGGAACCAGCCGTGGGTCACGCGGTACTTGAAGGGCGAGTTCAACGCGGACCTCGACACGCTGCAGAAGATCGCGCAGGCGTTCGGGCACACCCTCGCCGCCTTAGTGGACCAGCCGCGCGATCCGCTCGATGCCAAGATGCTGGAGGAGTTCCATGCGGCGCCCCTCCGTCTGCGACTCAGCGTGATCGAGATGTTAAAGGTGGTGCGGGTGACGCGCGCCTCAAAGATCCAGGCACCACCCACACAGGACGAGTAGCGCCGCGGGCACCACCGCGAGCGACTCGATCACGGCCGTGAGCATGCCCAAGACCCGGTCACGGACCAGCGCCGGCACACGACGAAACAGACGCACGAGATGTAGTTCTTCAAGGGAGAGCGGACCGAGATCGAAGGTCGACGACGGCGGACGCAACGCCATGATGGTCCCCTTTGTGAACGCACAACGACGCCACCAACGATGAGGCGGCGCGCCGCCGGGAGGGAAGCGCGCCATGCGAAACACGTATACTACCCGACCGTGTCAGACGGACGCTATAGGAGATTTGCCGACATGACGAGAGCCGATATTGAACAGATGCTCCAGGAGCTGGCGACGACCACGCGGTACTTGCAGGCGAGCAGCGTGCTGATGCGCGAGGCGGCGGAACACATGGTGACGGTGAGCGACCACCTGCAGGAGATCGGCGTCCGCACCGAAGCCGCCATCACGGCCGGCTTGACGCACTTGCACGGCGAGGATGAAGGGACGGAATCGTCATGACGCGCGCCGAGATTCGCGCGGCGATGCACGCGATCCTAAACAGTCACGATGAAGCACTCTCCGCGATCCGCGCCGCGAACGAACAGATGCAGGCGGGCAATCGCGCAAACCAAGACGCCATCAATCGGCACGACGATGCCATCGTCAGTGCCATCGAAGCCAACCGCGCCGCGCTGCGGTTGCTGAACCGGTTGGAAGAGGAAGGCGTGGAGGGTCCATCCTAATGGCGCGCAAGCTCAAAGGCATTCGGCGACGGGGCAATACGTGGCGTGTGTATGTCCGGGTGAAGGGGCATCCACTCTTCACGAAGACGTTTGACGGCTCGACGCCGCTCGAGCAGATGCAGGCGTGGCGCGAAGAACAGAAGGGCCGGTATCGCGAGCGTCCGACCGAGGCCGGGTCGTTCGCCGATCAGGTCCGCGCGTACCTCGCGCAGAACCAATCGAAGGCGTCCGTCAACCAAGCCACGGCCCACCTCGAGCTCTGGCTCCAGGCCCTCGGCCGGGACCGCCCGCCGCTCAGTATCACGACGCGGGAGATCAACCTCGTCCTCGATGGCTGGCTCCAGACGCTGGCACCGGGCACCGTCCGCAAGCGGCGGATGTGGCTGCGTCAATTCTTCCTGTTCGTGACGGGGAAGGACGGCGGCCCGTGTCAGGCCGCGATCAATCCGCAGGAACCGAAGGCCGGCGCCCGCGGCATTGACTACGCCGTGATCGAGAAGGCCCTCGCCAGTATGCCCGTCCGACACTCCGTCAAGGCCGGGACCGTCGGCCCGCTCTCGCTCGCGTTGATTCGGGCCCAGGTGATGATCTATACCGGCCTGCCGCCCAAGCTCTTGATGGAGGTCACGGCCGATGATCTCGACTTCCGGGCCGCGCGCCTCTACGTCCACGGCCGCTCGAAAGGCGAGGGCGTCGAGGAACGCGAGCTCGCGCTCAGCCCGGAAGCCGTGGAGGCGTTCAAGGCGTTCCATGCGGCGAATGCCTACGGCACGTTTTCCGTGTCCTCGATGGGCCGCTCGGTCAAGGCGGCGTTCCGGCGCATCGGCTATACCCGGCCCGTCAAGCTCTACGATCTGCGCCACAGCTTTCTCACCCAGGTCTATCGCATCACGCACGACACGGCGACGGTCGCCCGCCTCGGCATGCATGCCGAAGGATCGCCGATGGTCGCGCGGTATACGAAGGGCGCGAATCAGGAGGTGGATGCGGCGGCGGTGGCGGCCTTCAGTCAGGGGCTCGCGGAGCGGCGCCGGGGCGTGCTGAAACCGGCGCCCGCGGTACAGACGGCGTACAAAAAGTTACCAACCAAAGTTACCAACATTCGCTAACTGCTAGTAACGAAAAGGAAATGTCACAGGTGGCCCCATTCCTTTCAAGGCCAAAACACGGGTTCGAATCCCGTTGGGGACGCTACCAAAAAAGCGGAGTAAAACCAATGAATATGGGCCTGAAATCGCAAAAACCGCATGAAACGCCAAAACCCATTAAGGCCCGTTGATAACCATAAATACCCCCTATTTGGTACACAAAGTTACCGGCCGGTTACCGGAGAAGGCATTCGGTAAATGGGACGACACAACGCGGCGACAACGGGGATTCGGCGGCGGCGAGGCAATTGGTGGGCGTATGTTAGGGTGCAGGGGCACTTATACAGCAAGACGTTTGACCGCTCGACCTCGCGCGCTGTCATCCAACAGTGGCGCCGACGTCAACGGGAGGTGAACCCTATGGACAAGAAACGACTCCGCGCCATCAATCAATCGATTCGCGAGCTGCACCTGAAGTTCTACGCATCCCAGGGGAAAGAGATCGACGCCTTGCGCGAGGCGCTCGACGCCCTGAAGGAATCGAACAATCTGATCCAGGAACTGTTGAAGCACTCGGACGACCTGGACGCCGAAATCGACGGCGAGTGACTCAGGTCAGGAGCGTCACGGTGAGCAGCAAGAGCCCCGCGGCGATCAGGTTCCACCGGGACGGCACGGGATAGGTCGCGAGCGCAAAGAGGATCGCCGCCGCGACGGTCAGCACGACGTCCAGATTCACCATGTGAGGACTCCTCATATGAGCGCGAATCACAGTCAGCGCCGCGACAGCACGAACACCAGGAATAGCAAGCCGCAGATCAACAGCGCCAGATTCTGGAGCTGATCGACATTCACCGGGTCTCGGGCTGCTTCACTGCCGCCAGG
>Ga0307500_10000564_pt1 | contig 12004 bp, 9 predicted proteins | sample 14_S_MG_FD_201362 | JGI IMG/M metagenome (GOLD analysis project Ga0307500, IMG submission 201362) | Soil microbial communities from Populus trichocarpa stands in riparian zone in the Pacific Northwest, United States - 14_S | ecosystem: Environmental > Terrestrial > Soil > Riparian zone > Trees... | reverse complement strand
AAGGCGATGCGCTCGATCTCGAACTGCCTGTCATGTCGATGGAAGCGGTCACGCTGGCGCGGCTGCTGCGCGATCACCGCATCGATGTCGTCGTCAATTGCCTTGGCGTGCTGCAGGACGGTCCCGGCAGCGACACGTCTGTGGTTCACTGCGATTTCGTCGCGCGGTTGTTGCAGGCGATCGGCGACAGCGACCGCGCGATCCGGCTGGTGCATATCTCGATCCCCGGCACGCCCGAGTCCGACCGCACCGCCTTCAGCACCACCAAGCGCGAGGCCGAGCGGCTGATCGCGCAATCCGGCGTCGCTTTCACGATCCTGCGGCCGGGCTTCGTGGTGGCGCTTGCCGCTTATGGCGGCAGCGCCATGGTGCGCTCGCTGGCGGCGTTTCCGCTCGATCTTCCGGCCGCGGAACGGGCCGCGCCATTCCAGCCGGTCGCCATGGAAGACATTGCCGCCACCATCGCTTGGCTTGCGGCGCGCGATTCCTGCGAGGCGAATGCCGTGACATGGGACCTGATGCAGGAGCAGCCGGTCACGCTCGGCGACGTGATCGATCAATTCCGCGAGGTGTTCGGCACCGGCAGATGGTGGCGCATCGTGATGCCGACGTTCCTGCTCGATCTCGGCGCAAGATTCGGCGATCTCGCGAACAAACTCGGCTGGACGCCGCCGATGCGGACCACCGCGATCGCGGAACTGCGCCGCGGAGTCAGCGGCGATCCCGCCGACTGGATGGCCGCGACCGGCATCGTGCCGAAGCGCATCGAACAGACGGCCGGAAAACGCCCGGCGACCATTCAGGACAAATGGTTTGCCCGGCTGTTTCCGATCAAGGCGCTGATGATCGCAAGCCTCGTGCTGTTCTGGCTCGTCTCGGGTTTCATTGCGCTGGTGATTTCCTATGATGCCGCGGCGGAGATCCTGCGCAGCCACGGCTTTCCGCCGTGGCTGGTCGCTCCCGTCACAATTGGCACAAGCCTGATGGATATGAGCATCGGAGTGCTGATTGCGTTCCGTCGCACCGCGGCATTCGGTCTGATGGCAGGCATCGTCGCCTCGCTCGGCTATATGCTCGGCGCGGCGATCCTGACGCCGGACCTCTGGATCGAACCGCTCGGCGCGCTGGTGAAGACCGGCCCCGCCGTCGTACTGATGCTGGTGGCGTTGCTGACCCTGGATAATAGATGAATCCAATCCGCTGGACCGACGACGACGTGATTCTCTACGATGGCGTCTGCATCTTCTGCTCGCGCTGGGTCCGCTTCGTCGCGACCCGTGACATCGAGCAAAGATTCCGCTTCACCGCGATCCAATCGGCCTATGGCACAAGGCTGGCCCAGGCGTTCGGGATCAACCCGGATGATCCCGATACCAACGCTGTCGTGCATGGCGGTGTCGCGTATTTCAAATCCGATGCCGCGCTAACGGTGCTGTCGCAACTGCCGCGATGGCGCTGGACGCGCTTGTTATTCCTGGTGCCTAAGCCGCTGCGTGACGCGATCTACAATCTGGTGGCGCGCAATCGCTACAAGATTTTCGGAAAATTTGATTCATGCTTCGTCCCAGATGCGGACATGCGCGCGAGAGTGCTGGAATAGTCACACTTCCAGCGGTTGCATGCCGATCGTTGGTCCGCCAAATCAAGGTAGACACGCCATTATTGAACTACCTAAGGTAATCAGGCTAGATTGCTGCCGGCTGCTGACTAACCTTATCCTGCTCCGACTTGCCCGACACAAAAACAAGCGAGGGGTGAAAAGCGTTGGAGGAGTTGGGAAAAGATGACGCTGTCGGGCCGACCGGCCCGGATCAACTGAAACCCGAAACCGACACGCGCACATCCTGGCAGCCTGCGCCCGGTACCGCGGTATCCGCCCCCGATATACCGATCGCTTTGGGCCCCTTCGGCGGTGTCTGGCCGCACGGCGGGCATGAAAAGCCGAACGAAGCGGGGCAGGACATGGCAGGATATGCCCAGGCAACGCCGGCCCATTCGGCATTTGAAATTCCGTGGCAGGATCGGCTGCTGGAGTGCCTTCTCAAGATGAAGCCGGCGGCATTCGAGCGGCTGTGTCAGAAGATTTTGCAAGACTCCGGATTCATCAAGGTCGACGTGACGGGACGAAATGGCGATGGCGGGATCGACGGCATCGGCGTGCTTCGTCTGAATCTTCTCTCGTTTCATGTCTTCTTTCAATGCAAGCGGTGGAAAGGATCGGTCGGCGCGTCGGTGATCAGGGATTTCCGCGGTGCGATGGTCGGCAGGGCTGACAAGGGACTGGTCATGACGACCGGAACGTTCACCACCGACGCCCGGAAGGAAGCCACCAGGGATGGCGCGCCTGCGATCGATCTGGTCGACGGCGAAACCCTGTGCGAACTCTTGAAAGGCCTGAAGATCGGCGTGTCGATCCAGAAGGTCGAGCACGTGCTGGTGGAGCAGCACGTGTTCCTGGAATTCTAGGGCTGACGATTCCGGATTATTGTACTCGGCGCACGGGCACGGCTTTAATGCCGTGGTGATAGAGTGAGAAAGCGTCGCATGACAACTGCCGTTGCGTATCCAAAACAGCACGTCCCCGCGGGAGAGGACTTTTTGCTGCTTTCGCCGACGGCGCAGGCGCACGCCTACCGGAATGTGGACCGGATGTTCGCGACGCGGGCGATTCGCCGCGGCCATTCGGTTCTGCAGCTGGAACGCGGGGAGGAGATTGCGCCGCGCTATCAAGCGGGGCAGGAGGTTTATGGCGTTGACGCGTACATGGATCGCGCCAATGTCGCGGGGCTGCTCGTCATCCGGCAGGAAAAGATCGTCCTGGAGCGTTACTCCCTGGGGCTGGAGGAGAACGTGCGCTGGTCGTCGATGTCCATGATCAAGTCGTTGACGGCGACACTGGTCGGGGCCGCGCTGCAGGAGGGGGCGATCGCGAGCCTGGACGACGCCGTGTCCAAATATATCCCGGCGCTGCGCGGCTGTGCCTATGACGCGGTGACCATTCGCCACCTGATCACCATGTCTTCGGGCGTGCGCTGGAACGAGGACTACACGGACCGGAATTCACACGTCAATCGCTACAGCAAATCGCTGGGTGACAAGGTTCCGGGAGGCGTTCTGGCGCTGATGCGCAGTTTGAAAGCCGAACATCGGCCCGGCAGTCAGTTCAACTACAATACCGGCGATACCTATGTCCTCGGCAGCCTGATATCGGCGGCAACGGGAAAAACCTTGGCCGACTACATGTCCGAGACGATCTGGTCCCGCCTCGGCATGGAGTTCGACGCGTTCTATACGCTGGAGTCCGATGCCGGGCAGGAAATCGGCGGCAGCCGCGCCGGGATAGCGCTGCGGGATTTTGGCCGCTTCGGCATCTTCCTGCTGCGCAACGGCGTCATCGATGGCGCGCCCGTGCTGCCTCCGGACTGGGTCGAACATGCGGGCCGCCCGGCCTTCGTCCTCGATCCCGCAACCAATCGCTACGGGGCGGCGGGTTACGGTTACAGTTGGTGGCTCGATCCCGATGGATCGATGGTCGCCGTCGGCTTTGCCGGCCAGTCGCTCTACGTCAACCGCAAGAACGACGTCGTCATCGTCACGCTGTCGTGCCAGCCGCAACCACCCTATTCGGCCGCCTATGACGTCGATCCCCAGAGCGAGTATCACGCCTTCAAGAATGCGGTGATCGCTGTGTGCGGCTGATCCGGGAACGCGAGCTATTCGCTCGCGCGCGAAGCCAATACTTCGTTCGCCGCCCTCTCACCGCTGTCCCGCGCTCCATGTGCGGTCGAGAAAAACTCCGGCGACGTTGCCTCTCCCGCAAAGAACAGCCGGCCATCCGCCGGCGCGGCCAGCACCGCCCGATCGCCAGCATGGCCGGGCAGGGCGTGCGAATACGAACCGCGTGCGAGGGGGTCATGGGCCCAGCGCGATTCCGCCAGCGGCTTCAGCTTGCGGCGAAAATCATTGCCGAGGATGGAGACGATTTCGCTGATGCTCTCTGCGGCGAGCGCGCCGGGGCCGGCGTCTTCCAGCGATTGCGCGAACCGGCCGCCGAAGAAGCCCTCGATGCAGGGCTGGCCGAACGGGCGGATGTGATAGGTGCCCATGGCGGTGCGCATGGTGGCGGCGCGCAGATTGCCTTCTTTCGGCAGCGCCTCCGGTTCGTCGAGCGCAAGTGTCACCTTGTCCGCCAGGCCAAGGGGCAAGCCGCGCGCGGCGTCGACCTTGGCAGGCAGAGGCGGGTGAAAGCGGATCGCCTCGTCGGCGATGAGGTTGGTCGGCACGGTGACGATCACCTTGTCGGCCGTCAGCGTGCCCTGCGAGGTCTCGATGCGGAGGCGCTTTGCCGAATGATCGATCAGCGTCACCGCGCAATTGAGCGCCAGCGGGCATGACGCGCCATAGGCGGCAATCAGCGTTCCATAGCCGCGGCGGATGCGCCAGTTGAGGTCGGTGTCCTCATAGGCGTCCATGTCGAGAAGGGAGACGGAATCGAGCTCGCAGCCATTGATGTAGGTCGAGATCGCATCGATCATCGGATTCCAGCGGTTGCCGGGCTCGAGGCAGAGGTCGGCGGGGCCGTCGCGGCCGCTCCGTTCGGCCTCTTGTGCGGCTTGCTCGGCACGATCGTAGAACGCGTCCAGCGCGCGGATAAACTCGTCGCGGTCGTCCTGCGGGAACGCCTTGCCATAGGCGCGCTCACGCCAGGGCGGCAGGTTCCTGTTGATCTCGAAACCAAGCTGTTCGGCAATTTTGACAAAGGTGTTTTGGTCCGCCGAATGCAGCCAGCCGCAGCCGACGTCGAAGGTCACGTCAGGCGAGGCCGCGATGGTGTGCGCCCGGCCGCCGACGCGGTCGCGCGCTTCCAGCACGAGTACGGAAAGACCGGAATTCTTCAGCGCGTGGGCGGCACCGAGGCCCGCGGCGCCGGCGCCGATGATGGCGACATCGACTGAGGAGGGGAAGGACATGAAGTGTGCGAATGGTGAGTGGCGAATGGCGAGCAGGGTATAGCAAACCGAACAGCGCGGAAACGCCCCTATTCGCTACTCCCTATTCGCCATTCGCCAAATTACGCCACCGCTTCCTTGGACTTTTCCGCGCGCTTGCGGTCGTTGGCGTCGAGGAACTTCTTGCGCAGGCGGATCGATTTCGGGGTCACTTCGACCAGTTCGTCTTCCTCGATATAGGCCAGCGCCTTTTCCAGCGTCATCCGGATCGGCGGCGTCAGGCGCACCGCTTCGTCCTTGGAGGTGGTGCGGATGTTGGTGAGCTGCTTGCCCTTGAGGATGTTGATCTCGAGATCGTTGTCGCGGGTGTGCTCGCCGACGATCATGCCTTTGTAGACCTTCCAGCCGGGCTCGATCATCATCGGGCCGCGGTCTTCCAGCTTGAACATCGCGTAAGCCACCGCTTCGCCCTGATCGTTCGAGATCAGCACGCCGTTGCGGCGGCCCTGGATGTCGCCCTTGTAGGGGGCATAACCGTGGAACAGGCGGTTCATGATCGCGGTGCCGCGGGTATCGGTGAGCAGTTCGCCCTGATAGCCGATCAGGCCGCGGGTCGGCGCGTAGAACACCAGCCGGAGCCGGTTGCCGCCCGAGGGGCGCATCTCGATCATCTCGGCCTTGCGTTCGCTCATCTTCTGCACGACGACGCCGGAATGCTCCTCGTCGACGTCGATCACGACTTCCTCGATCGGTTCCTGCCAATTGCCGGTGGCTTCGTCCTTCTGCAGCACGACGCGCGGGCGCGACACCGAGAGTTCAAAACCTTCGCGGCGCATGGTCTCGATCAGGATCGCGAGCTGCAATTCGCCGCGACCGGAGACCTCCATCGAATCCTTGTCGGAAGCCTCGACCACGCGCAGCGCGACGTTGCCTTCGGCCTCGCGCAGCAGGCGGTCGCGGATCATGCGCGAGGTCACCTTGTCGCCTTCGGTGCCGGCGAGCGGCGAGTTGTTGACGATGAACGACATCGAAACCGTCGGCGGATCGATTGGCTGCGCCACCAGCGGCGTCTCGACCGAGGGATCGCAGAAGGTGTCGGCGACGGTGCCCTTGGTGAGACCGGCGATCGCAACGATGTCGCCGGCGTCGGCTTCATCCAGCGGCGTGCGCTCAATGCCGCGGAAGGCGAGGATTTTTGTGATACGACCCGTCTCGATGGTCTTGCCGTCGGCGCCCAGCACCTTCACCTGCTGGTTCGGCTTGATCGAACCCGAGGTGATGCGGCCGGTGATGATGCGGCCGAGATAGGGATTGGCTTCGAGGATGGTGCCGATCATCCGGAACGGGCCTTCTTCGACGGTCGGCGGCGCGACGTGGCGCACGATCAGGTCGAACAGCGGCTGCATCCCGGCATCCTGCGGACCGTCCGGGCTGTCGGCCATCCAGCCCTGCTTGGCCGATCCGTACAGGATCGGGAAGTCGAGCTGCTCTTCGCTGGCGTCGAGTGCTGCGAACAGGTCGAACACTTCGTTGATGACTTCGGTCGGGCGCGCGTCGGGGCGGTCGACCTTGTTGATGACGACGATCGGCTTCAGCCCGACCTTGAGCGCCTTGGAGACCACGAACTTGGTCTGCGGCAGCGGACCTTCGGCCGCGTCGACCAGCACCAGCGCGCCATCCACCATGTTGAGGATGCGCTCGACCTCGCCGCCGAAATCGGCGTGGCCGGGGGTGTCGACGATGTTGATGCGGGTGTCTTTCCACTGCACCGAAGCGGCCTTGGCCAGAATGGTGATGCCGCGCTCGCGTTCCAGGTCGTTGGAGTCCATCGCGCGCTCGGTCACCTTCTGGTTCTCGCGATAGGTGCCGGATTGCTGCAGCAGGCGGTCGACGAGGGTGGTCTTGCCGTGGTCGACGTGGGCGATGATGGCGACGTTACGAAGGTTCATGGCTCTTCTTCTGGTCGTGCAAGGTGGATGCGCGATCTCACCGGAAAACCGGGACCCACTTTTCCGGATCGCGCTTCTATAACCTGGAATACCGGCGCGTGATGACGCTTCTTCGAATCGTCATCCCGCTCCATCTTTTTGTTTGAGCATGATCTCCGGGCCAACGCGTACCGCGTTTGTCCCGAGGGAAAACCGGTATCCACTTTTCCGGATCATGCTCCGGGGGCCCAATGGGCCCCAAAAAGGAAGCCCGGCCAAAAAGACCGGGCACACCTTACTCATTGCGCCGCAATATATTCAGAAAACGCCAAAAAACAATGGTTTGTTTGGCATTTGGGGAGCTGATTTTGGGCGTGCCACCGGCCCTAATTGCCCTTTTCGGGGTCCGGATAGACCCCCCGCAGGACTTCCTCGAAATGGGCTTTGACCGCCTCATTGCACTGGCAGGAGCGGTTTCGCATGGCATCCGGGTTACGGACCAGGATCGAGCCGCGCCGGGTCTCCAGCGTGCCTTCCGCCTTGAAGGTCTGAATGACCCGGCTGGTATAGGAGCGGCCGACCCCGAGCAGGGTTGCCAATTGCTCATGGGTCAGCGGCACGACCTCGTCGCCATCGGCGCGTTCCATCGCTGAAATGATCCATTTCGCCGTGCGCTGCTCGATCGAGTGGATCGCGTTGCAGGCGGTGGACTGGAAGATCTGGGCCAGCATGCAGTCGGCATAGCGCGCGAAGATGTTGTTCAGGGTGCGCGACTTTGCTTTCGCGGCATCGAGCTTGCCGATCGGCATCCGCACGAACGGCCCGGCGAATTTGACTGTGATACGGGTATAGGCCGGAAGGTAGCCCTGGCTGACGATGCCGCCGACCGCGCCTTCGCGGCCGATCAGGATGGTTTCGACATCGCGGCCGTCCTCGTTGGTCACCATGTAGGAGACGAGGCTGGGGCCACAGGGGAAGTGCACGGTCTCGACGTCGTCGCCGGGGCTGTAGAGCAGGTCGTTCGGGGAAGCGTCGGCCGGGACGAGGTGCGGTTCGATCAACGCAAAATCGGCGACGTTCAGGCGACGCAGCAAATTGTTGAACGGCCGTCCGCCGGTCGCGTCGTCCAGTCTCGCAATCATTGAAGGTTCCCCGCTCCCGCCGGAGCACAATAATCGATCCAATCCGAGTTATGTGTTCACTAGTGGACAGACGGTAGAACTTACATGTGGTGGTTTCAGTTCCGGAACCGGCGCTGCTTTCCTGGGTGACGGCTGGATTGCGCTTCCGGGGCTTCGGCCCGGGCTTCTGATCAAATGCGGAACTTTGAACTGGCGAGAGACATGGAACCCGCCTCCTATGACGGCATGCCCAATGACGTGTTGATCGTTGAAGACGATCCAATCATTGCGCTCGATTTCGAAGACACGGTTTTGGGCTTTGGGGTGAAGACGGTGCGGACCGCCGCGAATGTGGCCAAGGCGCTCGATATGATCGCCGACCGGCCGCCGGATTTCGCGCTGCTCGACGTCAGCCTCATTCGCGAAAAGAGTTTTGCTGTCGCCGACCGGCTGGAGGCGCTCAAGATTCCCTTTGCCTTCGTCACCGGCTACGGCGCCGACACGATCTTGCCGGCGGCGTTCGCGGCGAAGCCGCGGCTGCCCAAGCCCTATTCAACCGATGAGCTGCGGGCGCTATTGGGGAGCGGCTGCGTCAGGCCCTGAGCGGGGGCGGCCGTCGGTGCGGCTACACCGGTTTGGGATCGAGCGTTGTCGACCACAGCGCCACGTCGGCGCGGTCGCGCAAGGTCACCGTCATCTGCCCGCTGGCGCCGTCGATCCTGACGTGGCCGAAGAACTGCATCCCGGCCGATGGCGGCAGGTTCTGGTTGCCAGGCCCCGGCGCCTTGATGAACTTCACTTCGGGGCCAAACGTATTGTCGAGGTCGTTCGGTCCGAACGTGCCGGCGTGTAGCGGCCCGGCGACGAACTCCCAGAACGGGTCGAACTCCTGAAACTGCGCCTTGTCGGGATTGTAGTAGTGCGCGGCCGCGTAATGCACATCCGCCGTCAGCCACACGGTGTTGACGACGCCTGATGCCTTGATGAAGCGCAGGAGATCGGCGATCTCCAGTTCGCGGCCGCGGGGCGGCCCGTCGCCCTGCGCGAACGCCTCCGAGCCCTTCTTGTTGGGCGCGTCGTCATAGACGATGATGCTGAGCGGCATGTCGGATGCGATCACCTTCCAGGTCGCGCGCGAATTCAACAGGCTCCGCTTCAGCCAGGCCATCTGCTCCGGTCCGAGGAAGAAACTCTCGGGTCCGTAACTGTCTTGCTGGTTTGGTCCATTGGGGCCGCGATAGCTGCGCTCGTCCAGCATGAACACGTCGAGATGCGGGCCGTAGTTGAGCGTTCGATAGAGGCGGCCGGGCTCCGCGATGCTCTCGCGCATCGGATACATTTCGTGGAACGCGCGCGCCGCGCGGGCGGCGAGCAGGGCGATGTTGCGTTCCTTGTAAGTCGCAGGCAATTGCTTCGACAGCGACCAGTTGTTGGTGACTTCGTGGTCGTCCCACTGCACGAAGACCGGCACCTCGGCGTTGAAGGCGCGCAGATGCTCGTCCATGAAATTGTACTTGTGCGCGGCGCGGAATTCATCGAGCGTTTCGGCGACCTTCGCCTTCTCCGGGGTCGTCACATTCTTCCAGACCTTGCCGTCGGGAAGCGCCACTTCGCTCTTGATCGGTCCGTCGGCATAGACGGTGTCGCCGGAGTGCAGCAGGAAATCCGGTCGATGCTTGCGCATGGTGGCAAAGGTGAGCATGCCGCCATCGTCAGGGTTGATGCCCCAGCCCTGCCCGGCAACGTCGCCGCCCCAGACGAAACTGACGTCCCGGCGGTTGGCCGGCGCGGTGCGGAACCGCCCGACCACCGGCTCGCTTTCGATGCCGGTATGCGCGAGGTCGCGAAACCGGACACGGTAAAAGATCTCCTGTCCGGCCGGCAAATTCTCCAGCAGCATTTTTGCCGTGAAGTCGCTTTCGGGCAGCGCCGCGATCGGCGGCAGGGTCCGTGCGTTGGCAAATGACTCCGTCGTGGCGACGTCGACCAGCAATTGCGAGGGGCGGTCGGCGCGCGCCCATACCACGCCGCCGTCAGCGCCGATATCGCCGGATTGCACGCCTGATGTCACGACCGGCCGGTCGGCGGCGCGGCTGAGATATGGCATTGCCAAAGCACCGATGGCGCCGGCGCCCGCACTGGCGAGGAAGCGGCGGCGGGAAAATCTGCGGGAAATCCTGAACGTCATGCAGGCCTCTTCGGGATCTGGCGCGGTGCGACGATAGCACCGACAGACCTAGAAAGAATTGATGACGGTTCGATTACCGGATTTTGCAGATCAGGCGGTGCCGGCCGCGCGGAATTGCGCGCTTGCGCGCTGCAGGTTTTGCGGCACGCTCATCAGCAGGGCCTTGCGGTCGGCCACGGCGTTGTGAAACTGCTCGATCGCGATGTTGAACGCGGTCAGCGTGCCTTCCTCGATCGCGCCGTGCTCGAAGCATTGCAGCGTGTCGCGCAGAATGGCATCCGCTTCGGCCTGCATCTGGTCCAGTTCGTCCATCGAATTGGACTGGCGCGCAGCCGTGAGCATGTCGAGCAGCCGGTCGCGCTGCGAGGTGTTCATGTTGCGCTCATCCTTCTTGAGGGCGCCGGCGAACCAGGCGCCGGCAGAGCCCATCGCCGACAGCGCCATCAGCGACCACCAGATGTAATCGCTGTAGCGGTCGAGGAAGGTTTTTTCCTCGCCGTCGACGAAGGCTGCGGCGCCGGGATGAACGGGGATGGTGGCGTCCTTGTCGGTATCGGGCGTCTCTATCTTGGCGGCCAGCGGAAACTCATTCTTCAGCGTCTGGCGGATGGCGAACAACTGCCGCGTAAAGGTCGCGATGGTCGATTCCGCCACACCCCTGCGCGCCACGATGTGGTGCGAGAAGCTGATCGTCTTGATCTCTTCCTCAGGCCGGCTCGGCGCGCTGCCAAATGTTCCGGCCGGGATTTCGGCGGCCTCGTAGGCGGGATGGTTCTGCGCAATCGCCTCGGCCGAATCGATTGCGAGGAATTTCGGCGTGCCGCCGTCGCGCGCGGAGGCGGCGATCGCGTCGGTCGTGATCTTGCTGCTGACCGGGCCGGCGGCGAGATAGGCGTCCGCCTTCTGGTGACGGATCACCTCGGCGGCCTCGTTGGCGGGGAACTGGATGATCTCTACCTTTGCCGGATCGACGCCGTATTGCCGCAGGATCACCTTGAGCAGATTGACATTGGCCTCGGTGCGGCCGACCACGCCGATGCGGCGCCCCGCAAGCTGGCTGATTTTCGTGATGGCAGGCGCGGCCTTCTTTCCCCTGGTCTTGACGGCTGGCGGCACCCACAGCACCACGACGTTCTTGCGCAGCGTCGCCACGGCCTGTGCATTCTTCGGCACTTCGAGGTCGCCCCTGATGATCGCGAGGTCAGCCTTGCCTTCTCCGAGCAGGCTGGCGCTCGCCAGCGCGCCGTCGGTCTGCACCGGGCGCAGCCGGACCACGCTGTTGCGCTGGTTGTTGAAGGCCTGCGTCAGGTTCTGAACGACCTTGAGGTCGTCGCTGTTGGCCGGGCCAACCGCGACCCGCAGGGTCACCGGCCGCATCGCGAAGTAGTAGCCGGCCGCCAGCGCGCCGATGATGGCCAGCACGCCGGCCAGCGCGACAAAGGTCAGCCGCCGTTGCGCTGGGCGGGGCGAAGGTGGGACCATTTTTTGCGAAGGAAGGGGGCCGTCGCTCATCAATCCCTGGGTGATCGTTCGAGGTGTAATTTCATGCCGCCGCCAAAGTTACCCGCGTACTCTAGCAAATTTCCCGGTTAACCTTTGTTACATCTGCGTCATCGTTAACCCGCGGCGGCCGATCCGGCCCGACCTGGGCAGGGGATCCCGACGCGGTCTTCGGTGTTAGGGTAGAGGTGTGAAACGGGAGGCGATCATGGCGGAACGACTGTCGGCGGAGGCGCGGAAATCGGCACTGGCGGAACTTCCCGGCTGGTCCGAGATGCCGGGGCGCGAGGCGATCGGGCGGACCTTCACCTTCAAGGA